>Ga0065165_1000893_pt1 | contig 38522 bp, 44 predicted proteins | sample AraplaMF_Cvi_mMF_FD_63813 | JGI IMG/M metagenome (GOLD analysis project Ga0065165, IMG submission 63813) | Arabidopsis root microbial communities from the University of North Carolina, USA - plate scrape MF_Cvi_mMF (version 2) (version 3) | ecosystem: Host-associated > Plants > Roots >... | reverse complement strand
GGGGCCTGCCGCCCCTCATCCCTTGCCAGCCCCCTCCACCATGCTTCGCATGGTCCTCCTCCCCCGCAGCTACACTGCGAGGGAGGAGAGGGGAGCTTAGGCGCGAGCGGCAAGGTACCGGGTGATCATCTCCGTCACCTCGCCCGCAATCGCGTCATCCCGCGCGCCTCCCGTCTCGCTCAGCGCCGCACGGTGTGCCAGCGCCACCAGCAAAGTCTCGATGATCGTCGACGCCGTGGCGAGATCGACCTCCGGCGCGATCTCGTCGGCGTGCATTCGCAGCATCGCCTCGATCCCCTCTGCCATGCGGCTGCTCATTCGCGCCGTCTTTTCAGCGACCCCGATGCGCGGGGCGAGCTCGATCACCACACGGTGCAGATCGGGTGCGAGCTGGTGCGAGACGAGGATCACGTCGACGATCGCGCGGACGCATTCGGCGAGCGTGATGCGCGGCCGCCCTGCCAGCGCGCGGTCGAGCGCGGCGATGAAATCCTCACAGGCGCGGTCGATCACCGCCGCAGCCAGCGCGGCTTTGTTGGGGAAATATTGGTAGAGCGATCCGATGCTCACCCCGGCGCGTTCGGCGGCGCGGGCGGTGGTGAAGCGCTCATAGCCCCGGTCGAGCAAAAGCTGAGTGCTCGCCTCGATTATCGCGTCGATCGTCGCCTTCGCGCGCGCCTGCCGCGGAGATTTTCTAGGTTTTACATCCATTTGCTGCTCGGTGTTCGGCTCAAGGGAAAGCGAATAGGAAAACCGAGGGATTCGTCACATATCGAGCCGGGGCAGGCAAGCGGCGCCGTAGCGGTGCCCCTATCCGGAGGACGCTATGACCGATCCCTATTCGCTTCTCTTCCGCACGAAACAGTTCGGCGATCGCAACCTCCATGCGCTGGCGACGGAGAATATCGATCAGCTCGACGCGTTCGAGGGCTCGATCGTGCTGCGCGTGCTCGACCATATCCATGCCGTCGACCGCATCTTCCAGCACCATCTCCTCGGCACCCCGCATGAGTTCCAGGCGGCGCGCTCGGAGACGCTTCCGGAACTCGCGCAGCTCGTCGAGGCGGGACGTGAGCTGGGCGACTGGTATGTCGACTATGTCGAGGGCCTGTCACCTGCGGACCTCGACCAGCCGCTCGACTTCACCTTTACCAGCGGCAAGCCGACACGCATGACGCGCGGCGAGATCCTGCTGCATGTCTGCACGCATGGCACCTACCACCGCGGCAATGTCGGCATCCTGTTCCAGAAGAAGGGCATCGCGCCCGGCGCGGACGGGGTCACCGGCTATCTCGAGACGGCGAACGCTTAGGCCAAGGCGCTATAGCCGCGTTCGATCAGCGTGCGCTGCGCCACCGTGCCGCCCAACGCTGCCGCGATGCTCGCCAGCGCCGCGTCGAGATCGTGCCGCCGGCCGCATAGGAAGATGTCGACCGCGGCATAACCGTGTTCCGGCCAGCTGTGGATCGAGATATGCGATTCGGCGAGCAGCACCATGCCGGTGACGCCTTGGCCCGGACCGAAGCCGTGCATCCGCGCCTCGAGCACGGTTGCGCCCGCCGCTTGCGCCGCCGCGATCAGCGCCGCCTCGACATAAGCGACGTCGTCGAGATGCGCGCAGCCGTGGAGATCGGCGATCAGATGGCGGCCTTCGTACGGGGTCACAACAGGCTCTCGTAAGGATGGTTGAGATGGGTCATCGCGCCCTCCGCCGCGCGGACGCCGTGATAATGCGCCTCCTCGAAGATCGAGAGGCCGCTCAGGTCCGAATGCGCGAGGAACAGGGGCGCCGCGGGCGCGGGGCGCTCGCTCCAGATGAAGCCGGGTGTAGGGCGGATCATCGCATGGCCCCAGCGCCACAGGTCGATGCGCAGGATCGCGTCTTCCATGTCGGGGTGCATCGCGAGCAGATCGTCGCGCACCACGCGCTTCCACTCGTTCGCGGGTCGTTCGAGCAGTAGGCGGCGGGCGTTGGCGGGCGTCATGGTCGAGAGCGGAAGGTACCAGGTGAGCACGCTCGAGGCAGTGATCGCCGCCGGCCCCTGATGCGTCGCGACGACGTAACCGAGCGAGTCGCTGGTGCTCGACACATTGTCCCAGGCGAGCGGCACGCCCTTGCCGCCGGGCAGCCGGTCGACCGTGATGTTGGCGACCAGCCACGGCGCATAGCTATAGGCCGATGCGCCGCCGAGCTCGGGGCAGGTCCGCGTCGCGACGAAATGCGGCATGGCGAGGATCGCGGCGCCAGCGCTGGTGCGCGTGGTGACGCCGCTCGCAACGTCGAAGCTGTCGACCAACACGCGCTCGCCTTCGCGCGCGACGCGGTGGACAATGCGACCCGTGGCGATCCGGTCGGCGAAGCGAGAGCGCATCAGATGCACCAGTCGGCCATTGCCCTCAGGCCAGGTGAGTTCGTTGTCGCCGGTCCCGTCGGCTGCCCAGCCGCGCCGGCCCGCGAAATAGTGCACGCCCGCCCATGCCGAGACCTGTGCCGGCTCGGTCCCGTAATCGTCGCGCATCGCGTAACGGACATGCGCGCGCAGCACCGGCGAATGCCAGCCCTGCGCGTCGAGCCATGCCGCGAAATTCTGCCTGTCGAGCGCGCGCAGCTCGGGATCGGCGGAGCTATAGGCAATCGGCAGCGCGAAGGCCGGTTTGCCGTCGCTGCCCACGCGCTGCGAGAAAGTGCGCATTGCCGCCTCGAAGGCGGTCAGGTCGGCGCGGTCCTGTGCCGAAATGCCGGTGCGCGGGATCAACCCGTCTTGCCAGCTGCCGTGCCAGAACAGACGCTCCTGCAGGTCGGCGCAGAGCTGCGCCGGGTCATAGACCGGCGCACCGTCCTTATCGCCGGTGATCATCCCTAGTCGACGCAGCAGATGTTGCAGCGCCTTCGCCTCGCGATTGGCGACGGGAAGATAATGCGCCCCCAGCGGATAGGCTGAGACATTGTTGCGCCCATTCCGCGCATTGCCGCCGACGCTGTCCTCCAGCTCGAGCAGCCGGAAATCGCCGAACCCCGCCTCGGCCAGCGTCCAGCCCGCGGCGAGCCCCGCCACGCCGCCTCCGGCGATCAGCACCGGCACCTCGTCGAACCGGCCCGGCGCGGGAAAGCCGCCATCGCGCAGCCGATGCCCGCGCGCGAGGTCCGCACCTTCGAGCCGGCCGTCGGGCAGGCCGGGCGACCGCAGACCGTAAGCCAATCCGCTCCCTGCCGCGCACGCTGCCACCACGCCTGCGCCGAGCAAAGTGCGCCGGTCAGCTTTCATAGCGCGCCCAGGCATCGGCGAACTCGCGCACCAGCACCTGGTTGTCGAGCCGGTTCACCGGGGTCGGCCGCCGCGCCATGTCGGGCGGGAAGTCGAACAGCCGCGGCTCGATCGCGGGCGTCAGGAAGCGGCCGGTGGGGATGTTGCTCGCCGTCGGCATCGGCCCCGGCGAGGCGAGTACGAAGCCCCATTCGCCGAAGCTCGGCACATAGACGTGATAGCCGGCGGTCTGCGCGAAGCCCGCCGCCTCGAGCGTGGTCGCCACGGTCCAGAAGGCCATCGGCGCGACCAGCGGCGAAGTGCTCTGCACCACCACCATTCCACCCGGCGCGAGCAGCCGGTGCACGCCGCGATAGAAGGTCTCGGTGTAAAGCTTGCCCACCGAATAATCGACCGGATCGGGGAAATCGACGATGATGGCGTCGTAACGTCCCGGCCGTTCTCCCGCCTCGCGCACCCAGCGGAAGCCGTCGGCGTTGATCACGTGCATGCGCCGATCGGTCAGTGAGCCCCCGTTGAGCGCGCGCAGCACGTCGGTATTCGAGAAGAGGCTGGTCATCGCCCCGTCGAGATCGACCAGCGTGAGATGCTCGACGTCGCGATGCTTGAGCACCTCGCGCGCGGCGAGGCCGTCGCCGCCGCCGAGGATCAGCACGTTGCGCGGATGCGCCACCCGGCCGAGCGCCGGATGCACCAGAGCCTCGTGATAGCGATATTCGTCGCGCGACGAGAATTGCAGATTGCCGTTGAGATAGAGCCGCATGTCGTCGGCGCGGCGGGTTAGTACGATACGCTGATAAGGGGTCGAGACCGCATAGATCACCGGCTCGCCATAGCTCGCCACCTCGGCCCAGCGCTGCAGCCGATCCGAAGCGATCATCCCGGCGACGAGCAGCACCAGCGTCGCCACCGCGGCCACCTTTTCCAACCGGTAGCTGCGCGCGCGCGGCAGCATATAGAGCAGGGCCAGTGCGACCGCGGCGTTGAGGATCCCGAACAGGAAGCCGGTGCGCATCATCCCCAGATGCGGCATCAGCAGTAGCGGGAAGAGCAGGCTCGCCACCAGCGCGCCGACATAGTCGAAGGTCAGGACGTTGGAGACGACCTCGCGGAAGTCGAAGCCCTTGAGGATGCGCATCAACAGCGGGATCTCGAGCCCGACGAGGAACCCGATCGCCAGCACCAGTCCGTAGAGCGCGACGCGGAAATGCTCGATCAGCGGGAACAGCAGGAACAGCCCCGCCGCCGAGCAGCCGCCCAGCAGCGCAATGAGCAGCTCCACGCGCACGAACAGGCGAAGCTCGTCGCGCTTCACATAACGCGAGCACCAGCTGCCCACGCCCATCGCGAACAGATAACTGCCGATCACGGTCGAGAATTGGGTGACGCTGTCGCCGAGCAGATAGCTGGCGAGGGTACTGGCGAGCAGCTCGTAGATCAGCCCGCAGGTGGCAACGACGAAGGCAGAGACGAGCAAAGCCACGGCCGGGGCCGAGGCGCGCATGCCGGCAGGTCTGGGCGGGTCGCCCTCAGCCATGAATCGCGGCGGCGACGATGATCGCCAGCCCGATCGACACCGAACCGGCGAAGATCGCCACGGCCGTGTTCTGCTTGTCGTTGATCTCCTGCCACAATTTGCCCGGCGTCAGCGCGTCGAGCACGACGAAGCCGAGCGCGAACACGACGATGCCGACCGCGGCATAAAGCAGGGTGGCGAGCAGGGCGGGAAGCGTGGTGATCATAACCCCTCCTATTTATGCGTAGGACCGTAGAAGCCGCCATGGACGCCGCCGCCATGACTGGCGCGACCGCCCTCGGCGAAGGGCGACCAGGCGAACACGCCCGACACGGCGAACAGCCCCACCACCGCGAGGCACCAGAGCGCGTAGAAGAAGGTCCGTCCGCTCATTGCCGCCTCCTCAGTCGTCGTCCGAGTTGCTGGTGAACAAAGCCGCCATGCCGCTGCGCCCGACATCGCTCTCGTCCTGCCGTGCCTGCTCGAAGCGCACATGCCGCCACAAGGCGAGCAGCAACGGCAGCGGAATCAGGATCAGCGCGAACAGCAGATTGCCGCCCGAGACGCCACCCTGCCGCACCTCCACCTCGAGCTGGGGCTGATTGTCGGCGTCGGCCCAGCCGCTGGTGTTGGTGCCCCAGGAGGAGATCGACACGGCGGGATCGACCCAGCGCTTGCCGTCGAACTCGATCACCAGGTCGTAGGTCCCCGCGGGGACGCTCGCGATCGTCATCGTCCTGGTGCGGCTACCCTCGGTCCAGGGCCCGTCCGAATCGCTGCCCGAATAGCGCTCGGCCGCGCCGCTCGCGACATAGCTCTGCTGTGTCGCGCGGTTGACCAGCGAATAGTCGAGGTCGACCCAGCCATTCTCGAGCCTGGGCACTTGCGCGCGTATCTCGACCGACTGCCACGGCCGGGTGAGCGTGATCCCGCTCACCGTCGCATTCTGGTCGCGTTCGTCGGCGGCGATCGGCAAGGTCGCGCGCGCCACGACTTGGCTCGACGAGAAGACGAAGAAGAAAACCAGCAGGAACGCCACCGCCCCGAGGGCGACCTTGCCCGCGGTGCCGAACCAGCCGGCATAAGGCGAGCGCTGGTGCGGCAGCGGCGGCCAGGGCTTTTCGGGCCGCACGCCGAACGCCCGGATCTCGCCCGGCTCGAGCAGTTCGTTGCGTGTCCAGCTCACCTCATTGGCATTGGCCTCGCGCGACAGCATCGTGCCGGGGCGGACGAAGTCGTCGGTGTCGACCGTCTCGCCGACCGTCACGCGCCAGTAGAATTCGCCGAGTACGTAATCGACCCGGGCATGGCCGTTCCGGAAGAAGGGCGAATAGGCTTTGCCGTCGAAATTCAGGTCGCCGAAACGGCTCGTGTCGGGGATGCTGGTGAGCATCTCGCCGAAGCTCCAGCCGCCGCGCACGTTCACCAGCCAGCGATACCCGTGATAGGGGTTGAAGAGGAGATATTCCTCCCACGGATAATAGCCGCCTTCGGAGCGGCGCAGATAGCCGATCGCCTCCCATTCCACGCCGCGCAAGGTGCCGCGCGTGCCGAGCGAAATCTCGGGCTCCTCGAGCGCATGATTGTAGCGATCGAGCAATTTCACCGCCGGATCGGCGACGTCGAGTACGCTGCCGCAATATTGGCAGGCGACGGTGACGGTATAGCCCGCCGCGCGCAGATTCACCGTGCCGCCGCAATTGGGGCAGGTGAGCGCGCGCACCGCCGGCGCGACCGCAGCAGCCGAAGTTACGGGCTCAGGCGGCATAATCGGGCCGTGCCCATCCCTCGATCTGCCGGAGATTCTGCGGCTTCAACTCGCCCAACTCGACATAGCGGCCGACATAGAAATCGGTCTCGCCACCGTCGCGCTGGAGATTGGCGCAGGCCCCGTCGCGCGAGCGCAGGTCGACGCTGTACACCGTCCAGCCCGCCGGCGCCTTGAACGGCAGCTCGCCCTCGGCAGCGATGCAGGTGACGTTACGCGCATCGGACACCGTGAAACGCTCGCCGTCGATCTCGAGCGCGGTGCCGGGGATCGCGTCGTGCCCGCCCGTCACGGCGCGCAGCACCGGCGAGCGCGCATCCTTCAGCGGCCGCTCGCGCAGCAGCATGAACTGGCCCATCGCCTCGCCCAGCCACGCCGTGCTCATGTCGTCGAGCAGCAGCAGCCACTCGTTCCACGACCCGTCGGTCCAGCCCCAGCGCACCCGTCCGATCACCTCGAAGCCATGCGCGCCCAGGTTGCCGCGCGTGCCCATCTGGATCGGGCTGACGTCGAACGGCAGCACCGCCGCCGTGCCGACCATCTCGATCCCCGCATCGGTGCGCACGAGCATGGTCTGGCAATGGTCGCAGATGCGCGAAGGCAGCGCCGGCGATCGGAACACGACGTCGGCACCGCAATTGGGGCAGGGGACGTGGAGCGCCATCGGCTCAGCGGATCTGGCTCAGCAGCTCCGCTTTCTTGGCGTCGAACTCTTCCTGCGTGATCGCGCCGAGCCCGAGCAGCTTATGGAGCTTCTCGATTTGTTCGAACGCGGCGTCGCTGGCCGAGGCTCCAGCCGGCGGCGCCGCGACCGGCTGGGGCGAAGCAGGGGGCGGCGGAGTCGGAGACGCGAGGCCTGCGGCCATGGCCTGGCCGATCGCCACGCCCGCGCCGGCGCCTGCGCCCAGTCCCGCGACACCGCCCGAATTGGCCGCGGCGGTGCCGATCGCGTCCGCCGCCTGGAACTTGGTGTAGCGGTCGAGATCGCCGATCACGCGCATCGAGCTGCCCTTGTCGAGATAGGCCTGGACCTCCTCGGGCAGCGACAGGCTCTCGATGAAGAAGCTCTGGCAGGCGAGCCCCCATTGCGCGAAGGCGGGTTCGACTGCGGCCTTGAGCTTGTCCGACAAGGCCGTCTGGTTGGCGGCAAGGTCGAGGAAGGCGATCTCGCCCCCGCCCAGCGCCGAGGCGAGCGCGGTGGCGATCGCGCCCTTCAGCTGCGGCTCAATGTCCGTGACGGTCAACTGCTCGAGCGAGCCCATCATCTTCGTGGCGAAGGTGGGCACGTCCTCGACGCGGAACGAATAGCTGCCGAAGGCGCGGATGCGGATCGGCCCGAATTCCTTGTCGCGCACCGTGATCGGTTGCGCCGTGCCCCATTTCAGGCCCGTTTGCTCGCGCTGCGAGAAGAAATAGACATCGGCCTTGAACGGCGACTTGAACGCCTTGTCCCAGTTGCGCAGCGCGGTGAGGATCGGCAGGTTCGCCGTTTCGAGCGTGTGCATCCCCGGCTTGAACGCGTCGGCGAGCTGGCCCTCATTGTAGAAAAAGGCGATTTGCCCGTCGCGCACCGTCAGCTGGCCGCCATTCTGGATCTCGCGGTCGCGCATCGGATAGCGGATCGCGAGCACGCCCGGCTCGTCCACCCAGTCGATGACATCGACAAACTGCTTCGAGAGGAAGTCGAACAATCCCATCACGCCCTCCAATTTCGGCGTGAATCTATCGGGTTTCGTGGCGCGGCGGAAACGAAATCGGACGAGAGCGCTTGCGGCACCGCATGGTTGCGATATCTCTCGCGTTGAAGCCCCGCGTTCGCGGGGCGGGGGGAAGAACTACCAATGTTCAAGAAGTTGTTCGTCGCGACGGCGCTTGCGGCCACGACCATGGCCGGCGCGCCCGCGCGTGCCAGCACCTATACCGACGATCTCGGCAAGTGCCTCGTTTCCAGGACTTCGGCGGCGGACAAGCTGGCGCTGATCAAATGGGTCTTCGTCGCGATGGCGGCGAGTCCCGCTGTGAAGGATCTGTCGGCTGTCACGCCCGCGGAGCGCGAGGCGAACACCAAGGTTGCGGCGGCACTGATGGTCCGCTTGCTCAGTGTCGATTGCCGTGCCGAAACCGTCGCCGCGATCAAATATGATGGGCCGGGTGCGGTTCAGGCGAGCTTCTCGCTTCTCGGTCAGGTCGCGATGCGCGAGCTTGTTTCGGACCCGGCGGTCTCCACCGTCTTCTCGCATCTGGGAGAGGTCGCGGATATCAAGGCGCTCGGGCAGGTATTCGCCGAAGCCGGGATCGTCACGCCCCCGCCGAAATGAGCCGGCTCAAGCTGATTCCGCCCGGCTGAACGCCTCTAGGCCGCGGACGTGCTTTCCAGACCGAACTGGTCGAACAGCCAGGCCTCGGCGATCACCCGATCGGTGAAACAGCGTGCGTCGCGCCCTTCGAGCGCGCGGATCACCTGTGCCTTGGCGAGCGTCGTGCCGACGATGAAGGCGAGTTTCCGGGAGTGGAATTCGCGCGCCGCGAGCACGTCGCGGAACGCCGCGACCGTGTCCTGCGGCTGAATCTTCATCTCGCTGATGTCGTTGAGCGTGAGATGCTGGTTGGGCCCGCAGCGCAGCCGGGCATGCGCCTTGCGCCGCGCGGCTAGAAACGCGTCGACATCGGCGGGGGTGAAGAAGCCTGAAAGCTTGATCCGGACCAGGTCGCGATCGGGATCGGCCTCGATATGGATATTGGCGCTCATGCGAGTCTTATAGGCGGCGCAGGACGCGAAGACGTTAACCTCGCGCAAATCCGCTGCATACCGGCGCTACGGCCTCAGACCCCTTCGAGCGCCTTTTGCCGGCGCCGCTGGACCGAGCTGCCGATGCCCATTGCCTCGCGATATTTCGCCACGGTCCGCCGCGCGATGTCGAAGCCCTTTTCGTTGAGCATTTCGACGAGCGTATCATCGGACAGGATCTTCTTGGGATCCTCGGCGGCGATCAGCGTGCGGATCGCATTCTTCACCGCCTCGGCCGACACCGCCTCGCCGCCGTCGGCCGACTGGATCGCCGAGGTGAAGAAATATTTCAGCTCGAACAGTCCGCGCGCGCAGCTCAGATATTTGTTCGAGGTGACGCGGCTCACCGTCGATTCGTGCATCTCGATCACTTCCGCCACCTGACGCAGCGTCAGCGGCTTCAGATGCGCCACGCCATTGTGGAAGAAGGCCTGTTGCTGCTTCACGATCTCGCTGGCGACCTTGATGATCGTGCGCTGGCGCTGGTCGAGCGCCTTGACCAGCCAGTTGGCGCTGGCGAGGCAGTCCGACAGCCACGCCTTGGACGTCTTGTCCTGCTTGCCGCCCGAAAGCTCGACATAATAGGCCCGATTGACCAGCAGTCGCGGCAGGGTCGCGGCGTTGATCTCGACCGCCCAGCCGTCACCGCGCCGCGCAACGAAGATGTCGGGCACCACGGCCGGCACCGGCTCGCCGCCATAGCGACAACCCGGCTTGGGATCATAGCCGCGCAGCTCGCGGATCATGTCGGCGAGGTCCTCGTCGTCGACCTGACAGATGCGCTTCAGTCGCGCGAGCTCGCCGCGCGCGAGCAATTCGAGATTGTCTATCAGCGCGGCCATGCACGGGTCGTAGCGATCGGCCTCCTTCGCCTGCAGCGCGAGGCATTCGGCAAGGTTGCGTGCGCCCACGCCGGTGGGATCGAAGGTCTGGATCTGCGCCAGCACCGCCTCGACCCGCGCCAGCGCCACGCCGAGCCGGTTGGCCACTTCGAGCAAAGGCACGGTGAGATAGCCCGCCTCGTCGATCTGGTCGATCAGATGCTGGGCGATGAACAGGTCGTGCCCGTCGATCGTCGCGCCGGCCTGCGCCATCAGATGGTCGGCAAGGCTTTCGGCATTGTCGGCGAAGCTGTCGAAGTCCGGACCGTCCTCGGGCGCGCCGCCGCTCGCGGTGCCGCTCAGCCCGAGGCTACCGTCGAGCGACCCCGGTGCATCGGAAGGACTGTCGTGGTGGAAGGTCTCGGCGGTGAAGTCGACGTCGAGCGCGGCCTCGCCCGCCGCCTCGCCGCCGCCCATCAGCAGTTCGCTGGTATCGGCCGGCTCGTCGCGCGCCTCGACCGGTTCGGGCGCGTCGCGCTCGGGGGCGCTGTCCTCGCTGTCGCCGCCGGACGAGTCGAGCAACGGGTTGCGCTCGAGTTCCTCGGCGATGAAGGTCTCGATCTCGAGGTTCGACAGCGCCAGCAGCTTGATCGCCTGCTGCAGCTGCGGCGTCATCACCAGCGATTGCGACTGGCGCAGATCGAGGCGAGGCGCGAGACTCATGGCTTAGTTCCGGGCGGCTCCAGCCCGCTCTCCCACCCGGCCACCCACGACACTACCCTGATGGGTGGCCGGGCGGGGGAGCGGGCTGGAGCAGGTGAGCACGGTCACAGCGAGAATCCCTCGCCCAGATAGAGACGGCGCACGTTCGCATCAGCGACCAGCTCTTCCGGCGAGCCGTTGAACAGCACCCGGCCGTCATAGATGATGTAGGCGCGGTCGACGATGTCGAGCGTCTCGCGGACATTGTGATCGGTGATCAGCACGCCGATCGAGCGCTTCTTGAGATCGATGACGAGGTCGCGGATGTCGGCGATCGAGATCGGATCGATGCCCGCAAAGGGCTCGTCGAGCAGCATGATCGTCGGGTCCGCCGCGAGTGCGCGGGCGATTTCGGCGCGGCGCCGCTCGCCGCCCGACAGCGCCATCGCGGGCGCGTCGCGCAGCCGGGTGAGGCCGAACTCCTCGAGCAGCTGATCGAGCCGCCGCTGGCGCGCCGCCTTGTCGGGCTCGACCAGTTCGAGCACTGCGACGATGTTCTTCTCGACCGAGAGCCCGCGGAAGATCGAGGTCTCCTGCGGAAGATAACCAAGGCCGAGGATCGCGCGGCGGTACATGGGCAGCGGGGTGATGTCCTCGCCGTCGAGCATCACGCGGCCCGAATCGGGCTTCACCAGCCCCATCACCGAATAGAAACAGGTGGTCTTGCCCGCGCCGTTGGGCCCGAGCAGCCCAACCACCTCGCCGCGCGCTACCGACACCGAGACGTCGGTGAGCACGGTGCGCTTGTCATAGGCCTTGGCGATCGAGACGACGGCGAGCCCCGAATCCGGCGGCGTTTCCGCCGGGGCGGCGATCGACTCGAGAGTGGCAACGTCGTTCATCGCGGGGCCTTTGCATCGCAAGCCATGGCCGGAATGCGCGGCATCCAGCCATTTGGCAGGCTTCCTGCATGAGAGTTGCGCGCAAGGGAAGGCCTCACGCGACCGATCGAGCGGGAAACTGGCCCGAGAGATGGGGAAAGCCGCACCGATTCCAAGGCTTGGGCGGGGGCGCCGCGCCTTATTTGGGCTGCGGCGTCGCGGTCGGTGTGGGCGTCGGGGCCGGAGTCGTATTGTTGCGCTGGGGCACCGAGAAGCGGCCGGTCACGCGGCCGTTGGAGTGCTGCACGCCATTGGGCGCGGTGCCTGCGGCGACGCCCGAGCCGTCGATCGTCGCGCGGCCGGTGTCGAGATTGATCGACAGCCGCCCGCCATTGACCGTGTTGGCGCCCTGGGTGAGCGTCACATTGCCGATCATGGTGATCACGCGCGTGTTGAGGTCATAGACCCCCACGCTCGATCGGGCGGTCTGGTCGGGACGGGTGACGGTCACGCCGCCCGAAGCGTCGAGCCGCGAAACCTGCGGCGAGCCGTCGGCGATCTGGCCGGTATAGGTCACGGTCATCCGCGCGGCGGTGAGCGTCATCTCGCCTTGCTTGACCACGACATTGCCGGTCAGAATCGCGCGATTCGCCTTGTCCTGCAGCTCGATATGCTGGGCGGCGAAGTCGATCGGCGCGTTCGAATCGTGCCGGGTCTGGCCGAGCGCAGCGGCCGAGGCGGCCAGCGCCAGCGCGAGTCCGATCGGGGCGAGATGCACGAGCCGGGTCATTTTTGCCTCTTTGCCTGACTTGGCACGATCCGCAAGCGGGCATTGCCGTCGAGCCGTACGGTGCGGTTCTCCAGGTCGGCGTTCAGGCTGTCGCCACTGAAAGTGCCGAGCGGGGTCGTGCCGCTCGCCGCGCCGGCGCTCTGCATCTGCCGCGTTTTGAGATCGAGCGTCGCGTCGCTGGTGTCGAGCGTGAAGCCGTTCGCCGCGGCAAAGCGGATCGGGCCGTCGATCATCACCGTGTCGCGCTGCATGTCGTAGCGGCCCTTGTCGGCCTTGAGATGCGCCGGGCCATCGGCGAGCTTGATCTGCGCGGCGAGCTCGCGAAGCTGCACGATCGGCTCGGCCGAGCTCTTCTGCACCGCTGAGCCGGCAGTGATGAGGAAGGGCCGGCCCTTGGCGTCGGTGCCGCGATATTCGGCCGTCTGGATGCGCAGCCGCTCGGCGGCCATGTCGACCTTGTTCTTGTCGAGCACGAACGACACGTCGCCGCCCGAGAAGATCGGCGCGACGACGAGGAAGGCGAACAGGATCCCGATGCCCGCCGGCAGCAATATCATCGCCAATCGCACCAATTTGTCATGGGTGCTGCCCGGCGCCGCCCAGACCTTGCGCTGGGAACGGACCTGACGGGCGATGTCGGACACGGCCGCGGCCTAAATGTGCGCGAAGATGTCGACCTCGGGCCAGCCCGACAGGTCGAGCTCGGCGCGCGTCGGCAGGAAGTCGAAACAGGCCTGGGCCAGCTCGGTGCGGCCTTCGCGCTCGAGCCGGCGGTCCAGCTCCTCGCGCAGCGCATGGAGGTGGCGCACGTCCGACGCCGCATAGTCGCGCTGCGCGTCGGTGATGTCCGGGCCGCCCCAGTCCGAGGATTGCTGCGCCTTGGACAGGTCGGTGGCGAGCAACTCGCGCACCAGATCCTTGAGCCCGTGGCGGTCGGTATAGGTGCGCACCAGCCGCGATGCGGTCTTGGTGCAATAGACCGGGGCCGCCACCACGCCGAGATAGAAGCGGATCGCGGCAAGGTCGAAGCGCGCATAATGATAGAGCTTCACGCGCTCGGGATCGGTGAGCAGCATGCGCAGGTTCGGCGCGTCATAGGCCGAGCGCGGGCCGAAGCGGACGAGATGCTCGTCGCCCGAGCCGTCGGAGAGCTGCACGAGGCACAGCCGGTCGCGCATCGTGACGAGGCCCATCGTCTCGGTGTCGACGGCGATGGCCGCGCCCGGAGCGAACAGGTCCTCGGGAATGTCTTCTTCGTGGAAATATACGGTCATCGCGTTCGGTTAGACGCGAATCACCGTCTGCTCAATGGTCTTGGCTGGTTGCGGCGCCAGCCCGCTCCCCCACCCGGCCACCCAGCGGCAGCATCTTGTGGGTGGCCGGGTGGGGGAGCGGGCCGGCACCGGGCTATCAGCCCTGCGAATCGCCAGCTTCGCCCGCCTTTTTGCGCGCGCGCCGCTGTCGTGCGGTGATGTTGAGGAACTCCACCCCCGCCGAAAAGGCCATGGCGGTGTAGATATAGCCCTTGGGCACATGCACGCCGAAGCCGTCGGCGATCAGCACCGCGCCGATCATCAGCAGGAAGCCGAGTGCGAGCATAACCACGCTGGGATTGCGCGCGATGAAATTGGCGAGCGGGTCGGCGGCGAACAGCATCACGCCCACCGCGAAGATTACCGCGATGATCATCACCGGCAGTTGGTCGGTCATGCCCACCGCCGTCAGGATCGAATCGATCGAGAAGACCATGTCGAGCACGAGGATCTGCACGATCGCCGACCCGAAGCTCAGCGTCGCGCGGCCCGCCGTTCCGGTCGTCTCCTCCGACTCCGCTTCCTCGGGGCTCATATTGTGGTGGATCTCGGTGGTGGATTTCCACACGAGGAACAGTCCGCCGGCGATCAGAATCAGGTCGCGAATCGAGAAGGCCGTCTCGAAGCTCGGCCGGCCGTGATCGTCCGGGGCGCCGATGATGCCCAGATCGAAGATCGGAGTACGCATCGCCACGATCCAGCTGATCGTGGTCAGCAGCGCGAGTCGCAGCACCAGCGCCAGACTGATGCCGATTCGCCGTACTCCCCGTCGTTGCCCCGCGGGCAGCTTGTTCGACAGGATCGAGATGAAGATCAGATTGTCGATGCCGAGCACCACTTCCATCACGATCAGCGTGGCGAGCGCGAGCCATGCCGCGGGGTCGGAGACGAAGGTGAGGATGGCGTTCATGGTCGCCGGATGTGCCGTGCAAGTGGCTTTTGGGCAACCCGGCGCGGCTTTCCGTGCCGGCACGGTACGAAATCATTCGCAGGGGGCGGCGTTTTGGGCTATGAACCGAATCCGTGGCACACGGCTTTTGTGCCCGGAGACCTGCGTTTTTCGTCCGGCGCTTGGGTTTTGATTGGTGAATGCGGGCGAACCGGGAAGACGAACAGGGCATGAGTTTTGATCGAGGGCGCCGCGGTGATCGCGGCGGGCGCGGCAGAGACAAGCGCGACGGTTTCGGCGACGAAGGCGGTTTTAGCAGCAGCTATGGCGATCGTGGTGGCTTCGGCGACCGCGGCGGCTTCGGTGGCGGCTATGGCGGCGGCGGCGGCGGATTCGGCGGCGGCGGTGGCGGTGGCTATCGCGGCGGCGGTGGCGGCGGCGGCTTCGGCGGCGGCGGTGGTGGTTTCGGCGGCGGCGGTGGCCGCGGCGGCATGCCCCCGCAGGTCGTTGGCGAAGCGACTGGCGTCGTCAAATTCTTCAACGCACAGAAGGGCTTCGGCTTCGTCGTTCGTGATGACGGCGGCGAGGACGTGTTCGTGCACATTTCGGCAGTCGAGCAGGCCGGCCTGACCGGTCTGGCCGAGGGTCAGCCGATGGGCTTCACCCTCGTCGATCGCGGCGGCCGTATCTCGGCCACCGAGCTGAAGATCGACGGCGAGCCGATGCCGGTCGAGGACCGCGGCCCGCCGCGCGACCGCGATGCCGGTGGCCCGGGCGGCGCCCGTGGCGGCCCGCAGCGTCAGCTGACGGGCGAGAAGGCGACCGGTACGGTCAAGTTCTTCAACGCCATGAAGGGCTTCGGCTTCATCCAGCGCGATGACGGCCAGCCGGACGCCTTCGTGCACATCTCGGCAGTCGAGCGCGCGGGTATGTCGACCCTCAACGAGGGCGACCGACTCGAGTTCGAACTCGAGGTCGATCGTCGCGGCAAGTACGCGGCGGTGAACCTGCAGCAGTCGAGCTAAGCTCTACCAGAGGCAAGCGAACTGGGGTCGGAACCGCAAGGTTCCGGCCTCTTTCGTTTCTAGCGCGTGAGAATCAGTGCGGCGCCGGCGAGAATGCCGAGCACGCCCATGATTCGTCCGCGTGTCACCCGCTCGCCCAGCGCGAAGGTGGCGATGACGAGCGCGGTGACCATGCCGGTCTCGCGTAGTGCCGCGAGCGGGGCGGTGGGGCCGATCGCCAGCGCGGATAGCGCGAGGCCGTAGGTGAGAATCGAGAGCGCGCCGGCGGCCACGCCCGGCTTCCACTGCGCCGCGACCGAGGCGAAGATCGTACCGCGCGAGAGCAGGCCGAAGGCCGCCACGATCGTCGCGCCCATGATCACGAACAGCCAGACGATATAGCTGACCGGGTCCGGCGCGGCGCGCACGCCTGCGGCATCGACCACGGTATAGCCGGCGATGAACAGCCCGGTGAGGATCGACCAGCCGAGCCCCTTCGCGCCGATATGCCGGCCAGCGACCATCACGAACATCGCGCCGCCGATGAGCGCGATGCCCGCGATCTCGCGCGAACTGGCAACCTCGCCGAACAGCCCGATCGCCAGCGCAGCGGTGACCAGAGGCGCGGTGCCGCGCAGGATCGGATAGGCCGCCGAATAGTCGCCGCTCTCGAACGCCTTCACCAAAGCGAAGAGATAGAAGACGTGCAGCACCGCCGTCGCGGCGAGCCAGCCCCAGGCGCCATGCGGCAGCGGAACGAGCAGGGTCGCCGGCAACAGAATCGCCGCGCTCGACCCGTCGATCAACGCGCGACTCGCCATCTTGTCCTTGCCGCCCTTGAGGATGGCGTTGACGATCGCATGGATCGAGCCCGAGGCGATCATCATCGCCGGCGCGAGAAGTTCGGGGCGCATGCTCCGTTATTCGTCCGTGTTCATTGCATCGGGATCGGCTTGCCGCGCACCATCACATAGGCGACGTGCAGCACCGCAGCGGGGTCGGTCAGCGGGTCGCCCTCGACCGCGATCAGGTCGGCCGACTTGCCCGGATCGAGCGTGCCGGTCTCGGCGGAGAGACCGAGCAGGTCGGCCCCACCCCTGGTTGCCGCGACCAGCGCATCGCGCGGCGTCATGCCCGCCTTCGAGACCATCAGCCCGATCTCCTCGCCATTGCGGCCGTGCGGATAGACTGCGGCGTCGGTGCCGAGCGCGATCTTCACGCCCGCCTTGTAGGCGCGGTTGAGCGCCTTGCCCCATTGGTCGAGCGTCTGGCGGGCCTTGATCTCGCTATTCTCGGTGAAGATGCCCTTGCCGAGATACATTTGCAGCCCGCTGAACGCCATCAGCGTGGCCGAGAAATAGGTCCCCTCCGCCTTCATCAGCTGGACGTCGGTATCGTCGGCGAAGGTGCCGTGCTCGATCGAATCGACGCCGGCGCGTACCGCCGCCTCGATCCCGCGCGCGCCATGCGCATGCGCGGCGCATTTGAGGTGCATCTGGTGCGCGGTGCCGCAGATCGCCGCCATCTCGGCGTCCGTGAAATGCTGCTCGAGCCCCATCGCGCCCGGATCGAGCACCCCGCCCGTGGCGTGGAACTTGATCACGTCGACGCCCATCGCCGCCAGCTTGCGTACCGCCTTGCCGCATTCGTCGGGGCCGGTGCAGACCCAGAATTGTTCGCCGGTCTTGTCGATCGCGTCGCGCAGCTCCGGCGCGAGTCCCACCGTGTTGTCGCCATGCCCACCAATGATCGAAAGTGCGGGCCCCGAGACGAGGATGCGCGGGCCGGGGAAGCTGCCCTCGGCGATCGCGTCGCGCATCGCGAGGCTGGCATTGGCCGGCCCGCCGAGATCGCGCACCGTGGTGAAGCCCGCGCGCGCCGTGATCAGCGCATTCTTCAGGCCGACCGTCGCCGCATAGGGTTCGGAATATTTGGTCGTCAGACCCTGATACCACGGCTCGCCGGCATTGCTGGTGAGATGGACGTGGACGTCGATCAGGCCGGGCAGCACGGTCTTGCTACGCATATCGACCAATGTCGCCCCCGCCGGCGCGGTGGCACCGTCCTCGATGCGGACGATCTTGCCCTTTTCGACGATCAAGGTCGAAGGTCCGCGCGCCGGTTGGCTCGCGTCGACGATCACGCGTCCCGCTTGAATGGCATAGGTCTGGGCCCGCGCGACGGACGTGCCGGCCAGCATGCCGGCGATCAACGCAAGAAACGCGGCGACCGATGATCTGCGCATGATGGTTCCTCCCCTGGGCGATCAGCCTAGCGCGGGCGTGCGCGAAGTCGAGCGGGGCGCTTGATCGGGTCGGCCGCGGGGCGCATGCTCGGCGCAGGAGAAAGGCCATGACCCTTCAAGGGTGGATCGGCGCGATCAGCGGCTTGCTCGCCATCCTCGGCGTGCTCGTCGCCGTCACCCGCTATCTCACCCGCGTGCAGGAACAGGCCGAACGCGAAAAGATCGCCGCTGAGAATCGCGAGCTGCAGCGCAAGCTCGGCGAGACCGAGGCCCGGCGCGATCAATTGCTCACCCAGATCGAGGTCGCCGGGCGTGCGGGCAGCGCGGCGCTGCACCAGAAGGCGGCGCTCGACGATCGGCTGCGGTCGCTGATGATCGCGATGGGGGCGAGCGGCGGCTCGATCTACCTCCCCGTGCACAGTCCGCGCGGACCGGTCCATGGTCTCGCTTTCCTGTGCATCGAGCCCTTCTCGGTGCAGACCCAGGCGCTTCGTGCCAAGATGATCCCGCTCAAGAGCGTGGCCGGCCGCTGCTTCACCGACGGCAAATCCTTTCGCGTGGAGAATGCCGGACACGATTCGGATCGCTTCACGGCAGCGGACAAGATCGTCGACTATCGTCCCGCGACGATGCTCAACATCGCGCTTCGCGACGGTGCGGACGTCGTCGGCGTGCTGCAGTTGCTGCGCAAGGAAGGCGAGGAAGGCTTCAGCGAAGCCGATGTCGGCCGCGTGTCGGGCATGGCCGAACCGATCGCCGCCGCGGTCGCCGAGCTGGCGCGCGGCCAGGATTGCCTCAAGCTGCTCGGGCTCGACGACGGTGGCGCCGCGGTCGAGGGCACGATCCTCTATTTCGACCTGTCGAAATCGTCGCTGCTGTTCCAGGAATTGTCGACTGCCTTCGCGCTCCAGCTGCTCAACGAATATTTCGAGCAGGTGTGCGAGCCCGCCTTCCGGCTCGGCGCCACGCTCGACAATTATATGGGCGACGGCGCACTGCTGCGCTTCAACGTTCCGCGCCCGCAGCCCGATCATGCGCTCGCCGCGGTGCAGGCCGCGATCGACATGAATCGCGCCTTCGCCGAGCTCAAGGATTACTGGATCGCGATCAGCCCGCGGCTGGCGCTGGTGCAGCACCGCGCCGGCATCGCGACGGGGCCCTTGCTGCGCGCATCGCTCGGCCATTCGCAGCTGCAGCGGCTGACCGTGATCGGCTATCCGATCTCGGTGGCAGCCGCGCTGTGCGAAGCCGCGGATCGGTCGCGCAACATCGTCATCGCCAGCGCGGAGACCCATGCGATCGTCAAGGACCGCGTGATCGCCCAGCCGATCGCGCGCGAGCAATTGGGCAAGGCGGCGCATTTCACCGAAGCCGCGTGGGAGATCACGGGCCTGCGCTGAGCCGGCTCACGTCACCAGCCGCCTGAGCCCATCGATCGTGTCCGCCTCGTTCGCCGGCTTGTCGGTGCGGATGCGGCTGATGCGGGGGAAGCGCATCGCGAGGCCCGATTTGTGGCGGCGCGATTCGTGGATCGAATCGAACGCCACTTCCAGCACCAAAGCCCGCTCGACCTCGCGCACCGGGCCGAAGCGGTTGACCGTGTGGTTGCGCACCCAATGGTCGAGCCATTTCAGCTCCTCGTCGGTGAAGCCGAAATAGGCCTTGCCGACAGGCAGCAGATCGCCGGTGCCGGTCCACGCGCCGAAGGTATAGTCCGAATAGAAGGAGCTGCGTTTGCCCGAGCCGCGCTGGGCATACATCAGCACGCAATCGGCGGTGAGTGGATCGCGCTTCCATTTGTACCAGAGACCCACGCGGCGCCCGGCGACATAGGGCGAATCGCGGCGCTTGAGCATGACCCCCTCGATCGCCGCGTCGCGTGCGCCGACGCGGATTTCCTCCAGTGCGGCGAAATCGGGGGCATCGATAAGTTGCGAAAGGTCGAAGCGCTCGGGGTCGAGCGCATCGGCGAAGGCTTCGAGCCGTGCGCGGCGCTCGGACCAGGCGAGATTGCGCAGATCCTCATGACCGTCGAAGAGGATGTCGTAGAGCCGGACGAAGGCGGGATATTCGGCGAGCGTCTTCGCCGACACCGCCTTGCGACCCAGGCGCTGCTGGAGCGCGTTGAAGCTTGCCGCCGCGCCGCCTTCCTCGCGCCCGGCACCCTGCGATTCGCCCTTCACCAGCAATTCCCCGTCGAGCACGCCGGGTGCGTCGAACGCCGCGGCGACTTCGGGGAAGCTGCCGGTGATGTCGTCACCCGCCCGGCTGTAGAGCCGCGTCTCGCCGGCGACATGGACGATCTGGACACGGATTCCGTCCCATTTCCACTCGGCGGCATAGTCGGCGAGGTCGACGCTCTCCGCCTCGAGCGGGTGAGCGAGCATGAAGGGGCGGAAGACCGGGACATTGTCGGCCGTCGGTTGGTCGCCGCGGCCTTCAGCCCAGGCAAAGAGCGGGGTGTAGGGCGGGTGCAGCCCGTGCCACACTTCCTCGACTGCCTCGACATCGAGCCCGAAGGCCTGCGCCAGCGCAGTCTTGGCGAGCCGCGCCGAAACGCCGACGCGCAGCGCGCCGGTGGCGAGCTTGAGCAGGGCGAAGCGTTCGTCGGCCTCGAGCCGGTCGAGCATTCCCGCCAGCGCCGCGGGCGCATCCGACTTGCTGATCGTCGCGAGCCGGTCGATCACGTGCGAGAGCGACAGATCGGGCTCGTCCGAGGGCACCGGCTGCTCAGGCCAGAGCAGGGCGATCGTTTCGGCACTGTCGCCGACGAAGTCGCGGCTCATCGCGAACAGCACGGGGTCGACGCGTTCCTCGACCAAAGCGCGGATCAACGCGGGCTTGACCGCGGGCAGGTCGAGCCCGCCGGTCAATGCCGCCATCGCCCAGCCGCGGTCCGGATCGGGCGTTGTGCGCAGATAGTCGCCGATCAGCCGGAGCTTGGCGTTGCGCGAACGGGTGTAGATCAGCCCGTCGAGCAGGTCCGCAAAGGCGCGCATCGTTCGAACATGGCTCCCGTCCCCCGGTTGCGCTAGAGGGCGAGACAATGAAGCGCGCGCTCGCCCTGTTGTTCCTCCTCGGGGCCGCTTTTGTCGCGCTCGGCTATTGGAATGCGGTGCAGGATCCGCTGGTGCGCGAGGCGCGCCTGGCGCTGCCCGGCTGGCCGAAGGACGCCAAGCCGCTGCGTGTGGCGCTGGTCAGCGACATCCACGCCCAGGGGCCCGATATGACGCCGGCGCGCGTCGCGCGGTTGATGGAACAGGTGAATGCGCAGCATCCCGACCTGATCCTGCTCGCCGGCGACCTGACCGGCGACCGCGACCTCGCTACCAGCCATTACACACCCGACGAGATCGCGGGAGCACTGGCGGGTCTCCGCGCGCCGCTGGGTGTGTGGGCAGTGCTCGGCAATCACGACCATTGGGCCGACGCGCCGGCGATGCGCCGGGCGCTCGAGGCTCGAAACATCCACGTCCTCGCCAACAGCGCCGCACGTGTGGGGCCGTTGACGCTCGCCGGTGCCGACGATGCGCATAGTCGGCACGACAACATCCCCGCGACCGACCGCGCCGCCGCAGCGCTGCCCGGGCCACTGCTGCTGCTCACCCACAGCCCCGATCTGATCCCGCGCCTGCCGTCGCGTTTCGGGCTGGTGTTCGCGGGCCATACCCATTGCGGGCAGGCCGTGCTGCCGCTGATCGGCACCCTGGTCAGCTCGTCGCGCTACGGCAAACGCTATGAGTGCGGGCTGATCCACGAGGGAGGTCGCACGATCGTCGTGACCTCGGGGCTCGGCACCAGCGTCGTGCCGCTGCGCTATGGCGCGCCGCCCGATTTCTGGCTGGTGACGCTCGGCGGATGATCCGGCGCCTGCTTCTCCTGCTGCTGTTCGCGGCGCTGGTGCTGCTCGGCCGCGGCTATTGGAACGCGATCCAGGACCCGCAGGTGCGCATGGCGCGGATCCACTTCCCCGACTGGCCGGCGGGTGCGCCGCCGGTGCGGGTGGTGCTGATCAGCGATCTGCACGTCGCCGGGCCGGACATGCCGCCGACGCGGCTTGCGCGTATCGTGAAGCAGGTCAATGCGCTGCACCCGGATCTGGTGCTCGTCGCGGGCGACCTGGTCAGCGACAAGGAGTTCGCCACGCGCCACTATGACGATGCCGAGGCGGTGGCGCCGCTTGCCGGTCTCAGCGCGCCGCTCGGCACGATCGCGGTGCTCGGCAACCACGATCACAAGCGCGGCGCAGACGGCATGCGCGAGGCGCTCGCCGCGATCGGGGTGCCGGTTCTCGACAACGAAGCGGTGCGGCGCGGACCGCTGACGATCGCGGGCGCCGACGACCCGACGACCGCGCACGGCAGGCCCCGCGAGCTCGCCAAATCGGCGGCGTCCCTGCCCGAACCCAGCATATTGCTCGTCCATGCACCGGGCTTCGCCACGCGGCTCGATCTGGATCCGCGCTTCCGGCTGATCCTCGCAGGCCACACCCATTGCGGCCAGATCGTGCTGCCGCAACTGGGGGCGATCGCGCACTATTTTTCGCCGAAGCCGGCACCCTTGCCCTGCGGGTTGGTGAATCTGGACGGCCGGACCACCGTAGTGACCTCGGGGCTGGGCACCAGCATCGTGCCGCTCCGCTATGGCGCGCCGCCCGATCTGTGGCTGCTTTCGCTCGGCCCGGTGCCGGCCACACGATAACGCGGTTCCACTCGCTTCGTCGCTTCCGAATCGCTACCGCTGGCACCGAGGACGAGCGGCGACTCGTGCGACATGCACGAGGGGGGCTCGACGTCCGGCCTCGGGGAACGGCCGTGCCAATCCCGCGTACGGCCGCGAAGGGAAGGATTACCGAATGAAGCTTGCCGTAACCGCCGCTTTGTTATTCGCATCGCCCGCCGCTTTCGCGCAGACTGCTGCTCCAGCTCCCGCCCCCGCTCCGGAAGCGCCTGCCACGGCGCCTGCCGCCGCCGCCAAGTTCAACCTCGACACGCCGGTCGAACACATCGTCGCCGATCCGGCTGGCAAAGCGGTGCTGGACACCGACCTTCCCGGCCTGACCACGCACGAGGCCTATGAGCAGTTCAAGGGGATGAGCCTGCACCAGCTGCAGGGCATCGCGCCGGAGAAGTTGCCGGGCGAGCTGCTCGCCAAGGTCGAGGCGGACCTCGCCAAGCTCAAATAAGCGAAAGCCGGCCGGGAGCTATCTCCCGGCCGGCTCGCATTTCGGCGGTTCAGCCCTTGCGGCTGGCCTCGAACAGGAACCAGGCGCGCTGTTCGGCGTCGTCGGTCCATTCGTCGATGATCGCGCTGGTGGCATTGTCCCGGGCCGCATCGGCCAGGTCCTTGGCCTCGCGCAGCGCCTCGACCAGCTTCAGATTGTCGTCGCGCAGCTCGTTGAGCATCGCCACGGGATCGACATAATCGGCATCATTGTCTTTCACCGTCTGGCGGCGCGCCACGTCGCCGATCGAGCGGATCGTGGTCTTGCCGATCTTGCGCACGCGCTCCGCGATCGGATCGGTGATCGCGAGGATCTGCGTCGCCTGATCGTCGAGCAGCAGGTGATAGTCGCGGAAGTGCGGACCGGATACGTGCCAGTGGAAGTTCTTGGTCTTGAGATAGAGCGCATAGGTGTCGGCAAGGATGCCGTTCAGCGCATCGGCAACGCTCTTGGTGGCGTTGCTCTTGAGGTCGGTTGGCGTCTGAAGCGCCGCATTGTCTGCCATCGTGAGTCTCCGACTATTTCCCTTGGGGGGCGAACGTCGCCATAGGCGTTTCGCTCCCGCGAGCACCACGGGAATCTGCGATCAGAGCGATCGACCATACCAATGCATAGGGTAACCTCGCCCTAGGCGAGACCGGCGGCGCTCAGTCCCGTACCCGCGCAGGCGAGCAGCAGCACGCTCCCGCTGCCGATCCGCCAGATCCGGACAGCCTGCCCGTGCCAGATCGATTCGCCCAGAACCGCCGCGACGAAGGCCACGGCAAAGGCCCCCATGGCCGCACCCGCTGCGGCGAGCCACGGCAAAGGCGCGCTGGCGGCGATGGCGAGGGTGAGGAACTGGGTGCGGTCGCCGACTGCCAGCGCGAACACGCCGCAGAAGCTGGTGACGAGCGCACCGAGGCGGACATGGTCGAATCGCTTCGGCTGGCGCAGCGGCCACAATGCGCCCAAAGCCGCGAAGAACAGTGCCAGCGCCATCAGCGCGAGCTGCGCACGTGGCGTGAGCGACGGCGCGACGATGATCCCGCCCGCCGCGGCGATGAGGTTTCCCGCGCTGTGCGCCAGCCCGGCGCCGATCGCGACGGTCAGCGGCTTGCGATAGCGGTCGGCGAGAATCGCGGTGAGCCAGGCGTTGCGGTCGCCGATCTGGGTGACGAGCGCGGCGATGAAGGCGGCGAGAAAGGCGTCCATGTCGTTAGTCCGCGAATCGGCGGACGATTCGAGCACGAGACGGCCCCCAAGCGGTCCTGCCGTCCTGTTCCAAGCCCGTGATCCCTCCTCGCGACATGGCGATTACCATGCCCGGGCAGGGTTAAACGGCCATGAAATCGCGAATCCCTTGACTTTGCCGCTGCGATCGCGCATCCGCCCGCACCTGTCAGCGGCCCGCCCCGGCGCGCCGCTCTTTGCTTTTTCAGATATCAAGGGTTTCGGGTCATGGCCAAGCCGACCACTGTCAAGATCAAGCTCGTCAGCTCGGCGGACACGGGTTTCTTCTACGTGACGAAGAAGAATCCGCGCACCCAGACCGAGAAGCTGTCCTTCCGCAAGTACGATCCCGTCGCGCGCAAGCACGTCGAGTTCAAGGAAGCGAAGATCAAGTAAACCGCGCGAGCGGTTTACGCAGTCCCCGCGCACGCGGGGACCGCTTCGAGCAAGCCCCGGGGCACGCGCCCGCGGGGCTTTTCTCGCGTCTAGAGCAATGCCCGAACCTGCTCGATGAAGCGCGCCAGCGAGATCGGCTTGGAGACATAGGCATTGGCGCCCGCGGCGCGGATGCGTTCCTCGTCGTCATGCCCGGCATAGGCGGTCACCGCCATGATCGGGATCACGCGCAGCCCGGGATCCGCCTTCATCTGGCCGATCAGCTCGAGCCCGCTGACATGCGGCAGCTGGATGTCCATCACTACCAGATCGGGTGCGAAGCTGCGCGCCCGCGCCACCGCCTCGCGCCCGTCATTCACCGGCTCCGCGGTGAAGTCGTGCGCGCGCAACAGATCGCAGAACAGCTTCAAATTGAGTTCGTTGTCCTCGACAACGAGCACCCGTTTTGCCACGGCGTCATCCATGAGGTTCCTCTAGGCGATGGGCGAGACGGAGACAAACGCCGACGCGCTGGCGCTCGCTGCGCTCGGCTGGACGCTCGGTGACGGCGCACGCGCCGAGCGGCTGCTTGCGCTCACCGGCCTCACGCCCGAAGGACTGCGCGCCGGAATCGGAGAGCCCGCGGTGCTTGCCGCCACGCTCGCCTTTCTCGAGGCGCATGAGCCCGACCTGATCGCCGCCGCCGCGGCGATCGACTGCACGCCCGAGGCGCTGGTCCGCGCCCGGCGGGAGCTGGAGACTCGATGAGACCGCTGCTGATCTGCGATTGCGACGAGGTGCTGTTGCACATGGTCCGGCATTTCGGGCCGTGGCTGGGCGAGGCGCACGATATCGACTTCACGCCCGATGGCGGCAGTTTCGAAACCGCGATGAAGCGCCGCGCCGACGGCTCGGTGCCCAGCCGCGAGGAGATGTGGGCGCTGCTCGACGGCTTCTTCCCGTCGCAGATGGACCGCCAGACGCTCGTGCCGCATGCGCGCGAATCGCTGGCCGAACTGTCGCGAATCGCCGACATCGTGATCCTCACCAATCTCGGCGAGCATTGCCGCGACGCGCGCATCGCACAGCTCGCCAGTCACGGCATCGCGCACCGCGTCGAGTGCAACCAGGGCGGCAAGGGCGAGCCGGTGGCGCGGCTGGTCGCCGAGCATCGCGCCTCGGTCACCGTGTTCGTCGACGATCTTGCAGTGCACCATGCCTCGGTCGCGCGTCACGCTCCCGACGTGCTGCGACTGCACATGATCTCCGAGCCGATGGTGGCGCGCAGCGTACCTGCCGCGCCCGACGCGCATGTGCGGATCGACGACTGGCGCGAAGCGCGCGACTGGATCGTCGAACGCTTTGCCGGAGTGGCCGCGCTCAGGGCTTGACCGGCGCGGCGCGCGGGTGTTGAGCCGGGGCATGACCATCGCCATCGATCGCAAGCTCGAAGAGCTCGGCCTCACCCTTCCCGAAGCCGCGGCGCCGGTCGCCGCCTATGTGCCCACGGTCGAGGCCGGCGGGCTGCTCCACATCTCGGGCCAGCTGCCGTTCAAGGACGGGCAACTGATGACCGGCCGGCTCGGGGAGGATCGCGATCTCGCCTTCGGCACCGAGGCGGCGCAGCGCTGCGGCCTGATGCTGGTCGCGCAGATCAAGAAGGCGCTCGGCGACGATCTCTCACGCGTCCGGCGTATCGTGAAGCTCGGCGTGTTCGTGAACTCGGCGGCGGCCTTCATCGACCAGCCCAAGGTCGCCAACGGCGCCTCGGAACTGATGGTCGCCCTGTTCGGCGAGGCCGGACGCCACGCGCGCAGCGCGGTGGGCGTACCGGTATTGCCGCTCGGCGCGGCGGTCGAAGTCGACGCAATCGTCGAGATCGGCGACTTCACGCTCTGACCGTTAAGCGGTTGCACGGCAACACAGTGTTGCGGTGCCGCAACAGTCGTCCCCGTTTAGGAACGACTCGCGGCGAATGATGTTGTGCGCCGCAACGTGATGCGGCACGTTCCCCGAGCTGTCCGAGCATGATCGCGCGACCAACGACGCGGCGGCCGGCGGCTGCAGGCGGGAACCATCGTAGCATAAGGATCTACTCGATGCGTTTCTCGATCATCGCCTTTGGCGCGCTCATGCTCGCCAGCACCACCCCGGCTCTGGCGGACGAAACCGATCCGCCTCCCGCCATCACGGTCAACGGCAGCGCGACGCTGATCAGCGACTACAAGTTCCGCGGCATCTCGCAGACCGACGGCAATTTCGCCGTGCAGGGCGGTGCCACCGTCAGCCACAAGTCGGGCTTCTACGTGTCCTTCTGGGGCTCGTCGATCGACGACTATGTGACGATGCACGGCACGCCCAACCAGGAGCTCGACCTGATCGCCGGCTTCAAGCACAGCTTCGGCGGTGCGACGGTCGATGTCGGCGTGCTCTATTATGTCTATCCGGGCACCCGTCCGGGCTTCCCGGGCGACACCAGTTCGTCCGACTTCGTCGAGCCCTATGCGTCGCTCAGCTATGCGCTGGGTCCGGTGACCGCCAAGGGCACGATCAACTATGCGCCGAAGCAGAAAGCGCTGGCGCTCGATCAGGGCCTGTCGGGCCTCGAGCCGAAGCAGGACAATGTCTATCTGGCGGGTGACCTGTCGGGCTCGATCCCTGGCACGCCGGTCGGCCTGACCGCGCATCTCGGCCACACGTTCGGCCCGAGCTGGCTCGCCGGCTATGACAAGGAATATACCGACTGGGCTCTCGGCGCGACCGTTACCTGGAAGGCGCTGACCTTCGGCGTGCAATATGTCGACACCGACACGCACTTCCCCACGCCGAGCGGCAAGGATGCTGCGAAGGGCAGCGTGATCGGTTCGATCAGCGCCAGCTTCTAAGACAGGGCGACATGCGAAAAGGGGCGAGCGGTCATGGCCGCTCGCCCCTTTTTCGTTCTGCCAGGTTTCCCGGGTGATGTGCCACCCGGGGACGCCGTAATTACTTCGGCGTGCTGGCCTGGGCTTCCGGGCTGCTCTTCTCCGGCGCGGTGACGATGTCGCGGGTGGTGCTGCCCTTGTCGACGACATTGGTGTCGGGGCTGCCCACGCTCGAGCGCACGCCCGGATCGGCAGCGGTGCGGCCGGCGGCGTCGAGCGCCGCATTCTCGGTCGCGCTGCGCGGAGCGGCGCCGCCGAAGATCGCTTCGAGCGCCTGGTTGGCGGGAGAGGCGTCCTGCGGGCGCGCAACGCCGGACTGGGGTGGCACCAGCGAGAAATCGGGCGGAATCACCAGCGGCGCCTGGCGCGCCACGGCGAATTCGTCCGGGCGGTTGCGGTCGTAACCACTCTTGCCGCACGCCGAGAGCAGGGCAGCGGCGGTGAGCCCCGCAACAATCGGCAAAGTCTTACGCATTGACGTTCTTCTCCACTTGAGACCGCGTCGCCCGAGGCTTGTCGCGCACCAGCAAGGCGCGGATCAACAGGATCAGCACGCCGATGGTAATCGCAGCATCTGCGACATTGAAGACCAAAAAAGGGCGCCACTCGCCGAAATGCAGGTCGGCATAGTCGACGACATAGCCGAGTCGCGAGCGATCGAGGATATTGCCCAGCGCGCCGCCGAGCACCATGCCCAGCGCGATCAGGTCGGCGCGGTTCTTCTCGCGCAGCATCCACCAGAGGACGCCCGCGGCGATCGCGCCGGTCAGCCCGACCAGGGCCCAGCGCGTCATCGCGCTGTTCGCGGCGAGCAGGCCCAGCGACACGCCGACATTCTCGACATAGCGCAGGTTGAAGAAGGGCAGCACCGTGAGCTTCGCGTCGGGGAAGTTCAGCCCGAGGGGCACGGTGACATAATATTTGATCGCCTGATCGGCGACGAAGATCAGCACGGCCACGAGCAGGCCGATCACGCGGTTGGTCGTCATCCCCTCATCCCCTCGCCACCGCGGTGGCATAGAGCGCGAGACAGGGCAACAATGCGGCAGCAGACGCAATTTCTCATCGTAAGCGGCACCTAAAGGAAGCGGGCGCGACTTGCAAAAGCGAAACGCGCGGCGCGTCTGTTTGGAAATGCGCCTAATGGCGCATTCGCAAACAGCTTCCTCACCCGTTCCAATGGCCGCGCGAGAGGACGGCGCGCGCCTGATCGGCATCCGCGGCGATCTGCGCCTTGAGCGCGTCGAGACTGTCGAACTTCGCTTCGGGGCGCAGATAGTCGATCAGCGCGACCTCGATGGTCTGGCCGTAGAGATCGCCCGAGAAATCGAAGAAATAGGGTTCGAGCAATTCCTGTGGCGGGTCGAAGGTCGGGCGCACGCCGAGGCTTGCCACGCCGTCCAGCCGCCGCCCGTCGGCGAGTCGGCCGCGCACGGCATAGATGCCGTAAGCGGGGCGCAGATAATTGCTCATCGAAAGATTGGCGGTGGGGAAACCCAGCTCGCGTCCCAGTTTCGCACCCGGCTGGACCACGCCTTCGATCGCGAAGGGGCGGGTGAGCAGTTCCGCGGCCTCGTGCGGACGCCCCGTGCGCAGGAAGTCGCGGATGCGCGTCGAGGACACGGTCTCGCCGTGCAGCCGCACCGGCTGCACCGTCTCGACCGCGAATCCCATCTCTGCGCCGAAGCGGCCGAGGTCGCTCACATTGCCGCTGCGGCCCTTGCCGAAGGTGAAGTCCGTGCCGGTGACCACCCCGCCCGCGCCGATCGACTCGACGAGCTGCTGCGCGGCGAATTCCTCGGCGGTGAGCGCGGCGAGCTTCGCGTCGAACGGGAAGACCAGCATCGCGTCGGCGCCGGCCGCCTCGAACAGCCGCTGGCGCTGGTCGAGGCTGGTCAGCCGGAACCAGGGCGAATCGGGGCGGAAGAAGCGCATCGGGTGCGGATCGAAGGTCGCGACGATCGCCGGCCGGCCTTCGGCGCGCGCATGGGCGATCGCACGGCCGACCACGGCCTGGTGCCCGAGATGAAATCCGTCGAAATTGCCCAGCGCGACGACGCCGCCGCGAAACGGGGGCGGGACCGCCGAGCTGCCGTCCAGCCGCTCCATGGGCGCGCCTATAGGGGTGCGGGCTCCCGCGATCAAATCTTCCCGGGCTGGCCCATCGGCGCGATGCCCGCGCGGAGCACGCGCAGCACATTCCCGCCCATCACCTTGCGGATCTCGTCGGGGGTGAAGCGGCGGTCGAGCAAGGCCTGGGTGATCACGGCGAGCTGGCTCGCGTCGAAGCCGGTGGTCACCGCGCCGTCGAAGTCCGAGCCGAGCCCGACATGGTCGATGCCGACCAGATCGCGGACATGCGCGATCGCCAGCGCCACGGCGCGCGGATCGGTCGAGCAGACCGCGCCGTCCCAATAGCCGATTCCGATCACGCCGCCCGTCTTTGCGATGCCGCGGATCTCGTCGTCGGTCAGGTTGCGGTTGACGTGGCAGGTCGCTTGCACCCCGCCATGGCTCGACACCACCGGCCGCCGCGCCATCGCCAGCACCTGCGCGACCGTGGCGTGGCTGGCATGCGCGACGTCGACGATCATGCCGAGCGCCTCCATGCGCCGCACCACCTGCTGCCCGAAGGGGGTGAGCCCGCCTTTCGCGGTGCCGTGCATCGATCCCGCGAGGTCATTGTCGAAGAAGTGCGCCAGCCCCGCCAAGCGGAATCCGGCCTTGTGGAGCCGGTCGAGATTGTCGAGCTTGCCCTCGAGATCCTGCAGTCCCTCGATCGAGAGCATGCCGCCGACGACCCGTGTGCCGTGCGCGCGATCCGCGAGCAATTTGTCGATGTCCTGCGGCGTGTGGATCACGCGCAATTTGCCGTCCGAGGCGACGGCATAGCGATTCAGCTTCTCGGCGTGCCACAGCGAGCGTTCGAGCAGCGAGCCCCAGGTGCGCACCGGTTGAAGCTGGGCGATCGCCAGCATGGTGATGTTGTCGGTGTCGCCGGGGTTCGAATCGTAATTCTGGTGCTTCGGCGTCTTGGTCACCGACGAGAAGATCTGCAGCGCGACATTGCCCTCGATCAGCCGCGGCAGATCGACCTGCCCGCGTTTCGCCCGGTTGAGCAGGCTGCGGCTCCACAGCAGCGTATCCGCATGCATGTCGGCGATGGCGAGCGAATCGTGGAAGCTCTGCGTCGCTGGCGAGACCGCAGGCAAAGGTGCCGGCACCACCTTGTTCATCGATTTTTCGGCAATCCCCGGCGCGAGCCCGAAGAATCCCCCGATGAGGACGAGGAGGAAGCCCAGCCCCGTCCACACGATCAGCTTTTTCAATCCACCCGCTCCAGCGTCACGAAGCTGTAGGCCGTGCGCCCTGCTTCCCCCGCATGATCCTCGCGCGCGATCTCGCGCCACGCAAGCGGGTCGAAGGCGGGGACCATGGCGTCGCCCTCGGGCGCGGCATGGATTTCGGTGAGCTCGATCCGGTCGGCGCGGTCGAGGAGCAGGCGGAAGATCTCGGCGCCGCCGATCACCGCGATTTCGGGGACGTCGCCGGCAAGCGCGATCGCCGCCTCGGGGCTGGTCGCTATCTCGGCGCCCTCCGCACGCCAGCCGGCATCGCGTGTGAGCACGATATGGCGGCGGCCGGGCAAAGGCGACGGGAAGCTCTCGAACGTCTTGCGGCCCATGATCATGGGCTTGCCCATGGTCTTGGCCTTGAAATGCTTGAGATCGGCGGGGAGGTGCCAGGGCAGGCCGCCGTCGCGGCCGATCACGCCATTGTCGGCGCGCGCGAGGACGAAGCTGATCAAACCGCCACCGGCGCCTTGATATGCGCCTGCGCCTCGTAGCCGATCAGCGCGAAATCCTCATATTCGTAGGCGTCGATCGACGGCGCCTTGCGCAGGATCTCCAGCCGCGGCAGCGGCCCCGGCGTACGGCTCAGCTGCTCGCGCGCCTGGTCGAGATGGTTCGAATAGAGGTGGCAGTCGCCGCCGGTCCAGACGAACTCGCCGGGCTCGAGTCCCGCCTGTTGCGCGAGCAGCATCGTCAGCAGCGCGTAGGAGGCGATGTTGAACGGTACGCCGAGGAAGATGTCGGCCGAGCGTTGGTAGAGCTGGAGCGAGAGCCTGCCGTTCGCGACATGCGTCTGGAACAGGCAATGGCACGGCGCCAGCGCCATGGCGTGGAGCTCGCCGGGGTTCCAGGCGCTCACGATCTGCCGGCGCGAGCCGGGATTGGTTTTGATCGTCTCGAGCAATTCGGCGATCTGGTCGATATGCCGCCCGTCGGCCGCCTCCCAGTCGCGCCATTGCTTGCCATAGACGGGGCCGAGATCGCCCTCGGCATCGGCCCATTCGTCCCAGATGCTGACCTTGCGCTCCTGCAGCCATTTCACATTGGTGTCGCCGCGCAGGAACCACAGCAATTCGACGATGATCGAGCGCAGATGCAGCTTCTTGGTGGTGAGCAAGGGAAAGCCCTCGGCCAGGTCGAAGCGCATCTGGTGGCCGAATACCGAAAGCGTGCCGGTGCCGGTCCGGTCCATCGTCTCGGCGCCATGGTTGAGCGCCCGCGCCATCAGGTCGAGATATTGCCGCATGGCTGAGGCTTAGCGGCAGCCACGGGACGCGCCAAGGTACCTCCGTTATGGCGTCCGGATCGGACCGGGTAGTGCTTCGCCCGCGCGCGCGGCGATGGCAGGTCCGCGCCATGACCCGGATCGACACGCCCGATGCCGCGATCGCGCTATTCGCCGCGCTCGGCCACGAGCCGCTCGAGGTCGCTGCCTTCGCCTATCTCGATGCCGAATGGGTGTTGCTCGGCATGCGCCATATCGCCGGGCACTGGGTCGACGCCGCGGACATCCCCGTGCGCGATGTGGCCGGCGACGCGCTGGCGCTTGGTGCGGCGGCGGTGGTGATGGCGCACAATCATCCCGGCGGCGATCCTGCGCCCTCGCTTGCCGACCGCGACGCGACGCGCCGCCTCGCGCGCGCGCTCCACGCGCTCGACATAAGGCTCGTCGATCATGTCATCCTCGCCGCGAATAGTGCGGCGAGCTTCCGCGCGCTCAGTTTGCTTTAGGCTTCTGCGCGAGATGGCAGGGCTTGATGTCGCCCGGTTCCGGGCGTGGGCCCTCGGCGACGAACATCGCCATATAGCCGCCGGCCGAGGGCATTTCGGAGAAGCTCACCTGCTTGTAACCGACCGCGGCGAATTCGCATTTGAGCAGTTCGGGCGGGGTGCCGTGATCCTGGGTGGGGCGGTTCGAATCGACCACCACCACGCGCCCGTCGGCGCGCAGCGAGGGGCGCATCCGCCACAGGAACTCGTAAGGCGATTCGATCTCGTGATACATGTGCACCATCAGCACGCGATCGAAGCTGTTGTCGGGCAATTTGGGGTCGGCCGGCTCGCCGAGCCGCACCGAGACATTGTCGAGCCGCTCGCGCGACACGCGCTGCGCCAGCGCGTCGCGTACCTCGGGGATGATGTCCTCGGCGAGCACGCGCCCGTCCTTGCCCACGCGGCGCGACAGGCGGATCGTGTAATAGCCCTCGCCGGCACCGATATCGGCCACCGTCATGCCCGGCTTGATCCCGGCGCGGTTCATCACCTCGCCGGCTTCGTTGAGCCGGTCGCGCTCTTCCTCGTTCGAGTAGCGCGAGGAGATGATCGTCGCGACCGGGCGGTCCGCGTCGGGGAACTCGCCGACCGCCTGGGTCGGCTGCGGCCGCGGTGTCGCGGGGCCGCCGTCGCAGCCCGAAAGCAGCGCGGTCCCGGCGATCAGCGCGGCGCGCAATCGCATCAGTCGACATCCTCCACTTCGACGCTCTCGCCGGTCACCCGCTGCGACAGCGCGGCGGCCATGAAAGGATCGAGCGCGCCGTCGAGCACGTCCGAGGGCGCGGTCGAGGTCACGCCGGTGCGCAGATCCTTCACCAGCTGATAGGGCTGGAGCACATAGGAGCGGATCTGGTGGCCCCAGCCGATATCGGTCTTGGTGGCGTTCTGCGCATTGGCCGCGGCCTCGCGCTCGGCCAGCTCGCGCTCGTAGAGGCGCGCGCGCAACTGGTTATAGGCCTCGGCCTTGTTCTTGTGCTGCGAGCGCTGATTCTGGCACTGCACGACGATGCCGGTGGGCAAGTGCGTGATGCGCACCGCCGAATCGGTCGTATTGATGTGCTGCCCACCCGCGCCCGAGGCGCGATAGGTGTCGATGCGCAGCTCGCTCTCGTTGATCTCGACCTCGATATTGTCGTCGATCACCGGATAGACCCACACGCTCGAGAAGCTGGTGTGACGGCGCGCGGCGCTGTCATAGGGCGAAATGCGCACGAGGCGATGCACGCCGCTCTCGGTCTTGGCATAGCCATAGGCGTTCTCGCCCTTGACCAGCAAAGTGGCCGACTTGATCCCGGCCTGCTCGCCCGCGTGATAGTCGATCAGCTCGACCTTCAGCCCGTGGCGCTCGGCCCAGCGCGTATACATGCGCTGAAGCATGCCCGCCCAGTCCTGGCTCTCGGTACCGCCGGCGCCCGAATTGATCTCGATATAGGTGTCGTTGGCGTCGGCCTCGCCCGACAGCAGGGCCTTGACCTTGTCGACCTCGGCGCGCTCGGCGAGTGCCGCGAGCGCGGCGGTGCCCTCGCTCGCCATCTCCTCGTCGCCCTCGGCCTCGGCCATCTCGATCAGTTCGGCCGTATCGTTGAGTTCGGTCTCGATCGCGCGCGTCGCCGTCACCGCCTCGTCGAGGCGGCGGCGCTCGCGCATCACGTCCTGGGCCGCCTTGGCGTCGTTCCACAGGGTCGGGTCCTCGACGCGCGCATTGAGCTCGTCGAGCCGGCGCAGCGCGCGGTCCCAATCGAGGAAGCGGCGCAGCAGCGCGAGGGCATCGCTAATCTTGTCGACATAAGCCTGCGCTTCGGCGCGCATGTTTCAAACTCCGAAAATTCCGGCGTCGCCCGGCGGTGGGTACCCACCTGGCGCCGCACGGTTCGCTCCGCTGCGGATATAGGGACGGAGCGCGCTAGTAGATACCGCCCTCTCTTTGCAAGAAATCACTATCGCGCGGCTCGTTCTGGCGGGCCGCGGGCTTGCGGTCCTCCGGCTTGGCCGTGGCTTCTTCCTCGCTACGCGGGCCGCGGCGCGGCTCGCTCTCGGGCTTGAACGCTTCCCAGATCACCGCCGCCTTGGGATCGCTGGTCGGCCAGGCGCCATAGACGCGCTTGCCGCTCGCGCGGTCGATCCGCACCATGCGCACGCCCGCCGGGGCGCGGAACGGCAACGGCTCGAGCCCGTCATAGGCCTTGAGCGCGAACTGCTTGAAGATCGGCGCGGCGATCACGCCGCCCTGGGCATAGCCGCCGAGATTCGAGGGGCTGTCATAGCCGAGATAGAGGCCGCCGATCATCTGCGGCGAGCCGCCGACGAACCACACGTCGGTCGGGCCCGAGGTGGTGCCGGTCTTGCCCATCATCGGGCGGTTGAGGTCGCGCAGCACCGTGGCGGTGCCGCGCTGGACTACACCCTCGGTGATATGCACCATCTGATAGGCGCTGATCGGATCGAGGATCTGCTTCGAGCGGATGCGCGGGCGCGGCATCGGGCGGCCGTCCCAGTCGGCGGCGTTGCAGCCGTCGCACGCGCGCCAATTCTCGGGCCAGATCACCTGACCGCGGCGGTCCTGGACGAAGTCGATCAGCGAGGGATTGAGCGCACGGCCCTGATTCACCAGCATCGAATAGGCGTTGACCATGCGCAGCACGGTCGTCTCGCCTGCGCCCAGCGCATAAGAGAGATAGGCGGGTAGCCGCTGGGAGCTCACGCCGAGGCGCTGAATCATGTCGACGACATGATCCATGCCCACAGTCGAGGCGGCGCGCACCGTCATCAGGTTGCGCGACTGCTCGATGCCCCAGCGCATGGTGTGCGGGCCTGCACCGGCCTGGTTGCCGAAGTTGCGGAAGCATTTGTTGCCGAGGCCGGGGCCCTGGAAGACGCAGAAGGGACCGTCGACGATGATCGAGGCCGGCGTCATGCCCTGCTCGAGCGCGGCCGAATAGACGATCGGCTTGATCGTCGAGCCCGGCTGACGCTGCGCCTGGGTGGCGCGGTTGAACGACTGCAGCCGCGAATCGAACCCGCCCTGCATCGCGAGGACGCGCCCGGTGCGCGGGTCCTCGACCACCATGCCGCCCGAAACCTTGGGGATGTTGCGCAGCGCATAGCCGGCGCCCTCGGGCGCGACGATGATGATGTCGCCGACCTTCATCGCGTCGAACGCCGGCGTGGGGGTGCCGCGCACCGGCAGCAGCGCGTTGCCGCGGTCGAGCCGGCCGGTGTGCCCGTCGGCGAAGCCGATCTGCGCGTCGCCGCCGTCCTTCGAGAAGATGATCGCCGGGCGCCAGTCGTTGTAATCGAGCCCGACATTGGTGTTGACCAGCGCCGCGAGCCAGTTGCTGCCGTTGATCTCGACATGGCGCACCGCGCCGGTCCAGCCGCGGCCATGGTCGAAGCGCACGAGCCCGTCGCGCAGCGCCTGCTGGGCATAGCGCTGGAGCGCGGGATCGAACGAGGTGCGCACCCACAGCCCGCCGGCATAGACGCTGTTGGGTCCGTCGTCCTGATTCTCGCCGAGCTTGGCGATCAGCTGGCGGCGCACTTCCTCGACGAAATAGCCGGCGCCGGCGACTTCCGAGCGCGGTGTCTGGCGCGGCACGGCGCCGAGCGGGCTAGCCACCGCGGCATCATGCTGGGCCTGGTTGATCCAGCCATTCTGCAGCATCTCGCCCAACACCCAGTTGCGCCGCTCGAGCGCGCGCTCGGTGTGGCGATCGGGATCATAGTTGGACGGGCCCTTGGGCAGAATCGCGAGATAGGCCGCCTCCGGCAGCGTCACGTCCTTGAGCGGCTTGCCGAAATAGGCGTTCGAGGCGGCTTCGACGCCGAACGCGTTCCGGCCCAGCGCGATCTGGTTGAGGTAGAGTTCGAGAATCTGCTGCTTGGTCAGCGTGTCCTCGATGCGCCAGGCGAGGATCGCCTCTTTCAGCTTGCGCGCATAGCTCGCCTCGTTGCCGATCAGCAGGTTCTTGGCGACCTGCTGGGTGATGGTCGAGGTGCCGCGCGGCGTCTTGCCGCTGACCGCGCCCTCGAAGGCGGCGCGCACGAGACCGGGGAAATCGAGGCCGTGATGGCTGAAGAAGGTCTTGTCCTCGGCGGACATGAAGGCGTGGACGACGATCTGCGGATATTCGTCATAGCTCAGCTGGACGCGGCGTTCGCGCGCGTAGCTCTGGATCGGAATGCCTTCGACCGAGCGGACATTGGTCGGTAGCGGCGGCTCATAGGCGCGCAATTTGTCGACTGAGGGCAGATCGCGTGCGACGAGCAGCCAGAGCAGGAAGACGCCGATCCCGGCGAGCAGTGCCAGCCAGGCGAGAATCTTGAACCACCAGCGCTTGCGGATGCGCTGAAATGTCCCGCGAATCCCCCCGATGTCGCGCGTGAGACGGAGCTTGAGCGAAGGAGCGTCGATATCGGCCATGTCGGGCGCGGTTTAGCAACTTTCAGGGGTGTTGCCAGCCCGGCCTCCGGGTTTACCGCGAGGCCATGCGCGTGGCGAAGTGAATCTCCACGGCCTTGCGCACGCTCTCGGCGACCCGCTTGCGCCCCTCGGGCGAGGCGAGCAGCTCGGCATCGGCCTCGTTCGAGATATAGCCGGTCTCGAACAACACCGAGGGCATGTCGGGCGCCTTGAGCACCACCAGCGAGGCCATGCGGTGGAAGTTGTTCTTCACCGGAATCAGCGGCTTGGCCTCGCGGCCGAGCAGCCGCGCGAAGCCTGCCGAGATGTTCATCGTCTCGCGCTGCGTCAGGTCGATCAGGATCGACGAGATGTCGGCGTTCTGCTCGCCGAGATCGACGCCCGAAATGATGTCGGCCTTGTTCTCGCGTGCGGCGAGCCGTGCTGCTTCCTTGTCGGATGCCACTTCGGACAGGGTATAGACCGAGGCGCCGGTGGCGTCCTCGCTGGTCGCGCTGTCGCAATGGATCGAGATGAACAGGTTCGCGCCGAGCCGGCGGGCGATGCCATAGCGCTCCTGCAGGATCAGGAAGCGGTCGTCCTCGCGGGTCAGCGCGACGCGCACGCGGCCCGAGGCGAGCAGGGCGTCCTTGATCGCCAGCGCCACCTTGAGCGTCAGGTCCTTCTCGCGCAACTCGCCCGAGGGGGCGATCGCGCCGGGGTCGTGCCCGCCATGGCCGGCGTCGATCACAACGAGCGGGCGGCTGGCATCGTCGCCATAGATATGCGGCAGCGCGGCGCTGCGCGGGCGCGGCGGGAGTGCGAGCGAGACGTTGTAATCCTTCGCTGCGGCGGGCGTGAAATAGCTCATCGGCGGCAGGAACTGCATCTTGCCTTCGGCCGCGGCGCGGGCGAAGCGCGTGTCGTCGACGGTGCGCAGCTGCAGCGTGAGCGTGCGGCCGTCGCGTGCGAAGGCGCCCTCGGTCACGATCGCGGGCTGGGCGAGGTCGAGCACGATGCGCGCGCCGTCGCCGTCATGCACGCCCTGGCGCACGGCATCGACCGCCCCGCCGGCGCTGGTGCGCCCGCCGGGCGTGACATCGGCCACGTCGATCGCGATGCGCTGCGGATCGGACAGCACGAAGCTGCTCGCCCGACCGACATGGTCGTCGAACCGGATGACGATCCGGTCGCCCTGCACATCGACCCGCTGTACAGCGGATGCCCAACTCGGCGTGCCGGAGATCCAGCCGGCGAGAAGGGCAAGAAAAAATAGCAC
>Ga0065165_1000892_pt1 | contig 38556 bp, 34 predicted proteins | sample AraplaMF_Cvi_mMF_FD_63813 | JGI IMG/M metagenome (GOLD analysis project Ga0065165, IMG submission 63813) | Arabidopsis root microbial communities from the University of North Carolina, USA - plate scrape MF_Cvi_mMF (version 2) (version 3) | ecosystem: Host-associated > Plants > Roots >... | reverse complement strand
ATTATCCCAGCGGGTAAATATGTCGATCTGATAACCGAGGGTAGCCAGGTGTCTGGCTAATTCGCCGACGTAAACGTTCTGGCCTCCGCTATCAACGCCGCCGAGGGTTGCGAGGGGAGAGGCGTGTTCGCTTATAAACGCTATTCTTCTTTTCATATGTGAATGCTTATGCGTGGTATGCGGTGTGTAAGTCTGGTGTGGTTAGATGAAGCTTCTGCTCTGTGGTGTCGGGTCTGTTTGCTTGTACCAGCGACGCCAGGAGTTCGTACCAATCATGTGTGAAGCGTTCAATGTTGAAACGTTGCTGTGCGACGCGCTGACCTTCAGCCCCCAGCTTTCTTGCCAACGATTTGTCGCCCAGCAACAGCTTCATTTTGTCAATAAGTGATTCGACGTCGGTGTCGAGGAAGCCAGACTGCCCGTCTTTTATGACGGTTACCATCTCTGTGGTGGCGAGCCCTACTACGGGCACACCGAGCATCATTGCCTCCAATACAGCCAAACCGAGGCTTGTGTAGCGTATAGGGTTGAAGAAGAATCGGTAATGCCGTATAAATTCGGGAAGGCCCGGATGTAAGATTTCTCCCAAACCGTTTAATTCCTGAGACTCCATTCCGATGAGGTCTATCGGTACATGTTTACGTACTTCCTGGAAGATATCGAGTCCCAACCTTCTTCCGCGTTGGCTGAGGTTGTTGATGACAACGATGCCACGTTCACGTGTACCTTCATAGGCCAGCGGAGGTGTTATGATCCCGTGCTCGATGACGCGTGAAGGCGTACGGTTGTTATCCCACATGAGGTTATTGAAGTGGGTGACGTGCACCAGTGTTACTGCCGGATCGTTTACAAAATGGCGAGTGTCAGTGGGTGTAACCTGTGGCGGGTCATGTTCCAGGTAGACGCGCGGTAGCGTCTGCTGTGTTGGAGAGAGAATTTCGTATTGGTCTATGAGGTAGTTTCTGGAGCATTGGAAGAGAATGCAATCGAATTCCAACTGTTTTACGGAAGCTACTGGAATTTCGACGACGTTAGGCCCGAACGGAAAGGTGGTTCCTCTTCCAATGTAGCCGTCACTTCGCGTATCGTTAACCGGTATGTAGATCCTGACGTTTGCCTGGGAAAGGTAGTAGAGATAGCTGCCGTGCACATGCCAGGTGAAGATGCGTATGGGCGCTTGGTGTATTGCAGGAGTAGTGCTCATGGTGTTGTGTGAGGTTATCAGGGTTGGCGTTGTCCGCACAGGGCGGTAAATGTCAAACCACTTCTTTCGCTGGTCAGGTGTACGTACCTCTACTCACATGTAACGCTTCTCTACTCATACGTTCTTACCGAGCCGATGCCCAAGTGTGTATGTTCGTACTCATCTTGGGGGTCTGTCGCGAAAAAACTTCACAACATGCGAATTACGCTTCCGTGTAATATCTACGCGCAATAGAAGTGGCTCGTCGGGGGTGTTTTTGGAGACCTTTGTATAAATAATTCATTTAAGACCCCCCCAATGAAGAACCCTTATTTGTCCATGCTACTGAGAGCATGGAAGTATGCTCATAATAACCGACGGCGTTTCGTCATTATCTATACACTTTTTGCGTTAGCCAACATTACGGTGGCCATGAACCCTTTGTTTTATGGTTGGTTCATTGATTCGCTTCAGCAGCATGGCGCTGATGTTCTTACCCAGGGTTGGTTTTACGTGGCCGGATTTCTGGGCTTGCGATTGCTTGAGTGGGCGTTTCACGGCCCAGCACGTGTTATGGAACGCAAGCTGGCCTTTACGGTGAGCCGTAACTTTATCGATGAACTTTACCACAAGGTTCTTCACCTGCCTGTTAAGTGGCACCAGGATAACCACAGTGGTTCTACTATAAGCCGTCTGCGCAAGGCTCAGGAAGGTCTTCGCGATTTTTTCCAGAACGGCTTTATCTATTTTTATTCGTTCGGCAAGTTTGTCTTTTCGTTTGCCGCGATGCTTTACTTTTCACCGCTTTTCGGGGCAATTGGCGTGGCGCTTGGCGTTTTGACGATTTTTATTATTGTTCAGTTCGATAAGCCGTACCTGAAAACCCTTCGGGAGACGAATGCCCGTGAGCACGAGGTGTCGTCGACGTTGTTCGACAGTCTTTCGAATATTATCACGGTTATCACGCTGCGGCTGGAGAAGAGTATGCAGACGAGTTTTATGCAGAAGGTCGGTGCTGTGTTTCCGTCATTCCGCCGGAATGTGGTGATCAATGAGTGGAAGTGGTTTACGGCGCAAATGATGGTAGGTCTGATCTATGCGACGATTACGATCGGTTATCTTTACCAGAACTGGACGCCTGGACAGCCGTTTCTGATCGGTGGTTTGGTTGTGTTGCTGGGGTATGTGAACCAGTTTACCAGTGTGTTCAATGACATTGCTTCGCAGTACACACAGATTATCAAGTATAATACGGACGTGCAGAACGTAGCGGATATTGAACGCGCGTGGGAGGAGAAGCATACTCCGGAAGAGAGTGCCGTACCGGCGCAGTGGAACGAGATAACAATTCAGAACCTGAATTTTAGTCGCGGTAATGATGGCTCGCTTGGCCGTGCTGCCGGTCTTGACAATGTACACCTGCGGATACAACGCGGTGAACGGATAGCACTGATCGGTGAGAGCGGCAGCGGTAAGAGCACGCTTCTGGCTACGTTACGCGGTCTCTACACGCCGAAGGATGGCGTTGTGACTACGGTAGACGGCGCTACACCGGTGACATTTGGAAGCCTGGCGGAGACGGTGACATTATTCCCGCAAGATCCCGAGATTTTCGAGAATACGATTCTTTATAATATTACGCTTGGCCTGCCCTTTACGGAGGCAGAGGTTATGGCGGCTTGCGAGTCGGCTCAGTTTGCCGATGTGGTTCGTACGTTGCCCAAGGGCCTTGATACGAATATCCAGGAGAAAGGTGTTAACCTTTCCGGGGGGCAAAAGCAACGTCTGGCGTTGGCGCGTGGTATACTGGCAGCCCGTTCAAGCAGTATTGTACTGATGGACGAACCGACGAGTAGTGTAGACCCTCGTACGGAGAAGCGTATCTATAGCGCCTTATTTGAGAATCTAACGGGTAAGGCGGTGATATCTTCGTTGCACCGATTGCACTTGCTGACGACGTTCGATTACATTTATATTCTTCGTAACGGTGCGGTGATTGAAGAAGGCACGTTCGATGAACTAAAACGCTGCAGTCTTGTGTTCAATGAACTGTGGGAGCACCAGGTAACGGCGGGTGCCTCTGAGATGACGCCGTCGGAGCCAGTGGAGGAGATCTCTGCTGTAGGATGAGAGACTTGAGTTGATTTTCATATTTGGATTGTTGGTTTAAGGGGTGGACGCAAGTTCACCTCTTTTTCTTTTGTATGGACCGGGACTTTGCGGTAGCCAAGAGCGGAGAAGATTCCGAAGACGAGGTGTACTGCTACGATCTGCGCGTAGTATTTTTCAAAATCAAGACGTGGCGGATTTGGATGTAGACGGAAGGTAGTCTTCCAAACCGAAAACCCAATGAGGCCGCTTATGGCTCCCAGTAGTAGGCCATTGCCGATGGTAGGGCGGAATCGGGTAGTGTTCCAGATGCGGTCGTATACTGTATTGAAGAAGAGGCCGACGCTGTAATGCAGTATCCAGCCCGTTAGGTGATTGCCTTTGTCGTTTTGTTTGAGCAGTCGTTTCAGAAGGATGCTGAGTATTACCGGTTCGCGGAACTGTTCCTTCATACTGTTCGAAAGTGCATAGCTGGATGCTGTCATAATGGAAGTTCCTGCCAGCGTTCCTGCAAGAATTTTTTCGAGTTGTGGAGATGGTGTCATTCTTACTTAGCTTTTCAATTTTGTTGATCAATTCGTTGCCTGTGTCCGTTAGTTATGGGTGTTGCCGATTCAGTGCTTTCCGAGAATGTATGTCTACATCGGCCGTGTGCCCAGTCTACTTCATTCTACAGAACCGGGATGGTGATGGTCGATTAAGAAATCGGCTGTAAAGGCATTGTTTTTTCGTCCGTAAGGGAGACCCAATAACCAATGGATAATGAAAACAGACACTAAGAAAACCGACCGCTTACAGGGCCAGGCCCATGCGCGCGAAGGAGGTAAAGCGAATGATCAACGTGCTGATCGTCCGGACGAGCGGATGACACAAGGTGTTGAGGGAAGGAAAGAATTCGAGCAGAAACAATCAAAACCATCGTCGTCAAAACCTAAACAGCTAGGCGATGAATCTGAGATCGAGGACGAGTCGACGATTTAGATTAGTAAGTATAAAAAAAAGAGAAATGAATCTCCTTTTTTTATTCCTTTAATTAAATGTCACCTGTTAATCGCCATCGTTGTCATTTGCCAATACATTTTTTATGCTGTCGGCCTTATGTAAGTGCATACGTATGTGGGGAAGAATTTTGGCTGCGTAGTTCTTAAGTTGCTCTTCGCTGCCTTGTTTCGTTTGCTCGTCGAATAATGCCTGAGCTTCTGTGTGACCTTTGACCTGGCTGTTGATATATGCAGTGTCGAACGTATGGCCCGACAGTGTCATTAACCGTGCTTTCAGTTGTTGGTGCTTGTTATCCAGTCCGTCGGGAGTGTCGACATTAACATTGTCTGCAATATCTTCCAGTTCGTTCAGGGCGTTTTTATGTTCTGTCTGCATCATCTGCCCAAACATCTTTACACTTGCGTGTTGTCCCCGCTCGCTTGCCAATGCTCCGAGTTCGATTTCGGATCGGTTGACGATGGTTGCGTTGTTTGCAAATTGACGGTCGAAAGCATTGACATTGTTTGCGTTGCCATCGTCGTCGTCGCTGCAGGCAGCAATAATGAATATTGCGGCGGCAGTGAACAGTAGCCGGTGTGTGTTTCTATTCATGATATTTTTTCGACTTACAGCGAAAATGCTGTACCGTAGATTCTTAATGCGGAATTGAGTATCGACTTTCCAATATGATCTGGCATGTGGAGTGGTTGTTATATAGCACGGGAACTCTTTGCTACATATTATAGTGAAACTTCTATTTATATACTTGTAAGAACGCCTTAACGAGCGCATCGTAAGGGCGATAGCCTACTGTGATGATGCCTTTTCCGGTTTGATCTGTTATTGTTAACGAGGGGAAGCGGCCTATTTTATGGAAGCGTGCCTGTTTCACGTCATCACGGAAGGCCTGCTGTGCTTTGCCGTTCTCCCAGTTTTCGCTGAATAAGTCAAGGTTGAAGTCTTCCGGATTTTTTTTTGCCACGTCTTTGGCAACGGTAAACAGCGCGTCGGTTCGGGCAATGTTCCGGCCATGAATCATCAGCGCCTCCTGTACGGCGGTGAAATATATATTCGCGGCATCTGGTGATTGAAGCGATGCACTCTTTACCGCGATGCAAGCCGGGTAGGAAGAGTAGGGCGGATCTTCGTGCCAAATGCCGTAGTGCATAGGGGTTTTGGTAACCTGACTGGCGTGCATCCACACCGGACCCATTTGAAGCGGATTCGATACCGAACTTACGGGGTCAGCGTAATTTTTCCAATCGGGAATCATTCCACCCATGATGTAATTCCAGCGAATGACGTTTTTGTATTCGTTCCTTAGGCGCTCCCAATCTGATTGGCTTGCCCAGCTCCAACAACAGAGCGGGTCTGTATAACAGTTTATTGTTATACAGACCGCTTCTGTTGGAGCAACATTAGAATTGTCTGGATTATTGAGGTGTGCGGTTTTTCTTTCCATAACGTCCGTTTTCTTCTATATCGCCGCTTAGGGCATACGCGCTCCACTGGTTTTCGCCTTCCGGTGTAGCTGAGATGACTTCGTTGCTACGTTCCTGGCTCAGGTCTTTGTTCAGTTTGTCAATGAGGCCTTGTGTTCTGTCGGTCCCTTTAATTTCCTGTTTATCGAGTCCATTGCTAAGTTCCACGTGTGCGATGGGATCTTCCACGAACTGCCAGGTCTCGCCGAGCTGTGTGCTTTGGCCTTCGTTCCAGGGGCCTTTGAATTCTGCGCCGCTAGACATGTTAAAGTATGTATTACTGAATCGTGGGTCGGCTTGTAATACACCGGGAGGGAAGTTCGGTGCGATTGTGTTTAACGCGGCGTCGAACATCTGGAAGTGTGCTATTTCGCGCGTCATGAGGAATGTCAATGTATCTTTGACATACGGGTCATCTGTAAATTTCATCAGATATTCATAGACAATCTTTGCTCTTGACTCGGCGGCCATGTTGGAACGGAGATCGACGGTGAGGTCGCCATTGGCCTGTATGTAGCTTGCGTTCCACGGTATGCCGCGACTGTCGGTGAGCATTGGTGTTCCGGCGCTTTCGAGGAGAAAATGCGGGTTGACCATGGCGTCATGAATAACGCTTTCTTTGGCTGCGGTGCCGTCAAGAAGTTTCATGATCTCTGATTCGTCGGCGGCATCTTTCAATTTTCCATTGACGCCTGAGAGGAGCATCTGTATTGTAGCTCCGACAATTTCGAGGTGACTGAATTCTTCTGTGGCGATGTCCATGAGCATGTCGTATTTATCGGGGTATGGCTGTTTTGCCCCGAATGCCTGAACGAAGTATTGTAATGCAGCTTTAAGTTCGCCGTTGGGTCCACCGAATTGTTGGAGCAGCATGTTTGCGAAACGCGGATCCGGTCTGGATACTCTCGCGTTAAATTGAAGGTCTTTTACGTGATAGAACATGTGACTTTCTGTTTTATGTATTTACAAAAACTTATGAGTCTTCAATGTGCTAAAAGCGGTTGCCGCTGTATTCTACGATGTTGGTGGTGTGTTTAACCCGTTGTGTCCGCTTTCATACTCAGCAGGCAACCTGTGATGCCTTGGAATTAGGGTATGAAAAAGGTCAAATAGGGAACCATTGGTAGTTTTGAAATGGTCGGCCTGGAACAAAACAGCCCGTGGTCAGTAAGCTGCCCCGGGCTGTTTCACGGTGGTTATAACGGGTTAGACCTAACGGTTAAGGTTATGCCCGGCTGTAGATCAGGTTTACTACACCCGAACGGTATGTTTTCGTGTCTATGAGTTTTAGTCCTACACGCTTTACAATGTCTATAAAGAGCGGTTTGCCGCCGCCGAGTATAATCGGATGGACGCTCAATTGATATTCGTCGATAAGGTCGGCATTAACAAAGCTTGTAACGAGGTTTGCGCCTCCGTAGAGCCAGATATCTTTTCCGGGCTCTCGTTGCAAGGCTTTTATGCGATCGTGATATGGGGGTTTTATGACGGTTACTTCTGGATCGGCTACCGACGATAATACATGTGAGAATACGTATTTCTTCTTTGCCTGCATAATTGCGAGCATGTCGAGTTCTTCTGGCGGTGAAGAAGTTTGTGGCGTGATCCTGGTGAACAGGTCATAGCTTCTACGTCCGAAGAATATCGTGTCGATGCTATCGAGAAAGCCGGGGAAATTCATGTCTTCATCCATGATGCACCAGTCGTATTCGCCATTCGGCCCTTCGATGTAGCTGTCGAGACTTACAGCAAGGTTGAGAATTATCTTTCGCATGGTCGTAAGGGTTTTTTACTGAATGTGAATCTTAATTGACGTAGATGTATTTCTGTAATACGGCGTCGATCTCACGGTAAAACAGTTTTTCGTTGCCTTCTGTTAATGCTGCGCTCCCGGTTTCGGCGAAGTCTTTTATGATTGGGTTATACCACTGTGTGTCTACGGGTGCGATGAGCATTTCTTTCAAATCTCTTTTTATGAACTGAATTTTTAGGGCAGACAGTTCGATGCTTTTATATTGCGCGGCAAGGTACAAGACAAGGTTACGCTCGTCCAGGAAGTCTTTTATAAGATCGTTGCGTAATTTGCGGATGATGTCGATGATATCGATGGATGCGGGAGGCATCACCGATATAGTTTCGGGTTGTGTCATATTGAGGGTAGTCGTGTGTAATTAACGGTTGGGGATGTGGTTAGTGCATGAATTGCCGCCGCAGTGTGGGGTCGTAGCGTTTGGGTGTGAACAGCGATGTTTTAATGGTTTGATCGATCTCGGTATAGAAGATATGATTATCGAGGGCTGTAAATTCATTTTCATGAACTATTAAAAACACCGACCGGTAGGTGCCGAGATCAAGCGGGGCGTTGCGCAGGGTGGTGAGGTTTTCCTTTATTTCCTGCATGTGCTTCTGGGACACCCGTGTTGAAAATTTATAGTCTATATATGCCGTCAAGCCGCCGGCGATCAACTTATTAATGAGCGTGGCACGATGTTCCTGAAGAATGGATCGCAATTGTATGGATACCATACTTACATCGTCATCATTAATTTTCTTCAGTCCGTTGGCGGTTTTTATTGTCTTCATTGAACTAAGTGTGTTAGTTGATTACAAACTTATAAAAACTAATATAATTAGTTGCCATATTTCGGTTTTTTTTTGTTCGGGGGGCGTGGGCTGCCGGATATTGGGTTAGGATTGGGCTTATGGATTGGGGTGGTACAGGCGGTGGTACATTTTGTCAGCATAGGAGCAATTATCAGCGGGAATAGCGGCTTTTGACGGGCATTCTGGGAGGTTGGCTCATACTCTGTCCATGCTCTATCCATACGGTATCTATGCTGTATCCATGGTTTATCTCGGGATGGACGTGGGGGACAAATTCCGGGCGGTGTGATCCGGACAGCGTGTCAGGGTGGTGGAACGGGGCTAAGGTTAGCGATTTATGTGCACGTGCACATAATTTGTGAAGTTCTGTTGAGGGAAGCGGGGAGGCGGTAGAAAATGTCCGCCGCGTTGATGGCGGACTTTTCGCTGGAGTTGGTTCAGAAGGGGGAGGCGCCGGGCAGGGGTTGCGGCGTGGATTTGTCGGGGTGCTGACCCGGAAAGGAGGCGGATGGTCACATGGATTAACCGACCATCCTAATGCAACTATTGCGGATTTAGCACAAAGTCTGTCAGCGGGGGAAAGTACAGCATTTTTTTCCAGTCGATGGTCAGGATTTTTTCCAGTACGGCTTTAAGTTCCTGAAACGAAGAGGGTTTGATGGCGTAAAGGTTTGATCCTTGGCGGTAGGCAAACTCGATGTTTCGCAGGTCGCTCAGGGAGGAGTATATGATTATGGGCAGCGAATCGTATTTTTTGTTCGCACGAATTTCCCTGAGACACTGGTGACCATCTTTACAGGGCATATAAAGATCCAGGAAAAGAATATCGGGTGTCTTTTCGTCCAGTAGCTTTAACAGGAGTTCACCGTTTTCGGCGCGTGTGAGCAGCACCGTAACGGGGATCTGTTCGATTGCGAGGGAGAATATATAATAGTCGTCATCATCGTCCTCAGCAAGTAGAACGTGGGTTGTATCAGGCTTTACATCGACCATGGTTGGTTTTTCGGTTGTGATAAAGGATTAAGATAGTACATCAAAAACAAAAAACGGTTCCAGCAAGTTTGCAAATACGGTCTATTTCAAGGTAAAGTCAACCATAAATATTTATAATATGCTGTTGATTGTTTATTTTTTCAACACTACAGGGTGTTCTGTGGAGAATTTTCGCCAGTTATGCGTATACTTCCGTTTAGCGCCATATTTTTCATGGTATCTATGACTAAATACGAATTTATTCTATAAGCCTTAGATATTATGAAGTCTCCGGGTAAGTATATTATTATAATCTGCGACGAGCCTCAGCGTATGGAGGCCGCCCGGCAGTTGTTTGAAGACGCGGCTGTTGATGCGGTTATTTCGCTGGCGGGTAATGCGGGGGAGTTGACGCGTTTGCTGCAGAAGCGGACGCCTCATGCTATAGTTGTACATCTTGTGTCTGATAGTGAACGTTACGTTACCTATCTCCGCACGGATATGGCAATCGATGATGTGCCGATTCTGGTGTATCGTATTTTGCCCGGGCGTGCCGATATAGAGCGGCTTCTCGGTAGAATGGGTGATGACGAGGTAGGGTAAGGGTACCGTGGAGGTGACCTCCGAGGTTTATACCGTTTATTGATGGTGTTACCCGTTGAGTCGGCAGATGATTACCCGTTGAGTATTCAGTTGAGTCTACTCAACTCAACTGAATGATTAACTGTAACACCCTCAATAAACAGTACAAACTATACCGGGGTTGGCGGGGGGATCGTGTCGCGTGTTTGGTGTTATTTTTCAACTTTACTGTAATTATGGGTTAGATGCCGGCGACTAATGGTTGGACCATTGAAATGGTGGGTTAGCATTATGTTACGAAAACAGGACTGAAACCTCATAGGGGATGCGCTCCCTGACTCTAATCACTTGATTCTAATACGATTGCAAGAGATGCAGCGATCTTCCGGACGGGTGTTATCGTTCGACCACCCCATGTTTTGTAAATCGGAACGTGTAGCCGGTTATATTTGCGGCGTCTTACTGTTGTTTGCGTTACCTGCCGTCGCCTGAGCGGCTGTGGGTGACGAGGGACAGGTGAACCCTCCGTCGTAGACACGGCAATCTTTCCTGCCCGAGGCGGCTACCGCGGGCGGGCGCGGGCAAGGTTGGGCGGATGGGGCTTTTACATCACACTTCTGAAATCTGAATTTTAATCCCAAATAATTACGTATTACGCATGAGATGTATTTTAACGACAACGCTGGTGTTACTGCTGATGGTGTATGGCACCGGTGGCTACGCTCAGGGCAAGTTCACGTTGAGTGGCTATGCCAAAGATGCCGCGAACGGTGAAGTGCTTGTAGGCGCCTCTGTTTTTGTGAAAGAGACCGGAGGAGGCGTTGTAACAAACGTTTATGGATTTTACTCGATTACACTTCCGGCAGGTACTTATAACGTTGAGCTGAGTTATATCGGTTACGATAAGCAGACGCGGTCGGTTTCGCTTACGGAGAATGTGCGTCTGGACGTGGAGTTGATGACGCAGGCTAATCAACTGCAGGAGCTTGTGGTGACGGCCGATGAAGAGGAGCGCTCTGCCAATGTGAAGAGCCTGGAGATGAGCACGAACAAGCTCGATATCAAGACCATTCAGAAGATCCCGGCGTTTATGGGTGAGGTGGATGTGATCAAGAGCCTGCAGCTTCTGCCCGGTGTGTCGACGGTAGGGGAGGGTGCTTCCGGGTTCAACGTACGTGGTGGTAGTGTGGGACAGAATCTTATTTTGCTGGACGAGGCCCCGGTGTACAATTCTTCACACCTTATGGGTTTCTTCTCGGTGTTCAATCCCGATGCTGTTAAGGATACGAAGCTCTACAAAGGGGCGGTGCCCGCCCGTTACGGTGGTCGTTTGGCTTCGTTGCTGGATGTGCGTATGAAGGACGGTAACAGTAAGGAGTTTGAAGGTAACGGTGGTATCGGTACGATTTTCAGCCGGTTGGCGTTGGAGGCTCCGATCAATAAAGGCAAGGGATCGTTTATTGTGGCTGGGCGTCGCTCGTATATCGATGTTCTGGCGCGGCCGTTTGTTGATATATTGTCGGACGGCGGCGCGTTGAATTTTTACGATGTTACGGCGAAGGGTAATTATACGCTGAACGATAAGAATCGTCTTTATATATCCGGATACGCCGGTCGCGATAATTTCAAGTTCGATAAGGATCAGGGATTCGACTGGGGGAACAAGACGGCTACGGTCCGTCTCAATCACCTGTTTAACGACCGTCTGTTTGCGAATGTGACGGGTGTGTATAGCAGTTATGATTATGCGTTGGCATTCGGTGATGATGATCGCGATCGGTTCAAGTGGAATTCGAAGATCTCGAATGTGATGTTCAAGCCGGATTTTACGTATTTCATTACTTCGGATAATGAATTGAATTTCGGTGTGGAGGGTATATACTATATGTTTACTCCGGCTATCGCCTCGGGTGTTTCGGACGGGGACGCGATCGATATAAGTCTTGAGAAGAAGTATAATCTTGAGGTTGCTGCGTATATCGGCAATACCCAGAAGATCGGTTCTGCGCTGGCGCTGGAGTACGGTATCCGTGTTTCGCATTTTCAATATTTCGGGCCTGGTACTGTGTACGGCTACAACGATACTATTCCCGGACGTCAGAAGCGGGTTATTTCGGAGCAACAGTATACGCGTGGCGAGTCTGTTGTGAACTATACGTATCCTGAGCCTCGTGTGTCTGCGAAGTATCAGTTGTCGGAGCAGAGCTCGATCAAGGGCAGCTATAACCGTATGATTCAATATCTGCATCTTATCAGTAACACGACGGCGTCGAATCCGTTGGATATCTGGACGCCGAGTTCGGAATTGATAAAGCCTGAGATCGGCGATCAGTTTACGTTGGGCTACTTCCGTAATTTCGCTGGCGGTAAGTTCGAGGCCTCGATAGAAGGCTATTACCGTGGGACGCAGAACCAGGTTGACTATATAGACGGTGCGAATCTTTTACTGAATAAGTATCTGGAGGGCGATTTGCTTAGTGGCAAAGGGCGCGCTTATGGTGTGGAGTTCTATTTACAGAAGCGCACCGGTCGCTTTACCGGCTGGTTGAGTTATACGCTGGGCCGTTCGGAGCTTCAGGTGGAGGGGATCAACAAGAACAAGTGGTATGCGGCGCGTTATGACCAGACGCACAATGTGAAACTTGCTGGTTTCTATGAGATCAATAAGCGTTGGTCTGTATCTGCCGACTTCGTGTTTACATCCGGCACACCGACTACTTTCCCGACGTCGCGGTATGTGGTTCAGGGTGTGTTGATACCGCATAATGCCAACGGTTCGCGTAACAATGTGCGTTTGCAGAATTATAACCGTCTGGATATATCGGCCCGTCTGGAAGGGAAGGAGTTCAAGAAGAACGGCAAGCCGCGTAAGAACCGTGATTATTTTGTGTTCTCGGTATATAACGTGTATGCGCGGCGTAACGCGTTCTCTGTATACTTCTCGCAGAGCGATGATCGCATCGCGCCGAGTCAGCCTTTGCAGTCTGAGGCGACGAAGCTTTCGATTATCGGATCGATGGTGCCTTCTGTATCGTATAATTTCCACTTCTAATGCTACTGACTATGAATACCTGGTATAAATGTATGATGATGTTCGGGCTGGTGATCGTGTTGTTCAGTGGCTCGTCGTGTGAGGATTCTATCGATCCCCGTCTTGAATCTGCCGATCCTGTGCTGGTGGTGGACGCATGGGTGAATGATAAGGCTGAGGCTCAGGTGATCCGGCTTACGATGTCGCAGCCGTATCTGCAAAATGATCAACTGCCTCCCGGTGTGTCTGGTGCAACGGTGGTGGTACGCGATAACGACGCTCAGGAGTATGTGTTTACGGAGGATACAAACGAGGCGGGGACATACCGGTGGACGCCTGGTCCAGGTCAACGCTTTGGCACTGTCGGCAAACGGTATACCCTAACGGTTCAGTCTAACGGCGAGGAGTTCAGTGCGACGTCGTATATGGGACGCGTGCCGGCGCTTGACAGTATTACGTTTGAGAGTAACGAGGACAATCCTTTTTATGACGATGGTTATACGGGTGAGTTCTGGGCTACCGATCCTGCCGGTAAGGGGGATGCGTACTGGATACGTACCTATAAGAACGGTGTGCTGTTGAATAAACCGAGCGAGATTACAATCGCATATGATGCCGGTTTTTCGCAAAGCGACTTTGATGGTGTTGCGTTTATTTTGCCGATACGCCAGGGAATAAATCCCAACGATGAGGACGAGAACGACGAGCCGATTGCACCGTACCAGCCAGGTGACTCGGTGTATGTGGAGCTCTACTCGATAACGCACGAGTCGTATAATTTTTTGAACGAAGTTATTACACAGACGGACCGGCCGGGTGGTTTTGGCGAGTTGTTTGCCACGCCGTTGGCGAATGTGTCCACCAATGTGACGGTTGTTCGTGGTACGACGCCGGTGGTGGGCTTCTTCAATGTTTCGTCTGTGTCGGGACTAGGTAAGCGGTTCGTGCTGTAGAGGCAGGAGAACGACACTAAAAAGAGACCCTGTTCCGCGTGGACAGGGTCTCTTTTTTATTTGAACGAAGGGACGGCCTATGCGCAAAGCTACCCCGCCTTCGCCGAGGCGGCTACGGCGGGCGAGGGCCGGTTAAACCTCTTTATTTTTCATTTTATTCGTTAGCTTTGGTTACAGAACGATCATAACAACTATGGACTACAGTGGAGAAACACCGGCGTTGCACGAGGGCGTTGATAAGGGGCCTGACAAACAGGGGAGACCGGTTGAGGTGGCGCGGGTATGGAAGCGGCTTTCGGTGACTGCATTTTTCTTTGTGCAGGGACTGGCTTTTGCTACGTGGGCAAGTCGTATTCCGGATATCAAGCAGTACTTGCAAGTAGACGAGGGTATCTGGGGTAATGTGTTGTTTGCGCTGCCGCTCGGGCTTATGGTTTCGTTGCCGATATCCGGCTGGTTGGTTACACACTATGGCAGTAGAAAGATGGTGATTGTCGGCGCTATTTTGTATGCGCTTACGTTGGTGGGGATAGGTTTCGCTCCGGGTATGTGGTACCTGGTGGGGGCGTTGTTCCTGTTCGGGGTATGGGGGAATATGGTGAATATCGCGGTGAACACGCAGGCGATTGGTGTGGAGGAGTTGTATGGGCAGTCAATTATGGCTTCGTTTCATGGCGCGTGGAGTCTGGCTGGGTTTTCGGGTGCTGCTATTGCTTCGGCTATGGTGCTTATGGGTGTATCTACCGGTGTTCATTTTCTTCTGGTTACGTGCACGGCATTGGTGCTGATGGTGGTGTTTTATAAGAATCTCCTTGTGTCGGGCGCGCGTGCCAGTGCACAGCCTGTGTTTGTTAAACCTGATGCGAAACTGCTGCGGCTTGGTGTGATTGGTTTCTTCGGTATGTTTAGCGAAGGGGCTATGTTCGACTGGAGTGGCCTTTACTTCAAGGATACTGTACTGGCGTCGCCGAACATTGTGCCGTTGGGATACCTTTCGTTTATGAGTACGATGACGGGTGGTCGTTTTGTGGGTGATTATCTGGCGAACCGTCTTGGTCGCAAGAGAATGCTTCAGTTGAGTGGTGTCTGCATTTGTGCGGGGCTGGCAATATCGGTGGCGTTTCCTATGGTGGCGACGGCTATCGCGGGTTTTCTGCTGGTGGGCTTTGGTGTATCGTCGGTTGTGCCGTTGGTGTATGGGGCTGCGGGCAAGTCTGGTTCGATGTCGGCAGGTATGGCGTTGGCGGCGGTTTCTTCTATCAGTTTCTTCGGCTTTTTGCTTGGTCCGCCGCTTATTGGCCGGATCGCGGCGTTATCGAGCCTTCGGTTCTCGTTTGCGCTGGTTGCTGTCATGGGATTGTGTGTGGCGTTGCTGGCGTCGCGGTCGAAGCTTCTTCAGGAGCAATAGCCTGTTGGTTAGTAATTTGGCACAAACGGGTGCGGTAAGCCAGTAAAGGGTGTTATTTTCGCGGCATGAAAGGAGTTTCTGTGCCGGACCTGTTGATTATCGCGTGCTATTTTGCCGCGATGATCGGGGTAGGTGTTTATTTTGCGCGCCGCCGTGCTTCTATCGATCAGTTTACGAAGGCCTCGGGCAAGATTCCCGGTTGGGCGCTCGGTATAAGTCTTTACGCAACGTTTCTTAGCAGTAATACATTTCTTGGTGTTCCGGGTAAGGCCTTTGGCAGTAACTGGAATTCGTTTGTGTTCAGTCTCTCGATGCCGTTTGCTGCCTGGGTGGCTACACGTTACTTTGTTCCGTTTTATCGGGGGCGTGGGGAGATCAGTGCTTACTCGCATCTTGAACGGCGCTTTGGGCCGTGGGCACGTACGTATGCTATGGTATGTTTTCTATTTACGCAGCTTGCGCGTATGGGGGCTATATTCTTTGGTGTAGCGCTTGTACTGGCTCCGCTGATTCATGTGGATATGCGATTGATCATGCTTGTGAGTGGCGCCTGTATTGTGATCTATACGTTGCTGGGCGGGATGGAGGCTGTGATCTGGACGGAGGTGGTGCAGGGTGTGATTAAAACCGCAGGTGCCTTGCTGGTGCTGGCTCTGGTTGTTCTGCAACTTGACGGTGGTGTAAGCGATATTCTGACGATTGGCCGGGCCGAGGACAAGTTCAGTCTTGGCAGTTTCGATGTTACAGAGCTTGGCGCGCCTACGTTCTGGGTTGTGCTGGTATACGGTTTTTTTATTAACCTGACTAATTTCGGGATCGATCAAAATTATGTGCAGCGGTATCATACAGCGCGTACGGAACGTGAGGCGTCGCGGAGTGTATGGCTTTGTGTTTACTGTTATGTGCCGGTGTCGTTGGTGTTCTTTTTTATCGGGACGGCGTTGTATGCGTATTACCATCAGCATCCGGAGGCTGTGGCGAGTATGAAGGCTACGGTGGCGATGCAACGTGGAGTTCCGGCAGAGGCGCTTGTTCCGGCGGACTATGGTGATCAGGCGATGCCACGGTTTATGGTGACGAATGTGCCACAGGGTTTGCTCGGACTTATTCTTGCCGCGTTGTTATCGGCGGCGATGAGTACGATCAGCAGCGGGATTAACAGTAGCGCGACTGTGATTCTGAATGATATCTATCTTCGTTATGTTCGCCCTTCGGCCACGGAGCGGCAGGAGGTTCGTGTTTTGTATATGTCGACGCTGGTTATCGCGGTGCTGGCGTTAGCGACCGGCGTGGCTATGATCGGTACGACGAGTATTCTGGATTTGTGGTGGGGATTGTCCGGAGCATTTGCCGGTGGTATGCTCGGGTTATTTCTGCTGGGTATGCTGAGCCGTACGGCGGGTAATACGGCGGCGCGTATCGGTACTGTGGCTGGAGTTCTTGTGATCGGTTGGATTATGCTTTCGCATTGGCTACCCGCATCGCTGGAAGCCTGGCGAAGTCCGCTGCATACTCATCTGGCGGTTATGGTGGGTACGCTGGTTATATTTCTGGTCGGGATGCTGGTGAGCGCTGTCAAGCCCTCGCGCGCGGCCCATTGATGTTCTTATTGTATGAGACTAAAACAACTTACTACCGGTGCTTATGGCCATACGTTGAACGCGGCCCAGGTGTTTTCGCCTGATGGCGTATGGATCTATTACGATACGCGTAATGACGATACCCATATTGGTCGTACCGGTTATGTGGAGAAGGTGCATATACAAACCGGTGAGGTTATACGGTTGTATGCGGCACCGGGACAAACGGAATACGGTCCCGGGGTTGGCGCGGTGGCGTGTAATCCGGTTACCGGGGCTCTGGTGTTTATTCACGGCCTGGTTAATTGTAATGCTCTACAGCCGTATAGTATGACGAGACGTTTCGGTGCGTTGTATGCGGAGGACATTCCGGGTGTGGTGCGCCATGCGGAAGCGCGGGTATTGGATGCTCCTTTTGTTCCCGGAGCATTACGTGGCGGCACGCATGCCCATACGTGGAGCGGCGATGGCGCATGGATAAGTTTTACGTATAACGACCGTCTACTGGAGGCGTTGGAGCAGGCGGGTACCCCCGGTGTAAAAGATCTGCGTACGATCGGTGTTATGGTGCCGCGAACCGTTACGGTGGCAGCTGAAGGGGCAGAGCAGTTTGGCGGGGATTACTTTGCCGTGGTAACGGCTACTGTTACCGAGAATCCTAAGCCGGGCAGCGATGCGATTGATAAGGCGTTTGATGAATGCTGGATCGGACAGGATGGTTATTTGCGCGCCGATGGTTCGCGCCAGAAGCGTGCCGTTGCGTTTCAGGGGAATGTACGTGCTGATACGGGCGAGGTTGTTACCGAGGTATTTGTTGCCGATATGCCTGAGGATGTTACCGAAGCTATGCCCGGCCTGCCATTGGCAGGTACGTTAACCAGCCGCCCGAATGTACCCGGTGGTGTGCTGCAGCGGCGTTTAACCTATACTACAGCGAATCGCTATGCAGGTTTACAAGGGCCGCGGTATCGTCTGCGTACATCGCCTGATGGGCAGGAGGTATATTTTCTGATGCGGGATGATGGCGGTATTGTTCAACTCTATGCATTACCGGTAATTGGTGGCGCTATACGTCAGCTTACTTTTCTTACGGATTCGATACAGACTCAGTTCAATGTGAGTCCGGATGGGACGATGCTTGCATTTTCGGCGGGCAACCGGATCTGGACTGTTCTAACGGATGGGGGAGAGGCTGTTTCTCTAACCGACGCTTTCGATGAGGCACCTGTCAATGGCGTGCTGTGGTCTCCTGCCGGTGACGCGTTGGTTTATAATCAGTATGTACATGGCGACGGAGGAAGATGGTTGCAGATTTTTGTGTTAAGCTTACGTTAGCCATATATTGTTCAGTGTTTAACCTTGTATTTATCTGTCGATTATACTGATCGTGTATTTGTCCGTTATAGGTAGCGGATTTGGGCTAGCATCTGAAGGCGATATGGGACAGGCTTAGGATTACCCCTTTCGGGCTAATCCTAAAGGTGTGTGATATTCTTTGAAGGGTAATGTGTCACGAAGGGCATTCTGTACTTTTATGGTGAACCCTGTTACGGCTATTTTTCCTGTTACGTCTTACACTTTAAAACCCCTTATATATGGAGAATTCGTCTTTACTTTTCAGACGTAGTGTGAATCTACGTTTCATTCAATGCTTTACGTTTTTGTTTTTGTGGATGGTGTCTGTGTATGCACAGGCCCAGCCGAGTTCGCTTACCAAGTTTCCTAAAACCAGCAGTAATATTAAAGGGTATATTCAGTATCTGCCTCCGAACTATGATCCTAGTGGTGCTACGAAATATCCTGTTTTGTATTGGCTGCACGGACTTGGCGAGACCGGTGGTGGAACAAGCGCTACGTTGGAGACGCTTATGAATACACAGATCGCCAATTGGCTGAAGACAAATGATGTTCCGTTTATTGTTTTGATTCCGCAAGATCACAGTGGTTACTGGGATGACGGTAATATTGGGATTAAGCCGTTTGTGGACTGGGCTAACAATGTTCAGTACGCGAATGTGATCGATCCGAATCAGCAGCATATGGCGGGGCTTTCATCGGGAGGGTACGGTATCCGTAGCTTTATTATCGGTAACACGGCTACGTATAAGGCGTTTGCTACGTTTACGGTAATGTCGTCTAATCTGAACCTCGCGAATAACCGGGCGTCTCAAATCATTGCAAACAATCAGTATGTATGGATTCATCACAATGTTAGTGATGTTTCTCCGAATGAACTGTCGACGGTTATACCCTTCCATAATGCCGTGTATGCGCTGGATGCTACACGGTCGCGTTTAACGGCTTATATCCCCGGAGGACATGATTCGTGGAACAAGGTTTATAACAGCACCGGTCCGTCTGTTCAGCAGCGTACGGGGACTGTAAGCGGTACTACGTATTATAACTGGGTATCGGGTACGTGGTATCAGTGGCTGCTGGATCATGGAAAGGCTGTGACGCCTACTCCTCCTGTAGTGAATGCCGGTAGTGATGTGTCGATCACGTTACCGACCAATACGGCAACCCTTACCGGATCGGCCACGACATCGTCGGGAACAACGATCTCCAGCTACCTGTGGTCTAAAGTAAGTGGCCCCGCAGCCACGTTGGGTAACGCTACAACGCCTACGCTCTCGTTGTCGGGCCTTGTAGAAGGCACGTATGTGTTCGGCTTTACAGTAACGAACAGCGCTAACCTGACAGCGTATGATGATGTGACGGTTACGGTTATCAGTGTTCCAACACCTCCTGTGGTGCGTACGGGTGTTCTTGTATCGCAATCTGCAGGCTCGGTTAAGCTTATGGGCAGTGTTACGGACGACGGTACGGTAACGTATCAGTGGGCGAAGGTAAGTGGTCCGGCGGTTACGTTGCAGAATGCGACTTCGGCTGTTGTTACGGTATCAGGTTTCACGGCGGGTGTTTATGTGTTTCAGCTTACGGCAACTGATGATGATAATCTTTCGGTTACGTCGGAGGTTGTGCTTTTTGTAGAGGCTTCGGCGGCGCGTCAGGCGGTGAACGAGGTTGAGAATACGGATGCGCTGACGATGTTCCGTGAGTTGACGCCCGGCGCGGATGTTATGATCTATACAGCCGACCAGGAGAAGATCTATCAGGGTAAATGGGATTCGGAGAAGTTCCAGGAGGTATTCAGCACCGGAGGCTTCTATATCTATCACGTTATTACTAACGGGCAGCGGAGTACCGGTAAGTTATATATTGCGAAGTAGGCATTTGTAACGGTAGTGCACGAAAAAGGGCTGCCTCTGTGTGTTTGAGGGCAGCCCTTTTTGTGTCTTCGCCTATTGTTGTTACTGGAGGCTTAGCAGCTTTTTGTACTGCGGATTGTTGTGGAGTATGTCAATGGCTTTACGTACGTCGTTGTCGTATTTGAAGCCGGCTTCTACACTTCCGCGTTCAAGGTGGTAGCGGGATACGATGTCTTCTTCGAGCAGCATGCGGATTTCATCTTTGTATAGCATGAGCTCGTTCTTTTTGCTGTCGCTGATACGGTTATGAATTTGGTCGAGCTGCGTTTTGATATCACCGTAGTATTTTTCTTTTCTGGCTTCTTCGGTGAACTGCTGGAGCTCGTATTCCAGGTAGGATTTGTAACTGTAGTTTTTGTCTTTCATCCAGTTGACGAACTGATGGTACTCATCGTCGGACAGGGTGAATGTTCTTGGATCTACCGCTGCAGGGTGCTTGTGGGCATATACTGTGGCGTAGTCGAAGATGAAGCCTTTGTCGAAGAGTACCTGAGTGAGGGCATGAGCTTCGGGTGTTTCGGTTTTGATGTCAGGATCAATGCCACCGCCGTCGAATACTTTACGCCCGTTGGTGGTTTTGAATTCGCGTTTGATGGAGTCGGGTATTGATCCTACGCTGCCATCGTCGCGGCGGTGTGTATAGTCCAGCACCTGGATGCAGCGGCCGGTAGGGGTATAGTATTTTGCTGTTGTTACTTTAAGCTGTGAGTTGTACGATAACGGACGGCTTACCTGTACGAGGCCTTTGCCATAGGATTTTTCGCCGATGATTACGCCGCGATCATAGTCCTGTAATGTTCCGGCTACAATTTCGGAAGCGGAGGCGCTGCCCCGGTTTATCAGTACGGTGACGGGTATTTCGGTATCGAGTGGCAGGTTGAGGGTTTCGTAGTTGAGGTTGTTCTCAGGGATTTTGCCTTTTGTGCTTACGACGAGTTTGCCTTTGGGTACGAACAGGTTGGCGATGTTTACGGCTTCGATGAGGAGACCGCCGGGGTTTCCGCGCAGGTCGAGGATTACACCTTTGGCTCCTTTTTCTTTGAGGGCAGTGAGGGCGTTTTTAACTTCTTTGCCGGCGTCGGGCGTGAAGTCTGTGAGTTGAATGTATGCAATGTCTTTGCCGACCATTCCGGAGAAGGGTACGTTGCTGACTTTGATTTTTTCGCGTTTGAACTCCAGTCGGATCGGTTGTTCGGTTCCGATTCGTTTTACGGTAAGGCTTACGGGTGTGCCGATCTGGCCCTTCATGAGTTGGCTGGATTCTTCACGTGTAAGTTTGGCGAGGTCTACGTCGTCAATGCGAATGACTTCGTCGCCTATCTTGAGGCCGCCGCGTTGTGCGCCATATCCTTCCATGAGCATGGTGACGACGGTGCGTTTACCGATTTCGCGGGTGATCGCGCCAATGCCGCCGTACTGTCCTGTGTTGAGGGTACGGAAGTCTTCAACTTCGTCTTCGGGAATATAGTTGGTGTATGGATCAAGCGAGTTGAGCATAGCATCTATGCCTGTGCGGACCAACTTGTTCGGGTTAACTTCGTCTACGTAGAGGGCGTTAACTTCTTTGAAGAGGGTTGCGAAGATGTCGAGGTTTTTAGCGATTTCGAAGTAACGTTCTGCGGGCTCGGTAAACGACAGTGCGATGAGGGCAACGAGGGCCATTGAGAGCGCGATGAATCTTTTTTTCATAGGTAGTACATTAACAGCGTTGCATAAAATGCGGGGCCGGTGGTAAAAGGGGATGTGTGGGCGTGTTTACAGTCGTTAAACCGAGACTGAAAATTCCACATTTAAACGCACAAAAGCACAAGGATGTATGTAATTCTTCGTTATTTTTAAGAAAATCGCAAACCCTAAACTATTATGAGGAAAATCCTTAAGGCGGGCAGCCTGTTCTGTGCGGTTGTCTTTTTGTGGTCTTGTCAGAAAGAGGCCACTTATACGACCAAAACCGGAGAAAGTAACGGTTACAGCTATGAGTACGTTACGAACGATCCCCTGAAAGTAAGAATTTACACGTTGAAAAACGGTTTGAAAGTTTACCTCAGCCAGTATGATGCTGAGCCTCGCATTCAAACTCAGATTGCCGTAAAAGCCGGTGGTAAAAACGACCCTGCTACAAACACGGGACTGGCCCATTACCTGGAGCATATTATGTTCAAGGGTACGGCAGACTTCGGTACGTTGGACTGGGCGAAGGAGGAGGTCTTGCTGGATAGTATCGAGCATATGTTCTCTCATTACGGTACGTTAACGGACTCGGTAGAGCGCGTAAAGTATTACCAGCAGATCGACAAGGTATCAGGCGACGCGGCCAAGCTGGCCATTGCCAATGAATACGACAAGATGGTGGCCGAGATCGGTGCTCGTGGTACCAATGCCTACACTACAGAAGACCGTACGGTATACATTAACGATATTCCGGCGAACCAGGTTGAGAACTGGGTACAAGTGGAGGCAAACCGGTTTAAGCGGATTGTGCCACGCCTGTTTCACACTGAGCTGGAAGCTGTGTATGAGGAGAAGAACCGCGGCCTGGATAATGACTACTGGAAGACTTTTGAAACGCTGTATGCCAGTATGTTTCCGAAACATCAGTATGGCACTCAAACCGTTATCGGTACGATCGATCACCTGAAGAATCCATCGATTACAGAGATCAAAAAATACTTCAATACGTATTATCGTCCCAATAATGTGGCCATTTGTTTGAGTGGCGATATCGATTATGATAAGACTATTGCTACGATCGACAAGTATTTTGGTGACTGGCAGCCTAACGATCAATTACCGCAGTGGACGCGCATTGAAGAGGCTCCTCTTACCGCACCGGTAGTAAAGGATGTATACGGACCGGATGCGGAATGGACAAATATCGGTTTCCGGTTTAAAGGCCGCAGTACCCGTGACGAGTTCAATTTGTTAACGCTTACGGATATGATTCTGGCTAACTCGCACGCGGGTCTTATTGACCTTAACCTAAAGCAACAGCAGAAGGTGCTGGAGCCGAGTAGCTATGTTGATTTTCTGAACGATTACAGCATTCACGTATTCTCTGGTCGTCCGCGTGAGGGACAAAGCCTGGAGGATGTGAAGAAGCTTATCCTTGAGCAGATCGACCTGGTGAAGAAGGGTGAATTCGACGACTGGCTTGTGGAGGCCGCGGTTAACGATCTGCGCAAGTCGAAGCTGAAGTCGTATGCTCAAAACTGGTCCCGTTCTAACGACGAGGTGATCGCCTTTACCAACGGCATTGCGTGGCAGGATTATATCGGCCAGGAGGAAGCTCTTCGCAAGATAACGAAGGCCGATATTATGAAGTTCGCTTCGGAGCATTACGGTGAGAATTATGTGGTGGTGAACAAGCACACCGGTAAGGATAAGAATGCCCGTAAGGTTGTGAAGCCTACGATTACCAAGGTTTCGCTGAATAAGGAGAATCGTTCACCTTTTCACGAAACGATAGCCAACGCTAAGGTTGATAAGCTCAAGCCTGTGTTTTTGGACTACTCGAAGGATGTGCATAAGGCGAAGCTCGCCAGGCACGAGATCGAGGTTCTGCATACACCCAATACGGAGAATGAATTATTCTCGTTGTACTATGTTTCGGATATTGGTACAAACAGTGATCCACGCATGAGTGTGGCGGTGGAATATCTGCAATATCTGGGTACTTCGGATATGAGTGCTGAAGATGTACAGAAGGAGTTTTATAAGCTCGGATCGTCTTTCAATGTGTCGTCGGGTGAAGAGCGTACCTATATTGCGCTTGAGGGGCTGAGTGAGAATATGGATAAGTCTATTCAACTTCTGGAAAAGTTGCTGGCCGATGCGAAGGGTGACGACGCGGCGTTGCAGAAGATGATCGACGGTATGTTCAAGGAGCGCGCGGATTCGAAGAAAGATAAGTCGTCTATCATGTTCCGTGGTTTGATGAATTATGGTCTGTATGGCGCCCAGTCTCCGTTTACCAATGTGCTCAGCAACAAGGAACTGCGTGAGCAGAAGTCCGATGAGCTGATCGCTATTCTGAAAGACTTTACACAGATGCCTCACCGGGTGTTGTATTATGGTCCGGCGAAGGAGAATGTGTTGTTGACTTCGTTGAATCAGAACCATACGCTTCCAGAGCAGCTTAAGCCGCTGCCTGCCGTTAAGGAGTTCACGATGGCGGATGTGAAGGAGCCTATGGTGTATTGGGCAGACTATGATATGGTTCAGGAGGAGATTATGTTTCTTTCCAAAGGCGACGGATTCGATAAGACACGTGTGCCGATCAGCCGGATGTTTAACGAGTATTTCGGTGGAAACATGAGTTCACCGGTATTCCAGGAGCTACGTGAGGCGCAAGGCCTTGCTTACTCAGCTTTTGCTTCGTATCAAACTGCTGGAAAGCCTACGGGCAATGATCTGTTCTATGCTTACATCGGTACGCAAGCCGATAAGCAGCCTGAGGCGATGGCAGCGATGCAGGCCTTGTTAAAGGATTTTCCTAAGTCGGAAGCCGGATTCGAGGTGTCGCGTAACGCTATCCTGAACCGGATCGAGAGTGAGCGTATTACCCGTGGTAATATTCTCTTCAATTACCTTGATGCTCAGAAGAAGGGACTTGATTACGATATCCGTAAGGATGTGTATGAGCAGGTGCAGAAATTTACGCTTGATGATGTGACGAAATTCGAGCAGGGTTATATGAAGGGCCGTAATTTCAATGTGGTTGTTATCGGCAATAAGGATAAGATAAACCTGAAGGAGCTGCAGAAATACGGTACGGTTCGGCAGCTTTCGCTTGATGAGTTGTTTGGCTACGAGAAGGTGGAGAAGATCGATGTAGAGAAACCCGGACAGGGGCTTTAATTCTTCTGCGATGTTATAGCGAAGGCGCCTCCGATTGTTCGGGGGCGCCTTTTACTTTTCAGGCCCAGGCCTTGCGCAGGAAGCGCAGCCAGTTGCCGTGTAGTACGTTTCGGATGTCGTCTTCGGTATAGCCACGTTTGGCCAGGAGTGCTGGGATACGTTGTAAGTCGGCGATGGTTTCGATGTCGGCGGGGCTTTGTTCTTTGCCGAAGGCTCCGTCGAGGTCAGAGCCGATGGCGATGTGGTTGGCATTGCCGGCGATCTGGCAGATGTGGTCCATGTGGTCTATCAGGTTGTCGAGTGTGCAGTTCATGCTTTGTGGGGTGGATGTTCCTTTGATCCAGTTGGGGACCATCATCCAGGCATCCATTACGCCTCCGATAACGGCTCCGCGGCTTATAAGCTCGCGCAGCTGGTCGTCGCTGAACTGTCGGTTGTGGTCTACCAGGGAGCGGCAGTTGTTGTGGCTTGCCCATACGTTGCCCTGGAAGTTGTCCATTGCTTCCCAGAAGCTGTCGTCGCAGAGGTGGGTAGCGTCGAGTATGATGTTCAGTGCCTGCATTTCGCGGAGCAGTTCTTTGCCGGCCTGGCCAATACCGCCGGTGGCGTTGGTTCCCTGTGCATAGCGTCCGGGGCCATAATGTCCGGGACCGACAGCACGGAGTCCGTAGCGGTAGGCTCGTTCGAGGTGGCCTACGGTGACGAGTGAGTCGGCGCCTTCGAGGCTGAGGATGTAACCGATGGGGCGTGACGCATTGTGCATCGGATCGCTCCAGCGGCTTATGTGGCTATCGAGTTCAGCGATGTTGGTGATCTGTATCAGTTCACCGGCTTCTTCCATGGCTTTGTACCATGCGAGTTGCGCCTGGGTCTGTGCCCATGCCTGTTCGGGGGAGTGCCATCCCGGTAGTTTGTTGTCTGGCGCGACGTAGCGGGCAATCTGTGTGGCGACGACGAGGCCTATGTTTCCACGTCGCAGTTCTGGAAAGCAGACTACGCCTTTGCCGCGATCGTGTTTATCGGTGAGGCCTTGTTCACGTTCGCGGATTTCGAGGATCGACTTGCGGTAGTCCCGGTTCCACTCCATTGCATTCATGGAGAGATCGAGGTGGGCATCGATGATGAAGTTGGAGAATGGTGCTGAGGAATATGTGGACATTATCGGTGTGGTATCTTTACTTTTGACATGATCTGCTTACCTGCACATACAGAGGTTCACCCCGTGCAGACGGCATACGTTCGTATAACGCAGATCAATATTAAGAAATAGGAAGGTTGAACACAATATTGGGAAGGGACAGAGTCTCTTGTTGACCGAGTACAGCTGCGTGCTAACGATAATGGCTACTTTATGCCATTATTCGGCTATGTGAGCACCGATGTGATGGGGTCTGTTGTTTCGTGTGTGTCGTTGGAAGAACATGATTGACAGTGTTACCGTGGCGGTAACCAGGTACAGGGTCAGATGGAACAGGAATAACGTTCCGCCCCAGGCGGCGCTGTTCGTGAAGCGTGGTGTGTTTTCGATTTGGTTTTGGCTGGCGATGGCGGTGTAATTAAGTTGTTGCCACTTGTTCGTCGCTGCTGTCTGTGCCGCGACTATGTATTCGGGATTGGTTACGGTGTATAGAAAGTAGCTTAAGCCGACGCCGGCTGACGCGGTGAGTCCGGTGAGCAGGGTAGGGAGGACAGCGTTTCCAAATGTGATTGTGTGACAGTGTCGTGTGAGAAATATGATTGTCAGGGCCAACACTATCGGTAGGGAGATACACATTAACGCTGCTTGAAACGTGTTTGCGGTACTGTAATGATTGGCGGCGCTCCATACGATTATCATGGCAGCAAGCACCAGTCCGGAAAGCAGAGGTTTCGACTTGTTCATAACGTTACGGGGTGATCTTTATAAAGATACAAATTCGGCGGGAATCTCTTTGTCTTTATGCTCGATATTCCGTGTCAGAAAATGTTATGCGTAATTATTCATTAATTTCAGGATGGTATTCATTAATGCCATTTTGCAGGCAGGATCAGGCTGGTTTGAAAACTATTTCCTTACCGCGATGGGAAGGCGTATTGCAGTTGGACGGTATCGAACGGTGTAGCGTCGAATTCGGTGGCGATGGTATCGATGGTCAGGTCATCTTTCCGTATCCAGAGTACGTTGTATGTTGTGCCGCTGCGAAAGGGATGATCTATTGAAATGGTTCGCGTATTGCCTTCGTCAACGTAGGAGTATGGCGATGGCAAGTAAACCATTGTTGTATCGCTGTCCAGGAAGTCGGCATGCGTATAGTCCGAGAATCGTCCGTCAGACATTCCTTCTTCGTCAGTCAGCGGTGGGTTTTTATCGATGATGTAAAGTTGTACGGTGTCTGATGCGGTGTTGTTTCGATTTCGGGTTAGCGACAGGGTTACCGTTGTGGCGGGTGTAAGCCACGCTGTTATATGATTTGTGCGACCTTTTTCGAGTGGTCCATAGGAGTCGTCGTCAAAGGTTACTTCGTGCAAGTATTTTCTATTTGAGATATCTATCCAATAGTTTTCGCAGTCGTTTTCATTGACGGTAAAGCTATAGTTGATGTTTTCTTTTTGATGTAACAGTGTATCGACAAGGCGGTCCATTGAGATTCCATACCGGATGATGAGTTGAACTGAATCCAGTGGTTTTTTTGTAATCTGGTCGAATGCCCGACATACTACGGTTGTTTTTCCTGATCCCTTGTTACAGTACGTTTCCGACTCTTCCTCGACCTGTTTAATAAACCAGATGAATACGGCAGCCAAAGCAACAGTTGTTGCGGCGGTAGTGTATTTGACAACGTTTTTGAATCGTGAGGTCACCAGTAAAATTTCTTCGCTGGCTAAATATAGAAAAAATCAATAAACGGGGTGTCCTGTGTTCGAATTGATGGGGTTTTCTATCGTTTTACGAGACGTGTTTGCCCTGAAGGTATACCTCTCCTCCAGGGCTTTTAATGGATCAATGGGCGATGATGAGTTTTTTTATGGATTGTTCGCCGGATTGAATAATCTGTACGGTATAGAGGCCCGGTGGCAATGCGGTGACATCAAGACTTCTTGGGGTATCGTCAGATGCGGTATGTTGGATAACCTGACGGTGGTGCCGGTCGTAGAAGTTTATCTGGCAAGTACCGGTGGCGGGCAAGTCGCCGATATTTACGTGTTTATTCGCTGGATTTGGATATAGTGATACCGTTGTTTCGGTCTTTGCGATACAACTGGTTTGTACGGTGGTAAGTGTGCTGTAGGTATGTTTTCCGGCGATGTCTGTTATATCCAGGCGATAGTAAATGCGTGGTTCTGTCTGTGGTGTAGTGTAGGTGTATGTACCGGCGTTGTTATTGGCGGGTATTTCGCCTATGGGTGTAAAGTGCCTGCCATCGGTCGACATGCCGATGGTGTACCGGGCCAGGTTTTGTTCGATACCAGCTTTCCATGATAAGACGGCGTTACAACCCTGAGCATGGCTTGTGAACCATTCGAGTGTTATGGGTAACGGGCCGGTTCCTCCCGGATGGAAGACTGCTCCGCCTTTACCGGACTTTGCTTTGTAGGCTCCAATGAGGTAATCGTCGTAGTTGTCGCCGTTGGCATCACCGATGCCTGCTACTACACTACCGGATTCACTGCCGCTGGTGCCTTCATGTATGCGGGCGGGAGCGCTTGTACTACCAGCAGGGCCTCCCAGGTAGAGATAGGCGGCACCTGCGTTTCGGGTTGCTCCGCTGTTGTAGAGGGGAACTCCGACGAGGATATCGGCAAAGCTATCATGGTTAACATCGCCGGCTCCCGCGACTGTGCTTCCAAACATTACTCCTGCGATATTCGATTCCAGTACAAGGTTTTTTTGTAAGCCGGCCTTGCTGCCGTGGTATATCCATACCGCGCCGCCTTTGCTTCGTTCGTTGCTGTGGTTTGGCGCACCGATTAGGATGTCGCTAAAGCCGTCGGCATTTACATCGCCGGCTGTGGCGACGCTGGCTCCAAAGGATGCGTTGGCCTGATTGCTTAAAAATTGCTGATACGGTACTGATGATATTCCGGTGGAACTGCCCAGGTACAGGAATACAGCGCCTTCTTTGGTTTGTGTGCCGGTATAGGCTGGCGCGCCGATAAGTATGTCCTTGTACCCATCGCCGTTGATGTCGCCGGCTGTTGAGATGCTTTCGCCAAATTTGCTGTTGGGCTGATTGCTTTGAAGCCTGGTTTTAGGAGTAGCTATGATGCCGGCGGCGCTGCCGTGGTATAAGTAGATTTCGGTTGTATTGCCGGCAGTGTTTTCTGTATTGTAGGTGCCGATGAGTAGATCGTTATAGCCGTCGTTGTCTACATCGCCCGCGCCCGCTATGAAGGTACCGAATCCGTTGTTGGGTTGGTTTAGCGACAGTTGGGTTGAGGGTGTTTGTGAAAGACCCGCGGCACTGCCCATGAAGATGTATACGATACCGGTGTTTGTGACACCATTTACGTCATAACGTGGTGCTCCTATGGCGATATCGGCGTAACCGTCGCCATTCAGATCGCCTGCACCGGCCACGGCGTGGCCCATTCTTGCACCATTCTGGCTTCCTCTGATTTGCCATGCCGGAGTTGTGCTCAGGCCTGTCGGCCCGCCCAGGTATACGAATGCCGCGCCTTCTGTTGGGTAGTTTGTACTGAGTTGGTTCGCGCCAATGACGACATCGGTATAGCCATCGGCATTAACATCACCGGCCGGGCTTACCGAGAAGGCGAAGGCAGCGTTGTCATCCTCAATTTCCAGTAGGATTGGACCTGGTGTTGATTCTGATACTTTCAACTGCCGGCGTAATGTTGCCGTTACGGTGTGGTACCAGCTTTCGGAGTAAAGGTCTGTTGCCGACGGGATTTCGCTGTGCGGACTTTGTGCTTTTGATTGCCTGGGACGTTCTTTTTCGTGGGCCAGTGCAAGGACAGGGATTATCAGCAGCGCTGTGCCGATGGCCCGGGTAATGCCGGGATGTTTTATATATAGGGTCATAACGTTTTGAATACATCGGGAATGACAGTGTAACTATAAATATATAAGTAAAATATGGAATGAATGTAATGATGTGTGTTATAATATTTGAGATTATATAATTGACATGATTGGGAGACCTATAAAAACAAAAGAGACATCGATTGGATGCCTCTTTTGTTTTCTGTTGCCGCGTATTATGGTTGTTGTTCCAGGCACGTAATCCTGACGATTTTACCGGCCATACAGATGGAACTCATGGCGACTTGCTCTTCGTATTTGATGATTACTTTTTTACCATCGGTAAATTCGAAGCCTGTCAGGGGATTGGTTTTGTCTTCGGGTTCCGGTGTTACAGGCTGCAGACGTACTCCGTCGGCAAGCTCAAATACGTATTGGCAACCGTCGAGGCCGGCGAGGTCTTTTACGGTGGCGGGTACGCCGTCGCAGGCAGGAGTTGCGCTGTCTTTTCTGTTGTTACAGGCGGGTAGGCTTACGGCGGCTCCGATGAGGACAGCTGCGGTTATTCTTAAAATGGTCATGCAGTGATGATTTTTATGGTATGCGGGTTTGACACGTCGGTCGGTGATAAGGTTGGAATTAACCTGTTTTTGTTGGTTAAATAGAGGATTATACCGTTATACGGCGTGCACGTGCCTTTGTGGTCCAGTTGTGCGTGACGTTCTGGTGCGTGACTATGCCGGGTTCTTCGTGTAGCGCCACGGTTGGGCATATGTGGTAGGGTACGCCATACAATACGGTCCCGACGGGGTAACTGTCGGGGGTATCGGTTTTGAGAACGAGGTGTTCTTCGCTTTGGCCTATGGGTTGGACATCCGGGGCATTCAGGAAGAAGACACGTTTTTCCAATGGGTTTTCGGCGGCGATGGCTTTGTGGCCCAGGTCAACACAGATTACATTCGGAGCCGGTTTGGATACGACACGGGTTATTACCAATGCGGCATGGAGGTAGTGTTGTTCGGTAAGGATGGCTTCATAGCCTTTATCCCAATAGACGAAGGTTCCGGGGCTACAGTCGACACCTTTGCGTTTGCTATGGATTGAGAAGGACGGTGTACCTCCGGCAACGATGTTCAGGTCTTCACCATGCCGCTGTTTTATGTCTGTTTGCAGCGCTGTTACGTGAGCAAAGCCTTCGTTGCATTGCTGTGTACGAACGGCCATATCAGGGTCGCGCAACTGGCCGTCATACGCATGAAGGCCGATGATGGTGATTCCCTTTATGGTCTGGCAGGCTTCGTAAAGTGGAAGGGCCCGGGCAGGAGGGATACCGGTACGGTTCATGCCTATGTTCAGGTCTATGTATACCCGGGCAATCTGTCCTGTTGCCGCGAATGCCGCTGCGAGATGTCGTGCCGAGTCGGTATTATCGATCAGGCAGGAGAAGGCGGTTTCGCTGAATTGTTTTGTGAGCATGGCCATGCGTGTGGCTTTTGGGCCTACGGGTTGATAGGCCAGCAATACGTCCGGTGCCCCGGCGGCGGCGAGCATTTCGGCTTCGGCGATGGTTGCGCACTTGAATTTTCGAATGCCTGCTTCAAGCATCATGCGGGTTACTTCCGGCGACTTGTGCGTTTTGATGTGTGGGCGAAGTCGCTCGATGCGATCGATGCTATCGACGAGTGTACGGATGTTTTCCCGGATACGATCCGGGTACAGTACGAGCAACGGTGTGTCTACGCTTTCGACGTTGCGTATGGTGTACCATTCGGAGTTGTTCATGGCGATTGAACGCTTTGGGTTTAGTCAGCCAGTTCGAATACGGCCTCTATTTCTACGGGTATATTGTCGGGCAGTGATCCCATGCCTACGGCGCTGCGCACGCCGACGCCGTTGTCCTGGCCCCATACGGTTGCGAAAAGTTCGCTGCATCCGTTTATGACGAACGGATGACGTTCGAAGTCGGGGGTGGCGTTTACCATACCGAGGACTTTGATGACACGTTTAATACGATTCAGGCTTCCGAGGTTGGCCTTTAGTGTGGCCAGTATAGCGAGGCCTACCTGGCGGGCGGCCAGCTTGGCTTCGTCTTTGTCGAAGTCAACACCTACTTTGCCGATGATGAGTGAGCCATCCTGTTGTACGGTGCCGTGACCGGATACGTAAATGAGATTGCCCACCTGGAGGAAGGGTTTATATACGCCGAGCGGCTTGGGTGCGGGTGGCAGGGTAAGGCCCAGAGTGTCGAAGTTTTGATCGGGAGTCATGAAAATCAGTTGTTATTGAAGTGTATAATTATTCATTACGGTAATTTCTGAGCCGTCTGCCAGAAATACGGATGTTGGGGGCTGTACCAGGCATTCGGTGAAGGCATCGCCATATAATGTTTTAACGCTGCAATTATACATAAATGATCGTACCGGGTGTATCTGCCATTTGGGGTGCTGTACTTCGTATACGGATGTTTTGCGGTCGTTTATCCGGGTGTAGCCCCAATAATGTTCGGTGATGAATTGGGCTTCGCTGCCTTCTTTTACGAGGGCTTTTTGTCCGTCGGTTATGGCGCTGAGGTAGTTTCGTTCGTTGCCTACCTGCCAGGAGTACTCTACCTGAAGCCCTTGCGGTGAGCTTACGAAGCTGTGCGCCATGGGGCGGGTTTCGTAGTGCTCGTTATACAGGGTGTTGGCGATGAAAGTTATGAGTGGCCGTGGGACGAGCTCTTTGATGAATACGACGCCCCGTCGCCACTCACCTTTATGTTTATGGCGCACATAGAAGCGCAGGTTTACTTCTTCGAAGTGTTTATGATATGGGAATGCGATTCCCAGAACCCGGGTATTGTGGAATAGAAAGCCGACGAGGCTTACGTAGTGGTTGCCATTCCAGTCATCTAATTCGGTGTGGGCAGGGCAGTAGGGTTGAAGCTTCTGCTTGTCGACGGTGAAGTTGGCCATCAGCAAATTAAGCCAGGATGCGCGTAAAAAGGGTTTATCCATATTCGTTTAAACGAATAAGTTGAGTATAAGGACACCTACGAGGCCCACAATTCCAACAATGGTCTCCATGAGTGACCAGGAGCGGACGGTGTCGCGGATGCTGAGGTTGAAATATTCTTTGAACATCCAGAAGCCGGCGTCGTTTACATGCGAGAACATGAGACTTCCTGCACCGACTGCGAGTACCATAAGGTTTGGATTGACCGGCGTTATATCCATGAGCGGCGCTATGATGCTGGCGGTTGTAAGGCCGGCTACGGTGGCGGAGCCTACGCAAACGCGAATGATGCATGAGATAGCCCAGCCCAGTACCAGTGGGTGTACATCCAGGCTATTGAGCAGCTGACCAATCTGTGTATCGGCGCCACTTTGTGACAATACTTCTTTTAATGCTCCTGCGCCGCTCATGATGAAGAGCAGCATGGCGATGTCGGCCGCAGCTTCGGTGTATATGCCCATTACTTTTTTCATGGTCATGGCTTGTGCGATGCCCACGGTGAAGGTTGCTACCGCGAGTGACAGGATCATGACCATGGCCGGTGAGCTTATCATGGCAAGTATGTGTCCGCCTGTGCTATCCTTATCGATAAAGGATGTGAGTATGGCGGTTACAGCGAGCAGTATTACGGGGAATAACGAGGATACAATGCTGATAAGGACTCCAGGAGGATTGGCAGGTATTACGGAATCGGGTTGAAAGGTTTCGGGTACGGGGGCATACAGACGGCGTAGCGTGCGTGAGAATACGGGGCCAGCAATAATGACGGTTGGTATGGCTACAATGACGCCATAAAGTAATGTGGTTCCCATGTCGGCATGGAAGCGGTCTACGAGTCCGGCGGGCGAGGGGTGTGGTGGCAGGAATCCGTGTGTAACCGAAAGTGCAGCGAGCATGGGGATGCCGATGAATACGGTATTGAATTTGTATTTATAGGCTACTGAAAAGATAAGCGGTACTACGAGTACAAAGCCCACATTATAGAATAATGGGATACCGATGATGAAGGCCGTGCCCATGAGAGCCCACTGTATGTAGCGTTTTCCGGAGAGCTTCATGAGGGCGGACGCAATTTGTTGCGCGGCTCCGCTTTCGGCGGCGAGCTTGCCCAGCATGGCGCCGCAGAGTACGACCATGAGCAGTTCGCCGAGCATATCGCCGATGCCTTTTTTGATAGCCGGTAATATGTTAAGCAATGGCATGTTCAAGAGTATGCCAGCGAGTATGGATACCAGCAGAAACGAAAGGAATGCGTTTATCTTTAGGCCGGATATGAGCAGGACAAGCAGGCCGATACAGCCAAGTACAATGATAAGGGACATCGTTCTGTATGTTCGGTTAAGGTTATACAAAACGAAGCTAACGAAAAAAATGGCTTATCCTAGTATACGGATATATATGCGGTTGCCGGTGTTATGTTGCGGTACGGTTTAGAACTTGTCGGGTATCTGAATTATGCGCACCACAATTTCGTGCGGATCGCCGTCTTTGTCGAGCAGGCTGAACTTGACCATTGGGTTGTCGCGTTTAACCTGGCTATCGACGCTAATGATCTGGTTGCCGTTTAAATATTTTTCCAGTTCTTTCTGGAGGTGGACTAAGGCGGAGGCAAAATCTACTTCTAACGGGCTAGGGTTGTAAGAGGCAGTTTTCATTGTTTACGAGAGGGTCTGGGGTCATTGTAAAAGTAGCGATTCGAGCATAGCACGAATTTGTAGACAGAGGCTGCCGCTGGCGTCGGTGGACGCCCGAGGAGCTTAAAAAATGCTGTGCGGGTATGGGTGTGATGTTGAAATGCTTCTACCAGCGGATGAGCGCCGATGCCCATGTGAATCCACTGCCGAAGGCTGCTAGACAAATTAAGTCATTTTCTTTGATTTTCCCTTCTGCCCATGCTTCGCTAAGTGCGATTGGTATTGAACCGGCTGTGGTGTTTCCGTACCGCATGATGTTGTTGTACACCTGAGCATCAGCGAGGCCCAGTTTTTCCTGGATGTACTGACTGATACGCAGGTTGGCCTGGTGCGGCACGAGCAGGTTGATGTCTTCTTTTGTTAGTTTGTTCGCGTCCAATGCCTCCTGTATGACTTCCATGAACCTGACCACGGCATGTTTGAATACCTGGTTGCCGTTCATCACGACTTTGAATGATGTGGTGTCGGCGATTTGTTCGGGTTGGCGTTCGCTGTGCGGACGGCTGCTGCCGGGATCTTTTATATAAAGTTCTTCGGCGTAGCGTCCGTCGGAATGCAGGTGGGTGGAGAGTATGCCTTGTTTTTCGGATGCCTGGAGGATTGCGGCACCGGCGCCATCGCCAAAGATTACGGCAGTGTTCCGGCCTCTTGTGGTCAGGTCGAGTGCTGTTGACTGAATTTCAGCGCCCACCACCAGGACTGTTTTATACATGCCGGTTTTAATAAACTGGTCGGCTACGGAGAGTGCGTAGATGAAACCGGAGCAAGCGTTGCGTATGTCGAGCGCGGGAATGGTCTCCAGACCGAGTTCACGTTGCAGCAGTACGCCGGATCCGGGGAAGAAGTAGTCGGGGGTAATTGTTGCGAAGACGATGAAATCGACGTCTTTCTCTGTCAGATTGGCCCTTTTCAGTGCCATGCGCGTTGCTTTGGCGGCCATGTTGGCTACGGTGTCTTTGGCAGGGTCTACAAACCGCCGTTCTTTAATGCCGGTGCGTTCTACGATCCAGGCATCATTGGTGTCCATAATGGTGGAAAGGTATTCGTTGGTGATTACGGTTTCCGGAACGTGGTGGCCCAAAGCAACAATTTTTGAATAGCGCATTCGATTGGATTTAAAAGGTGCGCAAAGGTACAAAATGTTGACAAATGCGCGGTAGTGGAGTGATTTCCCGGTACTTACCTGTTTTCGGGATGCCGGGTTGATTCCCGGCCTTGTTGGTAGTCAAAGGCCGGCGGATCGGGTGACGCCAGCCTTTTAAAGATGTGACCGGAACTGTAGCTCAGCCGTTGTGCATGGCTTTTTCGACGAATTCGTAAAACTGGTGTTTGAATCCGACAAAGGCATTTTGGAATGATTCGAGCTCATCCATAATGCCGCCATGTTCTTTAAAGTACTGGGTGTCGCGTTCTGAGGAGGTCTGCAGCATGGAAGCGAGGGTGTTCTCATGCTCGCGGAGTTTGCTTCGGAGGGTGTCTACCAGTTCGCCACCGTAGTAGGTGATGAGGCTTTGGAAGTGGCCGACCTGTTGTTTCTGTTCGGCGGGAACGCGGACGGTGGCCTGGTCAAGAAGTTTCTGGAAGAAGCCAAGTTCACGTTTCCACAGGGCTGTAGCCGAAAGCCATTCTAGGCTTTTGTTGTGCATGTCGATCAGGTTGGGCTGTATAATGTAGCGGTTGGTGGTTGATAGTACGGAGATCATTTTGTCAATCTGTTTTTAATGAAATAAAGTCATTCCCTCCGTATGATGTTCTGACGAACGTCAGCGGTTCAGGAGCTTTTTATCAGCTTATATCCTAAAAAAGGAGGCCATCGATGCATGATCCGCTTAAAACGTCGGTAGAGCTATTTCATTCCGGTTGTTTTACTTCAGCGGGACGTGATCGGGGCCTGAACGTGTGGAATATGAGGGTAAAACCTACTTGTTAAAATTTAGTGGCAGCCCGGTGACAGGTGCCCTGTGCAGGCGCACGGACCATATCTGGTCTACGCACGAGCCCTTTTGCCCGAGTGATATTACATTATTTCGAACGGCCGATGTTCTTGTATCTTGTGTTAATCTTTATTTTAGCCTCTGTTATCTGCTGGGTACTATCCAGTGGTCGGAAACGGTTAGTGTTCGATTTTGTGTGATTCGATGTTTTTCCTTCCGCTGAATTCTCGTGGTGAATAATTACTGTTGATTGATGCCTGGTTCGTGTAAGCAGGCATTGGTTGTTTGACTCCGTTTTTGAATTAAAAGTTATAAATACTACAATGAACCCTACGTTTACACAACGCTTTTGTGTGCTTCTTTTGGCTGCAGTGGTCTTTGCCTGCGGCGACGATGATAGCAATTCTATTCTATCCGATTCAGAGAACCCTATTGTTAAACTTACCGCGCCGGTCGGTGAAGGTGTATTGTATGGTACCGTACACGTTACTGCCATTGCCGAGGATAATGATGAGATTACCAAGCTTTCTGTATTTATTGATAATGCTACTACGCCAGCTATTGAGGTGGCTACGGCTTCGGTAGATTTTGCCTGGGATACCCGTACATTGGCTGATGGCAACCATACGCTACGCGTGGTGGCTACTGATAACTCGGATAACGTCGGCGACGTGAAAGCTACTGTTACTATTCGGAATACACTGCTTTCGCTTTATGTTCCGGTAGATTATATACCACAGTCTCAGGTTGAGTACATCGTTATTTCGGACGAGAAGGGTACTGTGCTTGATAGTAAGCAAGTCACTAACAACAGCACGTATACATTTTTGGTGCCTGAAGGATTTACCGGGCAAAATCTTACGATGACTGCATTCGTTCGCGAATTATTTGACGGGAGGTATAATTATAATTATGTGTATACTTATGCCAATGTGCCTTTTGGGAATTATGCTTACCGGGCAAGAACGAGTTCATCATCCACTAAAAAAGGTGATGCGACAATTACAATAACGGATGCTCGTTTTGAAGACAATATTGATCAGGCTTTTAGTGGCCGAGGTTATTTTAGCTATGGCGAATTTAGCGACGGTAAATTTGAAATGGGTATAGAACTTTATGCAGACAAGGTTCCTACGCTGCTGCAATCGTATACCTCCGGCGACTTTTTGTATCATTATTCCGAGCTGGTGCCAGGAGGCGTATATAGTTATTCATTTAACGACTTTTTGCGTGCCGATACCCGGCCGATTACGGTGCCAACAACCGGTGAAATAACGCTATCGATAAGTGGGACGAATGCAGCAGGGACGTTTAAGTATATTCGCGGTGTTCAGATGGAGCGTACCGGGTCTACCATTCAGGCACCCGTTCCTGCTTTGAATTTTACGTCGATCGCGACCAGCATCCGGGCCGCTAACGGTGGCGAGTCTTTTGGTTATGATTTCGTTGGGGCGGATGTGCCGGTGGGTTTTAAACAAATAGATGGTGAGTTGTCGTATACCCGTAAGGAGAATACGATCACGATAAACAAAGACGCGAACGCCGACTATATATGGTTTGATGCGCAGACGGATGTTACGGAGGACCCATACAATTATTCATTCTGGTCGGTATATGCTTCTCCTGAAGCAGGAACAGTTACACTACCTCAACTGCCTAAGATACTTGTCGACACCTACAGTGCTCCGGTTTTCTCCACGATGGTCGATACGTACGGACTTTACACCCGGCAGATAGATGAGAAAGGTTTTACAGGTTTCAGAGATTACCTGGATTATAATTTTAATCCACAAACCACTATTCCTGCTTCGCCGGAGACACTGCACCGCAGCAAAACGTTTGAGAAGGGTAGCCATGACGGTGGCCGTAAGGCATTTGGAGCGCAAGAGGGACGTGAGGTTTCTCAGCGCCCAAGAAGATAAGAAAACAATGTAGTTAATTGTTAGGAGGCCGGGTGCTCC
>Ga0065165_1000891_pt1 | contig 38572 bp, 31 predicted proteins | sample AraplaMF_Cvi_mMF_FD_63813 | JGI IMG/M metagenome (GOLD analysis project Ga0065165, IMG submission 63813) | Arabidopsis root microbial communities from the University of North Carolina, USA - plate scrape MF_Cvi_mMF (version 2) (version 3) | ecosystem: Host-associated > Plants > Roots >... | reverse complement strand
AAGTCCTGCGCTCGATGCGCGCCCGCAAGGACCGCACGCCCGTGCTGGTTGCCACCGCCCGCGATTCCGTCGCCCAGCGCATTGCCGGGCTCGACGCCGGCGCCGACGACTACGTTCTCAAGCCCTACGATCTCGACGAACTGCTGGCGCGCATCCGTGCATTGCTGCGGCGTGCCGCCGGGCGCGCCGAACCCGTCTTCGAATACAAGAACATCTCCGTCAATCCCGCGACCCGCGAAACCCTGGTCGACGGCCAGCCGGTCGTGCTGTCGGCGCGCGAATGGGCCGTGCTGGAAGCGCTGGTTGCCCGTCCGGGCGCCGTGCTGTCGCGCGCCCAGCTGGAAGAAAAGCTGTACAGCTGGCGCGATGAAGTCAGCAGCAATGCGGTGGAAGTCTATATCCACGGCCTGCGCAAGAAACTCGGCAGTGAGCTCATTCAAAACGTACGCGGCGTCGGTTACATGGTGCCGAAGGTATGAGTCCCAAGAAAGCGAAGTCCAGGCTCACTCACTCCCTGCGCGGCCGCCTGCTGTGGTACCTGCTGGCCGCCATCACCATCGCCGCCGTGGCCCAGGCCTCGATCGCCTACCGCACGGCGCTGAAAGACGCCAACGACATCTTCGACTACCACATGCAGCAGATGGCGCTGTCGCTGCGCTCGCGCGTCCCGATGGCGAACAGCGAGGAAGCCAACAGCGTCGACACGCCGCTGACCGGCAACGACGACCTGGTGGTGCAGGTGTGGTCGCCGGACGGCGTGCGCGTATTCCGCAGCCCTTCGCAGGCGCGCCTGCCGCAGCTGGCGGTGCTCGGCTTCAAGGACGTGAGGGCCAACGGCACCACCTACCGCATCTTCTCGGTCCAGACCAACAACCAGACCGTGCAGGTGGCCCAGGACCTGGCCGTGCGGCGCAGCATGGCCGGCAACCTGGCCCTGCGCACGCTGGGGCCGATCGCGGTGATGATGCCGATCCTGATGCTGGTGGTGTGGTGGGTGGTCAGCGGTTCGCTGGAACCGGTGGCGCGCGTGCGCAAGCAGCTGGCTTCGCGCCAGGCCGATGATTTGTCGCCGGTGTCGGACGCCGGCCTGCCGGACGAGGTGCGGCCGCTGGTGCAGGAACTGAACCTGCTGTTCGGCCGCGTGCGCACCGCCTTCGACACCCAGCAGAACTTCGTCGCCGACGCCGCCCACGAGCTGCGCACGCCGCTGGCCGCGCTCAAGCTGCAGGTGCAGAGCCTGGAGCGTTCCGACAGCCGCGCCGACAGCGTCGAGGCGCGCAAGCTGGCCGTGTCGCGCCTGTCGGCCGGCATCGAACGCGCGACCCGCCTGGTGGAACAGTTATTGGTGCTGGCGCGCCAGGAAGCCAACGAGGCGCCGCGCCAGCCGGTCGAGCTGGCGACGCTGGCGAAGCGCGCGGTGGCCGACCTGATCGGCGTGGCCCAGAACAAGCACATCGACCTCGGCCTGCAGCGCGACGATCCCGGCGCGGTGGAAGGCCAGCCGGAAGCGCTGATGATCCTGCTGCGTAACCTGGTCGACAACGCGATCAAGTACACGCCGCACGGCGGCACGGTGGACGTGTCGGTGGTGGACGAGAAGAACAGCATCAGCGTGACGGTGGAGGACAGCGGTCCCGGCATCCCGCCCGAGGAACGCGAGCGCGTGTTCGACCGCTTCTACCGCGTGCCGGGCAGCGATGCCGCCGGCAGCGGCCTGGGCCTGGCCATCATCAAGGCGATCGCCGAGCGCCATGGGGCGACGCTGACGCTGGGCGAGTCGGCGCGCCTTGGCGGCCTGGCGGCGACGGTACGCTTCCCAAGCTGAGTCCTGCGGCATCGAGGTCACACCACGGTAGGGGGAAAGACGGCCAGCCACCGCCGCACGGGCAATAAGGCTCGTAGAATCGCGCCTTTCCGATTTTTTCATCCGAAGTCCATGCCTATCTACCGCTATCGGCGGGAGCTTGCGTATCCCATCCCGGCATCCGCTTCCATCCAACCGTATACCTTGCGGCACCTGCGTGTTCCCGCCGACGTGCCGGCCCTGCATGCGCTATTGAACGAGACCTATATAGCGCGTGGCGCCACCCTGGAACCCTGCGATAGATGGTGGCAGACCGTGTCGTCCGATCCCGAGTTCGACATGCGCCTGGCGTTCGTCGTCGAGACGCCGGCGGCGACGCTTGCCGCGGCGGGTATCGCCTGGAATTCCGGCTTTGTGAAGGACCTTGCCGTTGCGCCGGCCTACCGGCGGCAGGGTCTGGGCGTGGCTTTGCTCGCGCACATCTGGCGCACCTTCGATGCCATGGGCGCCCATGCCGTCGACCTGAAGGTGGACGCCGGAAACCAGGCCGCGATCGCACTCTACGATGCTGCCGGCATGCGGCGCGTCGAAACGATCGGGTCCTGACTTTCAGGCCACACCATGCGGGGGGGATGTTCCGCAACCGATGCGCACAGTGGCCTTTTCGCCTCTAGAATCTGGCCGACACCAACCACCGGACATCCATCATGACCACCACGCCCGCATACCACTATCGCCGTGAATCGGCATATCCCCTGAACGCCTCGACCTTGATCTACCCATACATCATGCGCAACGTGCAGACCACCGCCGAGATGGCTGCCGTACATGCACTGCTGGTCAGCGCTTATGCCTGCCGTGGCCGCAGCCTGCCGACGCGCGGTGAATGGTGGCAGGCACTGCAGGCGGATCCCGAGTTCGATGCGCGGCTGGTCTTCCTGGTGGTGACGCCCAACGGCATTCTGGCAGCGGCAGGTATCGCATCGACTTCCGGGCGTGTACGCGAGCTCGTGGTCGCGCCTTCGTTCCGGCGCCTGGGCCTCGGCACGGCACTTGTGGGCCACATCAGCCAATTCTTTGAACAGCAAGGTGTCTGCATTGGGCTGCGAGTCGAGGCGGACGATCTTGCCACCCTTGCCCTGTGCGAATCGATGGGCATGCGGCGCGTCGAACGCGAGGCCGCGCACCAGGACTGAAGGCCGGACAAACGCTCAAGGCCTGGCCTGGGTGGTGGCGTATAGCGAAATATTCGCGCCGTTGCCTTCCACCTTGCGCAGCAGGCGGCAGCAGCGGCCCAGTTCCTGCGCTACCAGACCGTGCGGATCGTAGAGGTCGGCCCGCCGCTCGACCAGCCACACGCGCTGGCGGCCCCACAGCAGCGCGCGCAGGCGCGGGATGTCCTCCGGCGCGATATTCGGGGCGCCGGCATTGCTGGTGTAGACGCGCGCCAGGCCGCGGGCCGGGAAGGGCGCCGGCAGGTAAGTCACCGCCGGGCCGGCCTTCATGTAGTAGGTGACCGGCATCTGCACCTCGTTCGGGAAGGCCAGCACCAGGTCGCCCGGCCGCGCCTCATGCTGCAGCCCGGCCAGCAGGCCGCGCCAGTCCTCGGTATCCGAGCGGTAGAAACCCGCTACCCCCCACGCCGACAGCGCCAGCACGATGGCCAGGGCCGGCAGCCGCCAGGGCCGGCGCAAGATGGCGATGCCGAGCGCCGCCAGTACCATCGTCAACGGCGCCAGCCACTCGAACAGGCGTGCCAGGAACACCGGTTTCACCGCCAGGCTGTAGGCGGCGAGCGCCAGGACCGGCAGCGCGATCGTGCAGCCGAGCAGCCAGAAATGGGGCCGCGCGCGTTTCCATAGCCAAGCGAAGGCCAGCAGCACCAGCGCCAATACCGGGTAGTGCATCACCTGGGCGCCTGACATCACGGTCCAGGCGGCGGTGATCTTGCCGGGATTGAAGCGGATCCAGTACGACAGCTGGGCCATCGCGGCGCTCTGGCGCAGCAGCATCGGCAGGAAGGGCGACCATAGCAGCAGGGCGCCGAGGCCGGCCAGGCCGACCGCGATCGCCTGCCGCCCGCGCGGCCCGGGGCCTGAGAGCAGCAGGCCGGCCGTCATGCCGGTCCAGATGCCGAAGGCGGCGAAGATGCCGGTGTTGTGCAGCCACAGCGTGAGGCTCGCGGACACGGCCAGGCCGGCAATCCAGGGCCATGATCGCCGTGGCGTGGCGCCTTGCCTCGTCAGCCCCAACACCAGCATGGAGGAGCAGAACACCGCCAGCATTCCCGCCAGCGCGTGGATGGCGTAGGGACGGGCCTGCTGGGCGAACGCGATGTTGTTGGCGTTCACGCTCAACAGCAGGCCCGCCAGCAGTGCGATGCGCTCGAGCCGCCCGCCCAGCCGCGCCATGCGCGCGCACAGGGGGATCAGGACCACGGTCAGCACGCTGGCCAGCACGCACAGGCTCCGCAATGCCGCCTCGCTGCTGCCGAACAGCGCGCTCCAGGCTTTCAGCAGCGTGTAGTAGAAGGGCGGATGGGTCTCGTACAGCGGCACTTCGGTCCACAGCGTCTGCAGCGGCAGGGCGGAAAACCAGGCGCTGTAGGTCTCGTCCAGCCACAGCGAGCGGCTGGACAGGGTCGGCAGGCGCAGCAGCAGCGCAAACAGGGCTAGCCCCCCGCATAGCAGCAGGAAGCGCTTGCGCGTCAGCGGCGCGTCATCGTCCAGCGAGGCGCCGTTGAGCGTAGCACTGAGCGAAGCACTGAGCCAGGCCCTGGGCCCGGCCGGCTTCAGCGCGCTTTCGCCGCGCGGAAGGTCCATGCCGAATTGATGCCGAAGGTGGCGCACAGCAGGGCGGCGGTCACCAGCAGCTGGGCCAGCCGGTAATCGATCGTGAACACGGTCAGCAGCGCCGACATCATGAGGCCGTTGGCCGCCGCCGCCAGGGCCGCGGTGGCGAAGAAGCGCGCCGCGGTGACGGCTGTCATGCGGCCGCGGAAGGTGACCTTGGCGTTCAGGACGAAGTTGATGACGGCGCCGACGATGGCGCCGCCGACCGTCGCCGGCACCGGCCCCATCATGCCCGCCGATACGGCCGTGAGCAGGAAGGCGTAGTGTCCGGCGGTGCCGGCCGCGCCGACCAGCGCATAGACGACAAAGCGGGCCAGCATGATGCGGGTGGCACGGTCGGGGAGGGCTGCTGCATCACGCATGCGGGGTGGTTCCTTCGAAACGTTGGCGCACCAGGTAGATGGGGCGCCCTTTGGATTCAAGATAGATGCGGCCGATGTACTCGCCCAGCACCCCGATCCCGATCAGCTGGATGCCGCCCAGCAGGAGGATCGCGGTGGCCAGCGAGGCATAGCCGGGCACGTCGATGCCGTAGATGAGGGTGCGGCCCGCCAGCCACACGGCGCGGGTGAGTGCCAGCAGGGCCACCGACAAGCCGAGGTAGGTCCAGATGCGCAGCGGCAGGGTGCTGAAACTGGTAATGCCTTCCAGCGCAAAATTCCACAGCTTCCAGCCCGAGAAGTGCGTATTCCCGGCCGCGCGCGCCTTGCGCACGTAGTCGACCACGGCGGTGCGGTAGCCGACCCAGGCGAACAGGCCTTTCATGAAACGGCAGGATTCCGGCAACGCCTTCAAGGCATCGCAGACCGTGCGGGTGAACAAGCGGAAGTCGCCGACGTTTTCCGGAATCTTGACGTCGGCCACATCGTTATGGAAATGGTAGAAACCGATCGCCGTCCACTTCTTGAGCAGCGAATCGCTGTCGCGGTCGACGCGCCGTGCCAGCACGACGTCGTAACCCTCGCGCCATTTCTCGACCAGCCTGCCGATGACCTCGGGCGGATCCTGCAGGTCGGCGTCGAAAGGCACGACGAGATCGCCGCGCGCCTCGTGGATGGCGGCCGTGAGCGCGGCCTCCTTGCCGAAATTGCGGGTCAGGTCGATCACGCGCACCCGCGCATCGCAGCGCGAGGCGGCCACCAGCTGCTCCAGCGTGCGGTCGCGGCTGCCGTCGTTGACGCAGACGATTTCGAAACGGATGCCCGGAATACGTGCGAGCTCGGGAATGACGCGGTCAAAGAATTGCCCGATCATTTCCTCTTCGTTGTAGAACGGTACGACGAGGGACAATAAGGGTAAGGAATCCATGCTGTGCGTTGGCCGGGATGGATGGCTTCGGGCACCAACATAGCATAAAGCGGATAAGGACGAGTTTCGGTACGCGTCCTTATCCGTGGAGGCAACAATTAGAACTTGTGCGACACCCGCGCAAAATAAGCCGCCCCATTCAAGCCAAACTGCACACTCTCATACTTGAAACCATTGTCGGTCTCGTTCGGATCCTGCACGGTCGGATGCACGTTGAAGATGTTCGTGCCGCCCACGGTGAGCTTGGTCTTGTCGGTGAAGGACCAGGTGAAGGACAGATCGGCCGAGGTTTTCGACTCGTAATGCTGGTTCGGCACCGGCGGACCCGAGAAGGTGCCCAGGGTCTGCGGGCCGTAGTGGACGATGCGGAAGTCGGTTTCCAGCTTGCCCTTGATGTAGTCGAAGTCCAGCGTGGCCTTGCGGCGCGGGCCGCCCTGTTCGATGAACAGGCGCTCGCGCTCGGACAGCAGGACGTCCTCGAAGCCGGCCAGCGCGCTCGGTGCGTGCACGCCGGTGACTTCGGTGCGGCTGAAGTTCATCGCCAGGTAGGTGGCCAGCTTGCCGCCGCCGATGTCCATGCGGTGCGAGGCGGTCAGGTCCAGGCCCTGGGTGCGGGTGTCCACCGAGTTGACGAAGAACTGCGCCTGGCCCACGCCCAGCGATTGCAGGGTCGCGCCCAGCGCCGGGTAGTTGTCGGCGTCGAAGCGGCCCGACAGCACGATGCGGCCGTCGATGTCGATGTGGTACAGGTCGGCCGTCAGCGACACCGACCTGGTCGGGGTCCAGGTGAAGCCGAGGGTGTAGCTCTTCGACTTTTCTTCCTTCAGCTGCGGGATGCCGGCCGCGTTGGCGACCTTGCCGCCGTTCGGCGCCAGCACCACGTCCATCGGCACGCCGCTGATGAAGTCGGTGAAGGTGGAGGAGAAGTAGACCTGCTGCAGCGAGGGCGCGCGGAAGCCGGTGCTGGCGGAGGCGCGCAGCAGGACACCCTCGGCGGCCTTGAAGGAGCCGGCCAGTTTGCCGGTGGTGGTCGAGCCGAAGTCGGAATAGCGCTCGTGGCGCACGGCGGCCTGCAGCTTGGTACGGGCGTTCAGGTCGGCTTCGAAGTCGAGGTAGGCGGCGCTGCTGTGGCGGTCGCGGTTGGTGGCGTCGCCCGGCTGGAAGCCCGGGAAGCCCTGGCTGCCGGCGTTGCCACCCACGCCGAGGCCGTCGGCGTCGATGTAGGAGCCCGGTTCGCCGGAGAAGATCTGGTAGTTCTCGGTGCGGTATTCGAAGCCGAAGGCCGCGTTCAGGCCGCCGAGCACGTCGGCGTAGTAGCGGCTGAAGTCGGCGTTCGTGGTCAGCTGGCGGAACGAGAAGCCGCCGGCGTCGAACTGCGCCGGGCTGATGCCCTTGCCGCCCTTGCTCAGGTCGAGGTTCGCGATCGAGGCGTTCAGCGTGTGCGCGATGGTGTAGCGCATGCGGTTGTAGCCGTAGGTCTGCGAGAAGTCGCCGGCCCATTCGCCGATGCGGGTGCGGTAGCCGAGGATGGCGTAGCGGTCGTCGATGTCGCCGTTGATGTAGGGGACGAAGCCGTCCGGGTACATGGCGGCCGAGTTACGCGATGGGATGTCGTCCGAACCGATGCCGCCGCGCGCCCAGGCGGCCGAGGAGGCGTCGCGGGTCTGCGCGCCGGCGGTCAGGTACAGCTTGCCCGGACCGGCCGGGAATTCGCCGTTCACGTAGACGGTCTTGTTCTGGCTCTTGGTGTCGCCGATGGTGCGCGGGTTGTCGGCTTCCGCGCGGTTGGAGCGGCCGCGGTCGTAGTATTCGCCGGTGATGCCGAGCACGCCGTCTGCCACCGCGATGCCGCAGTAGGCCGAGGCCAGCCAGTTCTTGCCGTCGTGTTTCGAATACTCGCCAAAGCCGGCGATCGATTCGCAGCCCAGGCTCTTCTTCAGTTCGACGTTGATCACGCCGGCGATGGCGTCCGAGCCGTATTGCGCGGCGGCGCCGTCGCGCAGCACCTGCACGTCCTTGATCGCCAGCAGCGGCAGCGCGTTCATGTCGGTGCCGGTATTGCCGCGGTTGCGCGCGCCGAACAGGTTCACCAGCGCGGTCGTGTGGCGGCGCTTGCCGTTCACCAGCACCAGGGTCTGGTCCGAGCCGAGACCGCGCAGGGCCGCCGAGTCGACCAGGTCGGCGCCGTCCGCACCGGTCTGGCGGGTCGAGTTGAACGAGGGCGAGATGTTGGTGAGCGTTTGCGCCAGGTCGAACTGGCCGCCTTGCTCAGCGGCTTTGGTCAGCGGGATGTAGTCGACCGGCACCGGCGTATCGGTAGCCGAGGTGTTGCCGACGCGGCGCGAGCCGACGATGTTCACGCTCTGCATCGTGCCTTCAGTGGCGGCCGGGGCGCTGGTCTGGGCCATGGCGCCGGACGGGAAGGCGGCGAGGGCGGCGCTGCCGTAGAGGGCGAGCAGAAGGGATTGACGGATCGCTGTTGGTTTCAAGTGCTTGCTCCTAGGTAAAGATTGCATTTATATGAATTTACCAGTTGGAAACCAAGCACATGGGTTGAACGTCTCATAACTACAACAGCGCACCACATAATCCGAAGTAATAGTCTAAAAGTAACTCGTATTGACGATATTTTGGTACATCGGTAACATGGTAGGCTGCATCAAGGAGACCGATCATGAACGACCAGGCATTCATCGACGCATTCACCGCCGGCCAGTTGGACCCCGGCGGCTTCGACCACCGCGCCCACCTGCGCGCCGCTTTCCTGTTGCTAGGGAATGCACCGTTCCTGGAGGCCTGCATGGCGATGCGCGACGGCCTGCAGGCGCTTGCCGCCAGGCTGGACAAGCCGGACCTCTACCATGAGACTGTCACGATGGCTTTCATGGCGCTGGTAGCGGAACGCATGCCGGCCACGCCGGTGGCGTGGGAGAGCTTCATCGCGCAGAATCCGGCGCTGTGCGAGCGCGGTCTGCTGGACGGCTGGTACTCGAAAGCGCTGCTGGCATCGAACACCGCGCGCAGGACCTTCGCCATGCCGGACCGCATCGGAGCGCATCATGGCTGAGAAGGTGACGGTGGAAAGGGTGCAGACCGGCCTGCGCATCGAAAAGCAGATGCTGAAGGTGCTGAAGGGCCTGGCCGAATATCACGACATGAGCCTCGGCGACCTGGTGGAAGGCATCGTCCTGCACGCCTTCGAAGGCAGGAGCCCCTTCGGCGAGGAGAGCCTGGCACGCATCCAGGACCTCAAGCGCATCTACGGTTTGAAATTAAACGCGAAAGATGCGCATCGCTTGCAGGAAGCGGAAGGTCACTGAGCAGTGCCGCTGCCGCCGAGCACAGGTTGCGCGGCTCGGAATGTCTCACTTGCCTCGACATTCCATGGGAAATGCCCTTCTTTTGAGGGCCAAACGATTTGATAGAGCGGGAAAGCATTCCCTTCGTAGTACCAGCGAGCAAAGCCCACATGCTCCTGATATGCCGTTTCAGGAACCTTGGAAAATACACATGAATAGCCGTTGAGCAGTTCGTCGGTTGGCACCGAAAGATCTACGATTGCACCATTGTTCAGCCCTGTAACTGCAAGATTGAGTATTTGATGTGCGACGTTCGAATCAAGCCCAAAGATGATGAACTCAGGGTGTCTATACGAATGATAGTTCCCGACTGTGAACGAAAAGCCGGGCAAATCTTCTTCGGCCAATATATTCACGCAATGCCAACCGAAGGTCGCAATATCGTCGATTAGTTTTTTCTCTGATGCGTCGTTTGCCGTTTCGCAGACCATATTTTTACCTGATTAGCTTCAGTGTAGTGGCCGATAACATGTTCATTCCTGATGAAATTCCTCGGCTGAAGCGAACAAATCCCAGGAGGCGATGAACAAGGCCGCCACCACCGGCCCGATCACGAAGCCGTTCAAACCGAACAGGGCCATGCCGCCGACGGTCGACAGCAGCACCACGTAATCCGGCATCTTGGTGTCCTTGCCCACCAGGACCGGGCGCAGGAAGTTGTCGACCAGGCCGATAACGAACACGCCGAACAGGATCAGCACCACGCCCTGCCAGATCGATCCCGTCACCAGAAAGTACACGGCCACCGGCGCCCACACGATGGCGGCGCCGACCGCCGGCAGCAGCGACAGGAAGGCCATTACCACGGCCCACAGCAGCGGTGCCTGCACGTGCAGCAGCCAGAAGATCAGGCCGCCCAGTGCGCCCTGGGCGATCGCGACCAGCACGTTGCCCTTGACGGTGGCGCGGATCACGGTGGTGAAGTTGTTGAACAGGCGCTTCTTGTAGTTCATGCTCAGCGGCACCGCGGTCCTGATACGCCCCGCCAGCGAATGACCGTCGCGCAGCAGGAAGAACAGCAGGTAGAGCATGATGGTCATGCTGACCAGGAAGTCGAAGGTGTTGCTGGCGAAGTTGAGCGCGTACTTGGCCGCGACCTGGCTGACCTGGGACGCGATGTTGGTGAGCTTTTGCTGCAGCGAGTCGATGCTGGTGAGGTCGAAGCGTTCCAGCAGGCTGACCACCCATTGCGGCAGCGCGCCCAGGATCTGGCGGAAGTACAGGCCGAAGTCGATGTGGCCGGAATGGATCCTGTCGTAGAGCCCGGCCGCCTGCTGCACCAGCGAGGCGCTGATGAGGGCGACCGGGATGATCACCATCACCACGATGGACAGCAGCGTGAGCATGGCGGCAAGGTTCGGTTTCTGCTTCGTGGCGCGCAGCAGCCGGCGGTACAGGGGAATGAACAGGATCGCCAGCACGATGCCCCAGAACACCGCGCCGGAGTAGGGCGTCAGGATCCAGAAGAAGCCGATGGTGACGGCGGTGAGGAGAAAGAGGAAGACTTTCTGTTGGAGGGTGTACTGGCTGGCAGGTGGGTTCATAGGGCTGGGCGATGTATTTTTGTCATTCTGTCGGCCTCATGATAGTCGATCTGCCCCGCCGCACACAGACTCAGTACGCCATCTGCCGCTCCAGATAGTCCTCGAAAGCATCGCGCGACAGGGCCTTCGAGTAGTACCAGCCCTGGATGTAGTCGCAGCCGAAGGCCGCCAGGGTGTCGCGCTGGGCGCCGTGCTCGACGCCCTCGGCGATCACCTCGATGCCGAGGCGGTGCGCGAGGCCGATGATGGCTTCCGTCAGCGCCTTGTCGCTGCCGTCCTCGGTCAGGTGCTTGATGAAAGACTTGTCGATCTTCAGGTAGTCGACGTCGAAATGCTTCAGGTAGGCCAGCGAGGAAAAGCCGGTGCCGAAATCGTCGATCGAGACCTTGGCGCCGGCGCCGTGCAGCGCGCCGAGGCAGCGCGAGACCTGGTCGGCGTCGCTCACCAGCACGCCTTCGGTGATTTCGATCGTGAGGCTGCTGGCCGGGCCCGTGTGCAGGATGCGGTCGAGCCACGGCAGGCGGCCCTGGCGCTCGAACTGCATCGGCGAGATGTTCACGCTCAGCTCGATCGTGCAATCGTATTTCTGGCGCCAGCGCTCGATGCTGGCGATCGCCTCGCCGAGCACCCATTCGCCGATGTCGTCGATCAGGCTGGTCTCCTCGGCCAGCGGGATGAAACAGGCCGGGCTTACCGGACCCAGTTCGGGGTGGTTCCAGCGCAGCAGCGTCTCGGCCTTGCGCAGGCGCCCCGTGGCTGCTTCGACGATGGGCTGGTAGACCACCTGCAGCTGGCGCCGCGCGAGCGCCGTGCGCAGGTCCTTGGTCAGTTTGAGCTTGTCGTAGGCCTGCTGCTGCAGGGCGGCGGTGAAGAACTGGAAGTGGCCGCGGCCGGCGCGCTTGGCCAGGTACAGGGCGTGCTCCGCGTTCGCCAGCAGCTCGTCGACCTTGACGTCGGCGGCATCGGCGGCATCGTCCGGATAGACGCTGATGCCGATGCTGGCGGACAGGTAGGCCAGCTCGCCGGCGCCGATGTGCAGCGGCGCCGCCACCGCATCGATCAGGGCCCCGGCGATCATTTCCAAATGCAGCGGCTGCTCGCTTTCGCCGATGGCCAGGGCGAACATGCCGCCGCCCAGGCGCGCCACGGTGGCATCGGGCGGCACGCAGCGCGCCATGCGCCGGGTCAGCTCGACCAGGGCGTCGTCGCCCCCGGCGTAGCCGTAGACGTCGTTGATGTCCTTGAAGCGGTCGATGTCGAGCAGCAGCACGCCCAGCCGGCGGCCGGCACCCAGGGCCTTCTTCATGTCCTGTTGCAGGCGGTCGAGGAACAGGCGGCGGTTCGGCAGCCCGGTCAGCGGATCGAAGTTGGTCTGGCGCCAGATCACCTCGTCCTTCTGCTTCTGCTCGCTGATGTCCTGGAACTGGTAGATATGGCGGTAGGTGCGGCCGTCCGGATGCCGGATCACGCGGATGTTGACGAACCTGGCCGAGAAGCCGCCGTCCTTGTTGCGGTCCTGGATCTCGCCTTGCCAGTGGTCGTGGTCGGCCAGCGCCTTCTCCAGGGCCGCGTGGAAGCCGCGGTCGTGCGTGCCGGAATCGAGCAGATGGGGCGTCTGGCCGGCCACCTCGTCCAGCGTGTAGCCGGTCTGCGCCGTGAAGGCCGGGTTGGCGTCGACGATGCGGTTGGCCTCGTCGGTGACCACCACGGCTTCGGAACTGGTCTGGTAGATCAGCTTGGCCATCCGCATCGACTCTTCCAGGTCGCGGCGATGGGTGACGTCCTGCACGGTGCCGCTCAGCACCTTGCGGTCATCCACCGTGACCGGGTTGCAGATCATCCGGATCCATTTGCGGCTACCGGTCCCGGTGACGATGCGCAATTCCAGGTCGAAGCCCTCGCCGCGCCCGCAGGCCGCCCGCAGCGCGCAGTCGGCCTGCAGGCGGCCGTCCTCGTCGCAGCGGGCCAGGCAGTCGGCCAGGGTCAGCGCCTGGCCGGGCGCCAGTTCGTAGATCCGGCCCACTTCGTCGGTCCATTCGAAGGCGTCGGTGGCGAGGTCCAGCTCCCAGGCGCCTACCTGGGCCAGGGTGCTCATGTCCTCGAGCATGCGGGCCTGCTTGCGGATCGTGCGTTCCTGCTCGATCCGCTCGGTCATCTCGCGGGCCACGCCCAGCACGCCCCGCAGGGTGCCGTCCGGCTCGGCGATCGGGGTCTTGATGGTTTCGAAGATGCGCAGCTTGTGCTTGCCCGGCATCGTCAGCCGCTGTTCGTGGGCGAGCGGCTTGCCGAGCCGGATCGCTTCGAGGTCGGTATCGTTCATGCGGGTGGCGTCGGGTGCGGAAAAGAAATCGTCGTCGCGCTTGCCGACGATGGCGCTGCGCGGCATGTCCAGCAATTCTTCGAAGCGCGTGTTGCAGGCCATGTAGACGCCGTCGCAATCCTTCAGCCAGATCGGATCGGGACTGCTCTCGACCAGGGTGCGCAGCTGCGCCTTCTCGCGTTCCAGCTCGGCGGTGCGCGTTCGCACCGCCTTGCGCACCGAGGCCAGCCAGACCACCAGCAGCAGGACCAGTCCGCCCAGCGCCAGCAGGGCTTCGAGCAGCCGTTCGGCGTAGCGGTAGAAGGGCAGGGGCCGGCCCATCCACTTGTCGCGCAGGGCTTTCAGCTCGGCCGGCGTGATCTTCGCCATGCCGGTTTCGACCATGGCGAGCGTGGCGGCATCGCCTTTGCGGACCGCGCGCCGCACGTCGTTGCGGGTCACTTCGAAGGCCTTGACGTACTGGCGCTGCAGGCCGAGCCGGTACAGGCGATACTCGGCCGAGTTCTCGTCCATGCACAGCAGCTTGACCGACTGGTTGGCCGCGGCATTGACCAGGGCCTGGTAGCTGGGAAAGATCCGCAGGCCGGTGACGCCTGCGCGCAGCAATTCCTCGGCGCAGGCATCGGCGGCCTGGACGCCGACTTCGAAGCCCTTCAGGTTAGTGATGTCGTGGATGCCGCCGAGCGAGGCATCGGCATAGACGGCGGTCCCGACCCTGCCATAGGGCCGCGAGAAATCGAGGGTGGCGTCGCGCGCCTGGGTGCGGAAGATGGGGTCGATGACGTCGGCACGGCCGGCGGCCAGCATGGGCTGGACCTCGGCCCAGTTGACGGCGATGAATTCAGCCTTGCGGCCGGTCTTTTGTTCCCACAGGCGCCACAGGTCGATCGTGTAGCCTTCCAGCCGGCCGTCCGGATTGCGGTAGACGAAGGGCGGGTAGTTTTCGTCCATGACGACGCGCACCGGGGCGGCGCCGGCCACGAGGGGGACGTAGAAAAAGGGGCCGCAGAAAAGAGCGAGCACCAGGATGCGCACGGCGGACATGGATGGGTCTCCGGGACCGGTCGTCATGACAATAGCATGGCGCATTCGGAACGGGCCGCGCGCACGCGATGCGCCCGCCGCCGCTCAGCTGCCCGCGGCGGCCTCGGGCGGATCGGCTGCGGCCGCGGCTTCCCGGCTACCGCGCTTGCGCAGGCTGCGGTTGGCCGCGACCACGCCGACGCCCACGATCGCCAGGCTCAGCATGGCGCCGAGCGAGGGCGCGGCCAGCCAGCGCAGCGACTGGTCGGGCAGCTCCGATGGCGACTGCTGGGGCGGGTCGGAATCCGCATGCGGCGGCGAGGCAAGGGCTTCGGCTTCGCCGGACAGGAAAGGGATCAGCGCGGCCACGAAGGCGGCGCTATCCTGCGGCGTGCGGCTGGTGAGCAGGCGGCCGTCGCGCACGGCGTCCTGGTTCAGCCAGACGGCGCCGGCGTTCACCAGGTCGTCGCGCACGCCCGGCCATGAGGTCAGGGTGCGGCCCCTGGCCAGGCCGGTGGACACCAGCACCAGGGCCGCGTGCGACATCGCCGCGATCGGCTTGCCGGCGGCATCGATGTCGCGCACAAAATCGCGCGCCTTTTCCGACTGCCGCAGCAGGTCCGGCGCAATGTAGCCGCCGGGAATCAGGAGGCCGTCGTAGTCGGCGGCCAGCACGTCGTCGAGCTTCCTGTCGACCCGCACCAGGTCGGCCGGCTGGTGCACGTTCATGCTGCGCAGCCGGCCCGGGCGCAGGGCAATGAGGACATGCTGCGCGCCCGCGTCCTTCAGCGCCGCCAGCGCGGCGTCCAGTTCTCCCTGTTCGACACCGTCCGCCGTCAGCACGGCAATCCGTTTGCCGGCGAGTTGTCCGGATCCGCTCATGATGTCCTCCACGTTGTTCTTTACCCCTTGCTAGCAGAGTTGGCGGACGTGGCTTTAGTTCCGCTTGACCGACTCATAACTACGTGGTTATACTTTTTCTCATAACCAGTCAGTTATGAATCCAATGGACCAGAGCCCAGACCTCATCTTCAGGACACTTGCCGACCCGACCCGGCGCAGCCTCTTCGAACGGCTGTGCCGGGAAGGGGAGCAGACGGTCGGCGCATTGACGGCCGAGGCCGGCATCTCGCAACCGGCGGTGTCGAAGCATCTCGGCATCCTCAAGGAGGCCGGCCTGGTCAAGGACCGGCCCGAGGGACGCCAGACCCATTATTCGGCACAGCTGAAGGCGCTGGGCCCGCTGGTCGACTGGACGCAGCAGATGGCCCGGTTCTGGGAGAGCCGGTTCGACGATCTCGATGACCTCTTGAAAAGGATGGACCAATGAATCACGCTTCGCCGCAACTTCGTACCGTTACCGTCGAGCGCGAATTCGCGCACGCGCCGGAAAAGATCTGGCGCGCACTGACCCAGCCGCACCTGATCGAGGCCTGGCTGATGAAGAACGATTTCGTGCCGGCCCTGCATCACCGCTTCAAGTTGCAGGGCGACTGGGGCGCGGTCGACTGCGAGGTGCTGGAGATCGAGCCGCAGCGCAGCCTCTCGTACACCTGGGCCGCGCTGGGCCTGGACAGTGTGGTCACCTGGACGCTCACGCCAACCGCCGCCGGCACGCATCTGCGCATGGAGCAGAGCGGCTTCCGTCCGGACCAGGACCAAGCCTTCCATGGTGCCCAGTACGGCTGGAACAAGTTCTTCGGCGCGCTCGAGCAGGTGCTGGCATGAATGACGCAGTCAACGCGGCCTCCGCGCAGATCGACGAGCGCATCGCCAGCCTGGGCGATTGGCGCGGCGTCACCCTGGCGCGCATGCGCGGACTCATCCATGAGGCGGTGCCCGACGTGGTCGAAAGCTGGAAGTGGATGGGCACGCCGGTATGGGAGCATGGCGGCATCCTGTGCACCGGCGAGTCCTACAAGTCCTGGGTCAAGCTGACCTTCCTGAAGGGCGCCTCGCTGGAGGATCCGGCCAGGCTGTTCAATTCCAGCCTGGATGGCAATGCGCGGCGCGCGATCGATATCCGCGAAGGGGAGGAGGTCGATGCCGAGGCTTTCAAGGCGCTGATCCGCGCCGCGGCGGCTTTGAATGCCGCCGCCAGGTCGAAGCCGAAAGCGAAGGCGAAGAGCTAGCTCTTTTTGAGCGGCGCCATCTCCGGCAAGGTGCAATGCTGAGAAGCAGCCAGGCCTTTCAGGAAAGCGCGGCGCGCGGTCCCGGCCGCGACGCAGGCCGACACCTGCCTGGCGTGCTTTTCGGCGCCGCTGAGCTTGCGTACCCAGCTGCGGAAGGGAATCAGGCCCTCGGCGGTGCGCTGCACCGCGCCGACGGCCTGGTCTTCGGCCACGTCGGAAGCCTTTTCCATGAACGATTCCTCGTTCCTGGCGGCCGGCGCGTCATAGTCGGGACCGAGGGCCTCGTCGAGTTCGTGGATCTCGCGCGCGATGGCGACGCAGCTTTGTCCGGCCGGCATCAGGTAAGGATTTTCCTGGGCCTTGGAGAGGATGGCGGGAATGTCCTCTTTCCTGATGCCGAGGTCGGTGAGCGGGGCGGCGGCGGCGGCGCCCATGCGGCTTGCCGTGTGCGAGGCGCACCCGCCCAGTGCCATCAGGGCGGCGCCTGCGATGAGTTTAGTGACGGGATGCATGATATGCCTGGCCTGCTGACACATGGGAGCGATCATACCGATCTCAGCAGGAATGCGGCGCAGGGATCTTGCGCCTCGACAGTCCGCATGACTACGCTCCTCAAGCGGATGTCTACCTTGTGCTTGCCTCGGCCATGCCGCCGACCAGGATGGCGCCGTTATCGACGCGTGCGCGGATCAGGCAGTCGCGCCCCGTTGCGCGGCCCTGGCGCACTGTCAGGCCATGTCCCAGCGCCACCGCGAGGGCACCCGCCGCAACGCCGGTCGCGCTGTCTTCCAGTGCGGGGTCGAGGTGGTTGAAATTGCGGCCCTCGACCGTGTCTGCATCCAGCCGGCAATACACGTAGAAGCCGTTCACGCCATGCGCCTTGCCCCAGTCCGCGATGCCGGCCAGGTCGGGCGCCAGGCCGTACAGCGTGTCCGTGTCCTTCACCTCGACCAGCAGCTTGGGACTGCCCACCGAGGCCACCTGCGCCTTCGATGCGAACACCAGGCCAGGCGCGTTCAGCAGGGCTGCGAGCTGTTCTTCACGGACCTCGAGCGAGGGCACCGGCTGGGGCGCCAGCCGCACGAAATAATTATCGCCTTCGCGCGACAAGCCCAGCCGCTGCCCCTTCATGGCCGTACGCACTTCAATCGCTTTTCCAGGCTCATCGCGGCTGAACAATACCGCAGCCACCGCCAGCGTCGCATGCAGGCACAGCGGGCTGCGCATGTGCGGGTAAAAATAATCGACCTCCTTGTCCGCCGACAGGAAGACGCAGGTCGTGTTGCGGGCGGCAGCGAAGGCCTGGCGCGCGGCCGGGTCCATGCCATCGTCTTCGATCACCAGCGCCGGATTGCCATCGCCCGGCTGCGCACCGAAGCAGTTCAAGGTTTGTACGTGCATGTTTCGCAATTGTCGAAGTCGTCAGTTATACTGTGTTTTTATACAGTATTGTCTTTTGTTAAGACAATTGTAGACCGATTGCCCATGCCGATGTCACCCGAATCCTCCTCACAGCTCGGCCTGCACCTGGGCCTGCCCCAGTATGCGGAGCTGTTCTGCCTGTCGAACTTCTCTTTCCTGCAAGGGGCGTCGCATGCGGAGGAGCTGGTGGCAAGGGCCGTGCAGCTGGGTTATGCGGCGCTGGCGGTCACCGACGAGTGCTCGCTGGCCGGCGTCGTGCGTGCGCATGCGGAGGCGAAAGGGGCGAAGCTGCCGCTCATCATCGGCGCCCATTTTCATTTGACGAAGCCGGACGGCGGCCATGCCTTGTCCCTGATTTTGCTGGCGCAGAACCGCAATGGCTACGGCAACCTGTCGGAGCTGATCACGCTGGGGCGCACCCGCAGCGAGAAGGGAACTTATCTACTGCATCCCGCCGACCTGGAAAACGGCATGCCGGACTGCCTGGCGATCCTGCTGCCTGCCTATCCGGGCCACGACCAGGAAGGCGTCGACCGCCTGCACGCGCAGGCGGCGTGGATGGCGCTGACTTTTCCGGGCCGTGCCTGGATCGGCCTGAACCTGCTGCACCGCGCCTTCGACGATGCCCATCGCGCCACCGTCGAGGAAGTCGGCTGGCAGCACGGCATGAAGATCGTCGCGGTGGGCCACGTGGTGATGCACGTCCGTTCGCGCAAACCCCTGCAGGACGTGTTGAGCGCAACGCGGATCGGCAAGCCGGTGGCCGAATGCGGCTACCAGCTGGGCCAGAACGCCGAGCAGCACCTGCGTTCGCGCATGCGCCTGGCGAACATCTATCCCCGCGCGGCGCTGGATGAAACCTTGCGCATCGCCAGCCTGTGCAGCTTCTCGCTGGATGAACTGCGCTACGAGTACCCGGACGAAGTGGTCCCGCCCGGCCACACGGCGGCCAGCTACCTGCGCGGCGAAACCTATATCGGCGCGCACCGGCGCTTCCGTGACGGCATCCCGGCCAGGGTGCAGGCGCAGATCGAGCACGAGCTCACGCTCATCGCCGAGATGCGCTACGAGCACTACTTCCTGACGGTGTACGACATCGTGCGCTTCGCGCGCAGCCAGGGCATCCTGTGCCAGGGCCGCGGCTCGGCTGCCAATTCCGCGGTGTGCTACTGCCTCGGCATCACCGAGGTCGACCCGGCGCGCGCCAGCCTGCTGTTCGAGCGCTTCATCTCGAAGGAGCGCAACGAACCGCCCGACATCGACGTCGACTTCGAACACCAGCGGCGTGAAGAGGTCATCCAGTACATCTATCAAAAGTACGGCCGCACCAGGGCCGCGCTGGCGGCGGTGGTGATCAGCTACCGTCCCAAGAGCGCGCTGCGCGACAGCGGGCGTGCGCTCGGCATCGACCTCGCCATCGTCGAGAAGGTCTGCAAGCAGCACCACTGGTTCGACAGCAAGGCCGACCTCCTGAACCGCCTGGCCGAAAGCGGCCTCGATCCGGAAGCGCCGCTGTCGCAGCAGTGGGCTTCGCTGGCGCAGCGCCTGCTGGGCTTTCCGCGCCACCTGTCCCAGCATCCGGGCGGCTTCGTGATGGCGCGCGGGAAGCTCTCGCGTCTGGTGCCGATCGAGAACGCGACCATGGAAGACCGCAGCGTGATCCAGTGGGACAAGGACGACCTCGAAGAGCTGGGCCTCATGAAAGTCGACGTGCTGGCGCTGGGCATGCTGTCGATGCTGCGGCGCGGGCTCGAGCTCGTGGGCCAGCGCCACGGCACCGTGTTCGAGATGCAGGACATCCCGGCCGACGATCCGGCCACCTACAAAATGATCCGCGCGGCCGACACCGTGGGCGTATTCCAGATCGAATCGCGCGCCCAGATGAGCATGCTGCCGCGGATGAAGCCGCGCGAGTTCTACGACCTCGTGATCCAGGTGGCGATCGTGCGTCCGGGGCCGATCCAGGGCGGGATGGTCCATCCGTATTTGAAGCGGCGCGAAGATCCGCGCCTTGTCACATATCCGAGCCCGGACATGAAGGTGGCTTTGGCCCGCACGCTCGGCGTGCCGATCTTCCAGGAACAGGTGATGCAGGTGGCGATCCTGGCGGCCGGCTTCACGCCCGGCGAAGCCGACCAGCTGCGCCGCGCGATGGCGGCCTGGAAGCGCAAAGGGGGTCTCGAGAAGTACTACGAGCGCATCGTCGGCGGCATGCTGGCGAAGGGCTACGACATCGGATTCGCCGAGCAGATCTTCAGCCAGATCCAGGGCTTTGGCGAATACGGCTTCCCGGAATCGCATGCGGCCAGCTTTGCGCTGCTGGCCTATGCCAGTTCCTGGCTGAAGTGCCACGAACCGGCGGCCTTTTTATGCGCGCTGCTGAACAGCCAGCCGATGGGCTTTTACAGTCCTTCGCAGCTGGTGCAGGATGCGCGCCGCCACGGCATCGAAGTTCGGCCGGTGGATGTGACCATCAGTGGCTGGGAATCGGCGCTGGAAGAATTCGATGACACGCGACGCACGCAGCCGGCGGTGCGCCTCGGCCTGCACCTGCTGCGCGGGATGAGCAAGGAGGCGGCCGAACGCATCGAAGTGGCGCGCGCGATCCGGGCTTTTACCGACACGGCCGACCTGGCCCGCCGCGCCCACCTCGACCGCGGCGACCTGCAGGTGCTGGCCGGCGCGAATGCGCTGGAAGCGCTGGCCGGGCACCGGCGCCAGGCTTTATGGGAAGCGGTGGGCGCGGTGCCGGACCGCGACCTGCTGCGCCCGGCCGGCATCAGCGAGGAGACGCCGGTCCTGGCGGCGCCCAGCGAAGGGCAGGAGATCGTCGGCGACTACCGCGCGCAGGGACTCACGCTGGGCCGCCATCCGCTGGCGCTGCTGCGGCCGCAGTTACTGGCCAAGCGCTTCCTGCCGGCCGACGTGCTGATGGACTTCGCCAACGGCCAGCTGGCACGCGCCTGCGGCATCGTCACCGTGCGCCAGCGCCCCGGCACGGCCAAGGGCGTGCTCTTCCTCACCATCGAGGACGAGACCGGAAACGTGAACGTGATCGTGTGGGCCAGCCTGGTCGAACAGCAGCGCCGCGAAGTGCTGAATGCGCACCTGCTGGGCGTGTACGGGGTGTGGCAGCGGGAAGGGGAGGTCAGGCACCTGGTGGCCAAGCGCCTGGTGGATATGTCGTATCTGCTGGGGAAGCTGGATACGCGGAGCCGGGATTTCTGCTGATCCAATCCTGTCGGAAATATTTACACCAGAGCACAAAAATTTTCGGGTAAGCAAATGCCGTAAAAATTAATCATTTTTAATCAAGCACTTAGCTTTGAAAATCTCTTGCTTCATATGTTGGCATGTTTGTTGCTTAATGACGCATGTCGTTACCAAGAGTCACTTCCAACACTAAAGGGATATTATGAAAAAAATTAAACTCGCAGCTCTCCTGGCAGCCGGCATGTTTGCCGCAAGCGCATCCGCCGCACCGATCGTGCTCGACTTCGAAGGCGTGGGCAATCTCGCGTCCATCAATAATTTCTACAACGGCGGTACCGACAGCAAGGGCAACAGTGGCACCAATTACGGCATCTCGTTCACCTCGAGCGCACTGGCCCTCGGCGATTCCGATGCCGGCGGCAGCGGCAACATCGCCAATGAACCGTCCGGCAATACCTCGATGTTCTTCCTGTCCGGCAGCGCTATCCTGAACAGGGCGCTTGGCTTCGATACCGGCTTTTCCTTCTTCTACAGCTCGTCGACTTCCGCCGTCGTGAACGTATATGAAGGCTTGAACGCAACCGGCGCCTTGCTTGGCTCGATCAACCTGACGGCCCAGTACGACGGCAACAACTGCCATGGCGACCCGAACGGTGCCTTCTGCAATTTCTCCGCGGCGGGCTTGAGTTTCGCGGGTATCGCGCACTCGATCGATTTTGGCGGCACCGCCAATCAGATCGTGTTCGACGACATCACCTTCGGCGCAGCAGAACCGGGCGCCAACGTTCCGGAACCCGGCACCCTGGCGCTGCTCGGCCTCGGCCTGTTCGGCACCGTCGCGGCACGCCGCCGTTCCGCGAAACGCTGAGCCGGGATTTTTGCTGGCCCCAAACGACGTCGTCCCCGCAGGGACGACGTTGACAAGCTAACTCTTAAAACTCTTCCCACTCCGCCTCAGCCGCCTGCTTGGCCTTGGCCTTGGCCGGCTTGGCGGCAGGCTTGATTACCGGCGCCGGCTTCGCAGCGCGCGGCAGGGCAGGGCGCACCGGCGCGGCTTTCACCGGCGCCTGCGCGGCGCCCAGGTCATGCGCACGGTCCAGCTTGAACACGCTGACCACTTCGGCCAGCTTGGCCGCCTGGTCCTGCATCGAACCCGCGGCGGCGGCCGCTTCCTCGACCAGGGCGGCGTTCTGCTGGGTCACCTGGTCCATCTGGGTGATGGCGCTGTTGACCTGCTCGATGCCGCTGGTCTGTTCCTGGGTGGCGCTGGTGATCTCGCCCATGATGTCGGTCACGCGGCGGATGCTGTCCACCACCTGCACCATGGTGGCGCCGGCCTGGTCGACCAGCTTGGTGCCGGCGTCGACGTTGGCAGTCGAGGCGGTGATCAGTTCCTTGATTTCCTTGGCCGCGGCGGCGGAGCGCTGGGCCAGGTTGCGCACTTCCGATGCCACGACCGCGAAGCCGCGGCCCTGTTCGCCGGCACGCGCCGCTTCGACGGCGGCGTTCAGCGCCAGGATGTTGGTCTGGAAGGCGATGCCGTCGATCACGCCGATGATGTCGGCGATGCGGTTGGCCGAGGCGTTGATCGCGCCCATCGTGGTGACGACTTCGCTGACCACGGCCCCGCCCTGGGTCGCGACTTCCGACGCGGTGATCGCGAGCTGGTTGGCCTGGCGTGCGTTGTCGGCGTTCTGGCGCACGGTGGTGGTCAGTTCTTCCATCGAGGCGGCGGTTTCTTCCAGCGCGCCGGCCTGCTGTTCGGTGCGGGCGGACAGGTCGAGGTTGCCGGCGCTGATCTCGCGCGAGCCGGTGGCGATGGTGTCGGTGCCGCCGCGGACCTGGCTGACGATGCCCACCAGGCTGTCGTTCATGTGGCGCAGGGCGCGCAGCAGGGCGCCGGTTTCGTCCTTGGTGTGCGCTTCGATGGTGCGGGTCAGGTCGCCGGCGGCCACCGTTTCGGCCACTGCCACCGCGTCGCGGATCGGCTGCACGATGCCGCGGGTGAGCAGCCAGGACATGACGCCGCCGAGCGCAAGCGCGCAGGCGCACAGGACCATGATCAGGGTGGTGCTGCTGTCGGCATTGCTGTCGATGGCATTGGCGGTGGCGTCCATGCTGCTGCGCTGCATGGTGACCAGCTGCTGCAGCAGGTCCTGGTATTTCTGCGCTGCCGGCGTGAATTCCTTGTCCAGGATGCGCGCCGACTCTTCTGCATTGCCGTCGGCCTTGGCCTTGACGGCGCCGTCGCGCGAAGCGCTGTAGGTCTTGCGCTGTTCGAGGATCTTGGCGAACAGGTCGCGCTCAGGGCCGCTGGCGTCGACCAGCGGTTCGATCTGCTTGAGCAGTTCGGCGGCTTTCTTGACCGAGGCGGCCGAGTCTTCCTTGAAGTAGGCGCCGAGCGAGGGGTCGGTGCTCTTGACGATCGCAGCGGTGCGGCGGATCGAGGCGAAGTTCAGGCTGTACCAGTCCGTGATCAGGCGTTCCTTCGCCAGCGGCACGGCCATCATGGTCTTGGTCCTGTCGGCGATCTTGTTCATGCGCCAGGCGCCGACGCCCGAGATGACTACGGTCATCGCGAGGATGAGGGCGAAGCCCAGCCCAAGGCGCTTGCCGATCTTGATGTTTGCAATGAAACCCATCGATATTCCTTTTGAAAGTGTGCTCGACCTGGAGCATGGGCGCGACCAAGAAGGTGGGCCCCGAAGGGGACGAATTGTACTGTTCAGACGTTTCTCAAAGGAATCAAAAAATGTGTTATAGAAATTTTTTTGCAACATTTTGTAGGTAATATCCGACAATCAACGGGCTGGATTGTTAAATATTCATTGTTACAAATGGAGTGAGCTGTTAGTCTGAAAAAAGATGGCCTGCCATCCCTGCCTGCTTTACCACCACCCAAACAACGTGAAAATCATCCCCATGAAGCCATTCAGCGTTCTCCGTCATTCCCTGTTCCTGGCCGGACTCATCGCCGGCACCGCCAATGCCGCACCGCTGCCCGCACCGTTCGCCGAACAGCTCAACGCCAACTACCCGGCCATCGAAACCCTGTACCAGGACCTGCACCGCAACCCTGAACTCGGCTTCGCCGAACACCAGACCGCCGCCAAGCTGGCCGAGCGCGTCAAGGCGCTGGGCTACGAAGTCACGACCGGCATCGCCGGTACCGGCGTGGTCGCGATCCTGAAGAACGGTCCCGGCCCGACCGTCATGCTGCGCACCGAAATGGATGCGCTGCCGGTCCAGGAAAAGACCGGCCTGGCGTTCGCCAGCAAGGCCACCGGCAAGAACGCCGCCGGCGAACCCACCCCGGTGATGCACGCATGCGGCCACGACCTGCACATGTCGGCCTGGTACGGCACCGCCAAGCTGATGGCGGACAACCGCAAGGCCTGGAGCGGCACCCTGATGCTGGTCGGCCAGCCGTCCGAAGAGAACGTGCACGGCGCCGAAGCACTGCTGAAGGAAGGCCTGTTCAAGCGCTTCCCGAAGCCGGACTACGCGCTGTCCTTCCATGACGACGCCACCATGCCGTCGGGCACCATCATGTACCATGCCGGCCCGTTCCGCGCCTCGTCGGACGTCGTCAACATCACCGTCTACGGCCAGGGCGGCCACGGCGCCGTGCCGCACGAAGCGCGCGACCCGATCGTGATCGCCGCGCGCCTGGTGCTGGGCCTGCAGACCCTGATCTCGCGCGAGAACAATCCGCTCGACCCGGTCGTCATCACCATCGGCAGCATCCAGGGCGGCACCCAGGCCAACATCATCCCCGACCAGGTCAAGCTGTCGCTGTCGGTGCGTACCTTCAAGCCGGAAGTGCGCAAGCGCGTCCTGGCCAGCATCGCGCGTGAAGCCAAGGGCGAGGCACTGGCCGCCGGCGCACCGAAGGAGCCGCTGGTCGACGTCCAGCCGGGCACCGACTCGGTCTACAACGATCCGGAACTGGTCCAGCGTATGGCCAAGGCTGCCGAGGGCGCGGTGGGCGCCGAATTCGTGAAGGAGATGCCGGCCAAGATGACGTCGGAAGACTTCTCGCAGTACGGCCAGCAGCCGGGCGTGAAGGCGATCCTGCTGCACGTCGGCGCGGTTGACGCGAAGCGCCTGGAAGCGGCGAAGAAGGCCGGCCAGCCGCTGCCGGGCACCCACTCGCCGCAATGGGCGCCGGACTTCAAGCCGACCGTGGTCAACACCATCAAGGCTGAAACCGCGATCCTGCTGGACCTGATGGCGCCGAAGAAGTAAGACCGGACGCTGTCGGATGAACGCCGCTCCCGCTGCCCGCGGGGCGGCGTTTTTGCTTTCAGGCGCTGAGGTATTCGGTGACGGAGATCGTCGTCGCCTTGCTGCCGCGCTTGACGGAGACCGAGTAGCCGCCAAGGCTGTCCCAGGAACAGGCGCCGGCGTCCGCCGCCGAGCCGTCGCGGCAGAGCACGCGCTCGCCCTCGCGCGGCGCGATGCGGCGGGCTTTGGCGAGAAAGGCGTCCAGGTCCTTGAAGCGCTTCGGCTCGCGGGTCTTCAATCCGGCGATCTCGGCGCGCGCGAAGGCGATCCATTCGTCTTCGCTTCGTTCGGCTTCGCGGCCGCGCGCGACGGTCAGGGTGAAGCTGGTCGTGACGAAGTCTTCGCAGCCGTCCTGGCGGATGTCGATGCGCAGCCCGGGATGCGGACTGGCGCTTTCCATCGAGGTGTGCTTGCTGCGCTCGTCCAGGGTCTGGGCGGGATAGGCATGCGGCTGCAGTACCGGGCCCGGCACCATGAGCGAGCAGCTGTCATCGGCAAGCGCGCAGGCCGCGGCCGCGAACAACAGTGCGGCCGCAAGCCCGGCGCGGAAGCGCGGGCTGCCGCTCATGCGGGCTGCGTGCCGTAATGGGAATGGATGGCGCTGACCCACTGCTGGTCGGCCATGTCCGGCCAGTGGTCGGTATCGAAGCCGGGCGCGTTCTCGATGCGCTCCTTGGTGATGTCCATCGTGAAGCGCTTGTGCTCGGGGTCCAGCGTGAGGGCCTGCCACGGCACCGCGAACAGTTTTTCGCCCAGGCCGAGGAAGCGGCTGGATGACATCACAGCATAGGCGATGGCGCCGCTGCGCATGTCGACCATGAATTCCTTGATGACGCCCAGGTGCTCGTTCTGCAGGTTATGGACGTGGTCGCCGATCAGGGTGTGCGCGCCCATCAGTTCCGGGCCCGGTCCCTTGCCGTGCTTGTTCCTGTACATGCCGTAGTCGTCGCGTTCCTCGTAAGACATTCTTCGTCTCCTTTGTTGGAAACGCAAGGATAACCCGAGTCTGGCGGTGGGGTGGGCACGGTGTGCCCACCCTAGGTTTAGAACTCTTCCCAGCCGTCGCCGGCAGTGGCGGTGGCGGCGGGGCGCTTCGCCGGGGCGGCAGCGCGTGCAGGCTTCGGCAGCACTGCCGGAACCCCTGCTTTCGGTGCGGCTTTGGTCTGAACCGGGGCAGCAACAGCCACCTGGCGGTCGAGCTTGAACAGGTCCACGGCCTGGGCCAGCTTGCCGGCCTGGTCCTGCAGCGAGCCGGCGGCGGCGGCCGATTCCTCGACCAGGGCCGCGTTCTGCTGGGTCGCTTCGTCCATCTGCGCGATCGCCTGGTTGACCTGCTCGATGCCGCTGGTCTGTTCCTGGCTGGCGGACGCGATTTCGGCCATGATGTCGGTGACGCGCTGGATCGAGGTGACCACCTGTTCCATCGTCGTGCCGGCCTGGTCGACCAGCCTGGCGCCGGTGTCGACCTTGCCCACCGAGTCGTCGATCAGGGCCTTGATTTCCTTGGCCGCCGCGGCCGAGCGCTGGGCCAGGGTGCGGACCTCGCTCGCCACCACGGCAAAGCCGCGGCCCTGCTCGCCGGCACGGGCGGCTTCCACCGCCGCGTTCAGCGCCAGGATGTTGGTCTGGAAGGCGATGCCGTCGATGACGCCGATGATGTCGACGATCTTGCGCGAGGACTCGTTGATCGAGCCCATGGTCTGGATCACCTGGCCCACCACTTCGCCGCCCTGCGAGGCGACGGTGGAGGCGGTGATCGCCAGCTGGTTGGCCTGGCGCGCGTTGTCGGCGTTCTGGCGCACGGTGTCGGTCAGGTGGGCCATCGAGGCCGTGGTCTCTTCCAGCGAAGCGGCCTGCTGTTCGGTGCGCGAGGACAGGTCGAGGTTGCCGGCCGAGATCTCGCCGGCCGCGCCGTGGATGGATGAGGTGCCGGCACGCACCTCGCTCACGATGCCGGTCAGGCTGTCGTTCATGTGGCGCAGCGCGCGCAGTAGGGCGCCGGTTTCGTCCTTGGCGGTCGATTCGATGCGGTGGGTGAGGTCGCCCGCGGCCACCGTTTCGGCCACCTCGACGGCTGCACGGATCGGGCGGACGATGCCGCGCGTGAGCAGGATCGAGCTGAGCGCGCCCAGCGCGACCGCGCAGATGGTCAGCATCGAGATCAGGGTCTTGCTGGACTGCGCGTTGGCGAGGATCGCGCCGGAGGCGGTGCCGATGTGCGCATGCTGCATGGCGACCAGCTGCTGCACCGATTCCTGGTAGGCCTTGGCGGCCGGGGTGAACTGCTCGGTGAGGATCTTCGCGGCGAGCTCGATGTCGCCGTCGGCCTTGGCCTTGACCGCGGCGTCGCGCGCGGTCGAATAGGCCTTGCGCTGTTCGCCGATCTTCTTGAACAGGGCTTCTTCCTCGCCGGGGGCGATGAGCGGCTCGATCTGCTTGATCAGCTCGGTCGAACGCGAGCCGGTGGTGGCGGCATCGTCCTTGAAGTAGGCGACCAGCGAGGTATCGCTGCTCTTGACGATCGCGGCGGTGCGGCGCACGGCGGCGAAGATCTGCATATACCACTCGCTGATCAGGCGTTCCTTGGCCAGCGGCGCGGCCAGCACGCCGGCCGCCTCGTTCGCCACATTGTCCAGGCGCGAGATGCCGACGCCCGCGATCAGCACGGCCATCGCCAGCGTCAGCGAGAAACCGGCGGCGAGACGCTTACCGATATTGAATTGACTGAAAAAACCCATGACTGTCCTTTGAAAGCGGAATCTGAATAAAAGCACCCAAAATTGTACTTTCGGAACAGCAAGGTTTGTTACTTTTGAGAATATTTGATTTGCAGCAACGCTGTTTGCGTAATAAACCGTTGCCGAAACATCACAGTTTCTAACATCTTTGCCCCACGTCCTCGCGCCGATGTTCGAAAAAAAAACAGGCCACCCTCAGGCAGCCTGTGCAAATGCGGCGCGGTGGCGCCGCTCCCAAGACTTAGAACTTGTAGCGGGCACCCACCATGTAGCGGCGGCCGCCGGTCGACACCTGCAGCACCTGCATGTCGGAACGGCCATGTGTACGCTGGGTCGAGTCGGTGAGGTTGATCGCCTCGAGCGACAGGCTCAGGTTCTTGTTGACGTTGTAGCCAACCGAGAGGTCCACCTGGCCATACGGCTCGACATAGCTGGGGTTCGGCTTGCCGTTGTCGTTGGTCGAGGACAGGAATTCGCCGCGCCAGTTGTAGGCCAGGCGCGCCGACCAGTTCTTGTCTTCGTAGATACCGACCAGGTTGGCCGAGTTCGACAGGCCGACCAGTGCGAACTGGCTGCCCACGCTCAGGTTGTCGTAGGTCAGGTCCGACTTCACGTAGGTGTAGTTGGCCTGGAAGCCGAAGCCGTTGTTGAACATGTGCTGCCAGTTGATCTCCGCACCCTTCAGGTTCGCGCCCTCCGAGTTGGCCAGGGTCGACACGGTGTAAGGCAGCGCCGGATCGCCCGCGATGCCGGTGATGGTGCCCTGCGCATTGCCCACCGAGTTATCGCCGGTAAAGGTCACACCCGGCTGGCCATTGAAGTTGTGCAGGATGTAGTTGCGGATGCAGATACGGTTGGAGGCCGGGCAGCCGGAGGCCAGCGCCGCATTCCAGTACTTGCCGCCCACCGGGGTGGTCGCATTCGGCGAGCCCTCGGTCACCACGGCCGAGCCGGTGTAGTCGGTCAGCTCCTTGTTGAACAGGCCCAGCGACAGCATGCTCTGCTTGTTGTAGTACCACTCGGCGGACAGGTCCAGATTCTTCGACTTGACCGGTTCCAGCGCCGGGTTGCCGCGGCTGACGGTCGTGCCGGTGACGGAGGCGGTGGTGCCGTAGGTCGAACCGCCGGCGATCTGGTCGTAGCGTGGGCGGCCGATCGATACGCCATAGCTGGCGCGGATCTTCAGGTCGGAGCGCAGGTCCATGTCCCAGTCCACGCTCGGCAGGAAGTTGTTGTACTTGCCGTGCAGGGTCTCGTAGACCTGGGAGCCGAAGTCGACCGGGAACTCGTTCTCCGAGATCCAGCGGATACCGGTCGGTATCTTGGTCAGGCCGGTGGAGTCGACCCGGGTCTGCTCGTAGCGGAAACCGATCCCGGTGTGCATCGGCAGGGCGGTATCCCAGTCGGTGTTGAACTGGGCGTAGATCGACTTGGTCTTCTCGACCGTGGTGCGGTCGAAGGCCGGGTTGGACAGGCTCGGGGTGTAGCCGGCCTGGTCGCCGGTGATCCCGATGGCCGCGGCACGCACGGCGGCGAAGTCGAACGGGTGGATCTGGGTGAACAGGTTCGGGTCGTTTACGCCACCCAGCTTGCCGAAGTATTTGCGCAGGTCGTCCAGGTGCCACAGGCTTTGGTCGTACTGCGCCGAGTTCTGCGGCACCGTGCCGCCCCAGGTATCGCGCTGCACCTGCTGGAAGATCGAATGGTTCTCGTTCTTGACGTGACCCAGGCCGAAGTTCAGGCCGGAACGTTCGAACAGCGAGAGTTTGCCGCCCACCTGGATCTGGTCGAGCTTCATCTTGTTCTCGCCATCCTGGAACCAGGAGCCGGCGACCTGGTACGGCGCCTTCGTGAAATCGGCGCCCTGGATCGACAGCACCGGCATCTCGTTGGTGAAGTCGGCGCGGGTGGTGCCGCGGCTGAAGCTGGCGGTGCCGAGGTCGTTGTTGGAGCCGTAGGGGCTGTCCTTCTTCGCTTCGGCCACCGAGTGGTGGGCGTCGAGGCTCAGGCGCAGGGCCGGCGATACCTTCCACTGGGTGTTGAAGCCGAGCGAGCTGAGGGTCGACTTGGTGGCAAAATCGCCGGCGTTCATCGAGATGTCCTGCGGACTGGTGTAGCGCTCCTCGTAATACAGCGGCGAGGCGAGGGGACCCTTGGTGAACTCGGCGCCCTGGATGTCCGTGTTATGGCCGAACCAGGCCGACAGCTCGCTGTAGCGGGTCTGGATCTTGTTCTGGGCGAAGGTGTAGTCCAGGGTCGAGGTCAGGTCCTTGATCGGGCGGAACTGCAGGGTCAGCTGGCCATTGGTGCGCTGGCGCTGGTAGCCGTTCATCCGGTACGACATGTTCTGTGGCGACAGGTACAGGTCGTTGCCGGTCGGCGGGTTCTTGATGTTGACGTAGTTCGGGTTGTTCGGCTGCGGGATCGTACCGTCACCGGTGGCGCTGGCGGTGAAGGGCCCCAGCCAGCCGTTGATGACGGAAGCCGTATTGATGCCCATGTTGCGCTTCTGGTAGCTGCCGGTGGCTGCGAAGCCGAACATGCCGTCGTTCCAGGTGGTGCTGTACAGGCCCGACACTTCCGGGGTGAGCGAGCGATTCGCCTTGACGTCGCCCGGCAGGTTGTTGTTGGAGGTGTCGTACACCATCTTGGCGCCGATGCTGGCCTGCTTGCCCAGGTCGAGCGGCCGGCCGGTCATGATGTTCAGGCTGGCACCGATACCGCCCGGGGTGACGTCGGCGCGCACGCTCTTGTACACCTGGATCTGCGACACGGCTTCCGAAGCCAGGTTGCTGAAATCGAATGCACGGCTGGACTGGTCGCCCAGGCTCGCGGTCGGCATCTGGCGGCCGTTCAGCAGCACCAGGTTCAGGTCCGGACCGACGCCGCGCACGGTGACGAGGGCGCCTTCGCCGCGGTTGCGGTCGATCGACACGCCGCTGATGCGCTGCAGCGCCTCGGCTAGGTTGGTGTCCGGGAACTTGCCGATGTCATCCGCGGCGATGCCGTCGACGAAGCCGTCCGAGTTGCGCTTCAGGTTCAGGGTCGACGCCATGCTGGCGCGGATACCCGTCACGACCACGGTGTTCTGGCTGGTGGGATCGGCCCCGCTGGTGGCGGCCGCATTGTTCGCTTCCTGTGCATAGGCCTGGCCGACCAGGGTCGCGCAGGCGCTCGCCACGGCCAGGCTGATCAGCCGATGCCGGGTCTGCAGGTGAAGCGGATTTGCCTTCATTTTTTTGTGCAGCACTGTGTCTCCTCTCGTGTCTACAAATATGGCGCCGCGCCCTGGCGGGTACGTGCCGCTGGTGGTGGTGCCGAACGACACCGTGTTGTTGATGTTTTGTAGTGGGGCTGCGTCCGTTTTGCTGTTTTTAAAATTGCCGCTCGGACTGTTTGTATTGATGAAAGGCTAATAGTTAAGTTTGAATTAGTCAATTCATCGAACAAACAAACTAAGGTCACGGCTGCTATGAAACGGGGACGAAAAACCCATCGTGCATAAGGCGCAGGCGCTTGCCGAAGGCAGCGGCACGATATACAAAGCAGCCTTGCGGAAACATTATGAAATCGATTTCATAGAAAAATCAAGCACTTCTGATTTTTTGGGCACCTGCATTGCTTGTCGGGAGAGACGGTTATACTTGTCATTCTTTCTCCGTCGATGCATACGCAAAGCGGTTACAAAATGTCCATGCCGGTGTTGCATAATCATCACACTTATCTGAATTTATTTACCCATGCCAGTCACCGGTGACTCCCAGCTACTCAAGCAATTGAATCGGATGGCCCTGGTGCGCCAGGTCAGCACGCAGCCCGGCTTGTCGCGCGCTTCCCTGGCGGAGGTGCTGGGGCTGACCAAGTCGACAGTCAGCATGCTGGTGCGCGACCTGGTGGAAGAAGGCTGGCTGACCGAGAGCGAGCTGATCGCGACCGGCGAAGTGGGGCGGCGCGCGACGCCGCTGCACCTCGACCCGGACCGCCTGGCCCTGCTGGGTGCGGAAATCGGCGTGGATGAAGCACGTGTGGTGGCCACCAACCTGCTGGGCGAGGTGCTCGACACGCGGGTCGTCACCTACGACGACACCGGCGATCCTGCTTCATGCATCAAGCTGGTGGCTGCCGGGCTGGTGCGCATCGCGCGCCGCCTCGCACGCGCCAACGGCGGCGGGGCGCGCCAGGTGCTGGGCATCGGCGCCGGCCTGCATGGCGGGGTGGACGAAACGCTCGGCGTGCTGCGCTACGCACCGCACCTGGGCTGGCGCAACGTCGACGTCGACGGCCAGCTGCGCGCGCACTTCGCGGGCACGCCGCTGGAAGGCCTGCCGCTGTATATGCAGAACGAGGCGAACGTCGCGGCGCTGGCCGAATTCGAATTCACCGGGCAGTCAGGCACGGACCCGCTGGTCTACCTGTCGATGGGCTATGGCGTGGGCGCTGGCGTGATCGTCGGCGACAGCCTGCTCACCGGCCTGAACGGTTTCGCGGGCGAGGTCGGGCACGCGATCCTGCAGGCCAACGGGCCGCTGTGCTCCTGCGGGCGGCGCGGCTGCGCGGATGCGCTGATCGGGCTCGGATCCCTGCTCGGCACCGAAAAGCCGAGCCGTGCGGCGCTCGAGCGCCTGTTCGAGAAGGTCGCGCACGGGGAGCCGCAGACCTGCGCGGCGGTGAGCGCGGCGGGGCGGGAGCTCGGCGTCCTGCTGAACAATTTGTGGGCCGCTTTCGACCCGATGGCGATCGTCATCGGCGGGCCCGCGCTGCGCCTCGGCGACACGCTGATCGCGCCGGCGCGGCGGGTGCTGGGCGAGTACGCGGATGCCGCGATGCTGACCGCGCCGGAGATCCGCACCTCGCGCTTCGGCGCCGATGCGGTCGCGGTCGGCGGCGCCGCGCTGGCGCGCCACCGGCTCACGCGGCCGCTCGACCTGCAGAGCATGGCGCGGCGGGTGGACAAGGCGGGGCGGCAGGTGCGGACCTCAAACGGCGAACTGGGCCTCGCGCTTTAAGACTCATCATCCTCATTCTCATCCTCGATCAGCAGTTCAAGGCGCCGGATGCGTTCCGCAGTGTTTGGATGGGTCGACATATAACCCATCGTTGTCTTCAGCCAGCGCGGGGTGTCCGCTTCGTCCGGGTTCTGACTCTCCAGGGCCTCCAGCGCGTGGACAAAGGCGGCCGGCGATTGCCCTTGGCGGCGCAGCTGGGCGACCGCGTAATTGTCCGCATCCGTCTCCATCTTGCGCGAATACTGCATTTGCGTCAGCACCGCCGGCACCCCGGCCGCCACCGCGCTGAAATCGCTGAACAGGGCGGCCGACAGCGCCGCCGTCAGCGAGGAGCCGGTCATGCTGCGTGCCGCATGGCGGTGCTCGATATGCCCCACCTCGTGCGCCAGCACGGCCGCCAGCTGCGCCTTGCCGGCTTCGTCGAGCTGGTTGTCTTTGGTCTGCACCAGCCGCACCATCCAGTCGGTGACGACGATGGTGCCGTCCGGCAGGGCCATCGCATTCGCGCCCAGCTTGCGCGAATTGCGCACCAGTACCCGGATCGGCACGCGCGGATGTGCCGGCAGGACACCCGGCAGCAGCGCCTCGACTTCGGCGATGCGCTGGTCGCTCAGGCGCGATGGCTCCAGCAGGCCCTGCGCTTCCAGGCTGGCCAGCGCGGCCCGGCCGACACGGATGTCGACCGAAGGCGGCAGTTCCATGGCGATGCGTTCGGCAGCGGCCGGCAAGCCGCGGAAGTAGAGCAGGGCTAGCAGCGCGATCAGCAGGGCCAGCGCCAGCAGTGCGGCCGGCCAGCGCTCCTGCCAGCGCACCACGGCGCTCTTGCGGTAGCCGAGCGCATCGAGCAGTTGCTGGCGGCCGTCGCCGGCCACTTCGCAGCTGGCGCCGTCGGCAAAGCGCAGCACGGCGGGTGCGGCGGCAAAGGGTTCGGATAGCGTCACCGCGCCGAGCGGATAGCTGCGCTCGAAGGCGGAAGCGCTGAGGCGCAGCATGCCGGCGTCCACGTCCAGCTGGACCGGATGCAGGCGCGCGCTGCGCCCGTCGAAGTAGAAAGCGGTCGTCATGTCCGTCACCAGGAAAGATCGAGGCCGAGGAATTCCGCGCTGCCGTCGCCGGCTGCCGTGGTGGCGCGCCGGGCCGCCAGGCCGGTCGCGGCATCGAAACCATCGGGCGCCTCGACCTTCACGTGGGCGAGGCGGTAGCGCCAGCTCCGCACCGCGGCGAACGGGCGGTACAGGCCCAGGGTCAGCAGGGTGAGCAGCACGTTGACGGCCTGCAGGCGGAACCAGGAGCGTAGCCGCATCGCGGACTCGATGCGCACACCGGGGAAGCTGGTGTCCGACCAGGCGATGTTGTTCATCCGGACCATGACGAACAGGGCGCCGACGATGAAGAACAGGTAGACCAGGACGAGGCCGCCGAAGGCCATGAGCGAGGGGGGCTCGCCACTGTGGGTGGCGAAGAAGGCGTAGAGGCTCCCGCCGTAAATGCATGCGAGGACGATGCCGGCCACGAAGGTGATCACGTAAGGCGTTGCCAGCTCGGTGGTGCAGGCGCCGAAGGACGCGCACTGGTCGCCGTACACCAGGTTGCCGTGCTGGTAGCGCTTCATGGCGCCGTGCATCAGCGGCCAGCCCAGGTAGAGCAGGAAGACGGCGCTCGCCATGGGCTGGTCCGGCAGCAGGGCGACCAGCGCGCCCGGCAGGATGAACATGGCCGCCGGCATCGCGTAGACGCGGTAGGCCGGCAGGATGCCGCCGGCGAAGCCGAAGGGCAGCCCGCGGTACCAGGTGTTCGAGAGCCGGAAGCGCAGCGCCGAGCGCATCATGAAGGGCAGGGCGGCCACCAGCAGCGTCACCGTCACCGCGCCGGCCGTGGCGGAAAAGCCGAAGGCATAGTGATAGGCGGCGAGCAGGACGACCGCCAGCAAACGGCCGCGCAGGATGGCCTTCGGATTGCCCCGGAAGTCGAAGCTTGCGCCGGCGAGCTGGGTGTTCCGGTAAAAATACTGCAGCCGGCGCGTCTTGGCCCAAGCCGAGTAGATGCCGAGCGTGGCCACCGTCAGCAGCAGGTTGACGATCCAGATGCGGAAATATTCGGCGCCGCTGCCGCTGAAGCCGAGGCTCAGGGGTTCGGGCGCCGGCGCGGCGTCGGGGAATGAAGGGTCGCTCATCGAAGGAGACTCGGCATTGGAATGAAGGAAGAGGGCAAGTGTAGCCACGGCGTATGTATATTGGCAATTCTTGCAAGCCTTGTTGACGCAGGCTTAGTTGAACACGCAACGCTTGGCGGCAAAGCGACGCAGTAGCGCGCTGTTACAGGCAGTTGCCAAGTTGTAATGGAGAAGTATTTGCAGGTTTAAGGTATAATTTCTATTTCCCGCGCGTGCCGTTCGGCACCTTCTGCACAATGACCAAATTCGTATTCGTCACTGGCGGCGTCGTGTCTTCCCTGGGTAAGGGGATCGCGGCCGCCTCCCTCGCTGCGATCCTCGAATCGCGCGGTCTCAAAGTCACCATGCTCAAGCTGGACCCGTACATCAACGTGGACCCGGGCACCATGAGCCCCACGCAGCACGGTGAAGTCTTCGTCACCGACGACGGCGCCGAGACCGACCTTGACCTCGGCCACTACGAGCGCTTCATCAGCACCCGTATGCGCAAGGTGAACAACTTCACCACCGGCCAGATCTATGAATCGGTGATCCGCAAGGAACGCCGCGGCGAGTACCTCGGCAAGACCGTGCAGGTGATCCCGCACATCACCAACGAGATCCAGGACTACATCCGCCGCGGCGCCGAAGGCGTGGACGTGGCGCTGGTCGAGATCGGCGGCACCGTCGGCGACATCGAATCGCTGCCTTTCCTGGAAGCCGCGCGCCAGCTGTCGCTGCGCCAGGGCCGCAAGGGCACCGCCTTCGTGCACCTGACCCTGGTGCCCTACATCTCGTCGGCCGGCGAACTGAAAACCAAACCGACCCAGCACTCGGTGCAGAAACTGCGCGAGATCGGCATCTCGCCGAACGCGCTGCTGTGCCGCGCCGACCGCCGCATTCCGGACGACGAACGCGCCAAGATCTCGCTGTTCGCCAACGTCGAAGAGCAGGCCGTGATTTCGGTGTGGGACGTCGACACCATCTATAAAGTGCCACAGGTGCTGTGCGACCAGGGCCTGGACGACATCATCCTCGAAGCCCTCGGCATCGAGGCGCCGCCGGCCGACCTGTCGATGTGGACCAAGCTGATCCACACGCTGGAGAACCCGAAGCACGAAGTGACCATCGGCATGGTCGGCAAGTACGTCGACCTGATCGAGTCCTATAAATCGCTGACCGAAGCGCTGCGCCACGCCGGCATCCACACCGAAAGCCGCGTCAACATCGAGTACATCGACTCGGAAGAGATCGAAAGCAAAGGCTGCGGGCATCTCGCCAAGTACGACGCGATTCTCGTCCCGGGCGGCTTCGGCAAGCGCGGCGTGGAAGGCAAGATCATGGCCGCGCGCTATGCCCGCGAAAACAAGATCCCGTATCTTGGCATCTGCCTGGGCATGCAGGTGGCGCTGATCGAATACGCGCGCCACGTGGCCGGCCTGCCGAACGCCAACTCGACCGAGTTCGATCCGGAAACCGACCAGCCGGTCGTCGCCCTCATCACCGAGTGGCAGAACCACGACGGCAAGGTCGAGAAGCGCGACCTGAACTCCGACCTGGGCGGCACCATGCGCCTGGGCGCCCAGACCTGCGCGGTGAATCCGGGCACGCTGGCCGCCGAAATCTACGGCAACGTCGTGACCGAGCGCCACCGTCACCGCTACGAAGGCAACAACTACTACCTGCCGAAGATCGAAGCGGCCGGCCTGGTGGTGTCGGCCCGTACGCCGAACGAAGACCTGCTGGAGATCATGGAACTGCCGCGCAACGTGCACCCGTACTACATCGGCGTGCAGTTCCACCCGGAGTTCAAGTCGACCCCGCGTAACGGGCACCCGCTGTTCACCTCGTTCATCCAGGCCGCCCTGAAGCACCAGGCCGAAAACAGTAACCAACAGGCGGCGAACACGCCGGCCCTGCAAGGAGATGCAGCATGAAGCTTTGCGGATTCGAAGTCGGTCTCGACCAGCCCATTTTCCTGATCGCCGGCACCTGCGTGATCGAATCGCGCCAGATGGCGATGGACGTCGCCGGCCAGATGAAGGAAATCACCAGCGCGCTGGGGATCCCGTACATCTATAAATCGTCCTTCGACAAGGCCAACCGCTCGTCGGGCAAATCCTTCCGTGGCCCGGGCCGCGAAAAAGGCCTGGAGATCCTGGCCGACGTGCGCAAGGAAATCGGCGTGCCGGTCCTGACCGACGTCCACACCGAGGAAGAGATTCCGGAAGTGGCGAGCATCGTCGACGTGCTGCAGACCCCGGCCTTCCTGTGCCGCCAGACCGACTTCATCAACGCCGTCGCGCGTTCGGGCAAGCCGGTCAACATCAAGAAGGGCCAGTTCCTGGCGCCGGGCGACATGAAGAACGTGATCGACAAGGCGCGCGCCGCGGCAAGCGAAGCCGGCCTGCCGGACCAGTTCATGGCCTGCGAGCGCGGTGTTTCGTTCGGCTACAACAACCTGGTGTCGGACATGCGTTCGCTCGCCATCATGCGCGAATCGAACTGCCCGATCGTGTTCGACGCGACCCACTCGGTGCAGCTGCCGGGCGGCCAGGGCACCTCGTCCGGCGGCCAGCGCGAACACGTGCCGGTGCTGGCGCGCGCCGCGGTTGCTGCCGGCGTCTCGGGCCTGTTCATGGAAACGCACCCGAACCCGGCCTGCGCGCTGTCGGACGGTCCGAACGCCGTGCCGCTGGGCCGCATGAAGGAACTGCTGACGACCTTGGTCGAGATCGATCGTATCGTCAAGAAGGCTGGATTCATCGAGTCCAACTTCGAATAATCGCCGCTGACAATAAAAACCGGGGTCAGAGCCCACCCGGATGAACCGGGCTCTGACCCCTGGCTTAGCGCACCCGCAACCTATTTTCTTTACTTCCGGAGACTGAAAAACCATGAGTGCTATCGTTGATATCATCGGCCGCGAAATCATCGACTCGCGCGGCAATCCGACCGTCGAGTGCGATGTGCTGCTGGAATCTGGCGTGATGGGCCGCGCCGCCGTGCCGTCGGGCGCATCGACCGGTTCGCGCGAAGCGATCGAACTGCGCGACGGCGATCCGAAGCGTTACTTCGGCAAGGGCGTGCTGCAGGCCTGCGAGAACATCAACACCGAGATCAGCGAAGCCATCATGGGCCTGGACGCCAACGAACAGGCATTCCTGGACCGCACCCTGATCGACCTGGACGGCACCGAGAACAAGAGCCGCCTGGGCGCGAACGCGATGCTGGCCGTCTCCATGGCCGTGGCCAAGGCAGCCGCCGAAGAAGCTGGCCTGCCGCTGTACCGCTACTTCGGCGGTTCGGGCGCGATGCAAATGCCGGTGCCGATGATGAACGTCATCAACGGCGGCGCTCACGCCGACAACAACCTGGACATCCAGGAATTCATGATCATCCCGGTCGGCGC
>Ga0065165_1000890_pt1 | contig 38576 bp, 33 predicted proteins | sample AraplaMF_Cvi_mMF_FD_63813 | JGI IMG/M metagenome (GOLD analysis project Ga0065165, IMG submission 63813) | Arabidopsis root microbial communities from the University of North Carolina, USA - plate scrape MF_Cvi_mMF (version 2) (version 3) | ecosystem: Host-associated > Plants > Roots >... | reverse complement strand
CGGGTGAATTCGATGCCGGCCCACACGAACACGAACGCCAGCGCCAGCACGCCGATACGGGCGAGGATGCGCACGAGCGCCTCCGGCCGCCGCGACAGGTCGGGCCAGACGTCGACCTCGAAATGCTGAGACTCGCGGATGCCGACCATGGCTCCGATCATGATCGTCCAGACGAACAGGAAGCGCGCCATCTCCTCCGTCCAGATGTAGGACGGGATGAGCGGGGTGTAGCGCGATACGATCTGCAACGTCACCGGAATGACCAGGATGCCCACGCAGGCCGCCAGGAGAATCTCAAGCAGCTTGGCATAGGCCGCCGTCGCTCGGCGCCACAGTGAAGGGTTCGGCAAGGCGGGTATTTCGGTCATCGGAGCTCCGCGGCGGCAATCATCACCAAAGGGGCAAGCCGCAAGGCTTGCCCCGATCTCGCGTCGGCAGGCATGTAGGTGGTTAGGCGACGTTGATCTTCTCGAAGATCCCCTCGGCCCCGATATCCTTGGCATAGGTCGCCATCACGGGGTCGGCGAGTTTCTTCATCGCATCCCGTTCCTCGAACGGGACCCGCTTGAGCTTGCCGGCCTTCTCCAGCGTGTCGAGCTTGACGACCTCTTCGCTCGACTCCAATTGCCGGCCGTAGTCGCCGGCCTCCTTGCCGGCCTTCATGACTGCGTCCTGCAAATCCTTGGGCAGGGTCTTCAGCGTCTTTGCCGAGAAACAGATCGGCCGGATCGACACGGCGTGCTGGGTCAAATTGAGATGCGGAGCCACTTCGTAGAACTTCATCGCCTCGACGCCGGCCGCCTCGTTTTCGCCGGCCGAAATGACGCCGTTCTGGATCGCATTGTAGATCTCGTTATAGGCGATCACCGTCGGGCTCATGCCGACCGCCGCAAAGGTTTTCGACCAGATCGGCGCACCCTGCACGCGGACCTTGAGGCCCTTCAAGTCGGCAAGATTTTTGAGCGGCTTGTTGGCGAAGATGTTGCGGATGCCGCCTCCGGCGTAGCCGATCAGAACGACCTCGGCCTTGGCCGCCACTTCGTCGGCGATCGGCGCCAGAATATTGGCTTCCACGACCTTGTTCATGTGCTCGATGCCCTTGAACACGAAGGGCGCGTCGATGAACGGGGCCGCCTTGGCAAAGGTCGACATGTGAGCCGGCGAGACAATGCCGTAATCGACGGCCTTGCCCTGCGACATGTACTCGAAATACTGCTTCTCGAGCCCGAGCGATGAATTCCGGTGCAGCGTGAAGTTGACAGGTTTTCCGTAGTATTTCTTCACCAGTTCTTCGAACCGGAGCAGAGCCCGGTTGAAGGCGTGGTCGTCGTTGAACTGGACCGCGCCATTCAACGTGATCGGCGCCTGCGCTCTGAGGATCGACGGCATGCCCAGCGCAACTGCCGTAGTGGTAGCACCGATCCCAGCGAGAAATGACCTCCGCCTCATCGTCTCCCCTCCCTTTGATGCTCCGCCCCTGTTAGCCGGGGCCGTGAGCGCAGCCGGTGCGCGGCTTGCAAGTAAAAGCGTATGAAAAACGTTGGCGCGACGGAAGTGATTGGAGAGGTACTCTTCGTCGCAGCCTCGCCGACCTGCTGCACTGCAACTCGCGGCGGCTGGCCGCGCCGGCCAGAACGGATCCGCCAGCAAATGAAGGAAGTTGCCGGCCTGCGCGCCGCACGCGGGGGTCCGCTCGCCGTGCATGCGAAAATCGTGGCGCCGCGAGAGTCCTACCCTTATGGTCTCCCAAAATCATGATCCCGCGCCGCGGCGCTGGAACCGGGACACCCGCGTTTGTCAAAGCTCACCCTGCCGGTCCGGCTCGCTCTTCTGGTCGCGGGAACGATGTTGCCGCTGATCGTGTTCGCGGTCGGGCTCGCCTATTCCAACTACCGCCAGGACCGCAGCGACGCCACGCGCCGGGTGCTGGAGACGGTGCGCAGCATGCGCCTGGTGCTCGATTCCGAGGTGCAGCGGATGACCGGCGGCCTGCAGGTCCTCGCGCTCAGCGAGTCCTTGCGCAAGGGTGACCTCGACAGTTTCCGCCGCTCGGCGGCCGGGTTCATCAACCAGTATGGTGAGGACAGCGTCCTGCTGCTGGCCGACAGGTCCGGACATCAGCTGTTCTCGACCCTGACCACCGACACGGCGAGCCTGCCGCCGCGCAACAACCGCGACATCGTCGAACGCGTCTTCGCCAGCAAGACGCCGCAGTTTTCCGATCTCTTCACCGGATCGAGCAAGAAGCGCCCCATCGTCACGGTCGAAGTCCCGGTGCTGCGCGACGGCGAAGTGGTCTACACCCTCTCCTTCAGCCCGCCGATCGACATCTTCCAGCATCTGGTCGAGCGGCAGCGGCCGGACGATCAGTGGACGGTGTCGCTGCTCGACAGCAAGGGCGTCGTGTTCGCGCGCGTCCCGAACCCGAACGATACGTTCGGCAAGCAGGCCTCGCCCTCGCTGTTTGAAGCGATGTTCCGTTCCCCCGAGGCGACCCTGTCCTCGGTCTCGCTCGACAACGTCGCTCTCGCCTCCGCCTACACGCGGTCGCGGCTGACCGGCTGGACAGTCGCCGCCGGTGTCCCGGAAAGCTCGCTCATCGCGCCCTTGTGGCGCAACATCGCGATCACCAGCCTGATCGGCGGCATCCTGCTGCTGGTCGGCCTCACCTTCGCGGTCAGGATGGCCACGACGATCGCGCGCGGCGAGATGCTGCATAATCTCCTGATCGAGGAGCTCAATCATCGCGTCAAGAACACGCTGGCCTTGATGCAGGCGATCGCGGTGCAGACCTTTCGCAGCGCCAGCCGCGACGAGCGCACCAAGTTCGAGGGGCGGCTGGGCGCGCTCGCCGAGGCGCACAATCTGCTGAGCCAGGAGAAATGGGCGGGCTCGGAGTTGCGGGAGGTGATTGCACGCGTGCTCCAGCCGTTCCTGCTCGCCAATCCCGACCGCATCCGGATGGCCGGCCCGGCTGTGCCGCTGTCGCCCCGGCTCGCCGTGGTGCTCTCGATGATCGTGCACGAGATCGCCACCAATGCCGCAAAATACGGCGCGCTCTCCAACGAGAGCGGCCGGGTGACGCTGGACTGGGAGGTCATGCAGGACACCGCGAAGCCAAGGCTGCGGCTGATCTGGACCGAGACCGGCGGGCCGCCGGTGACCGCGCCGGTGCAGCGCGGCTTCGGCTCACGCCTGATCGAGCGCAGCGCCCGTGACCAGCTCGGCGGTGAAGCCACGGTGGACTTCCTGCCGCGCGGCGTCGTCTGCACCGTCACCTGCGCGCTGGATGAGACACGCTGAACGGGGACATCGGCCATGAAGATCACGAAGGTTCGCGCACACGTTCTCGAGGCGAAGCTCTCGCAGCCCTTCGCCTATTCACGCGCCTGGTACGACACCCGCACCGCGATGCTGGTCGAGATCGAGACCGATGCCGGGTTGACCGGTTGGGGCGAATGCTATGGCCCGGCACGGATGACTTCGGCGGTCGTGCAGAACGTTGCACCGTGGCTGATCGGTGAGGACCCGCTGCGCACCGATGTGTTGTGGCAGATGATCTACGCCCGCCTGCGCGATCACGGCCAGAAGGGCGTGGTGATCCAGGGCCTGAGCGGCATCGACATCGCGCTGTGGGACATCAAGGGCAAGCATTTTGGCGTACCCGCACATCAGTTGCTCGGCGGCGCCGCGCGCAACGAGGTCCAAGCCTATGCGACCGGGCTCTACCGCCGCAAGTCGGGCGATCCACTGAAATACCTGCCGGAGGAAGCAGCGGGCTACGCCGCAGAAGGTTTTCGTGCCGTCAAGCTGAAGGTCGGCTTCGGCATCGCCGAGGATGCCGCGGTGACGCGCGCCGTGCGCGAGGCGATCGGGCCCGATGTCGCGCTGATGGTCGACGCCAACCACGCCTATGATGCTGTCGCCGCCATCAAGCTCGGACGTATGATCGAGCGGCACGACATCGGCTGGTTCGAGGAGCCGGTGCCGCCCGAGGATTTCGCGGGCTATCGCGCCGTGCGGTCCGCGCTCTCTATTCCCGTCGCCGGCGGCGAGTGCGAATTCACCCGCTACGGCTTCCGCGACCTGTTCGCCTCTCACGCGCTCGACATCGCCCAGCCCGACACCTGCGCGGCCGGCGGTCTCACCGAATGCAAGAAGATCGCGGACATGAGCGAAGCCTTCGGCATCCGCTACAATCCGCATGTGTGGGGTACCGGGATCGCGATCGCGGCCTCGCTGCAGCTTCTCGCGGTGCTGCCGTCGCACACGCCGACGTCGCTGGCGCCGCTCGAGCCGATGCTCGAATTCGACCGCACCGAACATCCGATCCGGCAGGCGATCCTGAAGAAGCCGATCGAGCACGAGAACGGCATCGTGCGGGTGCCCGATGGTCCGGGCCTCGGCATCGAGATCGACCGCGAAGCGCTCGCCCGGCTCGCGGTGCAATAGATGGCCGCGAGTCGCTCCACCGCCTTCAGTTCGGCGGCACGTCGATCGGGACGAGAAACGCAAAGCCATATTCGGCATCTTCTCCGCGCGCCTCATCGAGGCCGCGTTCAAGTTCGACCGCAGCGATCTCCGCAGGCAACGCCAGTCTGACTTGCCGTGCATCATCGGAGCATAGCAGAGGCCGTCCGCCTGAACGCATGGTCTCCAGCTCCGCGACGAACCACGGCTCCTGCACACGTCTCCGGGCGGATTGCAGTGACCTTGCCGAGAACGCCAGCATGGGCCGCTGGTTGACCTCCAGCACGAAGCAGGGTTGTCGCGCGGCTTCCGCGGCGCGATCTCTTTTGCGTGATGCCGACTTGCCCTCAGCCCGGCTGCTGGTCCGTGTCATCAGAAATTCGCCGTGGCTGACAATCTGAATACACGTGGAGACCCCGGCGTGATGTTGTTATTCCCATCGGCGGTCGAATAGTACTTTCGATCGAGCAAATTTTCGACGTTGAGCTGGGCGCGCCAACTCTGGTTCAGCCTGAAATAGACTGCAGCATCCACGCGTGTGAACTCCGGAATCAGCACCGTGTTGTCGGACGATGCGAAGAAGTTCGAATAGTGAATCACGCCGAGGCCCGCAGCCCACTGTTCCGTGAACTGATACCTGTTCCAGAGCGAAAACGTACTGTACGGCACGAGCCCGACGCGATTGCCGGCCACCACGGTCGCGGAATTGTTACTGGTGATCCGCGCGTCCGTGTAAGCGTAACCGCCCGTGACCTGCCAGGCATCCGTCACATAACCCGTCAATGACGCTTCGAAACCGCGCGTCTTGGTGGCGCCGCTCAGGATGAAGAACCCCGCATTGCTGGGGTCGGCAAAGCGCTGGTTGGTGCGGTTCAGATCGTAGATCGCGGTCGCGAACTGCAATCGCGGCAGGATGTCGTATTTGAGACCCACCTCCTTGTTCACGAACTTCTCGGGCGCGGCAATGGCAAGGCCCGGCGAGAGCACGCTGAACTGGTCGCCGGCGCTCGGCAGATACGAGATGCTGTAGCTGCCGTAGATCGACAGGTTCTCGAGCGGCTTGAACACGACACCCGCGCGCGGCGACACCAGATCGTCGACGCGGTTGAGCTCGACGAATGAGCGCCGGTCCCGCGACGTCAGGTCGAAGTGATCGAACCGCAAGCCACCGATAAGCTCAAGGTAACGCGTGATCTCGACTTGGTCCTGCACATAGACGGCACCGAGGTTGAGCTTATAGGTGTTGTTGGCGTCGGTGCCGCCATTGTTGGCGAAGGTGACCGGGACGTAAGACGTCGGATTCCGCGGATCGATCGTGATGGTCGAGGACACGCCGTTGAAGAGCCCGCTCTGCCGGTAGTTCAACCCGTCCTGCCGGCCCACTTCGGCGCCGAACAAGACGGTGTGCCGAATGGGGCCAGAGCCGAACTTGTAGGTGAGATCGGTCTGGTTGAAATAGTTGGTCCGGTCGGTTTCGTTATTGTACGCCTGCAGATTGCTGGACGTTCCGGCCGCATTGACCGCGCCGGCATTGACGCCGCCGCCCGGATAGATGTTCTGGTAGAACTTGTCGTAATTGGCGATCTGCGACGAATTCTTGATGGTCCAGCCGTTCTCGAAATCGTGCTCGATGACGGCATTGCCGATGTCGACATCGGCAAGCGCGTAATTGAGATTGGGATTGCCGAAGAACGCCGACGGCGAGGTGTCGTAGGGATAGCGCGGGAACGCGTTTCCCGCGCGGATCTGCGAGGGAATGCCGCGATCGACGGTACGCCGGTCGTGAACGTGCTCGTAGCTCAGCTTGACCGTCGTGGTGTCGTTCGGTGCGAAGGTCGCGGTGGGATTGATCGCCCAGCGCTCGAGATTGACGAAGTCGCGATAGCTCTGCGTGTTCTCATACATCGCGTTGAGACGGAACGCCCAGTTCTCGTTGATGGCCTGGCCGACGTCGGTGATCACGCGTGCGCCGGGATAGGAATTGCCGCCGACCGTCACTTCGCGAACGGTCGTGCCGTCGGCCTCCTTGAGCACGCGATTGACGACGCCGCCTCCGCCGCCCCGGCCGAAGATCATCGCGTTCGGCCCCTTCAGCACTTCGAGACGCTGCAGGTTGTAGAAATCGCGGAAATACTGGACGTCGTCGCGAATGCCGTTGGTGTAGAAATCGGCATTGCTGCGCTGGCCGCGAATGACGAGATCGTCGCGATGGGATTCACCCTGGTGATAGATCACGCCGGGCACGTAGCGCGTCGCTTCGCCGATCGAGGTGAAGGCCTGATCCCTGATGAAATCCTTCGTCAGCACGGTCACCGACTGCGGCACGTTGATGAGCGGCGTGTTAGTCCTGGTCGCACTGGTGACGCTCCGCGTGACGTAGCCTTGCTGGCCGGTCCGTGCGTCCTGATTGTTGACGCTCGGCGGCTTCCTCTCGGTTGGAACCACCGCTGCCGTCCGGCGCGTCGATCGCGCTGCGCGCGATGTGCTCACTGTCTGCGTACGACGGGCCCGCTGCGGCGGAGCGGAAACGACGACGGGCGGGACCGCCCCCGCCGCTTGCCCCTGCTGCGCCCGAGCGACGCCGGTCTGCACGGTCAGCCCTGCACTGAAAGATACTGCCGCGCCCGTCGACAGCAGAAAGCCACGCCAAGCCTTAAGGCGGAAAGCCTGAGAGCCAACGCCCCAACAACCCAAATCCATCTTCAACGCCCCAAATGTCGCGTGCCGTCCTGACGAGACGGCTTCGCGGTCCTGAACCGGGACGCATCTGCAATACGAAGAATTAGGTGAGGATTAGATCGCGTTTAGAATAGGTCGAGCCGCCTGGAGTCGCGCACACCAGTTTTTAGGGGTTCTAAATTGGAGCACTGGCGGTTGACCACTTTATCCCGATAACGGATGTCGCTGGATGATCGCGCATAAGGCGATCGGACAGCCACACCATTCCTTCACCAAAGCGACGCTCCCGAGCCAATGCGCCTCCTGCTGATCGAAGACGATCCGATGTTCGGCAAGGCGCTCGTCCGCGGATTGAAGCGCAACGGCATGACCGTGGACTGGACCCGCGACGGAGAGGACGGTTACGCCGCCTTGCAACGCGCCGAGCACGCCATCGCGCTGCTCGACATCGGGCTGCCCGGAATGACCGGCTTCGAGATTCTCAAGGCCGCACGAAGCAGGAAGAGCCTGCCAATCCTCGTGATCACGGCCCGGGACCGGGTCGAAGACATGGTGACGGGGCTCGATCTTGGCGCCGACGACTATATCGTCAAGCCATTCGAGCTACGTGCCCTGCTCGCCCGTATCCGAGCGATCATGCGCAGGGTGAATGACCGCTCCAACTCGCTGATGAGCAGCAAGGAGATCACGCTCGATCCATCGACCTACATCGCGACGTTTCGCGGCATCGAGTCGACGCTGTCGGCCCGTGAATTCTCCGTGATGCACGCGCTGATGGAGCGGCCCGGGACCATCCTGTCCCGCAGCCAGATCGAGAGCCGGATCTACGGCTGGAGCGACGAGGTGCAGAGCAACGCTGTCGACGTCGTCATCCACGGCCTGCGCAAGCGGTACGGCAAGGACATCATCCGCAACATCCGCGGCGCCGGCTGGATGGTCACCAGGTCCGGCTCATGAACTCGCTCCGCAGGACGATCACCACGCGCGCGATGCTGCTGTTGGCCGTCATCGGCCTGCTGACGACCGCGACGTCGTTCGGCCTCGTCACCTACGAGATGAACAAGTTCCTCGATGCGCAGTTGCAGGAGATCGCGGTCAATGTCGGGCCGGGCGACCGCAAAGGTGCCGGTCCATTGCTCGAAAGTGAGGATGAGGATCAACTGGTCGTCCGCATCTGGGATCGCTCGGGTGAACTTGTGCATCGCGCAGGACCGGCGGTCGACATTCCATGGCAGTCGACCCCGGGATTGTCCGATGTCGCCGCCGGCGGACAGGATTGGCGCGTCTATCGCTGGAGCCATGCGCAGCACGACATCCAGATCGCGCAGACCTGGAGCGCCAGGCGAGAGATCGCCCTGCACGCGGCGACAGGTGCAGCACTTCCGCTGTTGCTTGCCATCCCGCTGGTCTGGGTCGTGCTGGGCTGGTCGATCCGTCGCACGATGAGCGGCCTGCAACGATTGTCGGCTGAAATCGGCCGGCGCAGCGTCGATGCGCAGGAGCCCTTGCGTCCGTTCGGCGTGCCTGCGGAAGTGACGCCGCTCATCGTTGCCATCGACAAGCTCGTCGATCGTCATCGTTCGGCCCTCGAGGCACAACGCCGCTTCGTGGCCGATGCGGCGCACGAGTTGCGAACTCCTCTCGCCGCGCTCCAGATCCAGGCAGAGAACCTGAGCGCGGCCGAACTGTCCAAACAAGCGCGCGAACTCGCGGACGAACTTCGCGACGGCGTCAGACGCGCTTCTCATCTCGCGAGCCAGTTGCTCGAAATGGCTCGAACGGAAGGCGCGGCGGTTCGCAGACAGGAGGATGTCGACCTGGTTGCGCTTGCAACGTCGTCGCTGGCCGACTTCTATCCGCTGGCCGAGGCGCGAGGCGTCCAGCTCGGGATGACGGCGGACGTGCCTTGCACGATCCAGAGCGATCGCGACGCAATCGGCAAGCTCATCGCCATCCTGCTGGACAACGCCATCCGCTATTCGGCATCCGGTGGCTCGGTGGAGATCCGCTTCGTCGACGAAAGCAGCGTCTGCACTCTGGAGATCGTCGACGACGGGCCGGGCATTCCCGAAGATGCGATGCCGTTTATCTATGACCGTTTCTTCAGGGCCGCACCGCAAGGCATCGAGGGAACCGGGCTCGGTCTTGCGATCGCCAGATCGACCGCCGAGCGGCACGGCTTTGAGCTGACGCATCACAACCGGAGCGGCGTGACCGGCATCGTTGCACGTCTCCGGTTCGACCGACCCGCCGTACCGGAGGTGTAAGCCGACGGTTGGCACGCCCGACCATCCGGTCTACCATCGATTCATATTTTATCGTTTTCGCGGGGACCGATGCGTCGCTTTTCCTTGATGGGGCTTCTGTGCCTCCTGTTTTGCTGCCTTTCATTTGTTCCCGCGTTCGCTGCCGAAAACGACCTGCAAAAGCTGTTGCGCCTCTACCAGGAGGCCATGGCCAACGGGAAATACACACAGGCGATCGACTATGCGAAGCAGTGGCAGGCGACAGCGTTGCCGCGCACCAACAAGAAGTTCCCGCCCGCCGCCGTTCGCGCCATTGCCGAAGACAACATCGCCCGCGCCTATCTTCAACTCGGCGACTACAGCAAGGCCGAAGAACTGTCGCGTAGCGCTCTCAAGAACGGAGAGCAGGCGTTCGGTGCCGACAATCCGTATATTGCGGAGATCCTGGCCAGCCTCGGCAACACGCTGAACGTGACCGGCGATTATCAGGAGGCGCTGAAGATTCATCTCCGCAGCCTTGAGCTGTTCGGCCGCTCGACCCAAGGCAAGGAATACAAGACTTACGCACAAGCCCAGACGTATTCGAACCTCGGCAACGTCTACAGCAAGATGGGCCGCTGGAAGGAATCCGAAGAAGCATACAATTCCGGGCTCACCGCCATGAGCGCGGTGTCGAAGATCAAGCCCGGAAGCTACAATCCGGAGACGAGCCTTGCCGCGGCAGAGACCGTGCGCGGCAGGAACGACCGCATGGTGACGACGCTCATGAACAATCTCGGTTCGCTCCTCCGGCAAGAGGGACGCAACGACGAGGCCAGGACATTGCTCGAGCGCGCACTGGCCATGGACGAGACCATCAAGGGGCCCAACCATCCGGAACTGATCAGTCCACTTCAGAACCTCGCCGTCCTTTACACGGATCAGAAAGAGTTCGACAAAGCCACCCCGCTATTTCGCCGGGTGTCGCAGCTCTCGAATGCCCCGGCCGGCAAGGCAAGGGCTGCGTTGGGCATGGGCAAGCTGGAGAAGACGCGCGGCAACATGGATGCCGCCCAAACGGAATATCTCAAGTCGCTGGATCTCTTCGGCCAGGCTTTCGGGACGTCCTCCTTCATCCAATGCGCGCCGCTGCTCCCGTTGGGCCAGATCGCGTTGACGTCTGGGAAATATTCGGAGGCCGAGAAGTACGCCGGGCAATGCCTTGAACTCGTCAAGGTGCCGGACACCGAGCGTGAGCTCTACATCGCCGAGGCCTTTGAGATCATGGCGGGCGCGTCCGAGAGGCGCGGAGACCTTTCCGATGCGATCGAGCGCTCGCGGAAGTCGATCGAGATCCGCCGGAGATTGCGCGACCGCGTCGGGGCCGACACCATCACGGACGGCGTCGAGAAGCATCTTGCCCTGCTGGAGCAAGGACGCGACGCAAACCTCGCCGGTGGACCAGCGCAACTTTCCACCGAAGCGTTTGAGGCAGCGCAGTTGCCGATGAGATCGACGACTGCGGCCGCGCTGCAGTCGATGGGCCAGCGCGCCGCCGCGGGCTCGCCCGAGCTCGCGGGCCTGGTTCGCGCGGAGCAGGATCTCACAGGCGAGGTGGAATCCTTACGAAAGCGCCTCGCGGACGGCCTGGCCAGATCCGAGACGGAGCGCAATGCCGCGCTGATCGCCCAACAGCGTCAGACGCTGACGGCGAAGGAAACCGAGCTGAAGGGGATCAAGAGCAGCATCGCCGCCAAATCCCCGTCCTATGTCGAGCTCACCTCGACCAGCGTCGTGAAAAGCGCCGAGGTCCAGCAACTGCTGTCTCCCGACGAGGCGCTGGTGTTCTGGTCGCTCGGCGAGAGCAAGGGATATGTCTTTGCGGCAACGCGAGACCAGTTGATCTGGAAGAGCATCCCGCTCAGCCGTGGAGCCGCCGCACAACGCGTTGCCTCTTTCCGCAAGGGCCTCGGCGTGGATGACACCGACGTCTTCGATCTCCCGCAGGCCTATGAACTCTACCGCGACCTCTTCGGCGCGATCGACGAGCAGATCAAGGACAAGCGGCACTGGATTCTCGTTCAGAGCGACGTGTTGAGCGCCCTGCCGATGCATTTGCTGTTGACCGAGAAGCCGGCGGCGCCGGCCAAATCCCGCGACGATCTGGCGGCCTACAAGGACGCGCCGTGGCTGATGAGGCGCAACGCCACCAGCGTGCTGCCGTCGGTCTCCGGTCTCAAGGCGCTGCGCTCCGCGCAGGAGCGTTCCGCGGCGCCGAAGACGATGGTCGGATTCGGCGATCCGGTCTTCAACGCCGAACAGGAATCCGCCGGCACGCGTGTCGCCTCGCGATCGATGGCAGTTCCCTACACCTCGTTCTGGAGCGGTGCGGGCGTCGATCGCGCCAAGCTCGCCAGCGCCCTGCCGCGCCTTGCCGACACCGCAGACGAGCTGACGACCATCGCCGGCACGCTGAACGTTCCCGCCAGCGATATTCACCTGCGCAAGGAAGCAAGCGAAACGCTGGTCAAGAAGCTGAACCTGTCGGAGTTCAGGATCGTCTACTTCGCCACGCACGGTCTGGTCGCCGGCGACGTCAAGGGCCTGGCCGAGCCGTCTCTCGCGCTGACAATTCCAAAGGAGTCGTCGGATCTCGACGACGGTCTCCTCACCTCCAGCGAAGTGGCCCTGCTCAAGCTCAACGCCGATTGGGTCGTCCTGTCGGCATGCAACACCATCGCCGGAGACAAGCCCGGCGCGGAGGCGCTCTCGGGATTGGCGCGCTCGTTCATGTACGCCGGCGCGCGTGCCTTGCTGGTCTCGCATTGGCCGGTCGAGTCCGCTGCAACCACCCGCCTGACAACAACGGCGTTTGGCCTCTTGAAGGACAAGCCGGAGCTCGGGCGCGCAGGCGCGATGCAGGCGGCCATGCTCGCCTTCCTGGATAATCCGACGGCAACCGAAGCGGTCTATCCCGCCTATTGGGGACCGTTCGTCGTCGTCGGAGAAGGCGGAGCGAGATAGGCGATACGCTCCCGAGACAAGCTGGGCCACGTCACGGCCCAGCTTGATCTGTGACGGCGGGGACCTAGACGGTCGAGATGTTGTCGATCGGGCTGATGTCCCCGACAAAGCGCAACAGGTCGGCCATCGTGAATTCGCCCGGCACTTGCGAGGGCAGCGTCGGTTTCCAGCTCTTGCCCTTGATCCAGAGATACGACTGGTGATCGCCGTGGACGAGGCCGACAAAGACCTCGGCCAGCAGCGTCGCGCCGACCGGACCGAGCCGTTCACCACCGCCGCGCTGCTCGGCCTCCTTGAGAATGTAGTACCAGAGCGGGGTATGCTGGTGCAGACCATGTTTCTTCGCCACCGCGCCGTCGCTGCCCTTTGCTATCTCTTCCGGCGTCAGCGGGTTCTTGATCTTCATGGCCCTGGCGACGTCCTGCCCGGATGGCAGCCCGAGCATCACGCCGCGCTTCAGATTGCGGAACGGTAGGCTGGCGGCGTCACTGTCGCTGCTTTCTCCCGGCAAGGTGTGGAGCTGCGGCACGACGAACGGATCGATCTTGCGCGACGGATTCAATCCCACGCCCGGCGGATTGGTCGGCAGGACCTGATAGAAGCGCCGCCAGTCGATGATCCAGTTGCTCGACAGCACCGGCAGCGGGAGTGGGGGCTGAACCGGATTGGGCGCAAGATCTCCAATGATTCCACCGGAAAGACCGGTGAACCTGAACAGCAGATCGAGCGTCGCGGGAATTCCACCAGGCCCCGGCGTAAATATCCTGTTGTGGCTGTAGACCTGTCGAACCATGCTGTGGCCGAGACGGTAGACGGCCGCGGAGAACTCGACGGGCATGTAGGGGATTTTCTTGAAGCGGTAGAAGCGCCGTCCCTGCTCCAGGATCTTCGCCACGATTCCCTTCTCGGTGATCCGCTCCACGAAATCGTGCAGGACCATCCACTGATAGTGCCAGGTGACGATCTGGCGCGCTTCCTCGAAGATCTCACCCGGCGGCTTGCCTGACGCTGCGAGCTGGTCGCAGACCTTGTTGTGGAACTTCAGCATCGCGAGGTGGGTTTGCGCGACGAGCAGGTTCTCGTCGTTGCGATGATCGCCGATCAGCGCAAATCCCTCGGGGCTTCGCGGCAGATCGTTGCGATGATCTCCTGTGATATTGTCGACGTTGATCGTCTTGCCGATCAGGAGCTTGGGACCCGGTGTCTTGCCGCTGGCGGTGGGCGAATTGCGGGCGTAGAGGTGGCGACTTCCGTCCGGGCCCAGGCCGTAGATGCTGTCGAGATCCAGCGCCGGCGTCCGGAAGTTCTGAACCGCCATCGGATCGGCCTCCTTGTCGCCAAAGGAGGTGAGATCCAGCGTGATGTCGTGATCGACGAATTGGCCGAGATAGGTGAAGCCCGCGGGCACGTTGTTGTTATTCCCCGCGGCATCACCGGGCGCGGGATCCTTCATCGCCAAGGCGAGTTCGCGGAGCGGACCGTCATCGACGGCCAGCGGCTCCAGCGTCGGAAACATCCGGCCGAACATGCCGGGGTCGTCGTGTCCTGAAAGTGTATCGAGAAATTGTCGCGTCGGTTGACGTCCGGCTTTGCCATGACCGGGCTGAACGTTTACGTCGGTTCCCATCGCTCGCTCCTGCTCGAAATGCTGTGGGGAGAGGGGCGCCGAAAATGTCGATTGGTCCGGAATGCTCGCGTCAGTATATGGTTTTTGAAATTGCCCCTCAGGGTGCAGTAGGACGAAATATTACCACAGATTGTATGTGGCGGCAGCCGCCGCTGGCGAGGCGTTTTGCCCCAGCCGCATTTCGTCGGCCTGAGCGACTAAGGCTTCTTCGCTGCGAACTTCGCCCAGATCTCGGCATCGGTGTAAAAGTCGACGCCACCGTCCAGATCCCTCACGAGCCATTCGCCGAGGTAAACGATCTGCGTGCCGCTGCGCCGTTCGTGGCGAAGCTCGAACTTTCCGTCGGCGTCCTTGTGAAGAGAACAGCTCGACTGAACCCAGCTCGGCCACTCCGGCAACGGCTGCCCCACGAATTGCCAAGCAACCAAAGCCGCGTTGCTCGGAACGGGTTCTAAAAGCAGTGTCTTGGTCACGCGATCTCCAACATGCGTTTGTCCGTCAACGTTTCGGGACCGGAAAGGTTGATGTCGCTCGGCTCTATCGCCAAGCATGGTCGGATGTTCTCAAGGATTTCTTGAGGGTTCCATCCGTGAAAACCCGGTTCCCGCGGGCAGCGCGCGACCGCCCTACCCGATCGTCTGCAGCGCCGGGAACGTCTCGAGCAGCCAGATGCTCACATTGGTCACCGCGCCGGTGAGGAAGCCGATACCGGTGATCACCATCAGCACGCCCATGGCGCGTTCGACGTTGACGAGTTGGCCCTTCATGCGCGCGAACAGTTTCGAGAATTGCTCGATCATGAAAGCCGCGATCAGGAAGGGAATGCCGAGACCGGCGGAGTAAACCGCGAGCAACCCCGCGCCCTTCGTGACCGTCGCTTCCGCCGCGGCGATCGAGAGGATGGCGGCGAGGATCGGGCCGATGCACGGCGTCCAGCCGAACGCGAAGGCGAGCCCCATCACATAGGCGCCCCAGAGGCCGACGGGCTTCGGTGCGGTCAGGCGCCCCTCGCGCATCAGCAAGCCGATCCGCGTCAGCCCAAGGAAATGCAGGCCCATGATGATGATGACAACGCCGGCGAGGATCGACAGCTCGGCCGACCAAGCGCGGATCAGTCCGCCGATCAGCGAGGCGCTGGCCCCGAGCGCAACGAACACGGTGGAGAAGCCGAGCACGAACAGCAGCGCGGCCGTCATGACCGCGCGCTTGGAGGTCGAGGCCGGCTCGCCGCTCTCGACATGCTCGATCGTCGCGCCCGTCAGATAGATCAGATAGGGCGGTACCAGCGGCAGGACGCAAGGAGAGAGGAAACTGACGAGGCCGGCAATCAGCGCCGCCGGGATCGAAACATTTTGCATGATGCAGTCGGAGCCATCTCAGGCTCTCAAGCCACGTGCGAGGATGCACGCGGACCGGAGCCGAACCGGCTCTGGTGTAGCCGATGCGGCACAATGCGCAACAGAGGCGCGATCAAACCAGGGCTCCTCCCGATGCCGTCTGCAATCACAGATACGGCATCGGGACGCGCACGAACCTCGCCAAAAAGCGAGGCCCGGCGGCGCGGCTACTTCACCACGCGGAGCAGCGGACGCCGGGGCTGGTCCTGCGTCTGCTTGGAAGGAGGCTGCGGCTCGTTTCCGGCGCTCCGCAGCATTTCGTCGCACAGCGCCTTGAGGTCGGCGCCGTCAATTCCTTTGAGCTTCATCCGCACGTCGAGAATCACGATGGACAGCAGCTCGGCCGACTCACGGCTGTTCATCTCGGTGAGAACCTTGCGGCATCCCTCGAGCGTTTCCAGCACCGACTGCAACTGTTCGTCTGAATGCGACACAGCGATCTTTCCGTTATTTCGGCCTGCGAGAGGTACTCGTGACGAACCCTTCGGCCCCGATGGGATACCAAGGATAGCACGAGGATTCCGCCCCTCCGAAGATGATTTCATCGTGTTTCCGGCTGAAAACTGCAGTTCCAGCGAACACCGCCGCGCTGCGCTCTGGTCCATGAACGGAGCGGCCTGATGTGAAACGCGCGGCGTGGTGTGATTGATCCATCGCGCGAGCCTGCAACAGCTCAAGCGCAATGACGTCCGATACGGACAGCGTTGACAATCCCGCAGCCATTTCACGGCTCGCAACGGAACTCACGCGACACCCCTCATACGGGCGATAGTCAGCCCAATTCCCCAATGCTGACTACACCATAATACCGCCAACGACGCAGTAAGGATGGCGTTCAAAACTCGCCGTTCCCCAACCCGTCGTGGTTGTGGTTTCCGCCAGATTCTGCCAGTTTAGCGACCCGAAGGGACTTGTATGCACTCCTTGGCGGAAAGGGGCGTTCCACTGGAGGAACGCCTAAAGACAAATATCAGCGGCCTCTCCGATTGGGATGCGGCCCGCATTTTCTTGGAAGTCGTTCGCTGCGGCAGTTTCCGCTCGGCAGCTGAACGCTTGTCCCTGTCGATCAACGCGGTCCGCCGCCGCATCGATGATTTCGAGCGCCAGACCGGAACCACCCTGTTCACCCGCGACGTCCACGGTACCCATCTCACCGATGAAGGCGCGACCGTGGTTTCAGCCGTGGAACGTATGGAGGCGGCGGCATTCGACGTGCTGCGCACCAGCGATTCGACGGCGAGCGCCCTCTCCGGCGAAGTCCGGGTCGCGGTGACCGAAGGTCTCGGGACATTCTGGCTCGCGCCGCGGCTGGTCGAATTCCAGCAGGCCTATCCCAAGGTCCTGGTCGACCTGCATTGCGCGATGCGCTCGGCCGACGTCTCCCGCCACGAGGCCGACGTCGCCATCCATCTGTCGCGGCCTTCGGCGCTCGACGTCAAGCTGGTGCGGCTCGGCCGCATGCACCTAATGTTCTGGGCCTCCAAGAGTTACGTCGAGAAACATGGCGCGCCGCGCTCACCGGCGGAATTGATCAAGCACCGCCTGGTGCTGCAATTCGCCGACCAGATCGCCGCCAAGGAAACTTTCGAGAGCTTCTTCCCGGGCGTTCCGGAGCGTGACCTTCTGGTCATGAAGACCAACGTCTCAAGCGCCAACTACTGGGCGGTCGCGAACGGCGCCGGAATCGGCGTCTTCCCGAGCTACGCCATCGCGCTTGGCGGGAAGTTGATTCCACTGGAGGTCGAACTGAACCGACCGCTTGATATCTGGCTGTCCTACCATCCCGGTAGCGGCCGGATTCCACGCGTGCGGCACATGATTGACTGGCTGATCGACGCTTTCAATCCGGCTCGCTTCCCGTGGTTTAAGGAAGAGTTCGTGCATCCGCATGAATTCAAGGACTCGTATATGGGCGAACCCCTGACCCAGCTCTTCGGGGGGTTTTCAACCGAAGAACGATGAGAAAAAGTATGAAGACAGCGGCGAAAAGAATGAAGCAGCGCAGTGCCGGCAAGCCGGACATTGAGCTTGGCAAGCGGATCCGTCTGCGGCGCGTCGAGATGAAGATCTCGCAGGCTGAACTGGGCGAAAAGCTCGGCGTCAGCTTCCAGCAGGTCCAGAAATACGAGAAGGGCGTCAATCGCGTCGGCGCAGCTCGGCTTCAGCAGATCGCCTCGGCCCTCGATGTGCCCGTGACCTTCTTCTATGACGGCGACAACAAGGCGCGCGAAGTGGAGAGCCTGCTCTTCCTCGACAGCGCTTTCAGCCTCCGGCTGCTGCGCGCCTACAGCAAGATCAAGGACCAGACGGTGCAGCGTCAGCTCGTCTCGCTGATGGAATCGATCGCGGCGAACGAAGGCTGAGATCGACGCTCAGGCCTTCAGGGCCAATCTTCAATCCGCCGCGTCGCGGGGGCGCGGCCGGATTGAACGAGAGCGATCGAATCGGATTTGGGCCTGCGCGTCGCTCGCGCAGCCTCTCAATCAGGGCGGCTTGGCCGCCCTTTTTCTTGCCGCTCCTGCCGCGTGGGCGCTGCCATGCAAAGGCGGCACAGGCCGATGCAAGGCCCCTCGCCTTGCCGCGGTTGACCCTGGCTGTATCGCAGCCGCACATTGCGCCTCTGCCCGAAAGACACTGCCAAGACAAGCGAGCGCGCAATGCCTGATACCCCCAGCACGACCGAAACGGCCTATGCCGACGGCAAGATCCTCAAGCAAATTGTCGACGGCGTCGGCGTCGTCACCTTCAACAATCCGGACAAGCGCAACGCGATGTCGCTGGAAATGTGGGAGGGGTTTGGTGAGGCGCTGACGGCCTTGCGCGACGATGCTGCCGTACGCGTCGTGATCCTGCGCGGCGCTGGCGGCAAGGCGTTCGTCTCCGGGGCCGACATCAGCCAGTTCGAGAAGACCCGTCACAACGCGGCCGCGTCAGAAGACTACGCAAAACGCAGCGCCGCCCAGCGCGCGCTGCTCGCTGATTATCCCAAGCCGACCATTGCCTGCATCGAGGGCTTTTGCCTCGGCGGCGGCATGCAGGTCGCGATGCTCGCCGACATCCGCATCGCCGCGCTTGGCAGCCAGTTCGGCATTCCCGCGGCCAAGCTCGGCATCGCCTATGGCTATGACGGCTTGCGGCACCTCGTGTCGCTGGTCGGGCCGTCCTGGGCGCGCCTCCTGATGTACACGGGCATGCGGATCGACTCAGCCGAGGCGCTGCGCATCGGCCTGGTCGAGCGTCTGTTCCCGGCCGAGGTGCTCTGGGGGGAGACGATGGCGATTGCACAGACCATCTCCGGCAACGCTCCGCTCGCGATCAAGGCCGCCAAGATCACCATCGCGCAGGTGCTGAAGGACGAGAGCCAGCGCGACATGGACGCGATCGCGGCGATCGGTCATGCCTGCATGGACAGCGCCGATTTCCGCGAGGGCCGGCAGGCCTTCATGGAGAAACGCAAGCCGCAATTTACGGGGAAGTAGCGCCTTCGTCGTCGCGAGCCCGCGTCTCTCACCACCGTCATTGCGAGCGCAGCGAAGCCATCCAGAACCGTTCCGCCGAGGAAATCTGGATGGCTTCGCTGCGCTCGCAATGAGGGAGAAAGGAAAGAATGCGGAACACTCACAGCTGCACCTTCATTCACGAAGATTAAATCCCCCTCTCGTTCGCATCGTGATAGCAACCAATTGATCTCCCGCAGGTTCTCTCGCCATCACAAGAGGGAGATTGCGATGAAACTCAGGTTTGCTGTTCTCGGCCTGGCTGCCTTGGGCGGTGCTGCGCTGGCTTCAGGTCCAACGCTCGCAGCGATGCCGAACGGCATCCCGCAGGCTGACCGCGTTGCAAGCGGACCGGCCGCGAACATCGATCAAGTCCGCATGGTCTGTAATCGCTGGGGCCGCTGCTGGTGGCGCCCGAACTATTATGGCGGCGCATACGGCTATTATGGCGGCCCGCGGCGCTTCTACGGCCCGCGGCCGTATGGCTTTTACGGCCATCGCCACTGGCGCCGCTGGTGAACGACGAAGGGGCCGCAAGGCCCCTTCTCTTTTGGCGCCCGGCTACAGCGCCGCGAGCACGGCCTTCGTGATATCCGCCGTGCCGTTGCTGCCGCCGAACTCCATCGGCTTGATGCCGCCGGCATAGACCTTGTCGACCGCGCGCTCGATCGTCTCGCCCGCTTCAGCCGCGCTTTCGACACCGTGCTTGTCGGCAAGCCAGTCCAGCATCATCGCGGCCGACAGGATCATGCCGGTGGGATTGGCCTTGCCCTGCCCCATGATGTCGGGCGCGGTGCCGTGGCACGGCTGGAACACGGCATATTTGTCGCCGATGTCCGCCGACGGCGCCATGCCGAGTCCGCCGATCAGGCTCGCGGTTATGTCGGAGACGATATCGCCGAACATGTTCTCCATCACCATCACGTCGAAATCCCAGGGCCGCTTCACCAGCATCGCAGAGCAGGCATCGACATAGAGTCGGTCGGTCTTCACGCCGGGATGCTTCTTCTCGATCTCGTCGAAGATGGCGCGAAAGAACGCAAAGGCCTTGAACACGTTCGCCTTGTCGACGCAGGTCAGCGCGCCGGGCTTGCCGCGCGCCTTCCGTCGCTCTGCGAGCCGAAACGAAAAATCGAACAGCCGCTCGGAGGTCCTGCGCGTGATCACCATGGTCTCGCGCGCGTCCTCATGGGTAACGACGCCCTTGCCCATCGAGGCGAACAGGCCTTCGGTGGATTCGCGGATCACGACGAGATCGATGCCGCGCTGGTCGGCGCCGACGATCGGGCTCGGCACGCCCGGGATCAGCCGCGCCGGGCGCACGCCGGCATAGAGATCGAAGATGAAACGCAGCTCGATCTGCGGCGCGATCTCGGTATTGTCGGGGTAGCGCACCGACGGCAGGCCGCAGGCGCCGAGCAGGATCGCATCCGCCTCCTCGCACAGCTTGATGGTGCTGTCAGGCATCGACTTGCCGGTGGCGAGGTAGTTGTTGGCACCGGCCGGCGCCTCGGTGAAACGAAATTTCAGGCCCGATTTTGACTCGATCTTGCGCAGCACCTCGAGTGCCGGCGCCATGACTTCGGGACCGATGCCGTCACCGGCGAGCACGGCGATGTGGAAGGCGTTGTTTGCGGACATCTTGAGTTTCCTGAAAGGGGTGGCCTCGTCATGGCGAGGAGCCCTTGCGACGAAGCAATCCAGACTGTCTCCGCGGAGGGATTTCTGGATTGCTTCGCTTCGCTCGCAATGACGGCGGAGAAAGCGTCGAACTACGGCGTCAGCACCGTGCGCCCGACCACCGCGCCCTGTTGCAATTGCACCAGCGCATCGTTGGCCTTGTTGAGCGGCGCCTTCGTCACCGGGATCGGGGCGACGTTCTTGGCGCGCACGAGATCGAGCAGCTCCTGCGTTTCGCGCAGGTTTCCGACATAGCTGCCCTGGATCGTGATCGCCTTGATCGGAATCAGCGGCAATGCCCAGGTCGCACCGCCGCCGAACAGGCCGACGATGACAAGCTTGCCGCCTTTGGTGAGACAGTCGAAGCCGAGCTGCGTCGTTGCGGCGTTGCCGACGAGATCGATCACGGCGCGGATCGGGCCGCCCGCCTTCCTGGCGAGTTGCTCCAGCGCATCCGGCGCCTTGGGATCGACGGTCGCGAGCGCGCCGGCCTTCTCGGCCGCTTCGCGCTTTTTCGTGTCGATGTCGACCATGATCGCGCCCTTGCCGCCCATGGCTTTCAGCAGCGACAGCGCCATCAGGCCGAGACCGCCGGCGCCGAACATCACGATCGGCGTGTCGAAATGCTGCTCGACCTTCTTCAGCGCGCTGTAGGTGGTGACGCCCGAGCAGGCGTAAGGCGCGGTCGTGGCGGGATCGAGGCCCTTCAGGTTGAGCAGGTAGCGCGGATGCGGCACCAGCATGTGGTCGGAATAACCGCCGTCGCAATAGACGCCGAGCGAGCGCGGCGTCAGGCACATGTTCTCGTCGCCGGCCAGGCACGTCGCGCATTTGCCGCAGCCGATCCAGGGATAGACCAGCCCGACATCGCCGAGCTTGAGATCGCCCTGATCGCCGGGCTTCACGTCCGGTCCGAACGCCAGAACCTCGCCGACGGTCTCGTGGCCCATCGTCAGCGGCAGGTTGATGCCGCGATCCTTCAGCGAGAGCGGCTTGCGGCCATGGCCGAGATCGTAGCCGCCTTCCCAGATGTGGAGGTCGCTGTGGCAGACGCCCGCGGCCTTGACCTTGATCAGCACCTGCGTGCCCGACGGCTGCGGCGTGGCCTCGTCGAACTCCTGCAGCGGCGCCTTGAAATCGGCGACCTTGAAACTCTTCATCGGCGTCCTCCCGGCATGCTTGTCGTTCTCGCCGTCACCATGCCACGGCAGACCAGCCGTGACAAACATGCGGAGCGTGTCTCAGGCCAGCGGATGATGACAGGCCGCGAACTGTCCGGGCGCGACCTCGCGTAATTCCGGCATTTCGGCGCTGCATTGCTGATCGGCGCGCGGGCAGCGCGTGCGGAAGCGGCAGCCGGACGGCGGCGCAATCGGCGATGGCGGCTCACCGGTCGCCACACTCTCGGCGGGACGCACGTCGGGATCGGGCACCGGGATCGCCTGCAGCAGCAGGCTGGTATAGGGATGCGCGGGCCTGGCGAACAATTGCTCCGATGGTCCGACCTCGCAGAGCCGGCCGAGATACATCACCGCGACGCGGTCGCTGACGGCTTTGACCACCGCGAGGTCATGCGCGATGAATAGCAGCGTCAGGCCGAAGCGCGCTTTCATTTCTTCCAGCAGATTGAGGATCTGCGCGCGAATCGACACGTCGAGCGCTGAGACGGGCTCGTCGCAGACGATGAACTCCGGATTGAGCACCAGCGAGCGTGCGATGCAGATGCGCTGGCACTGCCCGCCGGAGAATTCATGCGGCAGGCGGCCGGACACCAGATCGGCATCGAGCCCGACCGCGGAGAGCACGTCGTGAACCCTGCGCTTGCGCTCGGCGGCATCCTTGACGCCGGCGATGATCAGCGGCTCCGCCACGATATCGCCGATGCGCCGGCGCGGATTGAGCGAGGCGATCGGATCCTGGAAGATCAGCTGCACGCGGCGGCGCATCTTGCGCAGCGCTTCGCCTTCCATTGCGGTGAGGTCCTCGCCATCGAACATCACCCGGCCGGATTTGGCGCGTCGCAGTTGCAGCACCGCGCGTCCCAGCGTCGACTTGCCGCAGCCCGATTCACCGACGAGCCCCAGCGTCTCGCCGCGCGCAACCTGGAGGCTGACGCCGGAGACGGCATGCACCGTCTTGCTGCCGAGCCCATATTCGACGACGAGATTGTCAACGTTCAGAAGCGGCGCGTCCCGCACGGCCAACTGCATCATGCGCCCACTCCTTCCGCCATATGGATCGGATGGAAGCAGGCGTAGAGATGGTCTGGCATCTCCGCGCCCTTCAGTTCGGGCTTTGCCTCGTGACATCGGCCGGCGGCATAGCGGCAGCGCGGCGCGAACGAGCAGCCCTTGAGCGGCCGGGTCGGATCGGGCGGACGGCCCGAGATCGCAGGCAGTGGCGTATGCGGGGCAGTCTCCAGCTTCGGGATCGCCGCCAGCAGCGCCTCGGTGTAGGGCATGTGCATCCGCTTGAACAACGCCTGCGTCGGCGCGCGCTCGACCACCCGGCCCGCATACATCACCGCAACCTCGTCGGCGCGGCCGGCGACGACGCCGAGATCGTGGGTGATGATGATCATCGCCATGTGGCGGCGGCGCTGCTCGCGCGCCAGCAGATCGAGGATCTGCGCCTGGATGGTGACGTCGAGCGCCGTGGTCGGCTCGTCCGCGATCAGGAGCTTAGGCTCACAGGACAGCGCGATCGCAATCGCGATCCGCTGGCGCATGCCGCCGGAGCATTGATGCGGATATTGCGCGAGCCGCTGCTCCGGTGCGGGAATGCCGACGGCCGCGAGCAGCTCGATACTGCGCTTCTTCGCCGCCGGCGCATCAAGCTCGAGATGCTCCTGGATCGTCTCCATCAGCTGGGTGCCGATGGTCAGCACCGGATTGAGCGACGTCATGGGATCCTGGAACACGACCGCGAGATCGCGGCCGCGCAGGCGCCGCAACCGCTCCGCATCGAGCCGCACCAGGTCCTCGCCGTCGAACATCACACGGCCCGAGAGCCTCGCCTTCTTCGGCAGCAATTGAAGGACCGCGCGCGACAGCATGGTCTTGCCGCAGCCGGACTCGCCGACGATGCCGAGCGTGCGGCCGGCCTCCAGGGACAGGTCGACATGGTCGACGGCGCGCAAGTTTCCGCGCGGGGTCGGCAGCTCGACCGCGACGTCCTCGATGGTCAGGAGCGCACTCACAACGCCCCCTGACGCGGGTCGGTCAACGCCCGCATGGTGTCGCCGACGAGGTTGAACGCCAGCACGGTCAGGAACAACGCGGCCGCCGGCAGGAAGGCGAGACGCGGCGCGACGTCGAGGCTATCTCGCCCCTCGCCGATCATGCTGCCCCAGCTCGCCACCGGCGGCGGCACGCCGAGGCCGAGGAACGACAGCGCCCCCTCCACCACGATGGTGACGGCGACACCGAGCAGGAAGAACGCCAGCAGCGGCAGGATCACGTTCGGCAGCAGCTCGCGCAGCAGGATGCGGGCGTGGCTGGCGCCGAGCGCCTCGGCCGCGATGACGAATTCGCGCCGTGCCAGGGTCAGCGTCGCCGCCCGCGCCACGCGCATGAACGCTGGAACTCCGAGCACGCCGAGGATCACCGTGAGATTGGGAATGGACTGGCCGAGATAGGCAACGACCGCAAGCGCGAAGATCAGCGGCGGAAAGGCCAGCAGCACGTCCATGCTGCCGACCACCACCGTCTCGAACCTTCCCCGGAAATAGCCGGCGAGCAAGCCCAGCGCGCCGCCGAGCGTAAGACCAATCATCGGCGCGATCAGCCCGACCGTCAGCGACACGCGCGCACCGAAGATCAGGCGCGCGAACTCGTCGCGGCCGAGCCCGTCGGTGCCGAGCCAATGTTCCCCGGAGAACGCCGCGCGGCGCTCCAGCATGTCCATGTCGACGGGGTTCTGGATCGGCAGGATCGGCGCGAGAATTGCGAGCGTCAGGATGATCGCGAGCCAGACGCTCGCGATCCAGAACAGCAGCCCAAGCTTGCGCCTGCGGCGCACCGGCGCGGCCGTCGTCTCATCCTGCATCGAAAGCTCAAGCGTGGCCATGGCGGATCCTCGGATCGAGCACGGCGTAGAGCATGTCGACGATGAAATTGACGATGACGAAGCCGCAGGCAACCAGCAGCACCACGCCCTGGAGAATGACGAGGTCGCGAGTGTAGATCGCGCCGACCAGCAGACGGCCGATGCCGGGCAGCGCGAAGATCGTTTCGACGATCAGCGTGCCGCCGAGCAGGCGGCCGATATTGATGCCCGTCACCGTCACCAGCGTCAGCGACGACGGCTTGAGCGCATGCACGAACAGGATACGCGCGGGCTTCAACCCCTTGGCCTTGGCCAGCGCGATATAGTCTTCCTGCAGCGTCGCGATCATGTCGGAGCGCAGCACCCGCATGATCCCCGGCCATTCCGCCAGCGCCAGCGTCAGCGCCGGCAGCACGAAGAAGCGCAGATTGTTCAGCGGCTCCTCGGTGAACGGCACATAGCCGGTGGCCGGCAGCCAGTGCAGCTCCACCGCGAACAGGTAGATCAACAGGATCGCCACCAGGAAGGACGGCATCGACAGCATTGCGAACGCGCTTCCAGTAATGAAGCGGTCGAACGCGCCGCCAGCGCGCGCGGCACAGGCGATCGCGACCGGAACGCCGATCGCAAGGCCGATGCACTCCGCCATCAGCATCAGCTGGAGCGAGACCGGAATGCGCTCGGCGACCGCCTGCAACACCGTCTGCCCGGTGCGGAACGAGCGGCCGAGATCGCCCTGCAAGACATGCCCGAGCCAGCTCAGATAGCGCCACCACAGCGGCTGATCGAGCCCCATGTCACGGCGCAGCGCCGCGACATTCTCAGGCGTCGCTTGATCGCCGAGGATGACGTAGGCGAGATCGCCGGGGAGAAGCGAGGCGATCAGGAAGGTCAGCAGCGAAACCGCGAGCAACACCGGCAGGATGGCAAGCAGCCGCCGCACCACGAAGGTCAGCATTTACAGGTCATTCCAGCCAGCTGGAGGAGACGTCGATCACACCGTTGTAGATCTTCGGAAAGCCCTTCAGCTTGGCGCTCGACAGCGCATAGTAGGTGTTCTGGAACGTCCAGAACCAGATCGCCTCCTTGTTGATCAGGCGGCTGATCGCGCAATAATCCTCGATCCGCGCGGCGGTGTCGGCGGTCGTACGGGAATGGTCGAGCAGCCTGTCGAGTTCCGGATCGGCGAAATTGGCAAGCGCGAGCGGACTGCCGCTGCGGAAGTTTGCATACATCTGCGGATCGGGATCGGCGAGGTCGACGATACGCCACGGCACGAGCTGGAACTGACGCATGAAGGCGCGCGGCGGGATGGTGGCCTGATCGACCTGCTCGATCTCCATGTTGGCACCGGCGCGCTTCCAGAACTGCTGGAGCACCTGGCCGATCATGCGACCGCGCGGGGTCGCGGTCACCAACATCTTGAACTCGACCGGCTTGCCGTAATCCTTCAGCAGCGCCTTGGCCTTCTCGACGTCGTAAGGCAGCGCGCCGTCGTCCTTGCACTTGACCCACGAGCCGTCGCCGTAAGGATTGCTCGCGGGCCGGCTCAGGCCGTTGCTGATCGCCTGCGACATCTTTGGACGGTCGATCGACATCACCAGCGCCTGCCGGACGCGGACGTCGTCGAATGGCGCCTGCTTGGTGTTGAAGGCATAGACCGCGGCGCCCGAGCCCTTGTAGGTGTGCACGGTGAGCTTGGAGTCCTTTTGCGCCTTCATGATGTTGTCGGCGTCGTTCTCATCATCCCAGATGATGTCGGCCTCGCCCGATTGCAGCGAAGCGAAGCGCGACTGCGCATCGGGCAGCGGCTTCAGGACGATACGGTCGAGATAGGGACGCCCCTTGTCCCAGTAATTCGGGTTCTTCTCCAGCACCATGCGGTCGCCGGCGGTCCATGATTTCAGGATGTAGGGGCCGGTGCCGACGGGATTGCGATTATAGTCGTCGCCCTTGGTCTTCCAGGCGGTCGGCGAATGCACGACGTTGTTCTGGCTCTGGATGGTAATCGTCGCCGGCAGGTTCACGGAGGGGTCGGTGAGATTGTAGACGATGGTGTATTCGTCCGGCGCCAGCACTTCCTTGACGTTGGTGATGTAGAAGGCGCAGCGGCACTTGTTGGCGGGGTCCTTCTGCCGGTCGAAATTTTCCTTGAACGCCTGTGCATTGAACGGCGTGCCGTCGTGGAATTTCACGCCCTCGCGCAGTTTGAACGTCCAGCTCTTGTAATCGTCCGAATGGGTCCAGGACACAGCGAGCTTCGGCGCGGCCTCGCCCTTGTCATTGAGCGTGGTCAGCGTATCGAAGATCGCGGCTGCCGCGGTGAAGGTCGAGGTGTCGTAGACGCCGACTTTGAGCGGATCGAAGCCGGTGATCTCGAGCTCCTGGCCGACTGTAATGCTGCCGCCCGATTTCTGCGCCTGCGCCGGTGCGGCCAGCACAAATGCCGCAACGAGGAAAATCGGCGCATGCTTGCGCGCCGTGGCAGCAATGATCGTCATGGTTCCTCCCGGGATCCCTCGTCCGATATTTCGGATCGTTGAATGACTCGGAGGCGAGATTGGCGACAAATGCACGCGACGGCAAGAGGAACGCACGCGAGATCAAACGCCGCATGTGCGCCGCAATGCGCTCAGCGCGTCGCGGCGGTTTTGCCTGTCGGAATTGAGGCATCGCCCGCAAGGCCGATCTCGTCACGCAGCGCATCGGTGTGCTCGCCGAGCACGGCCATCGTCTTGCCCGGCGTCGTATCCGCGCCCGACATCCGGAACGGCAGATTGAGCACCCCAAACGAGCCGCCGCCGTCTTCTACCTGAGACAGCGCCCGGCGATGCGCGATCTGCGGATCGGCCAGCGCTTCGGACACGGTGCGATAGGCCGAGGCCGGCACGCCTGCCGCACTGAGCGCGACGAGACAGGCCTCCGTCGAGAGCGGCTTCGACCAGGCCTCGACGCCGTCCATCATGTCGGCCCAATTCTCGCGGCGCGGCGCATAGGAGGAGAAGCGCGGATCGGTGATCCATTCGGGGCGGCCGATCACGCCCATCAAACACTGGAACGTCTTCTCGCTCGCGACCGTGATCATGACGTAACCGTTGGCGGTCTCGGTCGGCCCGAACATCGGGCGCGGCGGCGGCTTCACGGCGAATTGCGCGCTCTGCAACTCGATCACGGTCAGGGTCAGCATCGACTCCAGCATGGAGACATCGATGTGCTGGCCCTGGCCGGTCACCGTGCGCTGATAGAGGGCGGACGCGATCGCGCCGAAGCCGTAGGTGCCGGTGACGACATCGGCATGATAGATGCCGCAATAGTCCGGCCGGTTGCGGCCGGGCTGGTAGGCGAGATGCGCCATGTCGTAGCCGGAGGCCGCATGGATCACCGGGGCATAGGCCGGCAGTTCGGCCGAGGGCCCGCTCTGGCCGTAGCCCGAGATCGAGCAATAGATCAGCTTCGGATTGACGGAGCGGAGGCTGTCATAGTCGAGCCGCAGCCGGCGCATCACGCCCGGGCGGAAGTTTTCGACCAGAATGTCCGACGTTGCGGCCAGCCGCCGCACCGCCTCCCGTCCGTCCTCGGATTTGAGGTCGAGCACCACGCTCTTCTTGCCGACATTGAGCTGGCCGAACACGGTGCTGCAGCCGTTGCGCAGCGGCGGCCGGGTCCGCATCGTCTCGCCACCGTCGGTCTCGACCTTGATGACCTCGGCGCCCATGTCGGCCAGCATCCGCGCGCAATGGGGACCGGCGATCGTGGTCGAAAAATCCAGGACCCTCAGGCCCGCGAAGGCCTTTGTCGTCGTCCCCTCATGCATATCTGTTAACTGCATCCCAGCATCCTTGGCCAAGCCCGCGGATCTCTTAGGAACCTTTGATGTTCCCTCTTGTTGTCGCGCCGACCCTAGTGGGCGGCGGTTGAGTAGGAAAGTCTTTACCGAACCGACGCCTCCCGTGGGCAGGGCTTGAGGATACCAGGGGCAACTGGACCCGTTCTTGCATAGCAGCAAGCGGGATCGGATGAGGGCAATCGTTCTTGAGGGTCTTATTCGTCACTACCGAGATGGACGATTTCGTCCGCGTGGGCGGACTCGGCGCCGTTTCCGCGGCTCTTCCCAGAGCCCTTCGCCCTCTCGCCGATATCCGGGTCATGCTTCCCGGCTACCGCGACATCATCGAACAACTCACGCATATCCAGATCGTCGGCCGCTGCCCCGCCTTCGCGGAGATGCCGGCCTGCTCGCTCGGCCGGGCCGCGACCAAGGACGGGCTGCCGGTCTATGTGCTGTTGTGCTCACAACTCTACGACCGGCCCGGCAACCCCTATGGCGACGAGTCCGGGCGCGACTGGCCGGACAATGACATCCGCTTCGCCCGCTTTGCCTCAGCCGCCGCTGAGCTGGCCATGGGCAATCTGGATAAGAATTGGGCAGCAGACCTGGTCCATGCCAATGACTGGCAGGCCTCGCTCGTGCCGGCGTATCTGGCCTGGCGCGGCGCCAGGGTCCCGTCGATCCTGACCATCCATAACCTCGCCTATCAGGGCCTTTTCCCGAAGGACTCGCTGCGGCGAATTGGCATCCCCGAGAGCTCCTTCCATATCGACGGCGTCGAGTTCTACGACAAGCTCTCCTTCCTCAAGGCCGGCCTGGTCTACGCCTCGCACCTCACCACCGTCAGCGGCACCTATGCGCACGAGATCACGACGGAGGAATTCGGCTGCGGCCTCGAAGGCCTGCTCCGTGTCCGCTCCAATGCGGCCGAGCTCACCGGCATCCTCAACGGCATCGACGAGAGCTGGGACCCGCGCTATTGCGCACAGCTCGCGCAACAATTCGGTGCCGGCGACTGGGTCGGCAAGAAGGCCAATGCCGACTACGTGCGCAAGCAGTTCGGCCTCGCCGTTTCGCGCGGGCCGATGTTCGCGATCGTCGCCCGCCTCGTGCACCAGAAGGGCATCGACCTCGTGCTATCGGCCGCCGACGAGATCGTCGATGCCGGCGGACAGATCGTCGTCACCGGCTCCGGCGAGCCCGCGCTCGAGCAGGCCCTGATCGACGCGCATCGCCGCCGCCCCGACGCCATCGGCGTCACCATCGGCTTCAACGACGCCCAGGCGCGGCGTATCTTCGCCGGCAGCGATTTCACTCTGATGCCGTCGCGGTTCGAACCTTGCGGCCTCAGCCAGATGTACGCCCAGCGCTTCGGTTCGCTGCCGATCGGCCACCAGACCGGCGGTCTCGCCGAAACCATCACCGACGGCGAGACCGGCTTCCTGTTCCAGAAACCCTCGCACGACTCTTTCCTCGGCGGCGTCCGCCGCGCCTTCGAAGCGTTCGTGGCCCAGGACCAGCTCGACACCATGCGCCGCAGCGCGATGGGCCGGTCGTTCTCCTGGAGCATCTCGGCTGGGAGTTACAACGCGCTGTATCGGAAGCTGGCGGCGGTGTGAGGGGGCGCGCTTCCGCGCACTCCGTCATCCCTGTGCGAGCCACCGCTCTGTGCCCCGGACGCAGCGCAGCGTCTCTTCGACGGTGCGCTGCAGAACCGGGGCCCATGCCTCCGCAATCTCGCTCTCGTCTTCTGGGTCCCGGCTCTGCGCAGCAGCGCTACGCGCCGCAGCGCGTCCGGGACACGAGAGATGGGCTCTCACTCCTTCCCGCGCACGTCCATCTGCGGCCGCCCGATCCACGCCCTGTTGAGACACCGGACCATCCAGTCGGGCTGCGGATTGCCGCGCAGTCGCGCCTGCGCTTCCTGGTAGGGACCGACGTAGCGCAAACGGTCCGGCAATTTCGGATAGACACGCCTAATCCACTTCAGCGCGTTCTCTGCCGCCCTCTCGTCACGCTCGTCGAGTTCGAAGCCAAAACCCGGACGTAACCGCTCCGGCAGCATCCGGGCCGTCAAGGCGCGATACCATCGCGGCGGCCGCAGCCACGGGCGCGCGCCGCCAAATATCTGCGCGGCGATCTCGCGCGCGGCGGGACTGACGGTCAGCGTCTCCGACTGCACCATGCGCGCCGTGTAGTCCGCAAAGCCAGCCCAGTCCGCCGACAGATCATCCCCCGTCAGTCCGAACAGCGCACCAAACCTCCGGCTTTCCGTCCAGTACCCCTCGCGCGCCTCAGTCGAGAGCGGCGGCAGCACGAGGTCATGCGCCATCAGCGCGGTCTCGACCAGCGTGGCGTGCACCCAGCGCAGCGACGGGATGTCGTTGGCGCAATAGCGCGAGCCCGCCGCGAACGGGCCGACCGTCTCGGGCATCGCGCCGACGATCATGGCGTGCCGCCGATGCAATTTCCGCGAGGATGACATTGCACGATCGAGCGAGCCGAACACCATGGCAAAGACGATGTCGAAGGTGCGATGAAAGCGTCCGATCGGATCGGCAAAGGTTTTGGAATGCTCGGCGATGGCGGCCGCGACCCAGGGATGGCCGAGTTGCAGCAGGAGCGCTCGGCCGGCGCCGAGAAAGATCACGGCCTCCCGGTCGATCCGCCATGTCACGGAGTCGGGCCCGAACACGCCCGGCACCGGTCCCGCCGCACCAGCGCGAACCTGATCGAGCGCCGTTTCCAGATCGTTCGCGGACACCACTGGCAGGGCCTTTCAACTGCGGTCCACTGACGATCCGCAAGGCCTGTGGCAATTCGATGGACGCTCTCAGCGCTTTGCCGGCGCTTCCTGCGGCGGCGGATCGTCGTCCGCAATCGCGCGCCAGGCGGCACCGTCGAGATCGTCGTACTGGCCGCTGCGGAGCGACCAGAGGAAGGCGACGAGACCGGCGCCTCCGAGCATCAGCGCCAGCGGCACCAAGATGACCAGGATCTCCATCACATGATCTCCCGCGCGGCGCTGCGGGCGCGCAGCGAGTTCAGCATCACCAGTATCGACGATCCGCTCATGGCCGCCGCCGCAATCAGGGGCGTGACCACGCCGCTGATCGCCACCGGCACGGCGAGCACATTGTAGCCGATCGCGAGCCAGAGATTTTGCCGCATCAAATGCAGCGCCTTGCGTGCGGCATCGATCGCGGCGACGATCGGCGCCAGCGGCCGGCCGAGAAAGACGAGATCGGCGGTGGCCTGGCTGAGATGCGCGGCCGAGATCGGCGACATCGAGACATGGGCGGCCGCCAGCGACGGCGCATCGTTCATGCCGTCGCCGACCATCAGCACCTTAGCGCCGCGCCGCTTCAATTCCTCGATCCGCGCGATCTTGTCGGCCGGCGTCACGCCCGCGCGCCATTCGGCGATACCAAGTGCATGTGCCGCAGCGATCACCGCGGGCTCACGGTCGCCGGAGAGGATCTCGATGCCGATATCGCGGGCCTTCAACGCTGCGATCACCGCCTGCGCATCCGGCCGCAGTCCCTGACGCACCGACAAAATGAAACTTTCGCTGCCCTTGCTGAAGGCCACGATGGAGGCTTCAGGGTCAAGTATCACGCCGCCGATCAGCGCCTCGGCGCCGCAGAACGACGGACGCCCCAACCGAAGCTCGACACCTTCCACCACGGCGCGCACGCCCTGCCCGGCTTCCTCAACCGCACCGACGATCGGCGACGTCGCGCCCGCGGCCTGCGCGACCGCAGCCGCAACCGGATGATGGCTCGACAACGCGAGGCGCCCGGCGAGCGTGAATATCTCGGCGGGGATGTCGCCCGCATTCGTCACGTCGAGATCGGGCAGCGTCAGCGTGCCTGTCTTGTCGAAGATGACGTAGTCGGCCTCCGCGAGACGCTCTATCGCATCGCCCGAATTGAGCAGTACACCCGCCCTGAACATGGCACCCGAAGCGACCGTCTGCACGGTCGGAATGGCAAGCCCGAGCGCGCAGGGACAAGTGATGATCAGTACCGCCACGCCCGTCACGATCGCATCGTGCCAGCTCGCACCGGACAATACCCAGCCGAGAATGGTGATCAGCGCGGTCGCGTGCACCACCGGCGCGTAGAGCCGCGAGGCGCGGTCGGCAAGCCGCATATAGCGCGAACGCGCGGCAAGTGCGTTGTCCAGCAGCCGGGCGATCTCGGCAAGCAGCGTCGCCTCGGACGCCGCCGAAACCCGCACCCGCAGCGTGCCGGAGATGTTCATCGACCCCGCATAAACCGGCGTTCCCTGTTCGGCCGTGACATAGAGCGTCTCACCGGTGATCAGGCTCTGGTCGATCTCCGACCGGCCCTCGATCACGGTGCCGTCGACCGCACAACGCTCGCCGGGCCGCAGCAGCACGATGTCGCCGGGATGGATCGCCGCGACCGGGACCTGCGAGATCTCGTCTGGCCCGACGAACTTGGCCGCAGTCTCCGCCTTCAGCGCAGCGAGATTGCCGGCCACCGCACGGGTCCGCCTCCGCATGCTCTGGTCGAGAAAACGGCCGACCAGCAGGAAGGTCAGCAGCATGATTGCCGCATCGAAATAGGCGTGCTCGGCGTGGTGGATGGTCTCGACCACGGACATGCCGAGCGCAAGGCACACGCCGATCGAGATCGGCACGTCCATGTTGGTCGTCCTGTTCGACAGCGCGCGCCAGGCCGAGCGGAAGAACGGTTGGCCGGCATAGGCCGCCGCCGGCAGCGCGATCAGCGCCGACAGCCAGTGGAAGAAATCGCGCTGCTCCGGCAGCATGTCCGAAACGTTGCCGGACCACACCGGGATCGACAGCATCATCACGTTCATGGTGGCGAACGCGGCGACGCCGAGGCAACGCAGCAGGAAGCGCGATTCCGCGACCTCGGTCTCCTCCGCGCTTTCGGTCTCGTACGGATAGGCCTTGTAGCCGAGCTCCTCGAGGCGGTCGATGAAGCTGACAGGATCGAGCGTGCCCTGCTTCCATTCCAGCGCGACGCGGCGGTCGGTCAGATTCACGCGCGCCAGCGTGACATCGGGGATGGCGGAGAGGCCGCGCTCGATCTTGGCCATGCAGCCGGCGCAATGAACGCCCTCGACGGCGAGATCGATATGCCTGATGCCCTCGCCCGCGGTCCGGACATAGTGCGAAAAATCCCGCGTGACCTGCATGACGAATTCCCTCAGTTCAGGATCACACGATTGCGCGACATGAAGACGCGCTGTCCCCGCGCCTCACCTTCGATGACGAGATCCCACTGGCCCGGCGGGACGGAAGCCGCATTGCCGCGATAGATGCCGATGCCGGCCTCCGACAGTTCGACCTGGAGATCGGACCGCTTGTCGGTCGGCCGTTCCAGCCGCCCGCCGAACTTCAGCCCGCTCATCGGCTGGCCCCTGGCGTCGCGGGCATCGACCTGCAGCGTGGCAGCGCCATCGGCGCGTCGCTCGATATGGGCGCTCACCTGCCATTTGCGCGCGGCTTGGTCGTGCGCGGCTGATATCTCTCGGTCATAGGTGAGGCCCGCGGCATAGGGGCTGTCGACGTCGGTGCCCGGGAGCGTCGCGATCGCGAGCTTCATCATGGTGACGTTGACGCCGATCACGAGGCCGAAGAAGGCGACCAGCATCAGGAACACTTTCGTCCCGGTCAGCGGCTTGGCGGCCATGGCAGTCTCCTGAATTTACGGCGCGACGAAATTGTCGGTGGCGGTGGCGACTTCGCCAAGGCCGATGTCGATGACGTGGAAGTGCACGGGAATCGACTTCTCCGGATTGCTCTCCGCGGGCGCGGTGACCAGCAGGCGCAGCTCGCTGGTGGTATCGCGCGGGATCACGATCATCGGCCTGTCAGGCGTCACGGAATCGGCACCGACGACATGCGTGGTCAGGTTGGACGGACCTTCAGCGTCGATCGCGATGACGCGATCATAGCCGCTCTTGTTGAGCAGCCGCACCGTATAGGCGTTGCGGATCGATCCATCGCTGAGCTTGACCGCGACCGGATTTCGGTCGTGCAGCACGTTGATGTCGAGCAGGCTGCGGGTGGCGAGCACGTAGATCATGATGCCGCCGACCGCCGCGATGATCGCGCTGTAGACGATCGTACGCGGCCGGACGATGCGATAGACCGGCGCCTTGCCTTCCTGGCGGCGTTGGATGTTGATGTCGTTGTCGTAGCCGATCAGCCGCCTCGGTCGCCCGATTTTGGTCATCACGTTGTCGCAGGCGTCGATGCAGAGCCCGCACTGGATGCATTCGAGCTGCGGCCCGTTGCGGATGTCGATGCCGGTCGGGCAGACCGCGACGCATTGATAGCAATCGACGCAGTCGCCGACATGCTCGCCGAGCGCGCGCAGCTCGGCCGCCTTCTTCACCGAGGTGCGCTTCTCACCGCGGTCGTAGCGATAGGTAACGTTGAGCGCCCATTCGTCGGTCAAGGCGGCCTGGATGCGCGGCCACGGGCACATATAGGTGCAGACCTGCTCGCGCATGAAGCCGGCGAGCACATAGGTCGTCGCGGTCAGGATGCCGATCCAGATATAGGCGATGGCAGGCGCCTGGAAGGTGACGAGCTCCTTCACCAGCGTCGGCGCGTCGTTGAAATACAGCACCCAGGCGCCGCCGGTCCACCAGGCGATCATCAGCCAAATCGCATGCTTGAGCGCGATCTCGGAGATGCGCTTGAGGGTCAGCGCACTTGCCGACTTGTCTTTCCGCATTCGCTCGCGGCGGTCGCCCTCGACCAAACGCTCGACGGCGTAAAACAGGTCGGTCCACACCGTCTGCGGACAGAGATAGCCGCACCAGATGCGACCGCCGACCGAGTTCATCAGGAACAGCGCGACGGCGGCAACGATCAGGAGGCCGGTGAAGTAGTAGACTTCCTGCGGCCACAGCTCGATGAAGAAGAAATAGAAGCGGCTGTTGGGAAGATCGATCAGCACCGCCTGGCTGGGGGCACCGAGGCCGCGGTTCCAGCGCACGAACGGCAGCAGGTAGTAAACGCCGAGGCAAAACGCCATCAGGCCCCATTTGATCCGGCGGAAGGTGCCGTAAGTGCTCTGGGGATAGACTTTCTTCCGGGCTGCGTAGAGCGGCCCATAATCGTCTTCCGATGTGAGCTCGTTCGGGTTCACGGTCTTGTTCATCGCGTTAGAACTTCTCGAAGTGGTGCGATTGAACCTAGACCCGGCACCACCGCGCCGATTGATCCAGCTCAAACGGGGGCGCTTTTGTGCGCGCGTTTGCGTGACAAAGTCTCGATGGAGACCAGGCTGGCGCCGCAACGAAGCTGCGTTCCCTCCCCCCTGTGGGCAGGGCTAGCGAGAGGGGTGGCCCAGCAAAAGGTCGTCGATGGTGCACCGAAGGCAGGAGTGCAACGGAAAGAATCCCCGTGTGGCACCCCCCTCCCTGCCCCTCCCCCATAAGGAGGGAGGGAACGGAGAGAGCGCCGCTGCCGCTGGACTAATTTCGGCCACAAGCCAACGAGTCCTACTTCCCGCCGCCCAGCGAGTGGACGTAGACCGCCATCGCCTTGATCGTGGCGGGGTCGAGCCGTCCTTCCCAGGCCGGCATGACGCCGGCGCGGCCCTGGCTGATGGTCTCGATCAGGGTGGCTTCGTCTGAGCCGTAGAGCCAGATCTTGTCGGTCAGGTTCGGGGCGCCCATCTCGGGGTTGCCCTTGCCGCCGTCGCCATGGCAGGCGACGCAGTTCTCGGCGAAGATCTTCTCGCCCTTGGCGGCGTCATAGCCCTTGCGGGTCGAGAGCCCCGAGAGCGAGCGCACGTAATTGGCGACCGTCACGATCTCGTCCGGCTTCAGCACGCCATCCTTGCCGAAGGCGAGCATCTGGCCTTCATGCGTCTTGGCGTGGCCCGAGCGCGCGCCGAACTGGATGGTCTGCATGATCTGGTCGAGCGTGCCGCCCCACAGCCAGTCGTCGTCGTTCAGGTTCGGAAAGCCCTTGGCGCCGGCACCGCCCGAGCCGTGGCACGGCGCGCAATTGTCGCCGAACACGGTCTTGCCCTTGGCGCGGGCGAGCGCCAGCAACGCCGGGTCCTTCTCGATGTCGGCGAGCGAGGCCTTGCCCAGCACCGCCATCTTGTCACCGCGGATCTTCTCGAGGTTGGCGAGTTCGACCGCGACGTCGGCGCGCGACGAATAACCGAACAGGCCGGTCGTGTTGCTGGCGATCAACGGCCAGGCCGGATAGACGATCCAGTAGCCGATCGCCCAGACGATGGTGAGGTAGAACGAGATCACCCACCAGCGCGGCAGGGGCGTGTTGAGTTCCTTGATGCCGTCCCATTCATGTCCGGTCGTGGACTTGCCGGTGACGGAATCGATGTCGCTATGATGATCGGTCATGATCTCTTACTCCTCCCGCAACGGCAGGCGTGCCGCTTCGTCGAACGCAGCCTTGTTACGGGGCCATAATGCGTAGGCGATGATCGCGAGAAAGATCGCAACGAACACCGGCGTCCAGATCGTCGTGACGAGGCCAGACGCGAGATTGTCGAGTGTCAGGATGGCTTTCATCGTTCGTGCCTTTTCAGCGAAGATTGGCTTTCTCGTTGTAGATCTTGAAGTCGACGAGCGTGCCGAGCATCTGCAGATAGGCGATCAGCGCGTCCATCTCGGTCGGCGTACCGGGCTTGCCGTCGAAATTGCGGACGACGGCCTTGGCGTAGCGCTTGCTGAAGGCATCGGCGCCGGCATTATCAGGGTCGGCCTGGGCCTTCAGATCGGCGCCTGCGCTGGCGATCTGCTCGTCGGTATAGGGCGTACCGACAGCCTTGAGCGTCTTCATGTGCTCGGCGATCGTATCTGAATCGACTTCCGTTGCGCTGAGGAACGGATAGCCTGGCATCACCGACTGCGGCACGATCGCACGTGGGTTGGTTAGATGCGTGACGTGCCAGTCGTCGGAATATTTGGCGCCGACGCGGGCAAGATCCGGACCGGTCCGCTTCGAGCCCCATTGGAACGGGTGGTCGTACATGCTCTCGGCCGCAAGCGAGAAGTGGCCGTAGCGTTCGACCTCGTCGCGCAGCGGGCGGATCATCTGCGAATGGCAGAGGTAGCAGCCCTCGCGAACATAGACGTTGCGCCCCGCAAGCTCCAGCGGCGTGTACGGCCTGACGCCGTCGACCGCCTCGATCGTGCTCTTGAGGTAGAACAGTGGCGTGATCTCGACGAGACCGCCGATCGCGATCACCAGCAGGATGCCGACGATCAGGACGATCGAGTTCTTTTCGAAGATTTGGTGACGTGCCCAGAACGACATGGAAGGCTCCTCATTCCGCCGGCTGAAGCGCGACGGGCATCTGGACTTCCTGTTCGCCGACGCGAACGGTCATCCAGAGATTATAGGCCATGATCAGCGCGCCGATCAGGAACAGGCCGCCGCCGGCAGCGCGGATGATGTAGAAGGGATGCATCGCCTCGACGCTCTCGATGAAGGAATATTCGAGGAAGCCGAGCGAAGTGTAGGCGCGCCACATCAGGCCTTGGAGGATGCCGGACACCCACATCGCGGAGATGTAGAGAACGATGCCGAGCGTCGCGATCCAGAAGTGCCAGTTGACGAGCTTGAGGCTGTAGAGACCCTTGCGGTTCCAGATCCACGGCACGAGGCAGTACAGCGCGCCGAAGGAGACGAAGCCGACCCAGCCGAGCGCGCCGGAATGCACGTGGCCGATGGTCCAGTCGGTGTAGTGGCTGAGCGAATTCACCACCTTGATCGACATCATCGGGCCTTCGAAGGTCGACATGCCGTAGAACGCGACGGAGACGACCAGCATGCGCAGCACGGGATCGGTGCGGAGCTTGTCCCACGCGCCCGACAGCGTCATCAGGCCGTTGATCATGCCGCCCCAGGAGGGCATCCACAGCATGATCGAGAAGGTCATGCCGAGCGTCTGGGTCCAGTCCGGCAGCGCCGTGTAGTGCAGATGATGCGGGCCGGCCCAGATGTAGAGGAAGATCAGCGCCCAGAAATGGATGATCGACAGGCGATAGGAATAGATCGGCCGCTCCGCACGCTTCGGAATGAAGTAGTACATGATGGCGAGGAAG
>Ga0065165_1000889_pt1 | contig 38581 bp, 41 predicted proteins | sample AraplaMF_Cvi_mMF_FD_63813 | JGI IMG/M metagenome (GOLD analysis project Ga0065165, IMG submission 63813) | Arabidopsis root microbial communities from the University of North Carolina, USA - plate scrape MF_Cvi_mMF (version 2) (version 3) | ecosystem: Host-associated > Plants > Roots >... | reverse complement strand
AGGGTGAAGCTGTGCGAATCGCTGTCGTAGCTGACGCCTGCCGGCAGGGTCCAGCCGTTGCCGACGCCGCGGCCGTCGAACAGCACCAGTTCGACGTCGCGCTGCAGGGCGTAGTGCTGGAGGCCGTCGTCGGTGACCAGCACGTCGACCTCGGGGTGGCGTTCCAGCAGCAGCCGGCCGGCCTGGGCGCGGCGGCGGCCGACCACCACCGGGCAGCCGGTTCGATTGGCGATCAGCAGCGGCTCGTCGCCGACCTCGCGCGCGCTCGATGCGGCCAGGACTTCACGCGGGCCGGTATCGCCTTCCCCGCCATGGCCGCGCGAGATCACGCCGGGTTTGAGGCCGGCGGCGCGCAGCTGTTCGACCAGCCAGATGGTGAGCGGGGTTTTCCCCGTACCGCCGATGAAGATGTTGCCGACCACGATGACGGGGACCGGCAGGCGTTCGGATTTCAATACGCCGGCGCGGAACAGGGCAACGCGCAGCGCCGCCAGCCCGCGGAACAGCAGGGACAGTGGCCACAGGGCGAGGGCCAGCGGGCCGCGGCGGAGCCAGGCGCGGGTCAAAGTTGATTCGAGAGAAGATGCCATTTGAATGAAACGTTGGCTTGTAAACGTCGTCCCCGCGGAGGCGGGGACCCAAGTTCTAGTTGAGCTGACGAAACGCTCGCAAACTTGGATCCCCGCCTGCGCGGGGAGTTGGGCCGGGCAATGCCCGGCACGACGGTCCATTCGAGTTACGTGTCTGCTTTACTTCTGCCCGCCCGACTGCGCCGCAAACGTCAACTTCTCATACCCCGCCATACGCGCCGCTTCCAGCACGTTGATCACCATCTGGTGCATGGCAAACTGGTCGGCATTGACGATGATGACCGGGTCCTTTGCCGGGCTTGCCAGCGGCTGCCCATCCGGGCCGGTGCTGGCCGCGCGCTTCAGGTCTTCGGCCAGGCCGGCCACGCCGTGGAAGGACACGGGCACGTTATTCACCGTGTAATTGCCCTTGGCATCCACGGTGACGTTGATCTCGAAGGGCTTGTCGATCGCCTTTTCGGCGTCGGCGGTCGGCAGGGTGATCTGCAGCTCGGTGAACTTGCTGTAGGTGGTGGTGACCATCAGGAAGATCAGCACCACGAGCAGCACGTCGATGAACGGGATCAGGTTGATTTCCGGATCCTCGCGCTTGCGGCCGCGGCGAAAATCCATCATTTGCGGGCACCGTGCACGACGTCGACGAATTTCACGGCCTGCAGCTCCATGTCCATGATGAAGCTGTCGACCAGGGCGCGGAAGTGGCGGTAGAACACCAGGGCCGGCATCGCGATCGCCAGGCCGAAACCGGTGTTATACAAGGCCACCGAGATGCCGTGCGCCAGCTGGGCCGGGTTGGTGCCGGTCGCGTTCTGGGCGCCGAAGATCTCGATCATGCCGACCACGGTGCCGAACAGGCCCATCAGCGGCGCCAGCGAGGCGATCGTGCCGAGTGTGGTCAGGAAACGCTCCAGCACGTGGGCGACACCCCTGCCCGCTTCCTCGATCGATTCCTTCATCACGTCACGCGGCGCGTCGACGTTGCGCAGGGCGGCCGCCAGCACGGCGCCGAGCGGCGAATTGGTTTGCAGCTTGTCGATGATGTCCGGCGTGACCTTGCCGCTGCGATAAACCTGGATCACTTCGTCCAGCAGTTGGCGCGGCAGGATTTTTTCACGGCGCAGGTAGATCAGGCGTTCGACGATCAGGGCCAGAGCGATGATCGAGGCAATCAGCAACAGCCAGATGGGCCAGCCGGCGGCTTGAAGAATGGCGAGCAAAAGGAACTCCTGAATGGGTAGAAAAACTATACGGAAACGAATTGCGCAATGTAACGTGTTGCCAGCTTTGCGGCAAGTAGAGTTCTGCACACTTTCTGTGGATAAAAGTGTGCGCAATAGCCTTTACGGAAGGAAAGATCCTTGATTCATAAGCGAAATTTTTCCATGCGTAAAAACTTGGCAGGCACCGCACCTGATTTTCCAAGTTGAAACATCGACATGTCTACCCAACGTAACTTGCCCACAATTTCTGTGGATAAATTTGTGCGAAATCGCCTTTCCTTAAGGTAAGTCATTGATATTTCTCAAGGAATTTTTCCCGCTGAAAAATTTAGCAGTCCTCCGCGCCTGTGCGGTCTCTGTATTCTTCCTACAGCCCCTCCCAGTTTCTCCACATTTTTTGTGGACAAAATTGTGCGCAAGCGCACATATGCACCGTAAGTTCTTGATACGTAAGAGAAAAGTGTCGACGCCTGTTTTTTAGGCGGCAGGCGTCGCTGGAGGCGCAAACCGGCTGTGCACACAAACTGTGGAAAACGATGTGAGCAAGGCCGTCGCGTACAGCGCAAGCCCATGAATCCAAAGGGAAATCAAGCGCAAGCCCAAAATTTGGGCAGCGCTGGCACCGAGGATAGTCTTACGCGAGAACTAATGCAGCCGCCAAGGCTGGTATAGTCCCATCCCTGACGAAAACTTGGGCCGAGCTGGCAGTTCGACCTGGGGCGTAGTCCGGGACTTGTGCGTCGGCAAGCAAAGACAAACTGTCCACCGATCTGCGCTTCTTCACAAATTTTGTGGAAAAGATTGTGAGCAAGGACCTTGATCTAGATCAAAGTCTTTGAATTTAAAGGACAAATATCCTCTGCAGCATTTTTAAGCAGGAGCTGATTTATGCACCACCGTTCCGTTCCAATTACCAAGCCAGGGATATGTGCACATAAATTGTGGAAAACAATGTGAGCAAGGCCGTGCACAGCCACCTAAGTCCTTGATTGCTTTGGAAAAACATATGCGTGCAAGATTTTTAGGCAGCCTGAATGGCCCGCGGCTAAAGCGCCTGAGAAAGCCTCGAGAGCAAGGGATGCGGCCGACCGACGCATGGGGCGAAGACAGTACGAAAGTACGGCGAGCCCCATGCAACGCCGCCATCGAGGCTTTATCAGGCGCTTTAACTCACAGATTCTGTGGATAAGATTGTGGCCAAGTGCCACCCGCACCATCCAAGCCTTTGATCCGTAAGGAAATTTTGTTTCTGCATCGAAATCAGGCAGCCGTAATAAGCATTTAGAATCAACCGTTTACAAAACCTATTTGTTGTACTACCGCAGATATGGCAAGCACCTACCCTTGTCGTATTTTTGTGGACAGATCGACCTAAGCTACCACTATGCTGACTTCGCAAGACGCCGATCCGGCCTACGCCGCCCCACCCGTCCTTACCGTTACCGCGCTCAACCAGCAGGTCGCGCGCCTGCTGGAGCGCAGCTTCCCGCTGGTGTGGATCGGCGGCGAAATCTCGAACTTCACGCGGGCCGCGTCCGGCCACTGGTACTTCACGCTGAAGGACGATGCGGCCCAGGTGCGCGCCGTGATGTTCCGCGGCCGCGCCCAATACGCCGGCTTCACGCCGCGCGAAGGCGACAAGGTCGAGGTGCGCGCCCTGGTCACCCTTTACGGTGCGCGCGGCGACTACCAGATCAATGTCGAGGCGATCCGCCGCGCCGGCGTCGGCGCCCTGTATGAAGCCTTCATGCGCCTGAAGGACAAGCTCAGCAACGAGGGCCTGTTCGACCAGGAGCGCAAGCGTCCGCTGCCGCTGTTCACGCGCGCCATCGGCATCGTCACCAGCCCGCAGGCGGCGGCGCTGCGCGACATCCTCACCGCGCTGCGCCGCCGCGCCCCGCACGTGCGGGTGGTGCTCTACCCTGCCCCGGTGCAGGGCCAGGGCGCGGCCGAGAAGATCGCCGAGGCGATCGCCACCGCCTCGCGGCGCGCCGAGGTCGACGTGCTGCTGGTCTGCCGCGGCGGCGGCTCGATCGAGGATTTGTGGAGTTTCAACGAGGAAGTGGTGGCGCGCGCCATCAACGCCGCCTCGATGCCGGTCATTTCCGGCGTCGGCCACGAGACCGACTTCACGATCGCCGACTTTGCCGCAGACTTGCGCGCGGCCACGCCGACCGCCGCCGCCGAACTGGCAGCCACCGCCCGCGATGAGTGGATGAGCTCGCTCGAAGCGGACGCCGACGACCTGCGCCGCACCATGGAGCGCATCCTGTCCGAAGCCAACCAGGGCCTGGACAATCTCAGCCGCCGGATGATCAGCCCCTCGGACCGCATCGCGAATCAGCGCCTGAAACTCCTGGGCATGGCCAGCGGTCTGACGCATGCGGTGCGCGCGCCCATCAATCGCAAGGGTGTGCTGCTGGCCCAGCTGCAGCAGCGCTGGGCGCGCCACCTGCCGGATGTACGCTCGCTGCGCGCCCTGCTGGGCTCCGAGCGGCGCCAGCTGACGGCCAGCATGACGAGCCAGCTGCGCCAGCGGCGCGAGGCGCTCGGCGCGCTGTCCGCCCAGCTGGAGCTGCTGAACCCGCAGCGCACGCTGGAGCGCGGCTATGCGATCGTCAGCAATGCCAAGGGCAAGGTGCTGCATTCGCCCGGGCAGATCAAGCCGCGCGACACCATCGTGGTGCGCCTGGCCGAGGGCAGTGCCGAGGTCGGCGTGGCCAGCGTGCAGGATTTGCTTGAATGAAACGAAAGCCAAACATGCAACCTTCACGCATCCGGTTTAGAATATGCGACCGTTTCGGAAGAACGACCCGTTTCCAACCAATCAAGGAATAAGACATGGAACATACTCTGCCGCCGCTGCCGTACGCCAAGGATGCCCTCCAGCCGACCATGTCGGCTGAAACCCTGGAATTCCACTATGGCAAGCACCACCAGGCCTACGTCACCAACCTGAACAACCTGATCAAGGGCACCGAGTTCGAAAACCTGTCCCTGGAAGAGATCATCAAGAAGTCGCAAGGCGGCATCTTCAACAACTCCGCCCAGGTGTGGAACCACACCTTCTTCTGGAACTGCATGAAGCCGAACGGCGGCGGCGCGCCGACCGGCCCGGTGGCTGACGCCATCAACGCCAAGTGGGGCTCGTTCGACAAGTTCAAGGAAGAGTTCCAGAAGTCGGCCGTGGGCAACTTCGGTTCGGGCTGGACCTGGCTGGTGAAGAAAACCGACGGCACCGTCGACATCGTCAACACCTCGAACGCCGGCACCCCGCTGACCACCGAGAACAAGGCCCTGCTGACCGTCGACGTCTGGGAACACGCCTACTACATCGACTACCGCAACGCCCGTCCGAAGTTCGTCGAGTCGTGGTGGAACATCGTCAACTGGGACTTCGTGAACCAGAACTTCGCGTAATCGCGTCGCTGCCGCACCAGGCAGTATCGGAAACACGGCCCGCTTTTGCGGGCTGTGTCCGTTTACGGCCTTGCCGTACGACAAACAATTCGACTATAGTGGAAATATAGAATTCAAAGACGGAGCCGGAAGATGGAAAACAAGCATGCGGTGACCGCGCTGGCCGCCCTCGCCCAGGAATCGCGCCTGGCCATCTTCCGGCTGCTGGTGCAAACCGGTCCCGAGGGCATGGCCGCCAGCAAAATCGCCGAAGCGCTCGGCATCCCGCCCTCCTCACTCTCCTTCCACCTGAAGGAACTGACCCACGCGAACCTGATCCTGCCGCGCCAGGAAGGCCGCTTCCTCATCTACGCCGCGCAGTTCGACACCATGAACGCCCTGCTCGGCTTCCTTACTGAAAACTGCTGCGGCGGCAAGCCGTGCACGCCTTCCTGCAATCCTTGAAGAAGCAAGCCATGAACGTCCTTTTCCTCTGCACCGGCAACTCCTGCCGCTCCCTCATCAGCGAAGCCGTCTTCAATCACCTGGCCCCTGCAGGCTGGCAGGCCATCAGCGCCGGCAGCCAGCCCACCGGCAAGCTGAACGAGCGGGCGCTGGCCCTGCTGGCGAATAAAGGCATCTCCACCGAGGGCTACTACAGCAAGTCCTGGGACGCGCTGCCGGTCACGCCGGATATCGTGGTGACCGTCTGCGCCAGCGCCGCCGGCGAGACCTGCCCGGCCTATCTCGGCCCGGTCCTGCGCACGCACTGGGGCGTGGACGATCCGAGCCACGTCGTCGGCACCGAAGAAGAGATCGACGCCGCCTTCGTGCAGGCCTATGCGATCCTGCGCGCCCGCATCGAAGCCTTCCTGGCCCTGCCGCTGGACGAGCTGAAAAGCGATCGTGTCCGGCTGAAGGCGGCACTGGACCGCATCGGCAGCCTGCAGGCTTGAGGAGACCGGAATGACACTCGCACGACGGCTGCTTGCCGAAGCCCTGGGCACCGCCCTGCTGCTGGCCGTGGTGGTCGGCTCGGGCATCATGGCCGAACGCCTGGCGGGCGGCAACGTCGCCATCGCGCTGCTGGCCAATACGATCGCCACCGGGGCCGGCCTGCTGGCGCTGATCCTGATGTTCGGCACGATCTCCGGCGCCCATTTCAATCCGGTGGTGACACTTTCCGAAGCGTGGCAGAAGAACCTTCCCGCCGCCGAGGTCCTGCCCTACGTGGCGGTGCAAATCGCCGGTGCATTCGCCGGCGTGGCCGCGGCCCACGCCATGTTCGGCGAGCCGCTCTACTTCGCCTCGGAACACGTGCGCACCGGCGCCGCGCAATGGTGGAGCGAGTGCGTCGCGACCTTCGGACTGGTGGGCACCATCATCGGCTGTTCCCGCAGCCGCCCTGGCATGACGCCATTCGCCGTGTCGGCCTATATCACGTCCGCCTACTGGTTCACGGCCTCGACTTCCTTCGCCAATCCGGCCGTCACGCTGGCCCGCGCCGCCAGCAACAGCTTCGCCGGCATCCGCCCGGTCGATACGCCCGGATTCATCCTGGCGCAGCTTGCCGGCGCCGCGGCCGCGACCATGCTGTTCACCTGGCTGTATCCGGCGCCGCCCGCCGGCGCCACGGTGGGCGGCACGGTGGCACCTGGAGACTTTACATGAACAAGATCCCGAACCTCCCCAACATCAAGCCGGAACTGCTGGCCCTGCCGACGATCGGGAAACTCGAACCCGTCGGCGACCTGAACCACCCGCCGCGCATCCTGATGCTCTACGGCTCGCTGCGCGAGCGTTCCTTCAGCCGCTTCCTCACGTATGAGGCGGCGCGCATCCTCGAGCACTTCGGCGCCGAGGTGAAGATCTTCGACCCGATGGAACTGCCGATGGCCGGCAGCGTCCCGGACACGCATCCGAAAGTGGTCGAACTGCGCGAGCTGTGCCTGTGGTCGGAAGGCCAGGTCTGGTGCAGTCCGGAGCGTCACGGTGCCATCACGGCGGTCATGAAAAACCAGATCGACTGGATTCCGCTGGAGATGGGCGCGATCCGGCCGAGCCAGGGCCGCACGCTGGCCGTCATGCAGGTCTGCGGCGGCTCGCAATCCTTCAACGTCGTGAACACCCTGCGCCTGCTAGGCCGCTGGATGCGCATGTTCACGATCCCGAACCAGTCCTCGGTGCCAATGGCCTACAAGGAATTCGACGATGCCGGCCGCATGCGTCCGTCCGCCTATTACGACCGGGTCGTCGACGTGATGGAGGAGCTGTTCAAGATGACGCTGCTGCTGCGTGGACGTACGGAATACCTGACGGACCGCTACAGCGAGCGCAACGAGCGCGCCCGCAAGGCCATCGACCGCCAGATCGAAAAGTTGTAGAACACCGGGCGCCTTAGGGGGTATGCTCGCCGCATGGACCCTACGCGCCTGTCGCCCATCGCGTCGCTGCAACTGGCCGTGCGCGCCGCCGTCTCCGCTGTGACCGCCCTCGCCATCGCGCAGTCGCTGGACCTGGAATACCCGATCTATGCGCTGATCGCGGCGATCGTCGTCATCGATCTCAGTCCGGCCCGCACGCGCGAATATTCGCTGCAGCGTGTCGCCGGCACCATTCTTGGCGCCGGGTTCGGCGTCGCGCTCAGCCTGAGCTTCGACGTGCATGCGCTGACGATCGGCATCGGCATCGGCATCCTGGCGTCCATGTGGCTGTGCCATCCGCTGCGGCTGCAAGGGGCGGAAAAAGTCACCGGCTATACCTGCGCCATCGTGATGTTCGACCACGCGGGCGCACCGCTGGCCTACGCCGGCCACCGGCTGATCGAAACCCTGCTCGGCGTCGGCGTCTCCCTCCTCGCCAGCCTTGTGCCGAGACTGCTGCGCGAACGCTAGGGACGCATGGCTTGCCAGGAACATTGGATCAAAGGCCACTACCCATGCCCGGCGGCCGGGCGTAGGCTCGTCCGCGATGACACCATCGAACACCGCACTTCCGGAGCTCACATGAACACATTACTCGTGCCAAGCGACGGCTCGTCGAATTCGATCCGGGCCGTCAGCCATGCGGTCGGCATGGTAAAGGAGCGCGTGACGCCGGCCGAGATCGAGCTCCTCTACGTGCTCGACCCGCTGACTTTCACCTCGCTCGGCCTGACGCTGGCGGACGACGCCTGGCAGCGCGAGCGGCCGGCCGAGGTCGACCGTGTGCTCGGGGACGCCGAAAAGATCGTCCGCGAGGCCAATGTGCCCTTCCGGGTCTGCTGGCGGGTCGGCGACCCGGTGGACGAGATTGCGGCCGAAGCGAAAGAGAAACCGCTTGCCGGCATCGTCCTGGGCACCCGCGGCCGCGGTGCGATCGCCAACCTGCTGCTCGGTTCCGTCAGCAGCCGGGTGGCTTGTCTCGTCGACGTCCCAGTCACTCTCGTCAAGTAAAAGCGCCTAGCAATGATAGACACCGCCCGCGCAGCGCCGCGCCGTCCGCCGCGCCAGGCCGGCATAACTGACCGGCGTCAGCGGGCGCCCCACCACGGCGGCGGCCGGCGCCACGAAACTGGGCACCCTGGGAACACCGGCGCGCTCGGCCGCTTCGAGGGCCAGGCCCAGCGCCAGCACGGCCAGCACGCCTGGCCCGATGCGTTTGAGGATCTTCATGGGCTTCCCTTCCCTTTCGCCGTGGCGGCCTTGAAGATGCCGGGGATGTCGCTCAATTCCTGGACCTTGTCCGGCGTGAGCTTTTGCGCGCCGGCCGGGATGGCCAGCTTGAAGGTATCCGCGGCGACCTGGGCGCCGGTCTTCCAGTTCCAGACGTCGAGCCGGTATTCCGGGCTGCCTCCGACCTTCCTGCTGGTGATGCTGTAGCGGCAGGGGTAAGGATTCGGCCCTTGGGCGATCCAGATCTGCCAGTCCACCTCGGCGGTGCGGAAGGCGAGATGGTCGCATTCCACGCCGCGGATCACGCCGCTGCCGAGATCCTTGACCTCGGTGACCTCCGGCATCAGCTCCTTGTAGGGATCCGACATCAGCAGGTCCGCGCCGGGCACCGGCCGATGGTATTTGTCGCGCAGGACGTCGACCAGCTGGTCGATGGTACCGGCCGCCTCGACCTGGGCGAACATATTCGAATTCTTGCCGAGCAGGGTCACGGTCTTGCCGTCGAAGCTCATCTCCATGTTCGCGAAGCCGCCGCGGCGGGTCACGTGCAGCTTGTCCGGGCGGTTCAGGACCAGGTTGCCGGATGCGGCCAGCGTGATCTTCTGCTGCTGGGTACTGACGATGTCCAGGCCCGAATCGAACTCGAAGGAAATCGACTTCTGCGCCGCCAGGTAGTCGGACATCGCCTTCAGCAGGCGCTTTGCATCGGCTTCGTCGGCATGGCCGGTGCCCGGCATGAACATCGGCATGAGCGCGACGCACAGCAGCAGCGCACGGCTCGACGGCCTCTTCATCTTGTGCTGGCAAGTCATACTGGCCTCCCATCGCAATCCTTGAAGTGTAGTGCGGATGGGTGAAGCGCCAGGGCAGCGCACGAAGCACGGCAGGCACCTGCTGATGCGTCTCAAATAAGGTACCGATGGACAGAACCTGACCCGGTCACGCCACCGACCAGGAATCATTTATGACTGGCAATCACAAATGCACTGTCGACATTCTTTACATTCCTCATCTCTCACCCGGCAGCACCTTCTGCAAGGTGTTGATTCTGCTCACATTTTCTTTACTGCAATGAAAGTTGCATATTGTCATCACATCTTTCTCAATCTCAATTTAGGCCTCCATGAAATCGATCGTTTCCCACACCGTCCGCGCCGCTGTCCTGGCAAGCGCAGCATGCCTGTCCGTCGGCGCAAGCGCCACGCCGCTGAGCTTCGACTGGGCCGTGACCGCCACCCAAGGCGGCATGGGCGTCAAGGCCGGCGACACGATCACCGGCACCATCACTTACGATACGACCGGCTCGGCAAAGACCAACGGCAACGGCTGGAACGGTAGCGGCTATCAGTATTACAGCACGCCCACCTTGAAGACGACCGTGACCGTGAACGGCCGCACTGAAACCCTGAACCTGTACGCCATGATCGTCAACGACTTCTCGATGTGGGGCGGTGACGAAGTGATCTTCCGCGCCGACAGTTCGCCCTTCGGCCGCTTCGAATTCGACCTGGTCGATTCTTCGATGAAGGCACTGTCCAGCCTGGACCTGCCGACCACGATTGATGGCGCAGCCTTTCGCAACAGCTATTTCTCGCTTGGCGGCTATCCCAACCAGCTCAGCGGCAAGATCGCCAAGTTCGAGGCCCCCGCTTCGAGCGACGTCCCTGAGCCGGCCAGCCTGGCCCTGTTCGGGATGGCCTTGGCCAGCCTGTGCGTCGCGCGCCGCAAGCACATGCGCTGAGCTCATGGCTCTGTAACCAAAAGAAATCCGCTGCGGCGGATTTTTTTGTTTACAAGTCCGCTTTTGTCGCGAAACTGTATCAATTTGTCCTTCTACAGCGGCAAATGTGCCGTGTAGTTACTTGCTCTTATACAATGCCGGGGTCAAGGAGAGCATCATGTATCGTGTACTGTTGGTCGAAGACGATCCGCGTCTCGCGGAGCTCGTCATGGAATACCTGTCCGGCTATGAATTTTCGGTCGATCTCGTCACGCGTGGCGACACCGCACTCGAACATTTCAAGCAGAGCCAGCCCGACATCGTCGTGCTCGACCTGATGCTGCCGGGGATGGACGGCATGGTCGTGTGCCGCCAGATCCGCGAACAGTCCGAGGTGCCGATCCTGATCCTGACCGCGCGCGAAGACACCTACGACGAAGTCTCGGGCCTGGAACAGGGCGCGGACGATTTCGTCAACAAGCCGGTGCAGCCGCGCGTGCTGCTGGCGCGCCTGCGCGCCCTGCTGCGCCGCACCCAGACCAAGGCGGCGCCGGATACCCGCTTGCTGGAGTTCGGGCAGCTGCGCATCCTGACCAACGACCGCAGCGTCACCTGGCGCGGCCAGCCCTGCATTCTCAGCAATACCGAATACAAGCTGCTGCTGGTGCTGGCCGAGGCGGCCGGCCGCGTGCTGTCGCGCGACGAGCTGCTGAAGAAAATGCGCGGCATCGAGTTCGATGGTCTGGACCGCAGCATCGACAACTGCATCTCCAAGCTGCGCAAGAAGTTCGACGACAACCTGTCGGAAAAGATCAAGACCGTGTGGGGCGAGGGTTACCTGTTCTCGCCCTCGGCCTGGAACTGATCAGCGCCCACCGGAACAGTCGATGAAGCTGCCGGTGGTATAGGACGCTTCATCGGACACCAGCCACAGGATGGCCCGCGCCACCTCCTCCGCTTCCCCTCCCCGCCCCATCGGGACCGAGCTTTTCAAACGCTCGATGCGTCCCGGCTCGCCGCCGCTGGCGTGCATGTCCGTGTCGATCAGGCCGGGCCGCACGCCGTTCACGCGGATCCCCTCGCCCGCCACTTCCTTCGCCAGCCCGATGGTCAGCGCGTCCAGCGCCGCCTTCGAAGCCGCATAGTCGACGTACTCGCCGGCGGAGCCCAGCACCGCGGCGCGCGAGGACACGTTGACGATCGCGCCGCCGCTGCCGCCGCGCTGCGTCGACATGCGCAGCACCGCTTCGCGCGCACACAGGAAACTGCCGGTGACATTGGTGGCCAGGATGCGCCCGATGCGGCCGGCATCCATCTGCTCGACCCGCATCTGCCGCGCCAGGATGCCGGCGTTGTTGACGAGGGCGTCGAGGCGGCCGCAGCGCGCATCGACGTCGGCGAACATGCGCAGCACCTCCGCTTCCTGCGACACGTCGGCCTGCACGGCGAAAGCCTTCCCGCCGCCGGCTTCGATGTCGCGCACGATGGCCTTGGCCGCATCGGCATCGGCACGGTAGTTGATGCCCACCAGCCAGCCGCGATCCGCAGCCAGACGCGCGCAGGCGGCGCCGATGCCGCGGCTGGCGCCAGTGATTAAAATTGTTTTAGTCATGCGCGCAAGGATAGCGCGTTCACTCGAACAGAGGAAGGATCGCCAGCGGCGCGTGGGAGGTCGCCACCTGGCCACGCTCGGTGCCGGACGTGAATCGGTAGATCACCGACGGGAAGGCTTCCTCGGCGTCGCCATTCGACAGCGGCAGCGATTGTTCGGTACCGTCCGGACGGCGCAGGCGGGCGCCGGCCTCGATCTTTTTCAGGAACACGAAGCGCACGGCGGCGCACTGGCGGCCACGCTGGGAGCCGTCGACGTAACGCGCGAAGTCCAGCGCCTGGGCGCAGGCGGCGCGCAGGTCGGCCACGTCGTACAGGCCGTCCGGACGCACGGCGATCGACACCTGCGGGCGCAGGATGAAGCTGCCGCCCTTGCGGTTCAGGCCCAGCGACGCATTCTCGTCGTAAGCGGCTTTCTGCAGCGGGAACACGGTGCGTCCCAGCGGGTCGAGCGGCAGGTTGATCTGGGTCGACTTGCCCGACACCAGCAGCTGCAATCCCTCGCCGGGCGCCGCGCGCTCTTTCGGGAGTACCTGCAGCTGGCTCACCAGCAGGTTCTTCGGGCCGCCGTATTTCTCGAACACGACCATGGCCCGGTAGGCGTCCCGGTAACTCAGGGCATCCCCGCCGAGCGCCTGCGCGCCGGCCGAACCGGCGGCCAGCAGCAGGGCAAGGGATGCGATGAATTGTCGGGTGGGACGCATCGTCAGAATCGATAAGCGATGGCGGTCGAAACCGTCAAGTTGGTGGACCGCTCGGTCAGCGGGCTAAGCCTGGCGTCGCCCAGCAGGCGTTTGGCCTGCAGGTTCGAGGTCAGCATCCAGGACGGCGACAGCACCCAGTTCCAGCGGGCGCCGACGTGCACATCCTGCACACCGCCGCCAGGCCGGTAAGCATGGAAGCGGCTGCGCGCGGCTTCTTGCGCCGACACGCCAAAATAACTGTCGTTGTAGTTCGCGTTGACGATACCCACGCCGGCCGACACCGACACCCGGTGGCGCTCGCCGAGCACGGCCGCGAGGCGCTGCACGCCGAGATCCAGGCGCAGGCCGTCACGGTCCTTGCCGGCGCCATACAGCACGCTCGAGGTCAGACGCCACTGCGGATTCAGGTAGACATTGTAGAAGGCGCCGGCTTGTAGGCGCGCACCGATCTCATCCATACCAGCCAGGCGCCCGGTCGGCACCATCGCCCTGTCACTGGCGCCGATCGTGTTGATCAGGGAATTGTTGACCCCGCCGACTACCTGGCCAGTACCGGACTCGTCGCGGCCCGGCAGCACTGCCAGCAGCGGCCCGGCTTCGACGGTCGGCGAATTCGACAGGTGCATGCCCGCGCTCATCCCTGAAATGAACACGCCGTTGCTCCATTCGACCTGGAGCACCGGCAGTGCCGACACCCTGCGGCTTCCCGTACCCTCGTAGCGCGGCGCCGACTGCAGGCCCAGCCCCACGTACATGTCGCGGCTGCCGTCCGGCATCGGATTGGTGGCCGGGGTCTGGGCCTGGGCCGCCCCGCCTGCTAACAGACTCGCCATGGCGAGGGGTAGAAGCTTGTTCATGGATAGAGTAAAAAGATTCAGGAAAACAAGATTCTACCGCCTGTCTTCCCTCCTCCCGGATCTCCTATTTCTGTTGCACGATTTCCGTTGCGAATTCCACCGGCAAGTCGCTGCGCTCGACCGCCACCAGGTGGGCCGGCGAGGTGGCGATCATCGAGCACATCACGTCCGGCGGCGGGTGGCGGTCGACCTTGTGGACGACGATCTTGCCGGCCTCGCGGCTTACGCCGGCGATCGAGGTCGCGTAGCAGGGATTGGCGGGGCCCATGAAGACGCCGATGACCATGGTGTTGTCGAAATCGATCGGCGGCATCGGCGCGTCCGGCGCATGGTACTGCCACAGGCGGGCCCAGGCTGCGGCATCCCTGACGACCACGTTGCGGGCTTCTTCCACTTTCGACATGCTGGTCAGGCTGACCGTCTGGAAGCGCAGCGCGGCGCCCGTCGCCGGGACGAACTCGACCGGGATGTCGGTGCGGTCGATGGCGACGATCTGCATTGGCTGGGTCACCACGGCCGGGCAGACATCGAAGGTCTGCAGGCTGCGCTCGTCGACCTCGACCTTGACGGAAGTGGTGCCGGCAAGCACGTGCGGGATGGCGACGGTGCGGCAGCTGCCGGTATCGCCGAGGAACACGCCGACCAGCATCTGGTTCGTGAAATCGACCTTCGGCAGCTCGGGCGCCGGGCTGCGGCCGGCCGTGTGCTCGGACCACAGGCGGGCCCAGGATGCCTCGTCCTTGATGACGACGTTCTTTTTCTGGGTGACGCCCGAGAAGCTGTCCATCGCCACGCGCTGGAAGGGCATCTGGGTGCCGGCCTTCGGCAGGAAGTTGAAGCGTTCGACCTTGTGCGCGCTGCCCAGGCCGAAGTCGGCCTTGTCGAGGTTCTTGACGATGGTCTCGAACATGCTGCGCGATGCCGTGTCGGTGCAGCTGAGGCGCGCGCCGGCGATGCTGTCGGCATTACGGCACAGGACGGTGTCGGGCTTGGCGCCGAACAGCACCTGCTCGTAGGAAGCGTCGGCGCAGTTGCCGGCGTGGTCCCACAGGACCTGCTTGCCGTCGATGATGAAGATGCGGTTGCGGTTTTCGGTGCAGATGGCTTCGCGCGCCATGGCCTGGAAATCGTTCATCGCCAGCGTGACGGGCGGTTCGCTCGCGCCACCACCCTGGCCGACCTGGCCTGCCTGGCGGTCGGATTGGGAAGACGACCCGCCGCCGCATCCGGCCAAACCGGCCAGCAGCAGCGCCGCTACCGGCAAAACACCCATCGCACGTCCAAACATCCTCATCTGCTCGCCTCCGCTCGCCTCTTTCTGGGAATAAAAAAAGGCCCACCGTCACTCGCGCATCAGGTGGGCCAAACGGAAAAACCTGATGAGTAGCCATCCTACGCAGGGCTGGCAAGCAAATCCCCCTTCTTATGTCAGGCTTTTGTCTTAACTTTGTAAAACATGATCAATTCAATCATTGCTCCTATACAATTCCGCCCATGAGCAAGACGACCTCGCCGGCGGCGTGAACCGCCTCTTCTTCCGCTTCTTCATCCTGGTGATGCTGTCGATCACGGCAGCCACCTTCGTGGTCTATTTCGTGTTTTCCCGCCTGTTCGGCGACCCGCTGGAGGACATCGCGCGGCGCCAGGCCTCGGCCCAGATCTTCCTGCTCGAACAATACGTGGACCAGGCGCCCGCCGACGAATGGCTGGCGCGCCTGAACAAGGTGCGCGAGGTGTCGGAGGCGAAATTCGACCTGATCCCGCTGGACCAGGCTCGCAAGGCCCTGCCGAGGACCAGCCGCGCGGCCTTCGAGCGCGGCGAGCTGGTGCTCGACCCGGCAAACAAGACCTTCTTCCGGCGCGTCGACATGCGCGGCGAGCGCTACATCGGCAGCAACGAGGAAGCGATCCGCGCCTCGCGGCTGCCGGTCGACCTCGGCCAGGCGCTGGCAATGGAAGTGGTGCGCTACGTCGTGGTGGCGCTGGCCCTGCTGGTGCCGATCGCGCTGTGGTCGCGCTCCCACTGGCAAGGCTTGCAGATGCTGTCGCGGGTGGCTGACGAATTCGGCGCCGGCAAGCTGTCGGCGCGCGCGCGGATGAAGCCCTCGGACGCGGCCTATCCGCTGGCCGGGCGCATCAATGCGATGGCCGAACGCATCCAGGGGCTGCTTGAATCGCAGAAGAACCTGCTGCATTCGGTGTCGCACGAATTGCGTACGCCGATCGCGCGACTGGAATTCGCGCTCGAGCTGCTGGCGGACAAAACCGGCGACCCGGCGCTGGCCAAGCGGATCGCGGCCATGCACGGCGACCTGGCCGAGCTGAACGAACTGGTAAACGAGCTGCTCTCGATGAGCAAGCTGGACAACGCCACCGAGCCGCAGCGCGCCCTGTTCGAGGTCGAACCGGTGCTGCGCGAATGCGCGGAGGGCCTGCATCCGCGCCCGGACACGCTGCTGGTCGAGCTGGAATCCAGGCTGGGCAGCGTCGACGGCGACCGCCGCCTGTTGGCGCGCGCAGTCGGCAACCTGCTGCGCAATGCCCAGAAATACGCGGCGCACACGGTGGCGCTGAGCGCGCGCCGCCACGACGGCCTGCTGGAAATCGTGGTCGACGACGACGGTCCCGGCATTCCCGAGGACGAACGGGAACGCATCTTCGAGCCTTTCTACCGGCTCGACCGCAGCCGCGACCGCGCCACCGGCGGCTTCGGGCTCGGGCTGTCGATCGCGCGCAAGGCCGTGGTTCTTCATGGCGGCGTGCTGCAGGTGCAGCGTTCGCCGCTGGGGGGCGCCCGTTTCCTCATCACTCTCCCGGACGGGGTCTTGAGCGCCTGAGACTTATTTCGACGCCGCCGCTTTCGCCACCAGCATATCGGCTACTTGCAGCACGCCCTGGAACATTTCCTGCGGATTGTTGGTCTTGGTGCTTTCGTGGACCATCGATGGCGAGGTCAGGTAGCGGCCATCGACCACGATGGTCGGCACCGAATTCACTTTGTAGGCCGCAATCACTTTCTCCAGCTGGCGCAGCCTGGTCTGGACGCCGAAGGAGTTCCAGGTATTCAGGAAAGTCGCGCGGTCGATGCCGTTCTTCGAGACCCAGTCGATGATCGCGGCGTCCTGGTTCAGGCGGATGCGCTGCTGGTGCACGGCATTGAACACCTTGGCGTGCATGTCGTCGAGGCGGCCCAGGGCTTCCAGCGTCAGGTAGAGGTGGGCTTCCGGATCGTTGACGCCGGTATAGGGCATGTGGATGCGGCGCACCTGGATGCGGTCGCCCTGCTTTTTCACCCACTCCTCGAAGCCTGCTTCCAGGCCATTGCACACCGGGCAGTGGTACATGAAGAACTCGATCACCTCGACCTTCTTGCCGCTGGCCTGGACCGGCTGCGGCTCGGCGAGCGTCATGTAATCGACACCGTTTTGCGGATTTGCCGGCGAGGCGAAGGCGGTGGAAACGGCAGTGGCGAGCAGGCAGGCGGCGGCAAGGCGCAAGAGACGCATGGAGTATTCCTTATGTCGTGTGATCGATATGCATAGCTTAGCATTCTTTATGGAAAAGATTGCCTTAAAGGAAACTTAGGGGTGAAAAAAATCCCGCCGGAGTGGCGGGATCGTGTTTCTGGATCTGAAGATCAGCGGCGGCGCACAACCGGCGCCGGGGGCGGTGCTTCCGGCCTGACGTGGCTCACGCCGTACCACAGGTGCTCCCACCAGTGCTCGCGCGAGCTCACAATGCGCAGGCACTGGCGGTCGATCTCGCCCTTGAACACCGGGTCGGCGCACTGCTTGCTCGCCAGGGCATTGCGCTGGTTCTCCGCATTCACGAGGGCGACGCAGAGCCAGAACACCATACCGACGAGCACCGCCACCACGCCCCACAGCCAGTGGAGGTAGTAGCTCACGTCGGTCAAGTCCTCGTCTTCCGGCTTGGACTTGTCATAGATCTTCAGGATCTTGCCTTCGGCATCGCTCATTTCGTTTTGGCTGCCTTTGCGACCAGTGCGTCCATCACCTGCAGGGTGGCGGTGAACAGCTGGTTTTCGTTACCCGCCTTGACCGTATTGTAGACCGTGGCCGGCGAGGTCATGTACTTGCCGTCGATGACCACGGTCGGCGCGCCATCGACCTTGTAGGCATCGATGAGTGCCGGCAGGCGGCGCAGCTTGGTCATCACGCCGAAGGAATTCCAGGCGCTGGTGAAGGTCGCGCGGTCGATGCCGTTCTTCGATACCCAGTCGATGACGGTGGCATCGTCCTTCATGCGGATGCGGTCCTGGTGGATGGCCTTGAACACCTTGGCATGCATCTCGTCGACTTTGCCCAGCGCTTCCAGCGTCAGGTACAGGTGGGCTTCCGGATCGGTCGGGCCGCCCGCCGTCAGGTGGATGCGCTTCAGGACGATGTTGTCACCCTGCTTTTTGACCCACTGTTCGAACTGCGGTTCCAGCGCATTGCAGTGCGGGCAGTGATACATGAAGAACTCGATCACCTCGACCTTCTTGCCGGTGGCCTGCACCGGCTGCGGCTGGGCGAGCGTCACGTACTCGACCCCGCTTTTCGGGTCGGTCGGCGAAGCAAAGGCCGGGGTAGACACGGCCGTGGCAACGAGGCTGGCGGCAAGCAGGGCGAAACGCAGGGAACGCATAGTTATCCTTCTCGGGTTGGTTGTGCAAACGACCGCGAGATTACCACTTTTTCGCCCGCCAGCCTTAGCCACGGCTTATTTTTTAGTGTTAGAAGTCGTAACGGGCCGAGAGTTTCAGCTGGCGGCCGTCGCTCGGGTAGATGCCCGATTGGCAGCCGTAGGCGTAGCTGAAGTGGCGGCGGTCGGCCAGGTTCAGGCCGGAAGCGGCAATTTCCCACGCACCCAGCTTGAGCGCATAGCGCGCGTCGAAAGTGACATAGGACGGCATGCGCGCCGCGCAGCTGTTGTCGAAGTCGCTGCCGTAGCGCTGGCTGTCGACCCACTGCGCACCCGCGTCGAAGCTCTGGCGGTCTCCCTGCCAGGCCAGGCGCGCCGTCAGCACGTTCTTCGGTACCAGCACCATTTCGCGGCCGGCGTTCGGGCCCTCCGTGAACTTCGCGTTCACGTGCTGCAGGTGGGCGCTGGCGCGCCAGCCCGGGGCCAGCTGGGCCTCGGCATCGATCTCCACGCCTTCACGGCGGGTCGGGTCGAGGTTGGTGTTGGCGAAGGCGGTCGGGTCGTAGAAGATCTCGTTGTCGAGATTGTGGCGGAACACGCGCGCCGTCAGCTTGCGCGTGGCGTCGCCGAACGTCGCGCCCAGCTCGAGGTCGTGCGAAGTCTGGACCTTCAGCAGGCTCAGGCTGGTGCGGAAGCTGTTCTCGTCGACGTTCGCCACGCGGTAGCTCTGCCCGCCCCGCGCATACAGTTCCAGCTGCGGCAGCACGGCATAGCTGGCCTGGGCTTCCCAGGCGTTCTGCGCCTGCGAACCATTGTCCGCCGCGCCGCCCAGCATGGCGTCCACATAATCCTTGTCGAAGATTTCGCGGCGCGCACCCAGCGCCAGGCGGCCGTTGTGGGCCGGGTCGAAGCGCAGTTCGTCGCGCAGGTAGACGGCCTTCGATTTCTGCGAGGCGTCGGCCAGCGAATAAGCGGAGGTGGTCTTGCGCTGCCAGTCGATGACGTCGATGCCGGCCACCAGCTCGTTCTGCATGCCGCCCATGTCGCCCAGCCAGCGTGCGCGCGGCGAGAACTGGTTCTGGCGCCCCTTGTAGTGCGTGACCGAGGCCGCCGAACCGAAGTAATAATTCGACGCCGCTTCGCGCTCGCGGTGCGACAGCTCGGCCGCCAGGTCGACCTGGCCGATGCGGTATTCGACGAAGGCGTTGATGCGGTCGGTATCGAGCGAGCCGAAATCGTTCGGAGTCTGGGTCTGGCGCGGATCGGCTTCGTACTGGGCCAGGGTCAGGGAGCCCGGCAGGCGCGAATCCTGGCGCGCGCTTTCCACGCGCAGGCCGGCGCGGCCGCCCGTGAAGCTGGCCTGGACGCCGCCCGAGAAGCTGTTCTGCGTGAAATCGCTGTTGGCGCGGTAGTTGCCGTTGTCCTGGCGCGCGACGGCGAGGTCGGCGCTGATATTGCCCACCACGTGGGACAGGGAAGCGCGCACGTCGCGCTCGCGGAACTGGCCGGCTTCGGCGAACACCGAACCATGCGTACCCGGCTGCGCTGCGCGGCGGGTATAGATCTGGATCACGCCGCCGGTCGCGCCTTCGCCATACAGCACGCTGCTGCCGCCGCGGACGATCTCGATGCGCTCGACCGTGTCGATGGGGATGGTCGACAGCACGGAGCTGGTGAGTTCGTTCTCGTTCAGGCGCACGCCGTCGACCATGATCACCATGTTCTGCGCGCCGTTGGTGCCGAAGCCGCGCAGGTCGAGCGCGAAGTCGGGCGAGGAATCGAGGCTCTGGCGCCCGAACACGCCGCCGATCTTGCGGATCGCCGCGTTGACGTCGTTCACGCCGGCGCTGCGGATCTCGTCCTGGGTGATGACGGTGGCGCCGATCGGCTGCAGGCTCTCAAGGCTGGGAAAGCGCGAACCGGTGATGACGACGGTGTTCATCGCGCCGGCGTCGTCGTCGGCGTGGGCGGCAAAAGGAAGGGAAAACGCAAAGGCACAGGCCAGCGCGAGCGGCTTTTTGGAATTCATCGATGATGTCTTGTTCGGTCGTTAGGCCGGTGCGCGTCCCCGCACGCCGGCTCGTCTCGGAAGCGCGGCGTTGCGCGCTTCCCCCTGTCCTGGCCGGTATCCGGGCTAGCAAGACTAGCCTTCTCACCTTCCTATGCTTGAACGGCACAGTGGTGTTCGAGAAGGCTCGCCGCCATGAAGACGACGCTTGTTTACCGTTGCGGGGGCAGCACACGTTGGCGCGGCGCCGGTGGCGCCTGCGCTCCGTGTTTCCCGTTTAACTGCACGCGTTGAGCACGCGTGCGGGCACCAGAACCCGCGAATTATAAACCTAATAAGCAACAGCTCAGCCGGTACGGGCGGTTTTGCCCTCCAAATCGGTGTCGGCGATGGTTTTTCGTCAGCTTTTTCGCATATAGTGTGAGCACAAAAGCAACTTACAAATCGAAATCGGACTTTGGGGGTCTTTGCATGAGATTGGGTTCCACATTCTTCAGGACGGGCGCCGCTGCCGTCCTGCTGGCAGCGGGGGTGGTCGTTACCGCCGACATCCTCGCCGAATCGGCCGCTACCACGGCCGCGCCAGCCGCCGCTTCGGCCGCAGCGGCCTCGCCTTCCCTCGACGGCATCGCACTGGCCGCAGCGGACGCCGCGGCCGTCACCGTACCGAGCGCCCCCGGCGCCTGGGGTGGCGTGCGCACCGGCCTGGAGGCGACGCTGTCGGACCGGGTGGTCCACTACGACATCGACGCCACCCTCGACCCGGTCAAGCACCTGGTGGCGGGCCGCGAAAAGCTCACCTGGCGCAACCGCAGCAACGTGGCCGTGAAGAGCGTCTACCTGCACCTGTACATGAACGCCTTCGAAGGCACGGGCAGCACCTTCTTCACCGAAAAGCGCCAGCGCGACGGCGCCTTCCGCTCCGGCGTCGACATCAAGCAAGGCGAATGGGGCCACATCGCCCTGCGCTCGGTCACCCAGGGCGACGTCAAGGTGCCCTGGACCTTCGTCCATCCCGACAACGGCCCGGCCCTGGACCACACCGTGGTGCGCTTCGACCTGCCGAACGCGGTCGCCCCGGGCGCCTCGACCACCTTCGACATCGACTTCCACACCCAGCTGCCGCGCGTCATGGCGCGCACCGGCTACTTCGGCAGCTTCCATCTGGTGGGCCAGTGGTATCCGAAGATCGCCGTGCTGGAACTGCCGGGCGAACGCGGCGCCACCGCCCCGCGCTGGAACGCGCACGAGATGCACCTGAACTCCGAGTTCTACGCCGACTTCGGCAGCTTCGACGTGCGCCTGACGGTGCCGAAGGAGTACACGGTCGGCGCCACCGGCGAGCCGCAGGGCGCCCCGGTCGAGAAGAACGGCATGCTGACCCACCGCTACGTGCAGGGCGACGTCCACGACTTCGCCTGGACCGCGGATAAACGCTCGGCCAAGCCGATGGTCGAGACCTGGACCGGCCCGGGCAGCCCGAACGTGACCGTCACCGTGCTGTATCCGCCCGAGTACGCGGCCAGCGCGGCGCCGGCCATGAAAGCCGCCAAGGATTCGCTGACCTACTTCTCGAACACGCTCGGCCCCTATCCGTACAAGACGCTGACGGTGGTGATCCCGCCGCACAACGCCGAGGAAGCCGGCGGCATGGAATACCCGACCTTCTTCACCGCCGAAGGCTATGCCGAGATCGATCCCGAGCTGGGCCAGCAATATTTGCTGGATTTCGTCACCATCCACGAATTCGGCCATGGCTACTTCTACGGCCTGCTGGCGAACAACGAGTTCGAAGAGCCGGTGCTGGACGAAGGCCTCAACGAATACTGGGACCTGCGCATGATCCGCGAGCGCGGCCAGAAGATCCATGCCGCCTCGCCAATCATGCGCAAGCTCGGCATCACGCCCAGCTTCGATGCCTTTGCCGCCGAGCGCATGGGCACCCCGCGCAGCGATCCGGCCGATGCGCCGGGCCAGAACGCCTACGACCGCCTGCAGGATATCGGCCCCGTCTACAGCCGTACCGCGACCCTGATGCGCGACCTCGAAGCGCGCATTGGCAAGGAGCCGATGGAACGCGCCTTCAAGGAATACTACCGCCGCTGGAAGTTCCGCCATCCGAGCACCGCCGACCTGCGCGAGACCCTGGCCGAAGTGACCGGCCAGCGCGCCGTCATCGAATCCGTGTTCGCGCAGCAGGTGTACGCCGTGACCAAGGTCGACGACCGCATCGCGGAGCTGAGCAGCCGCGAACAGCTGCCGCTGCCCGGCACCCGCCAGCTGAACGGCAGCTGGGTCGAGGACAAGCAGGACGACATCGACAAGCAGGTCGAAAAGGCGCGCGAAGCCTGGAAGAAGGCGAATCCGAAGGCCAAGGAGGGCATGGGTCCCTACCCCTTCCGTACCGAGGTGCTGGTGCGCCGCTATGGCGCCGCCGTGCCGCAGACCCTGGTCGTGAAGTTTGCCGACGGCAGCGTCGAGACCGTGCGCTGGGACGCCAGGGAGAGCTGGCGCAAGTTCAGCTGGACCAGGCCGGCCAAGGCCGTCTCGGCGGAACTCGACCCGCAGCGCCTGCACTACCTCGACACCAACAAGCTCGATGACAGCCGTACCATCAAGGAAGACGCCAGCGCCTCGCGCCGCTGGGGCATGGACGCCGCCGCCTTCATCGAATACCTCCTCACCCTGATCGCGACCGTATGATGAGCACCGACCAGACCCTCGATTCCCCTTCCCTGGCGCCGCAGAACACCAGCGTGCGCCGCCGCCACGGCCTGCGCCCGCTTCTGGGTGCCATGCGCGCCGCCATGCAGTGGCGCCTCATGCTGTGGTGGGCCGTGCTGCTGCTCCTGCCGACCCTCGCCGCCAGCCTGCCGGTGTGGCAGATGCTGGGCGCGAGCCTCGACCATTCCGTCTACGCGGGCCAGCTGGCCGAGCGCCTCGACATGCTCGCCATCGCCGATCTCGTGAGCACTGCGCGCGACCGCTTCGCACCGGCGATCGGCGCCGGCGGCATGGTGGCGCTGGCGCTGACCCTGCTGCTGTCGCCGCTGCTGGCGGGGATGACGATCCACGCCGCGCGCGCCACCCGCCGCCCCGGCTTGACGGAGCTGCTGGCCGGCGGCGCCCAGGAATATGCACGCATGTTCCGCATGCTGGTGTGGAGCGTGGTGCCGCTGGCGATTGCCGGCATCCTCGCCGGCGTCGCCTTCAAGATGGCCGGCAAGACCGCCGAGACTGCGATCCTGGAAAGCGAGGCCGACCACGCCTCGCACATGGCGATGCTGGTGGCGACGGTGGTGTTCGTGCTGGTGCACGCCACCATCGACGCCGGCCGCGCGCTGCTCGCCAACGAGCGCCGGCGCCGCTCGGCCATCGTCGCCTGGTGGGGCGGCGTCAAGCTGATGCTGCGCCGTCCGTTCTCGCTGCTGGGCGTGTACGTGGCGGTGACTGGCGTCGGCCTGCTGCTGGCCGCCTTGCTGGCATGGGCGCGCGTGCACGTGCCCGCGCTGGGCGCAGGCGGCACCGCCGGCGCCTTCGTCCTGACCCAGCTGGCCGTGCTGGCGCTGGGCTGGATGCGCAGCGCGCGGCTGTTTGCGATGATGGCGCTGGTGAGGGCGCGGCCGCAGTAAAGACACGTTGGCGTATGCACGTCATTCCCGCAGAAGCGGGAATCCATGCTGAGGCGGCTGAAGACGCTCAGCATGGGTTCCCGCCTGCGCGGGAACGACATAGCGGCAAATCGGCTACCATGGCCTCTTCACAGTTTGCATCGAGGAGCCCCCATGTCCACCCGCCTACCCACCTATTTCGTCTCCCACGGCGGCGGCCCGTGGCCATGGATGAAGGCGCAATATGGCGGCGCCTACGACAAGCTGGAAGCCTCGCTGGTCGACATGAAGCGCCAGGCCGGCGCCCGCCCGAAAGCCGTGCTGGTCGTGACCAGTCACTGGGAGACCGATCAGTTCACGGTGTCGAGCAATCCGGCGCCCGGCATGATCTACGATTACGGCGGCTTCCCGCCGCACACCTACCAGATCCAGTACCCGGCCCCCGGTGACCCGCAGCTGGCCGCCCGCGTGGCCGAGCTGCTGAACGCAGCCGGCCATCCCGCCTCGCTGGATCCGGAACGCGGCTTCGACCACGGCACCTTCTCGATGCTCTACCCGGTCTATCCGGAAGCCGACATGCCGGTGGTGCAGCTGTCGATCCGCCACGGCTACGACCCGGCCGTGCACCTGGCCGCCGGCCGCGCGCTGGCGCCGCTGCGCGACGAAGGCGTGCTGATCGTCGGCAGTGGCCTGTCCTTCCACAACCTGCGCCAGTTCGGCCCCGGCGGCGCACTCGCTTCGCACGCCTTCGATACCTGGCTGCAGCACGTGCTGTTGGAACTGTCGCCTGCGGATCGCGAACAGGCGCTGCTCAACTGGGCCGAGGCGCCCTACGCGCGCCACGCGCACCCGCGCGAGGATCACCTGGTGCCGCTGTGGGTGGCGCTGGGCGCGGCCGAACAGGAGCAGGCGGCTTGCGTGTACCACGAGGACAGCTTCTTTGGGGCGCTGACGGTGTCGAGTTTCAGGTTTGGGACGGCGCCGGGACAGCAAGCTTGACCATACCCAAGGCCTGAGCATCAGCTCGCCGCAACAATGTCCTCTTGCGTCAACTTACCTGACCGAGAGGACAACATGGCAATCGACGTCTACCTGCAAATCGACGGCATCAAAGGCGAGTCCCACGACGACAAGCACAAGGACTGGATCGAAGTCACCGGCATCCACTGGGGCGTGCACCAGCCGCGCAGCGCGACCGCATCCACCGGCGGCGGCCATACCGCCGAGCGCGCCGAACTGTCGGACATCTCGTTTTCCAAACTGGCGGACCTGTCGTCCCCGATCCTGCTGCAGACCTGCGCAGCCGGCAAGACCATCCCCAAGGCCAAGTTCGAATTCTTCCGCGCCGACGGTAATGGCGAGCGGGTGAAGTACTTCGACATCGAGTTGGAGAACGTTTTGGTCGGCATGGTCAAGCCGCACCTGGGCGGTGACGATGGATTCCTGTCTGAGACCGTCAACCTGAAATTCTCCAAGATCAAATGGAAGTACACGCAGCAGAAGATTGGCGGGGGTAGCGGCGGGAATACTGCGGGTGGCTGGGATTTGGCGACGAATCGGATTGCGTAAGGTGCGTCATGCCGATCGACATTGACAAGTTCACCAGGTATCTGCGTAACCATGCTGACGCCAGACCGCCGGGACACGGCAAGTGTGGCCAATACGTGAGAATGGCGTTGCAAGCTGGTGGTGCTCACTTTAACGAATACAGCCCGCCGCATTTTGGAAAAGATTACGGCTTGACCTTGGAACGGCTGGGCTTTCATCAGATCACGGTGGACGATCCTGACCACTTCTCTTTCATCCGCGGTGATGTGATGGTAATGCAGCCGCACGCGGGAGGCTTACAGGCAGGACACGTTGCAGGATATGACGGTCGGCACTGGATATCCGACTTTATCCAAATCGACTTCTGGGCTGGTCCAGCTTACCGCAACCAAACACCGAGGCCCTCCTATGCCGTCTACCGCTACTAGCAGACTCGCCGCTGTGGCCCTGTTCGCCATCAGCACGGCCGCCGCCGCGACAGGCAGCGATAAACTGCCGCGCTTTCTGACCGTTCCTGTGCTGGGGCTTCGTTTGCCACTGGACCGGATCGAGGTCGAAGTGTTCCCGGAAGAGATACGCGTAAAGTGCGGCCAGGTCGAGGACGAATATCGGACAAGCCGCTTATGGATATTCGGGCGTGCTAAAGATGCCGCGAAAACGTATTACGTCCTGACCGGCTATACAAAACGGCTGCACCCTGAACCGGACCAGCGCCTCTATGAGTATTGGAGTGACGGCGCGGTATTCACCGTGCAGGGCGACAAATGCGGCGGCGACGGAGCGGAAGAGACTTTCGAAGTGCGCGACCCGAACGCCGACAACAACGGCAACGTGCCCATCCCCATGCTGCAAGACCTTGCCTTCGACCTGGCCGCCAGGACCGTCAAGGCATTCGGCGGTGCCGACCGGCTGCGCGCCGAAATCAAGGCCCAGCGCATCGACTTCAATAAACTTTCGCCGGAACTGCAGGCAGCGTTCAAGCCCTACTTCGGGCCGACGAAGTAGGCAGGAACCGGCAACCGGGATTATCCAATGTCGTCTACCGTTATCAGCAGAATCGCCGCCACGGCCCTGTTCGCAATCAGTGCGACAGCCGCTGCGACGGGGAGTTACAAGCCGCCGCAGTTCGTGACAGTCCCAATCCTGGGATTGCGCGTGGAACTTGCCGGGTTGAAGCTCGCCGAGTTTCCAGAACGCCTCGCTGCGAATTGCAGCGAGATTTCGGCGCCCGAGCAGTACCCGCCCCACATGTGGATTTTTGGGCAAGCAAAGGACGCAGCGTCGAGGTATTACATCCTTGCGGGGTACATCAAATGGCGTAAGCCCGTGCCGGGGCAGCGTCTGTACGATGTGTCGGACGATGGGACAGTCGTCATCATGCGCGGCAACAAGTGCCTGAGCGATGACGCGGACAGCGCTTTCGCCATGCCCGATCCGTACGACGACATTGATGAAAAGGTACCGGCTCCGATCCTGCGCGAGTTAGCCCGGAATCTTGCAACTCAAACGGTTCGGGTGTGCGGCGGCCCCGACCGGCTGCGCGCTGAAATCGAGAACCAGCGCATCGACTTCAACGCACTCCCGCCAGAACTGCAGGCGGCCTTCAGGCCCCACTTCGGAACCGTAAAGTAGATGCGGCAGGGAGCCGGCACAAGGTCCGATTCACTGGGAATCAAGTCCCACGCTTGCCGCGCGCAGCTTCCTCGGCTTTTTTCGCCGCCTTCTCGGCCGCGATGCGCGCCTTCTCTTCCATCTCGATGCGGTGCTTCTCGAGCGCGACCGCACGCGTCACCGGCGTCTCCAGGCTGATGCGGCCCAGCGCACCCTGGCGGTAGTCCTGCAGCAGCACGTGGGCCGCCTTTTCGTAGTCGAAGTCGCCGCCGCGTACACGGAAGCCGCGGCGCGCGGCCACGCCTTCGATCACGCCGAAGCCGTCCATGCCTTCCGTCTTGAGGCCGTAGCGCTCCGTCAGGAAGTGCGGATAACGCTCCAGCAGCAGCGCGCCAAGGAATTCAGCCACTTCTTCCTCGATCACGGCATTGGTGCCGACGGCGTGGCTGGCGGCCAGCATCAGGCCGTCGCTTTCCATGGCAATCTTCGGCCACAGCATGCCGGGGGTGTCGACCAGCACCGTGAACTTGTCCAGGTAGATCTTTTGCTGGGCCTTGGTGACGGCCGGTTCGTCGCCGACCTTGGCCACACGCTTTTTCAGCAGCGCGTTCATCAGGGTCGACTTGCCGACGTTCGGAATGCCCATGATCATGATGCGCAGCGGCTTGGTCGGCACGCCGCGGTGCGGCGCCAGCTGCTTGCACAGTTCGGGGATGCGGGCCACGTCGGACGGCTTCTTGGTCGTCATCGGATAGGCCGTCACGCCGTCCTGGGCGTCATACCAGGCGGCCCATGCGGCGGTGGCGACGGGGTCGGCCAGGTCGGTCTTGTTCAAGACCTTCAGGCAGGGGCGCTGGCGGAACTTGCGCAGTTCCTCGACCATCGGGTTGCTGCTCGCCTGCGGCAGGCGAGCGTCCAGGACCTCGATGACCACATCGGTGTTTTCCATCTGCTCCGCGGCCTGCTTGCGGGCAGCGGCCATGTGGCCCGGGAACCATTGAATCGACATGCTTACTCTCAATAATCTGCGTACAAGACGCTATTTTACGCTGGCGAGGCTGTCCAGCTCCTGTTCGGTAAAGGTCGGGTTCGCCACCGCCTGGCGCAGCAGCTCGGCGACGTCGCCCTGGCGCAGCAGGAGCAGGTCCTTGTGCTGGCGTCCGAGCGCACGCTGGATGATGGGGTGGGCCAGCAGCCGGGCCTCCTTCTTGGGCGTATTCGGCACGATGCCGCTCAGCCGGATGGCGGCCTGGTCGACGGCGTCGTATTCGCGTCCCACCGCCGCTTCGGCCTGGCCGGGGTCGTCCACCAGCAGGCAGCGGATCGCATAGGCCAGCGAGGCGAGCGCGTCCTCGGCCATCTGCGTCAGCAGGCCGCCTTGGACCTCTTTACCGGGAATCATGCCCATGACTTCGCCGAGGACCTCGGGCCAGGGCTGCTGGCCGGGGTCGTCCGTCAGGATGCATTGCCACAGCTCGGCGACGATGTCGCGCGCGCGCCCTTCCCGCCCGGTGGCCGCAACAAGCGCATAGCGCTCGCAGGCGGGCATCAGCCGGGTGGCGGCCGCCGTGGCGCAAGCCAGCCGGGCCGGCTGCGGCAATGCCGCGAGCTGGCCCAGCAGGCCCTGCTTGTCGTAGCTGAACATCGAATCTGCCATGCGCCCATTCTACCGCGCAGGCGGCTGAGAACCTATCACAGCAGGCCGGAGTCGCTGCTGGCGCGCCTGGCAAGCGGGTGCTGCGTTACTCGTCGTTGCATGGCTCGCCATGCGGCCTCCTCGCGCCTTGCCCTCGCTTGCCATGCATCGCCATCCGCTTCCCCCTGCCTACTGTGATAGGTTCTTGGCCCCGCACTCGCTCGGCGGCAGCGGCTGGCCGGGATCGAAAGCTTCCAGTTCGCTCTTCGCCAGCTTGACGTCCTTGCTGAACTCGGTCAGGTAGCGGGTCCGCTCCTCGCTCTGCCATTCCGCATCCGAGAAGCTCTTCAGCGGGTGGCGCTGCGACGTGAAGACCTTGCCTTCCAGGCGAGGCATCAGGGCGCGGTCGGGGTCGGCGTTTTCCTTCAGCAGGTAGCCGTCGACGTCGCGCAGGGTCAGCGGCATCGCCGCTTCCTGGTCGCGCATCAGTTTGCCGAAAATGGTCAGCTTGACTTCGTTCGGGCCCGAGCCGAGCACGTCGTTAAACGTCAACAAGGCGAAGGGTCTGCCGCGCGCATCGTCGACCCGCCCGCTGATGATGTAGCGTCCGGGCATGCGCACATTCGCCGGCAGGATGAAGACCAGCGAACCGTTCTCGACCGATTCGCGCACCTGCCCGGTCCAGACCGCCGGCAGCTCCGGGGTGTAGATCACGTCGAACACCACCATGCCGTTCTTGCCGTTCACGGTGTAGCCGACCTGGGTGCGGATGGTGCCGTTGAAGCCGGCCAGGCCGCTCTGCGCCGGCGCCAGCACGCCGGCAAAGGCGCCGTCGTTCGGCACCGGGTCGGCGCCGCTGCCGTCATCCGCAAAGGGAATGCTGACCTGCGTGGTCTGGCGCGTGCCGTTATAGGTGATGCCTTGCGCGACGGCGCGCGTGATCACCAGCGGCAGCACCTGGTTGCCGGCGTCCACCGCGCGCAGCGAGAACGCGACCGCCTCGTTGGCGGCCATGTAGACGCGCGACTGCGAAGTCTGCAGCTGGACGTTGCGGTCGGCCCCGCCGCCCTGCAGGCGCATCGGGTTCATCTCCATGACCGGGGCGTTCGGATGGTTCTGGTCGGCGTTCTGCGACATCGGGCGCGAGCCGACCGGGTACTGGCTGCCCTCGCGGTAGCTGCACAGGGTGTGGTCGGCCAGCTGGTAATTGCTGACCAGCTGCTGGCGGCGCTGGCTGCGCTCGTCGACGGCCGGCAGTCCATTGCCCTGCACCGGATGGAAGAAGGGCTGGCCCTGCGGCGCCGGGGCCTGGCCTGCCGTGACGGTGGGCGGCGGGCTGCCATGGTCCATCAGGCTCCAGACCAGGGCCGCCAGCACCAGCAGCGCGAAGACCGGCAGCGCCACCGTGCGCAGCCAGGGCCGCGGGGCGGACCTGGCCGGCTGGCGCTGTGCTTGCGGTGTTTTCTTAGAGGGCACTGCTCACCATCGCACTTCGGACGACGGAAACGATGCCTTCCCAGTTCCCGTTCGCATAATGGTTATACGACTCGTTGTCGTCGCGGAAGGACACCGAGTGGTAGCTCCACTTGGCCGTGCCGCCCTCGTTGGCGGCGGTGCCGAGTGTCAGGTCGTTGCACAGCCAGTCGCTGGGATTGCAGTAGGAGCCGCCCGAAGTGCCCGAGACGCCGCCCGAGCTGTGGTAGGCCACGGCTTCGTCGTCCTGGCCCGGCAGGATGCCCGAATAGGCCGTGCCCTTGGCGCCCGCGTACATGTAGAACCAGATGTTGCGGGTGGTGTTGTGGTTGTACATGGCGCGCGCGGTGGCGGTCTTCAGGTCTTTCGTGAGCGGGTCGCCCACCGCCCAGGAGCCGTAGTCGGCGAGCTCGGAGCCGCCGCCGGCGCCCGAGGCCGCGCGCACCCACTTGATATTCCAGCCGGTCTGCGAGCTGCCGTCCGAATTGCCGCACACGCCGGACGAATTCGGTGTGGCGTTCTTGTTCATGCGGGACGAGCCGCCGTAGTTGGCCAGCACATAGCCGATCATCAGGTCACCGGCGCTGTGGGTGGCGATATAGCACCAGTTGTTACCGGTGCAGAAGCAGTCGAGCGCATCGCGAATATAGCCTGCCTGCGAAGAGATGCTGTTGTAGCCGTCCCAGTTGACGGCCTTCTTGTTGACGCCTGCGGCCGTCGACGACGGTCCCCAGTAGGTGAAGCTGCTGTAGTTGCCGATGGTGCCGCCGCCGGTGCGGCCATTGATCCATAACGTGTAGTTCGTTGCCGATGCCAGTCCCGTTACCGCAAGCAGGCATAGCGCCAGTATCGTGCGTAATAGTCTCATCTTGTCTCCACTCGTTCGTTGTCGTTGGATTGCGTTTGCTGTGCGCACGGCACACACAAAAAATTCCGCACGACCGTGCTACAGCCGAGTTGAATGTAGATGGGACATATGTACAAGTCAATTACCGCACGAGACAAATTGCTGAGTGTGGCGGAAATGGCGCAGGCGCCATGTCCGCCGCATGAAAGGGACTAGCGGGCGTAGGCGTCCATATCCCAGCGGACGATGAAAGTGATGCCGCCCCAGCTGGTTTGCGTGGAGTGCGCGAATTCCTCGTGATCGTCGCGGGCGACCACCGAATGCCAGGCCCACTTGGTGCTGCCGCCGTGGTTGGGTCCCGGGCCCAGGGTCAGGTCGTTGCAGAACCAGTCACCCGGATTGCACAGGGTCCGGCCCGAGTTGCCGGCGACGCCACCCGCGCTGTGGTAGGCCTCTACCCCGTCGTCCTGGCCCGGCAGCAAAAAGGACTGCAGCGAGCCCCTGGAGCCGGCGTACATGTACCACCAGATGCCGCGGGTCTCGTTGTGGTTGTACATGGCGCGCGCGGTCGACACCTTCACGTCCTGGACCAGCGGCTCCGATGTGGTCCAGGCGCCGACGTCGGCCAGCTCGGAGCCGCCGCTGGAACTGGCGCCGGCGCGCACCCACTTGATGTTCCAGCCGGTCTGCGAACCGCCTGCGTTGCCGCAGACGCCGGAGGAATTGGCGGCCGCATTCTTCTTCATGCGCGCCGAGCCGCCGTAGTTGGCCAGGGTATAGCCGAGGAGCAGGTCACCGGCGCTGTGGGTCGCGATATAGCACCAGTTGTTCCCGGTGCAGAAGCAGTCGAGCGCGTTGCGGATGATGCCGCTCTGGGAAGCGATGCTGCTGCGTCCATCCCAGTTGACGGACTTCTTGTTGACGCCCGCAGGCATGGAGGCCGGACCCCAGTAGTTCCAGCTGTCGTAGTTGCCGACGATACCGCCGCCGGTGCGGCCGTTGATCCAGAGCGAGTAGTTGGTCGCCGATGCCAGCCCAGAGAACGCAAGCAGGCACAGCGCCACGAACAGGCGCAGCTTGGTCATATCCCCTCCAGTCCCGATGGTTTGTTGTGGAGGGTTAGATACTGCTGGCTTAAAGAAGGTTCTCAGTCCAGCTCGGCCAAAGCCTTGACGTGCGCCGCTACGCTCCGTCCCAGGGCCGACAGGTTGTAGCCGCCTTCCAGGCAGCTGACGATGCGTCCCTGCGCATGTTCGCGCGCGACCTCGACCAGCTGGTGGGTCATCCAGGCATAGTCGGCCTCGACCAATGCCATGCCGCCCAGGTCGTCTTCCTTGTGGGCGTCGAAGCCGGCCGAAATGAAGATCATCTGCGGTCGATGCGCATGCAAGGCCGGCAGCCACTGCTCGAGCACGATCTTGCGCACCACGTCGCCGCCGCTGTAGGCCGGCACCGGGATGTTGACGCTGGTCGCGGTCACCGGGGTCGGCTCGGTGTAAGGATAGAAGGGATGCTGGTAGAAGCTGGCCATCAGCACGCGCGGGTCGTCGCGGAAGGATTCGTCGGTGCCGTTGCCGTGGTGGACGTCGAAGTCGACGATGGCGACCCGCTCCAGCCCATGCACTTCCATCGCATGGCGCGCGGCGATGGCGACATTATTGAAAAGGCAGAAGCCCATCGGCTCGCCCGGGCGCGCATGGTGGCCGGGCGGGCGGATCGCGCAGAAGGCGTTGTCGATGCTGCCGGCGATGACGGCGTCGGTGGCGGCCACCGCCAGGCCAGCGGCGCGCAGCGCGGCCTGGTAGCTGTCCTTGCACAGCAGGGTGTCGCCGTCGAGCGGATAGTGTTCGCCGGCGCCGGGCAGGTTGTCGCGCACCAGGTCCATTGCGCTGCGGCTGTGGTTGCGCAGGATCGCCGCCTCGTCGGCCAGCGGGCCGCCGCAGCGCTCGACCAGGCCATCCAGCCGCGCCAGGATCAGCTGGTCCTCGATCGCCTGCAGGCGCGCCGGCGTCTCGGGATGCCAGTCGCCCATCTCGTGGAGGGAACAGTCCGGGTGGCTATAGATTCCTGTGCTCATGTTATTGCTGTGCTCATGTGCTGCGCATGGTAGATTGCCAATGGCGCTAATCTACCATGCGCCACGAACCTGCGAGAAAAAGCCCTTCATGTTTAAACAATTGCATTCTGCAGCACGCCAGGTCGGCCAGATCGTGGTGGGCAAGGACCAGCAGGTCCGCCTGGCCCTCACCTGCCTGCTGGCCGGCGGCCACCTGCTGATCGACGACGTGCCCGGGGTCGGCAAGACCACGCTGGCCCACGCCCTGGCGCTGACCCTGGGCCTGCAGTTCAACCGCGTGCAGTTCACCAGCGACCTGCTGCCGGCGGACGTGGCCGGCATTTCGGTGTATGAACGCGAAAAGAACGGCTTCGTGTTCCACCCCGGCCCGATCTTTACCCAGGTGCTGCTGGCCGACGAGATCAACCGCGCCACGCCCAAGACCCAGTCCGGCCTGCTGGAGGCGATGGAAGAGCGCCAGGTCACGGCCGACGGCGTCACGCGTGCGCTGCCGGAACCCTTCTTCGTGATCGCGACCCAGAACCCGGCGCACCAGGTCGGCACCTTCCCCCTGCCGGAATCCCAGCTCGACCGCTTCCTGATGTGTTTGTCGCTGGGCTACCCGGACGCCAGCGCCGAGCGCGCGCTCCTCATGGGCGAGGACCGCCGCGCCATGCTGAAGACCCTGCAGCCGGTGATGCAGCCCGCGGAGCTGCTGGACGCCCAGCGCTCGCTGCGCGCGATCCACGCCTCGGGCTCGCTGATCGACTACCTGCAGGCGCTGGCCCAGGAATCGCGCTCGGGCAAGCTCTTCGCCGAAGGCCTGTCGCCGCGCGCCACGCTGGCCCTGCTGCAGGCGGCGCGCGCCTGGGCCGCGCTGGAGGGACGCGACCACGTGATCCCGGAAGACATCCAGACCCTGCTGGTGCCGGTCTGCGCACACCGCCTGCGGCCGCTGAAGGCCACCCACGGGGGCGGCGCCGCCAGCCGCGACCTGGTGCTGCAGTTGCAGAAGTCGGTGCCGGTCTGAGGGTGACGAATTGCAGATGAGGACTGTGGCCGCCGCCAAACTGCCGCTGGGCGTGCGCCTGCTGGACTGGCTGCGCGGACGGCGCAGCACCTGGCGCGAGCGCACCACCGCGCGCGACCGCGGCGAGGTCGAGCTGAACCAGCGCCGCGTCTACATCCTGCCGACCCGCGCCGGCCTCGGCTTTGCTGCCCTGCTGCTGGCGCTGCTGATCGGGTCGATCAACTACACCCTGGGCCTGGGCTTCGGCCTGACCTTCGTCGCCGCCGCCTGCGGGCTGGTCGACATGTTCGTCACCTACCGCAACCTGGCCCACCTGCACCTGCGGCCCGGCCGCGCCAGCGCCGTGTTTGCCGGCGAGGAGGCGCCTTTCGAACTGCTGCTGGCCAACCGGACCCGCCTCGACCGCTTCGCCTTGTGGATCGACGTCGATACCGTCAAGGAGCCGCGCCATGCCTTCGACGTCGCCGCCGGCGCCGTCACAGCCGTCACCCTGTCCGCCACCAGCAGCCGGCGCGGCTGGATGAAGGCGCCGCGCGTGCGCCTGAGCACCCGCTTCCCGCTCGGCCTGTTCAACGCCTGGAGCTACTGGCAGCCGGACAGCCGCGCGCTGGTCTATCCCTTCCCCGAGCAGGATGCGCCGCCGCTGCCGGTCAGCGGCTTTCCGAGCCCGGATGGCGCAGGCAGCGCCGGCAGCGATGACTTTGCCGGCGTGCGCAGCTACCAGCCGGGCGACCCGATGCGCCAGCTGGCCTGGCGCCACATCGCGCGCCTCGACCCGGCGCTCGGCGGCCAGCTCGTCACCAAACAGTTCGAGGGCGGCGCGCTCGACGAACTGGTGCTCGACCTGGATGCGCTGCCGCCGCGGCTCGATCTCGAACTGAAGCTGTCGCGGCTGGCGCGCTGGGTGCTGGAGGCGGAGCTGCGCTCGCTGCCCTATGCGCTGCGCCTCGGCCGCCTGCACGTCGATGCCGCGCTCGGGCCGACCCACCAGGCGGCCTGCCTTGAAGCGCTGGCCCTGTACGGCATGCCGGACGACGCGCGATGAAGACGCTGCGCGCCATACCGCTCCCGCGCGATAAACAGGACACCCTGCTGCTGCTCGTCAGCACCGTGCTGGTGCTGCTGCCGCACACCGCCCACCTGCCGCTGTGGGTGACGCTGGTGTGCGGCGCCACCCTGGTCTGGCGCGCCGCCCTCACCCTGCTCGGCAGGCGCATGCCGGCCAACCTGGTCCTGGTGCCGCTGGCCGTCGCCGCGATGGCGGGCGTGCTGCAGACCTATCACACGGTCATCGGGCGTGATGCCGGGGTCGCCATGCTGGTGCTGCTGGTGGCCTTCAAGATGCTGGAGATGCACGCGCGGCGCGATTTGTTCGTGGTGGTCTTCCTGTGCTTCTTCCTGGTGCTGACGAATTTCTTCTATTCACAAAGCATCGGGACCGCGCTGCTGATGCTGGTGTCGATCGCCGCCCTGCTGACTACCCAGCTGTCGTTCCAGTTGACGGGTACTGTACCGCCCCTGCGCACGCGCCTGCTGATGGGCGCGAAGATCCTGGCGCTGGCCATGCCGCTGGCGGCGCTGGGTTTCGTGCTGTTCCCGCGCGTGAACGGGCCGCTGTGGGGCCAGCCCGACGGTGGCAGCGGCGCCCATACCGGCATCTCCGACACCATGTCGCCGGGCCAGTTCTCGAACCTGGCGCAGTCGGACGAAGCGGCTTTCCGGGTCAAGTTCGACGGCGCGCCGCCGCGCCAGACCCAGCTCTACTGGCGCGGCCCGGTGCTCGGCGCCTACGACGGCCGCACCTGGACCCGCGTGACGCCGCGTGCCTATCCCGGCCGCAAGCCGGCCGCCGCGCCGCCGCTGACGCTGAGTGTGCAGGGTAGGGCCCTGCGCTACCAGGTGACGATGGAGCCGACCGACGCGCGCTGGCTGTTCGCGCTCGAGATGCCGCAGGCCCTGCCGCAACTGCCGAGCGGACCTGCCCGCGTGAGTCCGGAACTCGAGCTGCTGTCCGCCAGCCCGGTGCGCGAGCGGATCCGCTACGATCTCGCGTCCTACGTCGATTTCCGCCTGCAGGCCGTCGACACCCTCGACAACGCCTACCAATGGCTGCTGCTGCCCTATGGCCGCAACCCGCGGGCGCTGGCGGCCGGCCAACGCCTGCGCCGCGAACACACGGATCCGGTGCAGCGGGTGCAGGCAGTGCTGAGCCAGTTCACGAACGGCGGCTATGCCTACACGCTCCAGCCGCCGCTGCTGGGAGACGATGCCGTCGACGAATTCCTGTACACCACCCGCGCCGGCTTTTGCGAGCACTATGCGGGCGCCTTCGTGTTCCTGATGCGGGCAGCGGGCATTCCGGCGCGCGTGGTCACCGGCTACCAGGGCGGCGAGCTGAATCCGATCGACGGCTACCTGACCGTGCGCCAGTCGGACGCCCATGCCTGGGCCGAGGTCTGGCTGCCGAAGCGGGGCTGGGTGCGGGTCGACCCGACCGCCGCGGTGTCGCCCGACCGCGTGCAGCGCAATCTGGCCAGTGCGCTGCCGCCTCCGGCGCCGTTCGGCTTCGAGGGCCTGGGAAGGCTGATGCAGCCGGATCCCGATTCTCTGCTGGCCAAGGTCCGCTACGCCTTCGGCGCCGCCAACAACAGCTGGAACCAGTGGGTACTGAACTACACCCCGCAGCGCCAGCATGCCTTGTTGGAAAGCCTGCAGGACAATGTCTTCAGCTGGCGCAGCGCGGCCCTGCTGGCCCTGGCCTGCGCGCTGTTGCTGATCGCAGGAAAATTGTCGCGCCGGCGGCGGGAGGACCCGGTCGATAGGCTATACTCGGCCTTGTGCCACCGCCTCGGCCAGCTGGGTCTGCCGCGTGCGCCGGACGAAGGGCCGACGGCCTATGCCGCCCGGATCAAGGCCACCGCCCTGGCGCCCGAACCGAAAGCCGCCGCCGCCGAATTCCTGCGCCGCTACAGTGCCTGGCGCTACGCCGCGCCGGCGCCGGCCCAGCCGCCTGGCGCCAATCTGCTGACCACCCTGAAAGAGTTGCTGTCCCGAGTTCGATGAAATCCTTTGTACCGCTGCTGCTTGCCTTCGCCGTCGGCGCCGGGCAGGCCTCCCCCGCCGTTGCTGCTTCCACCAGCCATCATTCCAGCGACAAGGCCGCAAAGGCCGCCAAGGCCAAGGCTGTTGCCAAGAAAGCCAAAGGCAAGGCCGCGAAAGCCGCGCCCGCTCCCAAACGTCCGAGCATCGACTACGACGGCGAGCAGGTCAACTTCCACGAGTGGCAGACAGTGCGCGATTTCGAGGACGAGATGGTCAGCCGTAACGGCTTCGACCGCGCCGAGATCGAAGCGCTGGTTGCGAGGACACGCTTCATCGACTCCGCCGTGCAGCTGGTGAAGCCGGCGCCGCCGGGCAAGCCGAAGAACTGGCAAGCCTATAGCGAACGCTTCATCGAGCCGATCCGCATCAACGCCGGCGTGCGCTTCTGGAACGAGAACGCCGGCCAGCTGGCGCGCGCCGAAGCCGAGTACGGGGTGCCGGCCGAGATCATCGCCGGCATCATCGGCGTCGAGACCATCTACGGCCGCGATACCGGGCGCTTCCGCGTGGTCGACGTGCTGACCACCCTCGCCTTCGCCTATCCGGAATCGCCGAACCGCAACGACCGCATGCAGTTCTTCCGCAGCGAGCTGGAAAAGACCCTGCTGCTGGCGCGCAAGGAAGGCATCGACCCGTTCTCGCTGCTGGGCTCCTTTGCCGGCGCGGTCGGCATGCCGCAGTTCATGCCGGGGAATATCCTGAAATACGGCGTCGATTACGACGGCGACGGCATCGTCGACCTGCGCAACTCGGCGGCGGACGCGATCGGCAGCGTGGCCAACTTCCTGGTCGCCCATGGCTGGGACCGGACCGCGACCGGTCCTTCGGTGATCGAAGCCGACGTCGCGCCGAGCATGGCCTGGGAACCGCTGCTGGGCGGCCTGGAGGCGCGCTATTCGGCTGCCGAGCTGCAGGCTGCCGGCGTCGCGCCCCGCACGCCACTGCCGGACCAGCGCCCTTACGGCCTGATCGACCTGCAGAACGGCGCCGACCCGACCGAGTACTGGGTCGCGAATGCTAACTTCTTTGCTATCACTAAATACAATCGGAGTTATTTCTATGCCATGTCCGTGGTCGAACTGGGCCGCGCGGTGCGTCTGGCCCGGGGTGGCTGACCCTTTCTTGGCAAGAAACTTTGTATCCCTTTGTAACGGCGCAACAGTCTTATTGTTGAGTTAATGCAGTACTGACAACGATATACCCCCGGGTGTATCGTTGTTTCCTCTTGCTAGTTCTTCGAGGAAACAGTCTTCGCATT
>Ga0065165_1000888_pt1 | contig 38643 bp, 35 predicted proteins | sample AraplaMF_Cvi_mMF_FD_63813 | JGI IMG/M metagenome (GOLD analysis project Ga0065165, IMG submission 63813) | Arabidopsis root microbial communities from the University of North Carolina, USA - plate scrape MF_Cvi_mMF (version 2) (version 3) | ecosystem: Host-associated > Plants > Roots >... | reverse complement strand
CGTAACATTGCCGCTGTCATTGATCCCTGCCGAAATACTGGTCATGGTTTGCTCGTAACAGTAGTTCACAGATCCACTTGCGGTTCCACTTGTCCACGTGCCTGTTCCGTTATACTGAGAAGGTAAGCTACCGCGCGCGTTAACGGTCATACAGTGCAGCGGCGCATTATCACACTCAACCTTGCCGGTGAAATTTAAACTGCCTTGCGAGGACGAGAACGTTTTTGTTATCTCATTGAGCGGAGCGCTCTGAACCGCCGAGCTGTTGAGGCTCCCCGAGATGTTGCAGCCCGTCGGCGGGTTCCCGCAGGTACTCGAGATGTCACGAACAGAAATTTTTATCGTCCAGGTATTTTGCGCCAACGCGCTGCCCGCGGAAAGACATACTATGACGGTAACGAACAGCAGTAGAATTATTCTCATCTTTGTCAGGGTTCTACAGATATTTAGGTAACAATACAATCAAAATCGCTCAGCGAACGGTACGTGCCAGGTCCCACCGAAAATCTATCCTACAATCCAACCTGATGCGCAACGGAACACTCCAAAATTACGGTATAGCTCGCCTGAAAGTCCTCGTTAGAGCACACTAATCTTACATGCGTGTAAGGCAAAATACTTTTTGCGATCGTTTATAAACAGGTGAGAACTGGTGGTATTAAGATGTTACTTTTTCCGCCAAAAACGAGATTTATCAGATTTAAAAAGCGGCGCGAAAGGATTACGCCAATAGTATTACTCCTTTAGGAGTAGTAAAACATGCATGCCATTTCGCGTTGTTTTTACAAAAATCCCATACATCCGGAATAACGGTGCAGTTTGATCCGGCCGGGTAGGGTATCAGCGCAGTTATATATTCAACCGCCGCACTTTTGGTCTGTTTTGCCGCACCTGATAAGTGTAACTTTTACTGCGATTCAAAAACGCCAATCTTTCGGATGATATATAAAACGACACAACGTTATGTTATCTCTGTTTCATGATTACGAGCACCCGGTAAAGGTAACGATCGCCCTTCTCGATAAACTGAACGTTACCTTTACCCGGGTGGCGGTTCACGAGGAGCTCCAAAAACATCCCGACTATCCGAGCCTTTTCAGCATCAGCGCGTTGCTCACGCAGCGGAATATTGCCAACGCCGCGCTGGAGGTAGACCCGGAGAATTTGTATCAATTGCCTACGCCCTTTATTGCGCATACCAAAACCGCAGGTGGAAGCTTTGTGCTTATTACGTCGGTTAACGGTACAGTGAAGTATGTGAACGAGCGCGGCAAGGAAAAGGAGAAACCGGTCGATGCTTTCCTCAACGAGTGGACGAACAAGGTGCTGCTGGCGGAGACAACGTTGGCTTCCGGCGAAAAAAACTATCGTGTAAACCGCCGGAAAGAATTGTTCAGTGTATTCCGCATTCCGGCGATCATCCTGGTATGTATCGGGCTTGTGTTGTTGTATACGTTGCGTCACGCTTTTGAAGCGAATGTGCTTTGGCTGTCGACGCTGCTGTTGCTTAAGCTTGGCGGTGCGGTGGTTTCGGCGCTGTTGATCTGGTTCGAGATCGATAAATATAATCCGGCGTTGCAGAACGTTTGCTCATCTAGTAAGAAGATTAACTGCGGGGCCGTGTTGGATTCGAAACATGCTAAGTTGTTTAATGTAATCAGCTGGAGCGAGATCGGGTTCTTCTATTTCGCGGCAGGTTTTCTAGCGTTGTTGCTGGCGCCGGTGGCTTCGCCTACGGTGGGGTTACTGGCCTGGTTGAATGTGCTCGCGGTACCGTATACGCTGTTCTCGGTAGGATACCAGTGGCGTATTGCGCGGCAGTGGTGTTTGCTGTGTCTTATCGTACAGGGATTGCTGATTACCGAAGCCCTGGTGTTTGCCTTTACATACTGGTATTCCGATGCCGCGCCGCTGGCGTACGCCGGTACGTTTTATCCTGTGGTGGCGTTGGCGCTGGTTGTGTTGTTCTGGGTGTTTGTAAAACCGGCGCTGACCGCGTCGCAGCGCACAGAGCGATTAACCCGCGAAAGCAGTCGCATCAAGTATAAACCCGAGGTATTTGATTCGCTGTTGCAGGCGCAGCGGCCGATTACGGTATCCACCGAAGGGCTGGGAATTACGCTCGGGAATCCGCAGGCAAAGCATACCCTCGTAAAAGTCTGTAGCCCATATTGTGGACCGTGTGCCACTGCCCATCATGAGCTACACGAACTGCTGGATAATAATCCCGATATAAAGCTTCAGATCATTTTTACCGTTACGAACAACGAGCAGGATATGCGCTTCCACCCGGTGAAGCACCTGATGACGTTATACGACGGCACAGATACCGCGCTGGTCCGGCGGGCGCTTGATGACTGGTACAGCAAGGGTAAAAAAGATTATCACGGGTTTTTAGCCCGGTATACCGTGTTTGGCGAGGAAAAGCCACAGCATGCGCAGATTGCCGCGATGGAGCACTGGTGCGCCGCGATGAATATCCAGGCCACACCGACCTTCTTTATCGACGGCTTCGAGTTGCCAAAAGAATATACTGTAACAGATCTGAAGTATCTGTTTGGTTAATAATCGTTGGCCAATGGCTTGCGCCACTATCAAGTCGAGCCATGTTAAAAAAAATATTTATGATCAATTTCACGACGCTTGGCAGAGGCCTGAGCAATGCTGAGCAGAAGGATGTTTTTGGCGGTCTCGATGAGCTGGTAAAAATATGCACGTGCGAAAACACGGGCATACAGTTCCTGTGTAGGGATCCGTTTTCCGTATGTGTATCCGCAAGGAACAATGGCTGCGGCGCCTCGGCAGTGTGCCATGTCGGCGGCGTTACAGGCGTTGAATAGATTTTCGAAAGACCCTCCTCTGGAAAAGGTTCGTGCCAGAATAAAATGAACCACCAAATCAAATCCTTTTACTAAGATGAAAAAGAATGTTAACTCGTTCGGAAGAAGCCTGAGTGCCGTCGAACAAAAAAGTGTTTTCGGTGGCCTGAAGTCACCCAGACAATGTACTTGTACCGGCGGCAGAACGTATGATTGTGACGATCGCACGCTGGCGCAATGTATGTCTGATTACATCGGCAGATGCGATAGTGGTATATCGTGTTACTACACCTCGGTGGATTAAACATCCGGGGCCCGGGGAGATAGTCAGCAACCTTTCTACCCTGGTTCTATAGCCCATCGAATCCACGTTGATTCTTGTAAAGTCCTCCTGTACACCCATCGTACAGGAGCGACTTTATTCACGTTAAACGACAATCCAACTCTACGATGTCTTTCCCCTTCGTAAAACAACCCGACTCCATGGACTGCGGTCCCACCTGCCTTAGTATGGTTGCCAAACATTATGGCCGGTCGTTTTCGTTACAGGATCTTCGTACCCGCGCGCAGATCGGTAAGCTTGGGGTAAATCTTCTGGGCATCAGCGAGGCTGCCGAAGGTATCGGGTTCCGGACACAATCGTTACGCGTCACATACCGTGCACTGACGCAAGAGGCCAGCCTGCCGGCTATCCTTCACTGGAATCAAAATCATTTTGTTGTGCTCTATAAGGCTAAACACAACAAGCTGTTTATCGCCGACCCGGCCGAAGGACTGGTAACGCTTTCGCCGCGGGAGTTCCGGTCATATTGGGTAAGCGGTATGTTCGAAGGTCAGGAAGACGGTATCGCGATGCTGCTGGAACCGTCCGCCGCGTTTTACGAAAACGAGGGCAGCGATAGTCAAGGCTCCGGAGGCCTGCAGATTAGTACGCTGTTTCGGTATATACTGCCGTTTAAAAAACTTATTCTACAACTCTTCGCGGGCCTGGCTGTGGGTAGCTTGCTGCAACTCATCCTCCCGTTTCTTACACGCAGTATCGTAGACGTTGGGGTGAACACCGGCAATATCCATTTTGTATACATCGTACTGCTGGCGCAGATTACATTACTGCTCGGTCGACTCACCGTCGAATTCGTACGCAGTTGGATATTACTGCACATCAGTACACGGATCAATATCGCGATCCTGAGCGACTTCCTGGTGAAGCTGATGAACCTGCCGATGGGATTTTTCGACAGTAAGAAAACCGGTGATATTCTACAGCGGATGAGCGATCACAGCCGCATCGAGTCGTTTCTTACCGGCCCGTCGTTAAGTATTCTGTTCTCGCTGGTAAACCTGGTGGTGTTTTCGGTTGTGCTGGCGATGTTCAATCTGCAGTTATTCATTGTGGTGATGGTGGCCAGTGCACTGTATTCGGCGTGGGTGGTTTTGTTTTTAAAAAAGCGGAAGGATCTTGATTACCGCCGGTTCGAGGTGTCGGCCCAGAAGCAGAATGTAACGATACAGCTGGTGCAGGGAATGCAGGAAATCAAACTGCACGGCGTGGAGAAGTCCATGCGCCATTTGTGGGAGAGTGTCCAGGCCCGGCTTTTCAAACTCGGTATAAAGGGACTCTCGTTAAACCAATGGCAGCAGACCGGCGCTTTCTTTATCAACGAAGGCAAGAACATCTTTATAACGTTCCTGGCGGCGAAGGCGGTAATCGACGGGCAGATGACGCTCGGCTCGATGCTCGCTGTACAATACATCATCGGCCAGTTGAATAGCCCGATCGAACAAATGATCGGCTTTGTGCAAAGCTGGCAAAACGCGAAGATCAGCATCGACCGCCTCAATGAAATTCATACCGTAGAAGACGAAGAGCCCGAACACAGGCGCTTACGGCAAACCCTTCCCGTGGCGTTTGCCCGGCAGGTAGCCGGTGGTGAAAGTGCCGCAACATCGACTGGCCTGGACGCGACCCTACAGGAGAACATCGGAGAACTTTCTGGGGTGATTTCATTTGTGAAAGGTCAGCCAGTAGATGAGCCGAATATCGTTTTGCAGAATGTGACGTTTACCTATCCCGGTGCCGGAAACGATCCGGTACTGAAAGACATAACCCTCAAAATACCCCGGGGTAAAACCACGGCCATCGTAGGCATGAGTGGCAGTGGAAAGACCACGCTACTCAAGCTGCTGTTGAAATTCTATGAGCCTCAGCGCGGCGACATCAAACTCGACAACGTGTCGCTCGGTGCCATCAGCCACCGCGTTTGGCGCAGCCGTTGCGGAGCGGTGATGCAGGATAGCTATATTTTTGGCGATACCATTGCCCGGAACATTGCCGTGGGAGGCGACGAGATTGATCCCGAAAAACTGCAACATGCCGTAGCGGTTGCCAATGCCGGCGAATTTATCGATTCACTGCCGATGGGGTTCAATACAAAAATCGGTGCCGAAGGCATTGGCCTCAGCATGGGCCAGAAACAACGGATACTCATTGCCCGGGCCGTATACCGCGATCCTGATTTTATTTTCCTCGACGAAGCCACGAACAGCCTGGACGCCAACAACGAAAGTATGATCGTGAAGAACCTCGCGTCGTTCCTCAAACATAAAACGGTGGTGGTGGTAGCCCATCGCCTCAGCACGGTAAAACATGCCGATCAGATCGTGGTGATCAATAAAGGCGCTATTGCCGAACGGGGCACACACCAGGAGCTCGTGAATCTGAAGGGCGAGTATTTCAACCTGGTGCGAAATCAACTGGAACTAAATGGATAATGTATGGAAGAGCCGCAACTGTTAAGCCGTGAGATGCGAGAGATTATCCAGTTCAAACCGCACTGGATCGTACGCCGGGGGAGCGTGGCGTTGTTGTATGTTATGCTTATGATTATTGGCGGGTGCTGGTTTATACGGTATCCGGAGATTGTGACCATTGGCGTGCGGCTGTCGTCGGTAAACGTTCCGAAAGAAGTTCGTACGCGTACCAGTGGGATGTTGGTGAAATTAATGGCGGCGCAAGGCGAGCGGGTGAATACAAACGACGTTATTGGATATATGGAAAGCACGGCAGATCACCGGGCGGTAATCCTCCTGTCGGCCAGGCTGGATTCTATGCAGCTTGCGCTGAGCAACGCACTGCCTACGGAAGCTGTTTTCCCGAAAGCCATCGGAACGTCGGGCGATCTGGGCGAACTACAGGCTTCGTACCAAACGTTCGATCAGGCGCTCACGCAATTTAGCTTTTACCAGAGCAACGGTTTCTATATGCATAAGAAGGCAATGTTGCAGCGTGATATTGCCAACATCGACAGTTTGAACCGGTACCTACAGCTTCAGAAAAAACTCCAACAGGAAGACCTCAACCTCTCCGGTCAGACCTTTGCAATGCAGGAGAAGTTATACAACGAAAACGTTACCTCGTCGCTCGACTATCGCAACGAGAAGAGTAAACTGCTCGCCAAGCAGCTCACGCTTCCGCAGGTAAGTGCGGCCATCGTTAACAACAACGTGATGAAGAACGAAAAGCGTAAAGAGATCCTGGAACTCGAAAATCAGATCGTACAGCAGAAGAATGTATTCCTTCAGGCCCTGCAAACCTTTCGCAGTGAAATCGGCGACTGGAAGAAACGGTATCTGCTGATGGCGCCGGCTCGTGGCCGGGTTACATACATTGGTTTCCTTCAGGAGAACCAGTACCTCAACGCCAATACACCGTTGTTCTTTATAACACCCGATAATACCTCGTGCTATGCCCAAAGCTATATTCCCCAGCATAACCTGGGTAAGGTGGCCGAAGGGCAGGAGGTACTGTTGAAGTTCCATTCGTATCCACATCAGGAATACGGCAGCGTACACGGCCGCATTCAGTATATCTCCGATATTGCCACCGACAGCGGTTACCTCGCCCGTATTGTTCTTCCCAACGGTTTATCTACCGATCATCGCACCGCCATCCAGTTTCGCAACGGCCTTACCGCACAAGGCGAGATCATCACCCAGGACCTGCGCCTGGCAGAACGGTTTTATAACAGTGTTGTGGTTGAGCTGGCGCGGTAATCGATAGCTGTTAAAACGAATGCTTCCCCAGATGTTTCAATACCTCTGCTTCCGGTAGGTTTGTATACTTGCAGAATTCGTGTACCGATAGATACTGGTGTTTTTCCTTTCCGAGGGTTCTTCGGATGGCGGCCATTACGCGTCGGGCAGATCGTCCGCTTTTGCCGGTAATGTGTTCGATATCTTTCGGATAAATAATCATACGTTTGAGATCCATGGGTGGTGCGTGTGGGTGTTTTGCTTGCCATCACGAATATACAACCTTGCCATGTTATGACACAATGGCCAAACCCGGCCAGTATGGATATAGCCTGTTTGATACGGCCGAAACGTGCTATTTATTTGCTCCTGTTATTGCAATGACGGCTTTAACGGTCTGGGCCAGTATACAGACCGTGCCAAACAACCCAAACACTTTATATCATGGCAAGACAAGAAGGTCTTATCAAACTTACCGGGCAGATGGGAGGCGTGTCCTTCTATAAAACTGCCGAAGACGGCTACCTGGCCCGCACGAAGGGAGGCGTTGATGCCGACCGCATCAAGAACAGTCCGGAGTTTGCACGTACCCGCGAGAACGGCGCCGAGTTCGGCAGGGCAGGAGCGGCCACCAAGCTTTTTCGGAATGTGTTTTTTAATAACAAAAACGTTTCACGATGGCGCCTATCGTAGTATACATGAATGCCGGAATTCGGGAGCAAGGTCGTTTATGTATTCACACGCGGCAATCGAGTTTTTAACAGTGCGGATGGTTGCCGGGTAAGTGCGGAGGAATATAGTATAAGTGCGAGCAGGGTAGGAGGTTTTACTATACGATATGATGCTCCTGTCTGCCTGTACTGAAGTTAAGTTTACTGCCTGATGAAAGACGTTTTGCACTATTGAAGAGACGCTGGATTTTATATATCAACCGCTAATCGTAAAAAGGCAGCGTGCACGTAACGTTTTAGTTCGATTCTTCGTCTAAGGGGCTATGTTCTAAACTTTATAAACTATAAATCGATATGAGAAAATCTCTGTTTTGGCTATTCGTTTTAAGTGTCTCTGTTAGTATTCAATGCTGTGGTTCGGATGATGGGGGCACAGAATCTCCTGAATTCGGTGAGGTAGATACTCAGCTGGTGATCGCATCGCTGGATTCGATGAAGAACGAGGTGTTTGCGATCATGGCGCAACATAAGCCTAACAATACCGATGCTTACTACACGGTAGATACCGATATTGCCGGTGATTTATCCGGTAAGGCGGCTCTCCATGGTGCAGACACCGTTTCGGTTAGTGAGCATGACGGCATTCAGTCGACTGATAAACACGGAACCTTCAGAGCCCCGTTGGACGCCTATTCCAACCTGAAGGATGTTCTCCTGAGTAAGGAGGGAACAATAAAATATAAGGCCTCGTATCAGCGCAGGGGTACGGTTACGGCAGATACGGAAGTATTTACCTTTGAGTCTCCCGCACTTGAAGTCACCCTTGTGAAAGACGGAAAGCAGATTAAGAACATTCTGGAAATTAAGTTTATGTACCAGTACATTCGTAAAACGGATAATAATGTGGAGACTTCGTATTTAGAATCACGCCGCCACACGGTGAAACGGTCGGACGGTACAACGTATTCGTTTTAGTTATATGCGTAAATTGTTATAAACAACAGGAGGCCGTCTCAGAATCTGGGACGGCCTCCTGGTTTTTGGAGGGCAATGCTACCGAATGGTTCTATTGTAAAAAGTTGTTGATGTAACCGAATAACTCTTTTGTCTGCATCATCAGGCTAACGTGGTTTTGATTGGGAATAATGGCCAGTTGCGATTTGGGCATGGGTTGCATGCCGGCAGCGATGCCGCCTCCCAACAATTTATAGGTCTTCGCCAGTTCGATTTTATCCATGCCGTCATTGTCACCGGATATGATCAATACAGGGGCCGTGATTTTGGCGATATTGTCATCACCCAGGTTAAACGGCTCTCCTGCGGCGGCAATCATCTGCTCCACAAAGCTTGTCCATTTTGTTTTGTCGGGTGCAACAGCATCATAGGCGGTTTGCAACGGCGAGTTGGTAAAATGCTCGGGCTTCATGATTTTAAAAACACCGCTCACTTCGGGTACCCAGCCTTCCGTTTTGTAAACAGAAGAAATGATAACCAGCTTCTCCAATCGCTTCGGGCTCTGTAACGCGAACTGGTAGGCTACCTGTCCTCCAAAACTATATCCCACGACATCCGCGCTGCCAATTTTCAGATAATCCATCACCTTCTCCACATCGCTGGCCAACGTTGCCCGTGATAATTTTCTATCAGAGTAGGGGGTATGTCCATGGCCCTGCATTTCGATGGCAATTACTTTTCTCGTTTTCGCCAATTCAGGTATTAATTGTCCCCAGTTCATCTCGATCGTATAGTAAGCACCGTGCAGCAACACGAGAGGTTTACCGTCGCCGTAGACTTCATAATAGACTTTGATTCCGTTAACGGGTGCGTAGCCGCTGTCTTTAGGTTTTATTTGTTGTGCGTCGGACACAGATGCTGCAGTCATAATAATTACGATTAGGAATAGTTTAATGGGATTTCCTGGGTTTAGTCTAAGGCTCATAGGGTGCCCTGGGTGGGTTAATGGTTTATACGGTGATAAAGATGATGAGCTTTTTATGATTCCATGCGGTGCGAAAACGACAATTTAGGGGCGAAACCCGACAATCGCATTTCGTTATGGGATATAAGGCAGAACGATGGGAGGGTAAACCAAAAAGCCACCTCATTATATTGAGATGGCTTCCCTGGGTTGGAGCACATAACAGTTTCGTATAGACGCGAACTGCGTGAATGAAGTAAACCGGGTAACAAACTGAAAAGGCACTTTGAGGGCAACATTTTTATTAAACTACCTTTTTCAAGGGCAGGATTGATTACCTGCATTTCCGCCCTGGAACCGAAGAATTCCTTTTCTACGACACCGGTTTAAATTTTAGTGTCATTTTGATCGACTTCCCATCGAATCGCTTATCCGATGGTTTCGTTGTCGACAGTACAAAGATGGCCCGCCAAGTGCGCAGCCTATTTGCGCAGTTGATTTTTCTTCGGAAAAGAAGAAAATATTTCCTATATCTTTAGGAGATGCAGCCGGAATACACCGGTGTATTTAGCGTTATATGTCCATGAAGAAGAATCTGTTTTTTGTATTCCTGTTTCTGGCGCTTACCAGCGTAGTGTATGCACAGAAGTTTCCGTACGATCTGCCGGTCCCGCAAGGCTGGACCACCGAAACGTTCGGGTTGCCGCCGACCTTTGCTAAAGCTATTCCTTACCACGGCACGGAAGATATCCGGTTCACGCCCGGCTGGAGCGATGCCAAAAGCGAGGAGTATTGGGCCTACACATTCGTATGGCTGGCGCAGGGCATACACAGCCTGAACGAAACTAAACTTCAGGAGTATCTCACGGCCTATTATACCGGCGTATACGAAGTAAACATCAAAGCCAAACCCAAACCGCCGGCCCGTTTTACACGGGTCACCATCCATAAAAGCAAGGGACTGACGGCTGATAAAGAAGCCTACGAAGGCATTGTGAATACACTCAACTTCCTGACCGGCCAGCCCATTCAGCTATACGTGCGTGTACACCTGCGCAGCTACCTGGACTACCGCGCCACCGCGATACTGTTTGAGGTATCGCCGCAGGTTTATACCCACGCCGTATGGAAAGATCTGGAGAATGTTGTAAAGGATTTCAAGTTTGGTAAGTAGTTAAGGCTTCCGCTGTCGAAGCAGCCATTGGCTTACCTGTGTGGCGATGGGGATAATGAGCACGGCGGCCACATACGCAATCGGAATCATGGTTAGCCAGCCGTACAGAAAGCGGCCCACCCAGCCCTGACCGAAATTGCCGTGTAGCAGTAGCGATGCTGTGCTGGTAAAGAAGGTCATGGGTATAACAATAAGCAACGTGTTCAGATACCTGAACACGTTGGGATTACTTTGAGGTTTAGAATTTTCCATTACTGTTTTTGCGGTCAGCCTCTGCGGGAATGGCTTCGATCACATCCCAGTGCTCTACAATTTTTCCATCCTCTATCCGGTACAGATCGTAAAAGGCGCTGTGTTGCCCGAACCATGTGCCTTCGCTGAGCGCGAGTACAAAGTTTCCTTCGCCGAGTATTTTATGCACTTGCGTGTAGCGTTGAGGTGTTCCCGCGGTCTCCCATGTTTTTAGTGTGGTTAGAAATTCAGTTACGCCGTCGCCCATTAGCGGGTTGTGCTGGAGCAGGAGGTCGTTGCTGAAGAATGTATCGACAGTGTGGTACTGTTGTCCGATCAGGAAGCGTTCCACGTAGTCGCGTATGAACGCTTTGTTTTCGGCGGTCTTGTGGTGGTCTTTTGCTTTGGTTTTGCCGTCGGTCATGGTTCGGTTGCTTTTGTTGCGGGTCATCGGTGTGGCTTGCAGGTTATCCCAGTGCTCTACGCTGATGCCGTTCTCAAAGCGGTGAATGTCCCAGGCTACGGTGGGGCCGAAGAGGTAGTAATCAACGTGAACAAAGCCGTAGTCGCCGTCCTGGAAAGCGCGGATTACGTTGGTGTATACGTGTTCGTGGGGCATGATGTCGTGCAGGGCTACAATGGACTGCAGACCGTCGCCCACGTTGATGTTGTGTTGTTTATACCGTTCGGGGTGCAGTAGGTTCAGGTCTTCGAGTGTGCACGTTTCAATGCTGTTTTGAATGGCTCTTGCTTTTTCGCTGTTCGACAGCGTTGTGTAGTCTGGTTGTGTTTTCATGCTGCAAAGTTTTGTCGAAGCGGCGCTGGTATCAAGTACGGCGAGGATTATCCCATACGGATAATTTTCGCCCTATTCCCCGCCACGGCGGTAACGCCTATATTTGCACCATGTACGAAAAGAAAATAGCGCGCGATGTTGCCGAATGCGGCATGGGCATTACGATGGAGATTATGGGGGGTAAGTGGAAGCCGTGCCTGATTCAATCGTTGCATCAGGGGCTGAAACGGCCGAGCGAGCTGCATCGGGCACATCCTACGGCATCGGCCCGCGTATTGAATCAGCAACTTACTGAGTTGGAAGAGTACGGTATTGTCGAGAAAACAGTGTACCCGGTGCTGCCGCCCAAAGTAGAATACACGTTGACCGATTTTGGAAAAAGCCTTTTACACATTACACAGGCTATGGAAGTCTGGGGTCAGCAATACAAAGAAACGTTTCAGGAAAAGCACTCGCAGCGGTTACGGCGTATGGATGCGGAAGCAGTCGGTACGCCTGGCGTAGCGCGTTATTCATTGGTGGTCATTATGCCGAACACCGTTCCCGGATTTTTGCGGGCAGGTTGTTGATGAGGTTTTGGTGTGTGCCGCGTACGTTGTCGAGGGCGAGTGTGCCGCCCAGGATCAGCATGTCTTTGTGTTTGAAACGTTTTCCGAGACGGTCGTCGAGCATGATGTTCTGCATGCTGGCGGCGATGCCGATTTCGGTTAAGAAGTCGTTGGGGTGGCCGGCGGTACAGATTACCAGGCCGTAGGGCACGGCTTTCATCTTGCGGTGTTGCTCGTTGTGTTTGTAGGCGTAGCCTGTGGTATATACCCGATCGAACCAGCCTTTCAGTTTTGCAGGGCAGTCGCTCCACCACACTGGGTATAGAAAGATTACGCAGTCTGCATTTTCAATTTTGTCGTGTTCGCGCAGGACGTCGTCGGGTATTGCCCGGGTGATGTCGGAGAGGCCTTCGCGTTCGTATTCGGCTTCAGACATATCGCTTTGAAAATTCATCGCATAGAGATCGGACACGTCCACATTCCATTGCTGTGCGGCGAACACGGCCCGGAGTTGTTCCAGCACCTGGAAGGTGTACGATTTTGAACTGGGGTGACTGTATACGATTACGACGTTCATTACGTTTTATATTAGGCCTTTAAAATACGTTCCTGGCGGCAACGGAGCAATACGGCAATAACCTTGTTCTGTAGTATACGTTAAAAGTGAATGCCCTTGAGGGTGTTGATGGTGAAGAAATGGGCGAAGCGGCTTTAGCCGGGGTGTCGTTTTGCAATCAAATCCGCATATCTGTCAGACTATGATAAAATATATCGTGAATTATTCTCTCGGTTTTTTGATCAATGTATCGTATTTGTTTTATCTGTATAGCATTGTGCATGATTCGGTGCAATTGCAATTCGGTCTTTTGTTTCATAGCGTGGTTATGCTTGCCGGCGCAATCATTGTGCTTGTTGCGCGCTGCCGCGCGGATGGATTCTGGCATGCGGTTACGGCCTGGGGAATGCTTATTTATGTATACTGGGTGACGTTGATACCTGACGCCATGACCAGCCATCGTCGTGATGTGGGCTACTGGATTTTCTTTTTCGTCGGTGGAGCCTTTGTGACGTTTCTGCTTATTCTCAACCTTGTGCACTATGTGTCCGACCAGCGAAAGCGACGCGTGTAACCCTGAATGTCGCCCCCGCGTCGGCCGTCCGCAGCATCCACCGAGGGTTATATTTTTTGTGCGCTCGTAGTTAAAGCGTCCGTCTCGTAATAGCCGACCAATGTGGGAGTATGTATCGCGCGATACATCCCCGATAGACTACGCGATAACCCGATATTACTGGCGGCCGCTCGAAGGTATGTGGATTTAGCCCTACGCGTCGGTATTATTTTGGTTTAAACATCCAGTTAACGTAAAATAATCTGTAGCGTCCGGCCGGCGTGGCACAGTTTCTGGTTGTATTCTTGTGTCGTTCTTCCTCGCGACCCTTAGCCTATGAACCTCACCTTTACCTGGATCAATATTCTGATTCTCATCGGGGCTTTCAATGCTCTGGTGTTTTCTATCCTGTTGCTTTTTCAGCGGCAGCATCCTGGCGCAAAGTATCTGGCGGCATTTGTTTTCGTGTTTGCATACAATGGTTTTGAAACCTTTAACTGGAGCTCGGGGCTGGAGAACTATAACTGGTTCTTCCCGAATTTCGGTTTTATCGTGATCTATGCCATGGGGCCAAGTCTGTATTTATATGTCTCTGCGTTGCTGGATCCTGATCGGAAAGTATCGGGCGGCAGGGTAGCGTTGCATTACGGTTTTGCGCTGTTTCAGTTGGTGAGTCGGATGCTGATGTTTGGTTACCTGGTGTTGGCGAATAATAATCTTATCCCGGCCCCGGTGTCGCCGGATCAACTGGGGGCGTTTATCTGGTCGTATAGCGAGCCGCTGAGTGTGGCGGTGTTTGTAGTGTCCCTGGGCGCCACGCTTGTGCGGTTCCGCAGGTATCGCGCCGGGCTTCAGCCGAAGGTGCGCGAAAAGCAGAAGCCGCTGCTGCGGTGGGTTACTACGTTGCTGGCGTGTTCGTGTGTGCTGGCGGTGGGGTGGACGGCAACGGTAGCATCGTTCTATATTATGGCGTTGCCGCCCGGCGATCAGTATTATCCCATCGAGCTGGGACTGGTATTGTTTAGTTATTGGATTGTGCTGGACGGCTATCATCAGGTGAAGGTACTTTCGGGTAAGCGTAACGGGGCGCGGCCGCCGGTGCCTGACGATATGCAGGCGCGTTATTTCGAAAAACTGCGCGAGGCAATGGAGGTCGATAAGCATTACCTCGATCCGGAGTTGAGTCTGTCGAAAGTGTCGGCCAGCACGGGTATTCCCGCCAAGACTATCTCGGCGGTATTGAATCAACATCGTAACCTGAGCTTTGCCGACTTTGTGAATACCTACCGGGTGAAGGAGGTGAGCGACCGGATGATGGACCCTGCCAACCGGCAGTTCACGTTAACGGCGCTGGCGTTCGAGTCGGGCTTCAATTCGCAGGCAACCTTTCAGCGTGTGTTTAAAAATGTAACGGGTATGTCGCCCCGGGCGTATCAGCAGGAACAGAAGCAAAGCGCCAACAATACGGTAACACGGGATAATTAGTGCTCAAATCCGGTTTTGAGAAGATTTGAGTGGCCGTTTGCCGTTAGTTCGGATCAAAAAACGATATGATGATCCGAATGAATTTAATGGTGTGGATGCTTGCTGTTGTGGGGTATAGCACACCGGCACAAGACCGGTTTTTAACGCTGACGGGCACGGTAACCGATGCTCAGACCGGGCAGGGAATTCCGTTTGCCAGTATATACCTGCGCGCCGGTACTACCGGCACCGCCACCAATACGGTGGGCGAGTTTGTGTTTAAGTATCGCGAGGCCCAGTTGGGCGATACACTGGTGGTATCGTGTATTGGCTACCGGCATTACCGGCAGCCGCTTCGGGCTTTGGGAAATACCCTTACCGTTGCGCTGGAGCCGGCCGTGGTGGCGCTGGCGGGTGTTACCGTAAAAGCCCGTACCGGTCTGGACATCCTGAAAGAAGTTATCGACAGAATTCCGCAGAATTACGACACATCCACCGTAGAGTACGCCGCCTTCTACCGCGAGAACGTGTGGCTTGGCGATGTGGAGCTTTCCCAGGCCGAAGCCGTGCTGGACATTTACCGACCCTTCATTGCCACGAAAAAGCTGAATGAGCAAATCCGGCTGGTAAAAGGCCGTAAGAAGAAAATCGACTACGGTCGTGAAGCGCAGTTGTATTACTGGATGAGCGGTGCTTCGAACGGTGTGCGCGGCAGCCTTTCCGAAGACATGGTGAAGTACTATCGCGCCAAAAACAGTCCGTTAAATCCCGACAACTACCGGTACTACGACTACACGCATACGGAAACGATTCGCGAAAGCGACCGCGACCTGCTGGTGCTGGATGTAACGCCCCGCCGCAAAGCACGGAAGGGCTATCTACGCATGCGACTTTTTATAGACGATGCTTCGCTGGCATTGGTGAAATACAACTTCGAGCTTACCGAGGCCGGTATCCGTATGGTGAGCCGTGGCGATAAAGGCCTGCTGCATGCTATTATGTCAACTGTAGCGCACGTCAGTACGCGGTACCACTCGTTTCAATATACGGTGTCCTACGGCCGTCAGCGCAACAAGTGGTACCTGAACCGCGTTACCCGGCACTGGGAGATACTGGTAGACAGCAAGCGACGAAACTGGGTAGACCGCGTGTGGCGTACCGACATGGACCTGGTGATGACCGACCTGCGTACCGACAGCATTAAACCCATTACCGACGGCAACATTGCGAATAGCCAGGCGCCGATGCATACCATGATCTCCTCCGAATACGACGAGGCCTTCTGGGAGAACTACAACGTGTTGAAGACGGAAGCCGCCGCCTTACCCGCGCAGCCGGCCCTGCCGTTGCCCACCGCCGATACCGCCGCGACAGTACACCACACCGCATCGAACCGGCAGAACGGCTTTACCCGTGCGGATACCCTGCGTGGCAAACTCACACCGCTGCGCACCAACTACGATGTAACGTTCTACCACCTCGACGTAGCGCTCGACCTGGACAAACGCTCGGTACAGGGCAACAGCCTTATACGGTTTAAAACACAGCAGCCTGTGAACCGTATGCAGATTGATCTGTTTGCCAATATGGCCATCGACAGCATTGTATACCGCCACCAGCCGTTGCGTTATACCCGCGAGTTCAATGCCGTATTCATCGATTATCCCGAAACGATTCCCGCCGGTATGGAAGCCGAAGTAAAAGTCTACTACAACGGCGTTCCCAAGACACCGAACTGGAAGATTCCCATGGATGGCGGTGTGCTGTGGGATAAAGATTCACTCGGCCATGTGTGGGCGCAGGTGGTTTGCCAGGGCTCCGGAGCCAGCCTGTGGTGGCCCAACAAAGACCATCAGTCGGACGAGCCCGACAGTATGAAGATCTGGATTACCGTGCCCGCGCCGTACACCGAAATCTCCAACGGCAGGCTACAGCGCACCACGCCCATGCCCGGCAACCGTACACGCTACGAGTGGTACGTGAGTTATCCCATCAACAATTACAACGTAACGTTTAATGTGGGCTATTATACGCATCTGGAAGACCGGTATATTTCCGACGATACGCTTACGCTTGATTATTATGTGATGCCCTACAACCGCGATCGTGCCCAACGCATCTTTAAACAGGTAAAGCCGATGCTTAAAACCTTTGAGAAGAGCTTCGGTAAGTACCCCTTCAAACGCGACGGCTTTACGCTGGTAGAAAGCCTGTATCCCATGGAACATCAGAGCGGCGTTTGCTTCGGCAAAATCACCCCGCAGAATGTCACAGACAATATGCCGCTGCTCTGGCACGAGTCTGCCCACGAGTGGTGGGGCAACGCGATTACGACAAAAGACATTGCCGATATGTGGATTCACGAAGCCTTTGCCACCTATTCCGAGATCATGGTTATTGAAGACTGGTTTGGCAAAGACCACGTATCCGAAGCGCTGGACTACCAGATGAACGCCGTAATCGGCCGGGAGCCCGTGATTGGCGTATACGACGTAAACCACATTCACTACGACATCGGCGATATGTACAGCAAAGGCAGCCTGCTACTACACACCTTCCGCAACGTGCTGAACAACGACGCGCTGTGGGTAAAACTGCTTCACGATATTCAACAACAGTTCCGCTATCAGACCATCACTACTCACGACCTGATAACCTTTATCAACACCCGCACCCGTACCGATTATACCTACCTGTTCGAGCAGTATTTGAAACACACTGCCTTACCGAAACTCGTCGTAACGCTCAAACAAAAAGGCAACGACCTTGAAGTACACTACGCCTGGCAGGCCGACGTGCCGGGCTTCCGCATGCCCGTTCGCATAACTACCGCCCCGGGGACGATGAGTTTTATCTATCCTGCCACGAAGTCAAAAACGATGGTGTTGAAAAATATGACGCGGGAGGAGTTCGGCGTGGACGACGAGAACGCTTATATCGATGTGAGCGTGGAGTGATGGGTTGAGCTACTGGTTGAGGTGGTGGCGCATTTGCCGTATGATGGCCATCGCGACAAAGGATCTGAACGCTTTCTTGGGAATGATAATGGTTTGCTGGTTAGGAAGATAAAAGAGCAGCCAGTGTTTACGTTCGGTGATTTTTTCGAGTGCGGTCCAGGGTGTTGTTGTTGTAAACGATTCTCCGGTGGCGGTAAAGCCCTCGGCGGTGAACTGGTAGACAACTTTTTCGTGCAGGCTTTTGTTGGCCCTGTAGCGTTCGCCGGCTAAACGATATTTAAAATAGGGGAGGTAAAGCAAAAATATCCCGATGATGTAGAGCATCCACCCACCACCGATACCACTGTATTGCAGGAATATGATTAACGACACGTCCAGGATGTGAAGGAAAATGGTGTCGGCGCTGGAATAGGTTTCTGCAAATACAAACCTGCGGTACCGCGCCAGATCGATCCGGCTCTGAATGGTGATGGCTTTTATTCGCGAAACCAGGAAGGGCGAAAGCGGGCGTTTGGCCGGACGTACTCTTTCCTGCCCGCTTTTCCATAGGTCAATGCTGAACCGTAACAGGTAATGAATAACGACCAGAAGCCCTGTCATGTATACCGCATGGTTTCCGTTTGGCGTGGACGGATCGTTATCGAAAAACAGTACAGTCAGCCATACCGGTATTGCCGCCAGACATACTCCCAATAGCCTGGCGCCCCATGTTCCTGCGGTTCGCCTTTGTTTCGGCGTGAGTTTTATTGAGAGCATGGTGTCGGCCGTTATTGATTAAGGTGATGGCGCATTTGCCGGATGGTGGCCATCGCCACAAAGGATTTAAACGCTTTCTTGGGGATCACAATCCTGTCGTCGTAGATCGTGTGGAGTAGCAGCCAGTGTTTACGTTCCCTAATTTTTGCTAGTGTGGCCCATGGGGTTGTTGTTGTAAACGATTCTCCGGTCGCGGTGAAGCCTTCTGCAGTAAACCGGTATATTACCTTTTCGTTGAGGCTTTGATCTGTTCTGTATTCAACGCTGGCAACATAGTACAGGTAGAAGGGAATGAGAAATAAAAGTACGCTGTAAAAATGGTTTGTCAGGTGAATGTCATGTCTTTCCAAATACAGGTCGTAGAGGGTTAAGCATAGTACCGCGATGTAAATGGCGGTAAGGCCATAGTTGGAAAAGGCAAGCGTAAACTTGAGTTTCCGATACTGCGCCAGGCTTATACGCGTCTGTATGGTGATCGTTTTAATCTTCGATACGAGGAAGGGCGAATGAGCATTTATTGGCGGAGTGGATTCTTCTTTTCCGGTGCGCCACAGGTCATAGCACGGTGGTAATGGAAAAACAAGAACAGCGATAATAATCCACGCAAGCGTGACCATGGTTAGGTGCGGTAAGACGGCGCTTACATGAAAAAGTTTCAGTGCCATTGCTCCGGCCAGAGTTGCTATAATGAGCGCACAGAGCGCGATGCCTGCCATTCCCAGGGCTTTCTTCTGGTGCGGTGTGAGTTTTATTCTGAACATGGTGTGCCCCGTTATTTTGTTAGGTAATAGCGCATCTGAGCAATCGTGTTACTATCCTCCGGCGAGGCAAACGCTGTCTTCGGAATCATGATCGCCACGTGTTGGTTGGTGTAGAGCAATACCCAGTGTTTGCGTTCCACTATTTTGTAGAGCGTACTCCAACGTGTGGTGGAGGTATAGGTTTCGCCGATGGCTGTAACGGCATCGGCGGTGAAGTTATACGTAACGTGCTCGTTCAGGCTTTTGTTTGATTTATATTGGATGGTCGAAGACCGATAGATACCGAAGGGCAGGTACAGCAGAAAGAAAGCGATAAAGAAAACCCACCAATTGTCGGCAAAGCCCATGGCGATGTAATAGGCCGCGATGGAAAGACCCAGGAAGTGGATAAAGATAAGTGTAGGTCGCGAATACGCCAGTTGGTACGTGAGCTTACGATACTGTGGAAGTTCTATTCTGGTTTCGACGGTGACAACCCTTTTACCCAATGTACGAAAGGGTGAGGGAGTGCGCGCCGCCTCGGACTCACGCCTGCCGGTATGCCACAGTCTATAGCCCCACTGCAGCGGGAAGAGCATCAGGCAGATCAGGAACGATAGCGATATGATGTCGCTTTGCCGCGGTGGCAGGTCGTCGAAAAAAGCCAGCAGCACCAGTGTGCCGAACAGGATGAGTTGAAAAAGCAGACACAGAGCAGCAACTGAAAATCCCAGTATTTTCTTCTGTTTGGGTGTGACCTTCATGGGGTTCGTAGTAGATGTTGCGCAATATACTATTCTCCCGGCGTATCCCCGAAATGCCGGTTTCTATGAATGCCGGAATACCTAAAAAGGAGTAGTCGATGGCGGGTAAATTCTTCGGATTGTTCTTTATTCTTACGTCAGTGGGAGGGATGTTGTGGGTATGTTGTGCTTTCGGTTACTTTTGAGAAAGAGCGATCTACTACTACCATGAAGAATTTTACAGGTGTTGCCACGGCGTTGTTGCTGGTGGTAGCGTGCAGCGCGAATGCCCAGAGCGATAAAGAAACGGCGCGTGCCAAGGCCGTTGAAGCCATCAGGCTTATGGATGGCGGCAAGGTGGATGAAAGTATTGTGTTGCTGAAAGAAGCGCAGAAGCTCGATCCCAAACGTTCGCTATACTCCTACGAGGTGGGGTATGCTTACATGCTCAAGAAAGATTACGAGGCCGTGGTAAAGGAACTGAGCAGTAGCCTGAAGTATAAAGACGTGACCGACCAGCATTATCAGCTTCTCGGCAATGCGTATGATATGATGGGTAAAACCGAAAAGGCGTTCGATGCGTACGACAAAGGTCTTAAATATTTTCCGAAGTCTGGCGGGCTGTACCTCGAAAAAGGAAATGTGTATTGGTTGAAGAAAGAATACGAAAAGGCTATACCGTTTTACGAAGCGGGCATTAAGGCAGACCCCGCCTTTCCGTCAAATTACTATCGCATGGCGTTACTATACTGCCGCTCGAACAGCAAGGCCCGCGGTATGGTTTATGGAGAGATTTTTATGAACCTGGAACGCAACAGCAAGCGCACGGCCGAGATGAGCGCGGTGCTATATGAGACCTATAGGAGCGCGATTACGATACGCGATACATCGATTTCCGTGAAGTTCGGTAATAACGTCATTAACATCAGTAAGCCGTCAGATTTTGAGAATCTGAAATTCCCGTTTTCACTGTGTTATGAAACGTCGTTATCAATGTCGTTGGTGGGTGTAAAGGAACTCAACCAGGCTACGCTGGCTTCGATGCGCGAGCGATTTGTGACGAGCTATTACACGATGAAGAATAACGAGAAGTGTCCGCATATACTGTTCGACTATCAACGGTCGATAGGCAACGCAGGGCACATGGAAGCCTATAACCGCTGGATTCTGATGAAGGGTGACGAGGACGAGTTCACGCGTTGGAGTGAAGCCAATTCCGAAAAATGGGATCAGTTTGTTGCCTGGTTCAATGAGAACCAGCTCGCGCTAAACGAGTCGAGCCAGGTCTATGTGGAATAGCCTTGCCGTTATTGCTGCATAACCGACAGTATATTCCCGGCGGGGTCTTTAAACCAGGCAATGGCGGGGCCGCCGTTATCGCGGCTTATCCCTTTGGCGTCGGTTTGAATTTCGCCACCGTATTGTTCGAACGTGATTCCCTTTTTAATCAGCGCGTCCACGGCGGTGTCGATGTTGGCCACCGGGAAGTTTAGTACTGTAAACGTTGCGGGAACGTGGTTGGGCTTGGGGTATAGAATGATCGGATTGTTGCCGTCGGTATGCAGTTCAAGCACACCCATCGAGGTGTCTTTTACGACAAGCCCTAACGTATCGGCATAAAACGACTTTGCTTTTTGGATGTTATCGGTCGAAAAAGAGCTGAAGGCTTTGCTGTGTGTAAACATAGGATTGGGTCTTTGCTGTACAATATACAGCGGGCTAAATACACATGCCAGCGCGGGCTTTATCGCTTAGCGAAATTGTTTGGGTTTAAGGTGTTGCGCGGCGAGCGCGGCGATTTCAGTAATACGTTTCTCGCGTGTTTCGGGCCGTTTGGCCAACACCAGCCATTGCAGAATGGCTTTCTGTGCCGAGTTGCTCAGGCTTAGAAAATACTTGCGTGAGCCGGGATGGCTCCTGAAACCTTTTGCCAGATCTTTTGGAATCGTCAGGGCGTCTACCGGATTCAGTGTTTCCCACGAGCCGTTTTGTTTGGCAATGTCGATGCAGGCCTGACCGGCCGGCATCATCAGCCCGGCTTCAACCAGCCGGTCTACTTTGTCTTTGTTTACCTTCGACCACGTGCTGGTCGGTTTACGGCGGCTCATGAACTGCATGAAGCTGCCGTCGCCTGCCGACTTGCGTGTGCTGTCGATCCAGCCGAAGCACAGTGCCTCGTCAACGAGCTGGCTATGTGTTATCGACGGTCGGTTGGTTTCCTTCTTATAACACACAAGCCATACGGATTGACGAACGTTATGGTGTTTCTCCAACCACGCCCGCCAATCGCGCTGGCTTGCCGGGCAAAAAGTGTCGATGTCCTTTTTAGCCATTGTCTGTATTGATTTTATTTCATGACGAACAGTATCGTAGTTGCCATCACAATGCCCGTAAGGTGATAGCTGCCGCTGATGATGCCGTACAGGATTGGACGCGGAATGTTGGGGTTGATGGCGATGTTAACCGTATTGGCTACCAGGTACCCCACACCCACCAGTAGCGCGAAGCCGATAGCGTCTCCCAATGTGGAGATGTTTAATGTATAAAGCAGCAGGGCATTGGCCAGCGTAATCACCAGTGTACACAGGGCCGGGCCGATAATAAAGATGGGTTTGTTGGGTAACGTTTCGTTGTCGCGTCCGAGCGAGATCTTGTACCACTTGCTGAACAACGCCGTAAACCAGAGCGCCCCCAGTACAAAATAGGCTACGAATGCCAGTACAACACTAATCCAGTTCAAATTTGCTAATTGGTTAATCATAAAGTAGTTACGTTTTACAATGCAAACTTAATCCCGGGTAGTGACAACCCTGTGTCAGGGGTACCTTGACCTAATTGAATTTATCGAAATATTCCTGTAGCGTCATCTTGTGCGGGGCGAATTTTTCCTGCTGTATTTCCAGCTTCCGGATCCGATCGAGCCGGAAGTACCGGAATTGCTTCCGCAGCCTGCACCATGCCACCATAATCCAGGCCTCCTGCGTGCTGAGCAACGCGAACGGTTCGATTAGCCGTGTCGTTGCCTGCTGCGACTCGTTTACATAGTCAATTTTTACTACGGCATAGTTCGTCAGCGCAAACTGCAACTCCGACAGATTGCTGCTGTTGCGCTCACCGTTTGCGTTATAGCTAAAGCGCGTACGGTCGGCAATAAGGTTGGCCCTGTCTTTTACCGTATGCTGCAGCACGGCCTTGATCTTATCGATAGCCTCGGTATAATCTTTTACAAACGATGCATCCTTATTCTTCAGCACCAGCTGCTCAGCAAGTATCAACGCATTGGCCTGCGCCTCTGTAAACATAATGGGCGGCACCCGGTAATGCTCCATCAGCGAGTAGCCCTTGCCTTCCTCCGTTACCACCGGCACGCCTGACTCTTCGAGCGCCCTGATATCGCGGTAGATGGTCCGCACGCTTACGCCGAATTTATCAGCCAACTCGGTAGCGGTAATGAGCCGCTTGGTTTGCAGCTGCGTGAGTATGGCCGTGAGGCGGGATAGGCGGGAGGTGTCGTTGTCTTTCATGGGGAGTGCCGTGGGGTAAATATAGCATTCTGGCGCAACAACCCGGCGCCAACGGTTTTTGTATCTTTCCCCTTTAACGTACACCCGCCATGTCCACAGTCTTTCGCCAGCATATAGAAAAGATCATTGCCTTAACCGATGATGAGTTCGAATTTGTCCTCTCGCATTTTGAGCATCGTCACTACAGGAAGCATGATGTCTTGATTCGGGAGGGGGAGAAGTCGGAGTATGTGTTTTTTGTGGTGACGGGGTTGCTGGAGTTGGTGCATACCGATGGGCACATCGGGTCGCAGCAGCGGATACTGTCGTTGATAACGTCGAATGCGAAGGAGCGTTATGACCAGTTGTTGAAGCGTTATCCGTCGTTGTTCCAGCGGGTTTCGAAGACGTTGATTGCGTCGTATCTGGGGGTGTCTCGCGAGACGCTGAGTAGGCTTTCGGGGTAGGGTGGCGGTACTCCTTTAGGAGGATGGATCGGTGTTCGGCTTTTTAGTATCTTCATGGTGCCGGACGTTAGGTATTAATTAACGTGTCTATCCCGGAAAACAATCATTAGCAACTACCATGAATCTGTATCGACTGGCAATACTACTTGTATTGCTTTCCTTCGTTTCGCAGGCCCAGACGTTTACGAATCTCGGACCTTCAGATATGTATTACGCGACGGATTTGTATGCCGGCGTAAACGGTAAGTTCTTCGCGGGTACCACCGGAGGGCTTTACGAATCAACGGACGGGGGTAAGACCTGGGCGCGGCCCAGGGATTTTCGCAGTACGATCTACTTAGAACCAAAGTTCGCTTCGGGAGCATCTCCTACCGATGTGTATGTGTATGATCGGAATTATTTGTACTACAGCGCCGATAACGGAGAACATTGGCGTTCGCAATACGTTTTTTGGCCGTTGGTGAGTAAAGATATTCAGGTTGTCGCCGCTACAGCAGATACTTTGTACTTCGGAACGCCCGAAGGGGTGTATTGTGCGCCAACGGGAAAAGATGAGTATGTGCCTGCACTTCTTCTACCCGACCAGAATATACTCACACTGTGGACGAATGGAAAGAACATTGTAGCAGGGACGCAAGGAAACGGAGTCTTTATTTCTCAAAATGGCGGAAAGGCCTGGCAGCACCATACCGCCGGGCTTCCAACAACAGATGTGACCGCCATTGCTTCGAATGGCGATGTTGTGTTTCTCGGCTTTAGATGGAGTGGTGGTGTTTATGTTTCGAACGACTGGTCAACCTGGACGCCGAAGAACACTGGACTAATTTTTCCGTCGATACTCGATCTTCAAGTGGATGGCAATTCGCTTTACGCCCTAACCGAGAGTTACGATAATGTGTACGTATCTGGATTGGACGGTAGCGCCTGGACGTTGCGACCACGACTGACGGGACGGGAATTGCCAGTGGCCTTTGCGGTGGCTGGCGATAATATCGTTGTTGGTTGCTGGCGCGCTATGTATCATTCTGGTGATCGGGGAAACACCTGGATAAGCTCTCTCGAAGGCATTCAGGATACATTCGTTTTTCGGTCAATTCAAGCAGCTTCCGACGGATCGCTTTGGGCGGTCGCATCGCATACTGGTATTTATAAAAAGAAGACGTCCGATAAAAAATTTACGCCTTTTCAAAACGAGACAAACTATGCAAGTGCTACGCTAATCGGCGATACGCTTCCTGTAGTTGCCGGTGTGAATATAAAAATGTACAATGTGGTGCATGATACCTGGGGAAGACAAATTCCGATCGATAATAAGATTTTCTTTCCCATGAACCTGGAATATGTGAACGGAGAATTTTTATTGGGATCTCTCACGACCGGCGTACATCGTTACCGCGGCAGTAAATGGAGTGCTATCAACGAAGGACTCGGCGACCTGAACCTTAATAGCTTCAATGTGCATCAAAATGTGATGTATGTTGGAACGGCGCAAGGAGCCTTTAAACGAGGGCTTGACGACGCCGGCTGGACGAAGATCAACTTCTCTCCAGACAATTCGGGCGCACACCGGATACTGGCAGCCGATTCGTTAATCCTGATTCACGGGACTGATTACAATAGTTATATTTCAAACGATCATGGCGTAACCTGGAGTCGTATCGAGGCACTGGATGGTGTTGCTGTGTTGGATGCGTTACTGTATCACGATAACCACCTGTATGCCGCTTCATACAGTAGACTTTGGATATCGGCCGACAAGGGTCATACCTGGAAGGTAGTTCCAATCGGCGATTATTTTGTCGACGCCATGAATATTTACAACGACACCCTTTACCTCGGTCTTACCGAGAATGGGATATGGTCGGTTCCGCTAAACGATATCCTCGATGAACCCGGGGAAGAGTTGCCGACAGCGATCAGTGCTGAACGTGATCGCTATACCGTGTTTCCAAACCCCGGTCACGGCGAATACTTCATTAAAGGTCTGAACGACCGCCCGGCCGATGTGACACACCTGGTGGTAACCGATATATTGGGGTGCCGTATTGACGTTGCCGTAACACCTGAAGCTAATGACGTATGGCGTATGCGTTTTCCTTCTAATGCGCCGCGTGGGCAGTATATCCTTTCCACAGGCAGAGGCAGCGAGCGAAGGGTAACTAAAATCGTTCGCGAGTAGTATGAATCTGGGCATAAATCATAATACAGTGTACGATACGCTTCGAACGCTGTTTATAGTCGTTTTTCTCCTGGCTGCCTCGGGTGTAAATGCTCAGCGCGTTGTTGAAGGAGAGAAGTTGGTGTTGTATCTGTCGGCCGATAGTACGTATGAGATCAACGTTTTGGTGCCGGGGGTTACCGGAATGAAGGATGTGAAGAAGCAGGATAAGTTGAACGCTATGATACGCGAGCGAGTCATGCCCGATAGTATTGATAGCCTGATACGGAATTATGAAGCGTATATCGCAGCCGCGAAGATGGATACCGCCGATACGTGGGAGCCGTTTATGGAAGGCGGATACTCGTTTTCAGGAGAGGTGCTTTTACTTCCGGGCGACCTGTTATTGCTTCATGTGTTTGATAGCGACTATGGTTTTGAGCCAGGTCCACCGTGGGTAGCCGCAACGTTAATAACCATCAATGTAAAGACCCTACAAGAAATCACCTGGCGTGATCTGTTAAGCAAAGCGGCGGCCGATAGGTTTGCGCGGTTCTTTACCGACACCGAAGGAAACGAAACTTCTTCAGGCGATGCGCTTGGCCGGATCAGAAGCCTTGGCATAACGAACCAATGCGATGAGTGTGAGGACCGCTATTGTTTAACGTTTTATGCGGATGGCATTTCGACGGGAATGGGTTATCAGGAGAATCAGATTTGCCTTCCGGAGGATTTGAATGTTGTGAATAAGAAGTATCGGAAACACTTTGATCCTTCTGGCGCAAATCATCGCTTGCGTTGAGAACGTGCGCCGGCGCCTTCAATCCATAAAATCAAAGCTTCCTGATCGCGTCGTTCTTTAGTGTTGGCGTATTTAACCATGTTGTGCCCGGCGTACCATGCTTCATTTTGTTTTATGTGCTGCCGGGCAGTTTCTATAATTTCGGCATGGCTAGCGGAAGGTGATCGCTTCAAATGGTTTATGACACGGCTGCGTACTTCGTCGGCACGGTGTGACAGATTAGTAAGGGCCCATGTGTAGGCTTGTTCGGGGGCCAGCCGGGTCATGGCCCGGAATGCCGCGGCTACTACCTTGTGGTTGGGGCGGTCGTAGGATAGACCGTTGATAACGGTATCGCCCAGATAGCGTGTAACAACTTCGGTATGTTCTGTAAGACCCATTTCGCCCAGGCTAAGGAGTGAGTAGGGTAGCTTTTTATGTTGACGAATGTTATTGAGGTACACTGCGGCGATTTCGGAGCGCGACAGGTTTACGCTGGTTCGCGCGAGTTCGCGAATAGTGTACCATGGGTCGCCGAGGGCGTTGATGGCGATGGTGTTGAAATCGTTGTGCTGCCTGAGGCGTTGGAACGCTTCGAGGCGTATGTTGGCTACAGGGCATTGTAATAGCTTGCTCCGATATTCGTCTGACAGTACGTCGATGTACGGTAGGAGGTATGACCAGGCATAGGATGTTTTTAGCAGTCTGAATTTGTCGAGGACAGTTACGTTGTCGGGATAGAAGGTAAGGTACTTCTTGATTATCCGGTCCTGATAAGGATTTCTATTGATATATCTGCGTTTCGCGATATACGCGGGTATAAACTCCGGATCGGCATGAAACAGGAGATCGATAATGGCGGGGTAGACACGTGGGTCAACGCGTGGCTTTGTGGGAAGGTGTTCAATGTAAACGAACTCTTCCAGTAGTTCCTCCCGGTGTTTGTTCTGGATGCATCGGAGAACGCCGTTCGTGGCTTTTTGACGTATGGCCTGTACGTTGTCTGAGAGACGGCGGAGCAGAAACACAGGAAACCGTTCGTCTTCCAGTTCCAGCAGCATGTCTACAGCTTTTTCACGGATGTAGCCGTTCGTGTTTACGGAGCTCATGTTTAGCAGAGACCGTCGTTTGTACCCGTCTAATCTGGAATTGAAGAACGCAAGGTCCTCCATCGTTAACGGTAAGTTGCTGACTTCGCGATGGATCTCGAAGATCCGAAGACCATAAAATAAGGTAGCATAGTCGCTTAACCTATCGAAGACCTCGGTATTCCAGGGATGTTTTAATTGTAACGCCAACCGACCTTGTCTGCTGAAGTAAGCTGGTGATCTCCGGCGCAGGCGTGCGCGAGCGATCTTATCCAGGGCTTCGAGCCGCGCTTCCTTCGAGGGCTCCGGGCTTTCCAGTATAGCGAAAGCTGCTTCAAGTGCTTCATCCATCCTTAAAAACGTATTGGGATTAATGTTTCTCGTGCCAGGCAATCAATACCTGTAGCGATGTGCGTATGGCGTTGTCTGTTGTGGTGGCGAGGTGTTGGCGTGCGGCGGTGAGTATTTCGACCTTGTTCAGCTCGCTTTTCAGGTAGCTAACGATGGCCTGGCGCAGCTCGGCCGACGATGTGGACAGGTTCTTCAATGCCCAGGTATAGGCTTGTTCGGGGGCCATCATGGTGTAGGCGCGGAACGCCGCGGCCCGTACTTTGTGTGATACTACATTGGCTGGCAGCCCGAGCGTTGCCGGATCTTCCAGGAACGTAGAGGCTACCCCCGCATACTCGGTAAAGCCCAGTTCGCCGAGGCCGGCCAGCGAGGCGGCAAGCTTAGTCCGCTGGCGGATGTTGGCGAGGTACAGCTTCGCGATTTCTTCGTGCGACAGCTTCGCGTGGGCCTGCGCCAGCCGGCGAATTTTATACCAGGAGTCCGTCAGGGCGTTTGTCGCCATTGTGCTGAAGTCCTTGTGTGTGCGCAGGTGCAGCAGGGCCTTCAGGCGTACCGATCGTATGGAGCATTGTAACAGGTGAGTACGGTACTCGTCTGTCAGGATGTCAATGAAAGGCAGGAGGATCGCCCACTCGGAGGACTTCTTACGAAGCTTGAACTTGTCCATCAACGCAACATCGTACGGATAAAACGAGAGGTGATTTTTGAGTGCCCGCGATCGTGTGTCGGGGTATAAGAACGGTGTTGCGAAAATGCGTGGCGCGTAGCGTGGGTTGGTGTTGAAGATGAATTTCAGAAGGTCCTGGCAGAAGACGGGATCGACACGTTTCTTCAGCGCGAGGTGGTCGATGCGATCGATTAGAAAAATAAAGAACTCGCGATGTTCGTATTTGAAGATACGGCGTAGCCCCGCAGCGGCCTTCTCACGTATATTTGCTACGTTGTCGGCCAATCGCGGAAGCAGAAAAGTATACGCCTCAATGTGATCTATTTCCAGCATGGCGTCTACTGCCGCCTCACGTATATACCCGTTCCGGTTTACGGAAAAAGCATTTATCATGTATAGCTTCGTCCAGTCGTTGGGTAACGTCCTGAAAAAGGCGACGTCTTCCAGGTTCACCTGAACATTCCGTATTTCCTTCGGGATATCGCGTATCGTCAAACTGTAGAATGTGGCAACGCTGCCAAGTTCCCATAAGACTCCGGCATTCCACGGGTCTTTGAACCGGGTAATCAACCGGCCTTTTAATATAAGGCAGGTTGATACGTCGGCTTCGAGTATTATCGAACGCATCACCACATCGACGGTTTCCATCCGGGTATCGTGCGGTGTTTCGGGATTGTCGAGAATCGCCAGGGCGGCATCGAACTGTTCGTAGGGTGTCACAATCAGATACTAAAGGTTTATCTTCGATAGCAATTCATCCGTAAGTATACCTTCCTCGCGCAGCTTCAGCTTTTTGATCCTGGCCACTACCTTGTCCAGGTCTTTCTGGTAGGCGGCGTCGAAGGTTGTGGCCTTGTGCAGCAGCAGGGCATGCGTTTCGTAGAATACATTCAGTACTTCCTTATCTTCAATGGGCGCTACGGTCTTCATCGTTGTCTTGATGTGCTCCAGTCCTTCTTTAATGCCTTTCAGATCGGTTGCAATCTGGTAGCAGTGGTAGGCCAGGTTGTTGTGGGCAGCACGCAACGCGGCGCGGGCCGGGTTGTATTCTTCGAGGTATGGCCACAGTGTTACCTTGTTGATCTCGGTTATGGTATGGCGGCAGCAGGCGTAGCATTCTTCTTTGAAGCCGGCTTCATACAATACATAACGCTTGTAATCCCATACGTAAGCCCACAGCACGATCTCGCTGTACTGGGCGTCGTTAAGCTGCTTTTCTGCGGTGGTAACTACTTCCAGGGCTGCTGTGTAGTTTTTGTTCTGAATCAACAGCGTGGCTTCGCCCATTTGCTTGTCGAATATCTCTTTGCTGAAGTCGTAGGCCTCGGGCACAGTCGGCAGTTCGAAGTCCTTATAGGCTGTCTTGATCTGGTCGTCGTCATCAACGTCTTCCTCTTTCAGAACGGTCTGTGCCTTGCGCCAGTATTCGTCGGCTTTGGCGATATCGCCTTCCAGGAAGTATGTCCAGCCTATGTAGTACGGGGCGTGGTGCATGCTCGACGAGTAAGGCTCTTTTATCTTATCTACGGCCTCCAGTTTTTTGCGGGCGCCATCGTAGTCTTTCCTGAAGATCAGTCCGAGGCCCCAGTGTACCAGGAGGAAGTCTTCCTGGAAGCGGTTCTTGTACCGGGTATAGAACGTCTCGAACACTTCGGCGTAGCGGTCGTGCGGAATATACCGGGTAAGCGACACGTTGCGGAGTATAACGCTGAGTAGGATAGGTGCCTTGCGCAACGCGATCGGGACGAACTTGATGTTGTCTTCGCTTTTGGCTACCGCAGCCTGGCAGGCCGTGGCACTGCGCATAGCCACGGGTACATATTCGAGGGCCGTGCCGTAGTCCATTGAACAAACTTTCTCCACCATCTCCTGTGTAACCAGTTCTTTGGGTACGTACGGGAAATTGTACGAGGAATGATTTATGGCATACTCGCAGACTTTTTGTGTGCGGTATTTCTCGGGAAGGTTAAACAGGTGTTCGGCGTGGATGGAACCTTCTGCCGGAATGAAGGCTTTGCGGATAAACTCCTCATCCCAGAAGCAGGCCCATACCTTGGAGAATATGCTGGTGTCGAATTCGGTTTCTTCACTGTAGCGGTCGCTGATGGTGCTGCGCTCAGTCCACCCATAGGCGTCAGCTTTGGCTTTGAACTCCGGCAGGTGTCCGAGATGTTTTTTATAGTAGGCAAAGCTATGGCGGTCTACGGCTTCGATGTTTACGTGATCGAATATGTCGATACCGTATTTTCGTACGCGCTGCCCCATGTGTTCTACATCCGATATGCTGCCGTAGCGCCAGCGGTCGCGGTCGTGTTGTTCAACGATAAACGGCCACACAGGGTCTTTACCATACTTGTTCACGGCATGTTGATATACTTCCTGATCAACCCGCTGTGCTGGAATACGAAGGATTACGTCGATCCCCAGATCAATAGCCTGTACGATATATTCGTTCGCGAAGTATTGTTTGGCCAGTTTTCTGTCGTTAGAATCGTTCAGGGCACCGCCGGCAATCAGGGCGATGTTCATACGTTCGTCCCTGAACTGCTCGGGTACATGCTGGTAGTTGTAGGCCGATTGCGTTACCGCGCGGAAACAGCGGTCATAGGTCAGCAAGGCTCCGGTTACATATTGTAAATCTATGCCATCGGGATGTGCTTCGATGATTTGCTCGGTGAAGAATTCTGCAGGGATATTATGGCGTCTGCATGGGTCGGGCCGCGTTACAGCCTTCAGGATCAACTCGTGGTTGAGTAGTTTTGCATCGAACAGCAGAATAACTTCGCCGCTTACGTCGTACTCGTTGTGTGTTTTGTGATTCAGCAGATCGTCGAGCATGGCTGCGGTCCGGAACTGCTGCGGTATGGTGTTTATGCGTGCGGTAAGCCAGGTCTCGGGCCAGATGCCTGTTTTCTTGTACATGTCCGGACCGTACTTCGCAAGGAATTCGGCGAAGAAATTATTCCAGTAGTTCTGGTCTTTCACCACGCGTTTCGGCGGGTTCTTGTCCCAGTCTACGGTCACGTTGTCGCCGTAGATATACTTCAGGTCGGTATGTTTCGAGTAGGGCTGGGCCTTCGCGTTGTTTTTAACGGAAGCCTTGTAGTAAGTGTCGGCCTTCTTACTATCGCCTTGCAGATGATAGATGAGGCCCATCAACCAGTTGGCCGAGAAGATTTGTTTGACCTCCAGTGAGCGTTCGAGGTATCGCTTCGCGCTATCGGGTTCGTTGAGGAGTATGTGCGCTTCGCCCAGTACCCGGTAGGCGAAGTTGGCTTTTTTATTCTTTTGTACGGCTTGCGTGGCCCAGTCTACCGCGGTTTCGTACTCGCCGATGCGAACGGCGCAATGGGCGCCTTGTTCCATACAGCTGTATTCGTACAGTAGGGACTCCGGTGTAAGCGGAATACCTTTGGCGAATACTTCTTTTGCCTGTGCGTATGCTTTGGCGTCGAGCAGGCATTTGCCGGCATGGTAATACGCCAGGTAATAGCCCGGAGATTTCGCGATGGCTTCGCGGAAGGTCTGGTAGGCTGCGCCGGCGTCGCCTTCTTTCTTGAGTTTAACGCCTTCTTTCACAAGGCGGATACCTTCTGGGGTTACATCGTCCAGGAAGGGCGAGAGGCCTTTCTTCAGATGTTCGTAGAACCTGTCTGTGCTAACGGTTAGCATGTTGTGATTCTCTTCGTCGATGCCGTAATAAAGCTCTGGACGGAATGCATAAGCGTATGCGTGCCATTCGAGCATGAGATTGTCTGTACCGATGTCATTGGTACTGTCTGTGACTACGGTAATAACGGTGTGTGGCTCGAAGGTGAAGCAGTTCATTCCATAAAACCATGAAAAGAAGTATGGGGCGTCAATGTGCCGTTCGGGCATCTGGTGTGTGGTCTCGTCGTCGTCACCCCACGCCAGCGCTACGTAACGTACGGTTTCCTTGCCTATTGTTTTTTGGAACGCGGAAAGACTGAGGTAGTCTACCGTGGTGTTGCCACGTACATAGTATGGCATGGAGTTGCTGATCTTACCGTTTACAGTTAGGTTGCCGTTGACTACGAAGAGATAAACGTAAACGTGCGGTATGTTCAGGTCGCCGTCGACGGTGAGGTCGCCTTCATGGTAATAGATTTCTGTGCCTTCGTAGTTATCGGCTTCCGATTCGTAGTCTTCGCCAATGCCGTCGTGGTCTTCGCCATCCCAGTAGTCGAACAGTTGTTCGACGCCCAGCTTCTCGATAACGTCTTCGTACGTGAGCTTCTGAATGTTGTATTTTTTGAGGAAGGCCTGTGTTTCGGCTTCCTGAGTATTCTTGGTTTCTTCGAATTCGGCGTTCGCGGTTTCGAGTTCCTGCGGAGTGGGACCGAAGAGCACCGACATCTGTTCGATGCCTTCCAGCGCAGTAGTGTAGGCTGACGTGCTCATGAAGTCGCTCAGCGTTTCGCGGGTCTTTGCGTTCAATACCGGTTCGAGCGCGGCGTTGTATTCGGTCTCGCTTAGTTCGCGCAGTGGTTTCGGGAAATGGAGACTCACCACGTTGAGTGCGGCGTTTGCAACAAACAGCCATTGGCTATTACCATTGATAATCATACCCAGCATCCACCAGCATGGCTGTAAGTATTTGCGTTCGTCGTGAATGATTTGGAACGAGACACGTTGGTATGTTTGGTAGAAGGATAGGAATTCGTAAAGGCTGTTGCCGTTTACGCCATCTTTGTTGTAGCAGTAGGTGGCAACGATGAAGTCGTCTTTAGAATAAAAGATCGATCCGTTCGTAAGGGCGAAGTTCAGGTACTTCGATGGTAGCGAGAAGCCGGCAGCGTTCTCCATCTCCCGTATGTTGCCCTTGCTTACCTTAACCGTCTCAAGTTCGCCACCGTTGGGATTTTCCTTCACATAGGCTGCCAGTGCCAGCAGATCGTTGAAGAGGTGTGTTGGGGGGAAGGCTGCCGCGTCGTCAGGGGCTGTGGTTTCTACAGTGGGTTTAGAAACGGTATCGGTGGTTGTTTGTTTTGATGTTGTGGTTTCGACGCCGGAGGTTTCTTCGGCGTAGCCTTTCTTTGTTTTTTCGGCAATCAGTTTATCGGCGGCCTTCTTACATTCAGCGTCCGAAGCAAAAGACTTGGTTTGTGTCTGGCCTGCTGTACCTGCTTTGCCGAAGGTAACGGTGAGGTCGGTGCCGCTGATTTCGATGTTCCAGAACTTGTGTGATTTTTCGTCCTGGTAGATAAAGCTTCTTTTCATGTATGCGTAGTTCAAAGGGTTCAGGTCGTCTTACGATGATACTTGTACGGCAAGTACCAAATTTTGTTCTGTAGCCGACCCGTTGAGGGGCTAATATAGACGATCGTTCTGTTATTTTCGCAATGATGCGCGGTATGCGTGTCGTGTGTAATATCTACGCCGTAAAAACGCCAAAATCGCGCAATGCGTTGTATATACGGATGTTATAAGCTTGGATGGAGGGTGTGTGTGGGGAGGGGAGAGCGGGTCGAGGGAAGAAGGGAGTACCCCAAAAAGGGTATTAAAAAAGTTGGGCTGTCAGGCAGCGATGAAGGTGTTTTAGTAACCTATGTTTTCGATTGTTTCCGAAAGGAATAATTTTTCTTGCTTATTAAAACCTTTTATCGGTAATTTACGATTAATATAGCCATGGGACTTACGAAGACCGCTGAATTTACGAAAGCACAAAACGATCTGGCACTGATCACAAAGGCTTTAGGCCACCCGGCCCGTATTGCTATTCTTCAGTTTTTGATTAAAACCAAAGCCTGTGTCTGTGGTGATATTGTTGACGAGTTGCCTTTATCTCAATCAACGGTTTCACAACACCTTAAAGCATTGAAGGATGCCGGGTTGATTAAGGGCAGTATAGACGGGCCAAGTATCTGCTATTGTATAGACGAGAAAGCCTGGACAAAAGCACAAAAGCTCATATCGGGTCTTTTCGAAAGCTACGACGGCCAGGCGTGTTGCTAACGACTATTTTTTTGATCAAATCAATCGCAATATTACGATTAATATTATGGAAACATCAGAACAACTAAAGGACCTTGTAATGAAAAAGTACAGCGAAATCGCTGAACAGAGCAAGGATGTGAATGCTTCTAGTTGCTGTGGAGCAACCGGGTGCAGTACCATTGACTACACCGTAATGGCCGATGACTATACAAATCTGAATGGCTATGTGCCCGATGCGGATTTAGGTCTGGGGTGTGGGTTGCCTACAGAATTTGCACTGATTAAAGCGGGTGACACTGTAGTGGACTTAGGCTCCGGCGCCGGTAACGACGCGTTTGTCGCCAGGAACATTACCGGCGAATCGGGTAGGGTAATCGGCATCGACTTCACGGAAAAGATGATCGCACGTGCAAGGGAGAATGCGCATAAGCTCAAGTACACCAACGTAGAATTCCGGCAGGGCGATATCGAGAACATGCCGTTGGCCGGTAATATAGCAGATGTTGTGGTGAGCAATTGTGTACTAAACCTCGTTCCGAACAAAGCGCAGGCATTTGCAGAAACCTTCCGCATATTGAAGAAAGGCGGTCATTTCAGTGTGTCGGATATCGTGTTGGTCGGAACGCTTCCGGAAGGATTGCAGAAGAGTGCCGAGATGTATGCCGGTTGCGTTTCGGGAGCTATTCAACGGGATCAGTATCTTTCTATAATCGAAGCGGCCGGTTTTAAGAATATCCAGATTCAGAAACAGAAGCGGATAGTACTTCCGGAAGATATACTGACCGACTATTTGTCGCCAGATCAAATACAGGCATTTGCAAAAGGTGAGACCGGTATTTTTAGTATAACCGTCTATGCAGAGAAACCTTTAGAATGTTGTGCGCCCGGCTGCTGTTCATAATCAGGTTATGATAAAAGGTTTATTACTTCAAGGCGTTCAATCCACAGTACGTGAGTTGACGAATGAGTTTGATGAAATTCCCCCGGCTCGAAGAAAAATACTTAGTGATTTAACCGATTTCATAACGCGGACGGTCTCCGTTGGGAATCCGGTTTACCTGAATTTTATCTGTACGCACAATTCCCGGAGGAGTCATCTTTCTCAGCTATGGGCGCAGACGGCGGCTCACTATTATGGCATAGCGAATGTGTTTTGTTTCTCCGGAGGTACAGAGGCGACGGCATTCAATCCACGCGCGGTAAAGGCCATGCGTGATGCCGGGTTTTCTATTGTTCTGAGCAAGGGTGGAGATAATCCAACATATGACGTGAAGTTCTCTGATACGGCTCCGACTGTTACAGCCTTTTCAAAACGATACGACGATCCCTTTAATCAGAGCCCTGGCTTCGCAGCGGTTATGACCTGCTCGCATGCCGACGAGCATTGCCCCATAGTGTTGGGCGCTACCGAGCGGATAGCCCTAACGTATGCTGATCCGAAAGATTTTGATGGGACAGAGCTGGAAGGAGTGAAGTATGGGGAACGGGTAAGGGAGATTGGTAGGGAGATATTGTTTGCGTTTTCGCGGGTTGGTGGGTGAAGTCAGTGTTTAATACTGACCGGATTGCATCTACGAAGAGCAATCCGGCGTGACGTTTAATGATGTTCCACATATTTTATAGTATAATAGTACTATTGAATGTTACATATTGGGGGTATAAAAGTACTACTAACCTATTTGCGGCCTTGAGATCAAACTCGTTAGCTCCAAATTAATTGTTCAAAAAAAGCAAACTGTGTTGACGTTGTAACGCGTATTAATTCTTTACTTGCAGCCAAGTCGCTAACCGAGTATCACTCTGGTTACGTTCGAAACTCTACTTACTCCGGTTTTTATGAAAAAGCTCTATCTGCCAATATTGCTGGCAGTCTCGATCCCCTTAGCTGCGCTGGGTCAAGGCGAAATTCCTGTGAATTTTTATACAGGTACGCCACACATTGAAATTCCTATTGTAAATCTTGTAAGCCACGACCTGAGCGATGCTGTTTCGTTAGTATACGATTCGCGAGGCGTAAGACCCGACGACGGTGATGGTGATTTTGGACTATCGTGGAGTTTGAAATGTGGCGGCTCAATCAGTCGCGAGGTGCGCGGACTTCCGGATGACTTTGTAGGTGTCGGGGCAGATCAGCGGCGTGGATGGCTCTACGCGAGGGCCGGAACGAGCACGTATCTGAACGCGGATGTTGCAAGTCTTCCCAACTATGCGGATAACTCTGCCGCCACCTGTAGCGATGAAATAGAAGACTTTACAAGGATAAATGACTATCGTTATCTAAATGATACAGAGCCTGATATCTATCGGTACTCCATCGGTGGAATATCAGGGAGTTTTGTGTTTGATAATACGGCAGGGACACCGGTGATCCGTTTGATACCCTATCGGAATATCGTTATCAAACCGAGCTTCGATGCGAATTCAAAGTTTATCCGATCGTTTACAATAACTGATAATCAAGGCGTGGAATACACCTTCGGACAACCCCAGGCGGTGACCCGCTACACGGAATCTGCTAACCTGGAGTCATCCGTCGAGTTTATGAAGACCACATTCGAGCAGTACTCCAAGGCAGGGAACAACAACGCCTCGGTGTCGTATTATGATGCGTGGAGTCTTACAAAGTCGAAGTCGCTGCCTTCCGGTGATTCAATTCTTTATACGTATACATCGGTTACACAAACTACTGCGACACCGGTGCGGGTCAGTCTTCTTGATTATAACAATCCTGCGTTTGCATACAACGTCTTTACGGTGTATACCGATCACGTAACCGTAGCGGCGCTTCACCTCAATACAATCTCGACCGCCGCGGGGCCTGGTCTCAGTTTCGAGTTCAGTGATGGCCTGGTGTCTAAAATTTTCATTTCCGATAAGCGACGCGGTACCCGGTACACGACGAAAGAGAAGGTAAAGCAGTTTGATATAACCTACAGCGCTATGAGCGGTCGTAGCCGGATTGCGAAAATACAGGAGCGCTCCGGTAGCACTTCCTTGCCTGCTTATGTGCTCGAGTACAACGGGGGCGGTATTCCTGCTCCAGGATCACATTCCGTCGATTTGTGGGGCTACGTCAACACAAATTCGGCGTTCCACGGCGTGCCTGCTATGTACGTCTATCCGGACCTGGCCCCGGAAGAACGTTTCCGGTACGAGGCTATTCCGGGCTACACGGGCCGTACATATGCCTTGCCGGGGGCAGACCGGCGTGTCAGTTCTACGCATATTACGGTTGGAAGTCTGCGCTCCATCAGTTACCCATGGGGAGGAAGAACAGCACTCGTATACGAACCAAACAGGTACTACGACGATGTGGCCGGGACGGATTTTTACGGCGGTGGTCTTCGCATTAAATCTGTTGTTTATAATGACGGTTTAAATCCCGATGTCAATATCGAAAAGACGTTCGTATATACTGACTCTACCGGCCGGTCTACAGGCCGCATGATCCGCAGGCCGGTGTTTGCTATGTTGAGTTGGAAATATAAAGATCCTGAAGGCACGGCAGAGATAGCGACACCCGATTCCGAAGGAAGCTGGCGTGCCTTTACCGTACGGACCGAACATAATCTGGCGTCCGAAGATTTTACGCAGGGCAGCCCTGTAGGCTACAGCGAAGTAAGGGTATACCGGCCAGGCTCTGGCCACGCGCGGTATGAGTATGATATGGGTGAATATGGTAATCAACCCAAGGCTGTGCCGTATGAACCTG
>Ga0065165_1000887_pt1 | contig 38644 bp, 34 predicted proteins | sample AraplaMF_Cvi_mMF_FD_63813 | JGI IMG/M metagenome (GOLD analysis project Ga0065165, IMG submission 63813) | Arabidopsis root microbial communities from the University of North Carolina, USA - plate scrape MF_Cvi_mMF (version 2) (version 3) | ecosystem: Host-associated > Plants > Roots >... | reverse complement strand
AGACATCGCGGTGAGGGGGACGGGTGCTGGCGTCGGGCGGTGAGGTGGCGTGATGTTTTTGAGATCGCTTTGGTCGTTGTTTCGGTGATCGTTCGCGCCTAAGTCACTGGGTGCCCGCCTTCGCGGGCACGACGGTGAGGAGCTCGTGGCATCGCGGCTTTGCCGGGTCGGCTTTCCCGACCATTCGCCTCAGTGATCGGGGGAGTCTTCGGTGTCCACCCGCGAGGCGAGTTCCGCACAAGAGAGCGGCCGTAGGCCAGATAGGTACATGGGCCGCGTCAGCGGCCTTTCCTTTCCGAACGCGGAGGACCTGTCCGAGCAGCGAGGGTGGACACCGAAGGCTCGGGCCGCACCCTCCGAGCCGCAGGCTCTGCGCGCAAGGAGCGCGTTCCGACCCTATAAGAACAGGTCGGGGAGCAGCGGATTGCCAGGGGCGACGGCATAGCGATCGAAGTCGTGCACGCCGACTTCGCGCAGCACGTCCTCGTCGATGAAGAAGCGGCCGGTGGCATCGCGGGAGGGCTTCGTGAGGATGGCATGGGCCGCGTCGGCGACGATCTCCGGCTTGCGGCAATTTTCCGCTTTCACCGTGTCGCCCAGCATGGCGATGGCGGCCGTGGCGATGACCGTTCTCGGCCACAACGCATTGACCGCAATGCCCAGGGGGGCGAATTCGGGCGCCATGCCGAGCACGCAGTGGCTCATGCCGAACTTGGCGATGGTGTACGCCACGTGCGGTGCGTACCAGTGTGGGTCGATGCTCGGCGGCGGCGAAAGCATGAGCACGTGCGGATTCGCTGCCTGTTTCAGGAAGGGCAGGCAGGCCTGGGTGGTGAGGAACGTGCCGCGCGTGTTCACCTCATGCATGAGGTCGAAGCGCTTCATCGGCGTGCCCTCGACACCGGCGAGCCAGATCGCGCTGGCGTTGTTCACGACGATGTCGATGCCGCCGAAGCGCTCCGCCGCGGTGGCCGCCGCCATGCGTACTTCGGCCTCCTCGCGTATGTCGACCTTGAGCGGCAACGCGGTACCGCCGGCGGCTTCGATCTCGGCCGCGGCGCTGTGGATCGTGCCCGGGAGACGCGGGTTGGGCACGTTGCTCTTGGCGGCGATGACGATGTTCGCCCCGTCGCGTGCGGCGCGCAGCGCGATGGCGAGGCCGATGCCGCGCGACGCGCCGGTGATGAATAGGGTCTTGCCGGCGAGCGTGCTCATGGTTGCCTGCCTCAGGCGCGCTGGAAGCGCGGAAGGATGTCGCGCAACTCGGCGAGGCGCTGCAGCGGATCGTCGAGTTCGAGCATGTGCTGGCACTCGTTGGCGTCGAGCGGCAGAAGTTCGGACAGGCGGAAGCCCACCCAGCTGGCGTCGTCGGAACGCGCCGCGACCTCGTGCCGCCACGGCGGCGTCATCTGCTCGGCGAGACGTTCGAGGATGGTCGCGAGCAAGCCGAACTCGGCCGGCAGCGGGAGGGTTTCCTCTTCCGGCCAGGTGGCGATGTCGCCGCGGACCTGGCCGTCCGAACGCACGCGCGTGCGCGTGACGCGAAAGCGCAGGCCGCCTTCGGCAACGATGCCGAGCAGGCCGTCCTCGCGCGTGTGGAAATCGGTGATGGTGGCCAGCGTGCCCACGGCGGCCGGGACGGCAGGCTGTCCGGCCTCGCGGCCTTCGAGGATCATGCACACGCCGAAGGCTCGCCCGGTGCGCGCGCATTCGCGCACCAGGTCGATGTAGCGGGGCTCGAAGATGCGCAGTTGCAGGTGACCGCCCGGAAAGAGGACGTTCGACAAGGGGAACAGCGGAAGGTCGAGGGCGGGCGTCGTCGCGGCCATGCCCGGCAGTCTAACCCGCGCCCAGCGCCGCGAAGAAGCTGCGGGGCGCCCCTTCGAATCCGCCGTTGGACATGAAGACCACATGGTCTCCTTCCCGGGCCTCCGCCAGGAGGGCGCCCACCAGTGCGTCGACGCTGCCCGCCGTGCTGCCGCGGCCCCGCAGGGCGGCCGTGACCTTGCCCGCGTCCCAGGCCAATTCGGGGCGGTGCAGGAACACCGTGACGTCGGCATCGGCCAGCGACGGCGCCAGGGCATCGGCGTGCGCGCCGAGCCGCATCGAATTGGAACGCGGCTCGAGCGCCACGAGGATGCGCGCATCGCCGACCTTCGCGCGCAAGCCGGCCAGGGTGGTGGCGATGGCCGTCGGGTGGTGGGCGAAGTCGTCGTAGACGGTCACGCCACGCGCGGTGCCGAGGACTTCCATGCGCCGCTTCACACTGGCGAAGCCGGCGAAGGCCGGCAGCAGGGCCACCGGATCGGCGCCCGCCGCCGCGGCCGCCGCCAGCGCCGCCAGCGCGTTCATCACGTTGTGCCGGCCGAGCGAACCCCAGCGGACGTCGCCCAGCACGGTTCCGTTGCGATGCACGCGGAAATGGGAACCGTCCGCGGCCAGGAGTTCGGCGCGCCAGTCGCCGGCGTCGATGCCGAAGGTTTCGACCGGCGTCCACGCGCCCATCGCGAGCACCTCGGCAAGGCGGGGGTCCTCCGCATTCACGATCAGCCGGCCGTTGCCCGGCACGGTGCGTACGAGATGGTGGAACTGGCGCTGGATGGCCGCGACATCGGGAAAGATGTCGGCGTGGTCGTATTCGAGGTTGTTGAGAATCGCGATACGGGGGTGGTAGTGCACGAACTTCGAACGCTTGTCGAAGAACGCCGAGTCGTATTCGTCCGCCTCGATCACGAAGGGACGGCCTTCGCCCCGCCGCGCGGACACGTCGAAGTTGCCCGGCACGCCACCGATGAGGAACCCCGGCGCCTGCCCCGCCGATTCCAGAAGGTGGGCGAGCAGGCTGGTGGTGGTGGTCTTGCCGTGCGTACCGGCCACGGCCAGCACCTCGCGGCCGCCGAGCAGGGTCTCGCCGAGCCACTGCGGTCCGGAGATGTAGCGCATGCCCTCGTCGAGCATGTATTCCACGGCTGGGTTGCCGCGGCTCATGGCGTTGCCCACCACGACCAGATCGGGCGCCGGCGTGAGGTGCGCCGCCGTATAGCCCTGCATGAGGCCGATGCCGAGCGCCTCGAGCTGGGTGCTCATGGGCGGATACACGTTGGCGTCCGAGCCCTCGACCTGCAGGCCGAGTTCCCGCGCGAGGGCGGCGACGCCACCCATGAAGGTGCCGCAGATACCGAGGATATGGACGCGCATGGCTTGGCTCGTCGGGACGGGGCGGCGAAAGGCCCGCCGGGAGCGGCGGACCGGACGATCAGGCGCTGGCGGCGGACGTGCTTTCGAGCGCGGTTTTGATGCGGGCGGTGACGTCGTCGAGCTCGCCCACGCCGTCCACGACCTTCAGCTTGCCGCGCTTCGCATAGAACTCGGCGACCGGCGCCGTCTGGTCGGCGTAGATGGCGAGACGCTTCTTCACCGTCTCGGGATTGTCGTCCGGCCGGCCTTCCTTGTTGAAGCGCACCACGCAGCGATCGACGATGGCCTCGTTGGGCACCTCGAGCTTGATCACCACGTCGAGCGGCTGGCCGATACGGGCGAGCACGCCGTCGAGCGCTTCGGCCTGGGCCAGGTTGCGCGGGTAGCCGTCGAGGATGAAGCCGGGTTTGGCGTCCGGCTGGCCCAGGCGCTCTTCGATGATGCCGAGCATGATGTCGTCGGACAGCAGCTGGCCGGCATCCATGATGCTCTTGGCTTTCTTGCCCAACTCGCTCTCGGCCTTGATCTCCGCGCGCAGGAGATCGCCGGTGGAGATGTGCGGAATGCCCAGATCCTGCTTCAGGCGGGTGGCCTGGGTGCCCTTGCCGGAACCGGGGGCGCCGAATAGCACGAGTCGCATTGATGCTCCATTTCGCCGGAGAAGCGGGAAAATCCGCCACCGGACACGAGAAAAATGGGTCTCAAGGTAACGGCAGGGGCGCCGCCACGTCAAACGCCCGACACCTTGGTGGCGTAAAGGCCCCCGCCCGCAGGCGCCTTCAAGGCGCGGCGACGCGCGGCGCGCTACGCTGGGGCTTTCGACCACCATAAGGACCGAAAGCATGGCCGCCGGAAAAATCCTCTACGCCCAGTCGGGTGGCGTTTCCGCCGTGATCAACGCGACCGCCGCGGGCGTGATCGAGACCGCTCGCGACAAGGGCATGCCGGTCTACGCCGCCCGCAACGGCATCCTCGGTGCGCTGCGCGAGGAGCTGATCGACACGACCAAGGAGGCGAAGGCCAATATCGCCGCGCTGAAGCACACCCCCGGCGGCGCGTTCGGCTCCTGCCGCTACAAGCTGAAGTCCCTGGAAGAGAACCGTGCTGAGTACGAGCGGCTGATCGAGGTATTCAAGGCCCACGACATCCGCACCTTCCTCTACAACGGTGGCAACGACTCGGCCGACACGGCCAACAAGGTGTCGAAGATCGGCCAGGCGCTGGGCTACGAGGTGAACTGCATCGGCGTGCCGAAGACCATCGACAACGACCTCGTGGTGACGGACACGTGCCCCGGCTTCGGCTCGGTGGCGAAATACACCGCCATCGCCGTGCGCGAAGCCAGCCTCGACGTGGCCTCCATGATGGACACTTCGACCAAGGTCTTCATCATCGAGGTGATGGGCCGGCACGCCGGCTGGATCGCCGCAGCGGCGGGACTGGCCGGTGCCGGCGCGGGCGATCCGCCGCACGTGATCCTGTTCCCCGAAAACGTGTTCGATCCGGAGACCTTCCTGGCGAAGGTGAAGGCCACGGTGGAGAAGGTCGGCTACTGCACGGTCGTGGTGTCGGAAGGTGTCAAGGACAGCGAAGGCCGGTTCCTCGCCGAATCCGGTGCGCGCGACGCCTTCGGCCACGCGCAACTCGGTGGCGCGGCGCCGGTGCTTGCCGCGCTGGTGCGCGAGAAGCTCGGATACAAGTATCACTGGGCGCTGCCCGACTACCTGCAGCGCTCGGCGCGCCACGTTGCCTCCAAGACCGACCTCGACCAGGCCTACGCCGTGGGCAAGAAGGCGGTCGAATATGCCGCCGAGGGGCTGAACGCGGTGATGCCGGTGATCGTGCGCACCTCCGACGAACCGTACAAGTGGAAGATCGAGGCGGCACCGCTCGACAAGATCGCCAACCACGAAAAGAAGATGCCGAAGAACTTCATCTCGAAGGACGGCTTCGGAATCACGGCGGCGGCACGTCGTTACCTCGCGCCGCTGATCCAGGGCGAAGCGCCGCCGCCGTACGGACCGGATGGCTTGCCGGTATACGTCACGCTGAAGAACGCGCCGGTGCCGAGGAAGCTGAAGAAGTTCGCCGTGGGGTGATAGGAAGCGCGACTCGTCTTTGTAGGAGCGCGCCTTGCGCGCGACATATTTTGGGGCCGTGCCCCGGAGCTGGCGCACCACCCCGCAGACAGGCGCGAACGGCCGTCGCGCGCAAGGCGCGCTCCTACCAAGGCCGTATGCCGCTATTTCCGTATCTCGTGCATCAACTTGAGGTCGCGCACGAAGTCGGCGAAACCGGCTTCGCGCGCATCGTGATCGGGAAGACGCAACAGGTACGACGGATGCACGGTGGCCATCGCCCTGCGTCCGTCCGGCGTCTCCAGCCATTGCCCTCGCTGCGCCATCAGGCGGAACGACGAGCCGAACACGCCCTGCGCGGCCATGGCCCCCATGCACACGATGCCGTCGGGGCGGATCCGCTCGATCTCCGCGGCGAGCCAGGGCCGGCACGCCGCCTGTTCCTCCGCATTCGCACGCTTGTGCAGGCGCACCTTCCCGCGCGGCTCGAACTTGAAGTGCTTCACGGCATTGGTGACGTACAGCACCGAGCGGTCGATGCCCGCCTCAGCCAGTGCACGGTCGAACAGCTTGCCCGCCGGGCCGACAAACGGCTTGCCGGCGAGATCTTCCTGATCGCCCGGTTGCTCGCCGATCACGACGATGCGCGCATCGGACGGGCCGGCACCAAAGACGGTCTGCGTGGCCGGCTTCCATAGATCGCACGCACGGCAATCGCGGGCCTGCCTGCGCAATGCCGCGATGCTCCCTTCGGGTGCATCCACCGTCGCCTTCTGCAGCGGCGTCACTTTCTTCCTCGGCACCGTCGGTTGCTTCTCGACCATGGCCTGCATCCTCGGCAGCGCATCGCGCACCAGTTCGGGGATGAGTCGCGCCTCCGGCAGGTTCTTCCAGTACTTCACCGGCATCTCGCGACGCATCGCGTCCACTTTCAGCCGGGCCGGATTGAAGATGCTGGCATAGTAGGTACGCCACAGGTCCTCGAGCGCATCTTCCGTCGGCGCGTCCGCGCGATCGGCGCCCGGCCCGATCGCCAGCGTGGCGCCGTCCCAGTGCGCGCTGCGTGATGGCGTCAGCAACGACCAGTGCATGCCGGTGAACCGGCGAACGAAGAAGGGCGCCACGGCACGCACGATGTCGTGCTCGGGTTCGAACCACGCGACGTACACCGTGCCTTCGCCGAGCCGCACTTCGCGAAAGCGCACGAAGGCCTTCATCTTGTGCATGTCGCGGTTCACCTGGCGTGCGCAGGCGTGCGCCCATGCCACGTCCTCGTCGGTGGCGATGCGCAGCAGTTCCCTCTCACCGTGCGCAATGCGCCAGAGCATCCGGTAGAGCGTGGCGTGGCGACGCGCATCGCGATGCGCGAGCACCGTGCCGGCCAGCCCGAGGAACGCGCGCGGCACCGCGGGCACGCGTTCACGGCGCGGAAGCGGTATCGCATCGTCGCCCCCGAACAAACCGGCGTCGGCTTCTGTCCGCCACTCGACATCGGCGGGATTCACTTCGGCGAGCAGCAGCGCGCGGGCTTTCGTCCGCCATGCATCGAGGTCCGAGGGATCGTCCAGCGCAACGGCGAACATCGTCAGCCGAAGAGATCCGTCTGCGCGGGCTCGCGCAATTCACGATGCAAGACCGGCGTGTCGCGGTCGCCGCGCGGACGATGGTCCACAGTTTCCACGAAAGGCGCCACCTTCTTCACCGGCACCCTCAAGCGCACCAGATCGTCGTAGCGGATCCGCCGATGCGCGCGCATGGCGATCAGCTTGTCCACCGTCTTCACGCCGAGCCCCGGCACGCGCAAGAGCATCTCGCGCGAGGCGCGGTTCACGTCCACGGGGAACCGTTCGCGGTGGCGCAGCGCCCAGGCCAGTTTGGGATCCATGTCCAAGGACAACATGCCGTCGTCGCCGGCCGGTGCGATCTCGTCGGCGGCGAAGCCGTAGAAGCGCATGAGCCAGTCCGCCTGATAGAGGCGATGTTCGCGCACCAACGGCGGCGGCTTGAGCGGCAATATCTTCGATGCGTCGGGAATCGGACTGAAAGCCGAGTAGTAGACGCGGCGCAGGCGATAGTTGATGTAGAGATTGGTGCTGGCGGTCAGTACGTCGCGATCGCTGGCGGCATCGGCGCCCACGATCATCTGCGTGCTCTGACCGGCCGGTGCGAAGCGCGGCGCCTTCTTTTCGGCCTTCGCCTCGTCGATGGACAGGCGCAGCCGGCCCATGGCGCTGCGGATGTCGCCCAGGTCCTTTTCGGGCGCCAGCGACTTGAGGCCACCTTCCGTGGGCATCTCCACATTGATGCTGAGGCGGTCGGCCCACCTGCCCGCGGCGTCGATCAGTTCCGGCGCCGCATCGGGAATGGTCTTCAGATGGATGTAGCCCGCGAACCGGTGCTCGGTACGCAGCGTGCGCGCGACACGGACCAGTTGCTCCATCGTGTAATCGGGCGACTGGATGATGCCGGAGGAGAGGAACAGCCCCTCGATGTAGTTGCGCCGGTAGAACGCCAGCGTGAGTTCCACCACTTCCTCGACCGTGAAACGTGCGCGGGGCACGTTGCTGCTGCGCCGGTTCACGCAGTACACGCAGTCGTAGACGCAGAAGTTGGTCAGCAGGATCTTGAGCAGCGAGATGCAGCGGCCGTCCGGTGCATAGGCGTGACAGATGCCCATGCCCTCGGTCGAGCCGATGCCGCCGCTCTTCAGCGAGTTCCGGCCCTTTCCTCCGCTCGACGAGCACGACGCGTCGTACTTCGCGGCGTCGGCGAGGATGGCGAGTTTCTGGGTGACGTTCATGGGGATATCCATGGTGCCAAAACAGGCCCTTGGGCGCGTGAAGACCGCCGCCCCCCGCTATCATGCGGACATCGCCCCTGGAACCGCCCCATGGACCTCATCATTCGTCACGCCGCGCTTCCCGATGGCCGCTCCGACGTGGACATCGGCATCGAAGACGGCAGGTTCGCCGCCATCCAGCCGGCGCTGCCGGCAAAGGGCGCGGAGGAGATCGACGCGGCGGGCCGTCTCGTCAGCCCGCCGTTCGTCGACGCGCACTTCCACATGGATGCCACGCTGTCGCTCGGTCTGCCACGCCTGAATGCCTCGGGCACGCTGCTCGAAGGCATTGCCCTGTGGGGCGAGCTGAAGCCCGATCTCACCCAGCAGGCGCTGGTGGAGCGCGCGATGGCGTACTGCGACATGGCGGTGGCACAAGGCCTCCTGGCCATCCGCAGTCACGTCGACATCTGCGACGACCGCCTGCTCGCGACGGAAGCGTTGCTCGAGGTCAGGCGCCGCGTGGCGCCCTATCTCCACCTGGAACTGGTGGCGTTCCCGCAGGACGGCCTGCTCCGCTCGCCGCACGCCCGTGAAAACCTCGTGCGCGCGCTGGACATGGGCGTCGACGTGGTCGGTGGCATTCCGCATTTCGAACGCACGATGGCGGACGGGGCCGCTTCGATCCGCTGGCTCTGCGAGCTGGCTGCCGAACGCGGCCTGCGCGTGGACATGCACTGCGACGAGTCCGACGATCCGTTGTCGCGCCATATCGAAACGCTGGCTGCGGAAACCATCCGCACGGGATTGCAGGACCGCGTGGCGGGCTCGCACCTCACCTCGATGCATTCCATGGACAATTACTACGTGTCCAAGCTGCTGCCGCTCATCGCGGAAGCGCGCGTCCACGCCATCGCCAATCCGCTCATCAACATCACGCTGCAAGGGCGGCACGATACCTACCCCAAACGCCGCGGCATGACGCGGGTCCCGGAACTCCTTGACGCCGGCGTCAACGTAGCCTTCGGGCATGACTGCGTCATGGATCCCTGGTACGGCATGGGCAGCGCCGACATGCTCGACGTCGCGCACATGGGCCTGCATGTGGCGCAGATGACGTCCACCCGGGGTGTCGCGCGATGCTTCGACGCCGTCACGACCCACGCGGCCCGCGTGTTGGGGCTGGAAGATTATGGGATCGCTCCGGGGCGCCGCGCGGACTTCGTGTTGCTGCAGGCGGGAGACGTCCATGAGGCAATCCGACTTCGGGCCGCCCGCCTCCTGGTGGTTCGCGAGGGCAAGGTCCTGGCCCGTTCGCCTGAACGTATCACGCAGCTGAGTCTGCCCGAACGCCCTTCCCAAGCCACTCTGGAGTACCGCCCCGGCGCCATTTCCTGAACCGGTCAGTTCAATAGCTGTCGCGGCAATGAACGCTTTCGTGGAGCTTTCATTTCGTAGGACTTCGCGTTCAGCCTCGCTTTCCTAGCATCCGAACTGCCGATAGGACGCACGAAACCGCGGCACAGCGATCGCATTGGGAGACTGGATATGAAAACGATGCTGCGTACCGCCCTTGCCGCCATGGCGCTGGTTGCCACCACAGCGGCTTTCGCGGACGACCGTCACGATCACGACCGCGGCAGGTACGATCATGGCCGGTACGATCATGGCCGGTACGACCACGGCGATCGCCACGACAACGGCCGCTGGCGCCACGACAACGGCTGGCATGGGCATCGTCCGCCTCCCCCGCCGCCGCCCCACTACGGGCACGGGTACTACCACCGTCCGCCCCCGGCCTACTACGGCCCGCCGCCGCGTTACTACCAGCGCTGGGGTCACTGGGAGCGCGGTCACCGTTATTACGGTCGCCCCGTGGTGGTCTACGACTACGACAGTTACCGCCTGCGTCCGCCGCCGCGTGGCTACCACTGGGTCCGTGACAATAGCGACTTCCTGCTCGTTGCCATCGCGACCGGTGTGATCCTCGACATCGCCACCCGCTAAAGGGAGAGTCACCGCATGAAGATGCTTGGCAAATTGCTTTTCTCGCTCGCCGCCGCCAGCGTCATCGCTCCGGCGTTCGCCCTTGCGCCCGCCCCGTTCCAGGACCATGGACACGGAAACGGAAACGGAAACGGGAATGGTCATGGCAACCGCGGAGGCGACTGGCACGATCGTGACGACCACCACGACAACGGCAATCACTACGGACGCGATGGCTGGCGTCCGGGTCCCGGTCGTCACTGGGAACGCGGGTACCGCTACGACGGTCGCGTGATCGTGGTCGAAGACTGGCGCAGCCGCCGTCTGCGTCCGCCGCCGCGCGACTACCACTGGGTACGCGCCGACAACGGCGACCTGCTGCTCGTCGCCATCGCCACGGGCATCATCGCGGACATCGTTTCGCAGTAAGACGTCCGGCTTGCCGCCAGGGAAGGCGGCTCGCGCGGGTGGCTTGCGCAGCGCACAACGCCAATCCGTGCCTCCCCTGCCTATACTCGGACCGGGCCCCATGTTGGGCTCCCACAATCCGGGGAGGCTTCGATGCTGCAACAGTACGGTTTATGGATCGCGCTGGCATGTGCGGTCGTCGCGATTCTGTACGGCGCGTTTTCGGTCAGCTGGGTACTGGCGAGATCGCCGGGCAACGAGCGCATGCAGGAGATCGCTGCCGCCATCCAGGAAGGGGCCCGCGCTTACCTCAACCGCCAGTACGCCACGATCGGCGTAGTCGGCATCGTACTTTTCCTGCTCATCGGCATCTTCCTCGACTGGGGCACCGCAGTCGGCTTCGCGCTGGGCGCGCTGTTGTCGGGAGCCGCCGGCTACATCGGCATGAACGTTTCCGTTCGTGCCAACGTGCGTACCGCGGAGGCCGCCAGGAGCGGCCTTTCTTCTGCCCTTGCGGTGGCCTTCAGGGGTGGCGCGATCACCGGCATGCTGGTGGTGGGCCTCGGCCTGCTCGGCGTGGCCGGCTACTACGGCGTGCTGACCCACATGGGCTACGAACAGGCGCATGTGCTGCACGCCCTGGTGGGTCTGGCGTTCGGCTCGTCACTCATCAGCATCTTCGCTCGTCTGGGCGGCGGCATCTTCACGAAGGGCGCCGACGTGGGCGCCGACCTGGTCGGCAAGGTGGAAGCGGGCATTCCCGAAGACGACCCGCGCAACCCGGCGGTGATCGCGGACAACGTGGGCGACAACGTCGGCGACTGCGCCGGCATGGCCGCCGACCTGTTCGAAACCTATGCCGTAACCCTCATCGCCACGATGCTGCTGGGCGGCGTGATGGCCACGGTGGTCGGACCGAACGGCGTGCTCTATCCACTGGTGCTCGGTGGCGCATCCATCGTGGCCTCGGTCATCGGCACCTTCTTCGTGAAAACCCGCGGCGGCAAGATCATGAATGCGCTGTACGCGGGTGTGGCGGTATCCGCCGTGCTGGCGGCCATCGCATTCTGGCCGATCACCCAGGCATTGATGGCGGATTCCGGCTTCGGCGTCGGCCGGATCTATGGCTGTGCCCTGATCGGACTGCTGCTCACCGGCGCCATGGTGGTGATCACGGAGTACTACACGGCCACCGAATACCGCCCGGTGCGCCACGTGGCCCAGTCGTCCACCACCGGCCACGCGACCAACATCATCGCCGGCCTCGGCGTCTCGATGAAGTCCACCGCCCTGCCGGTGCTGGCCGTGTGCGCGGCGATCTGGGGCGCCTTCGCTCTGGCCGGCCTTTACGGCATCGCCATCGCGGCCACGGCGATGCTCAGCATGACGGGCATGGTCGTCGCACTCGACGCCTATGGCCCCATTACCGACAACGCCGGCGGCATCGCGGAGATGGCCGAGTTGCCGGCCGACGTCCGCGGCGTCACCGATCCACTCGACGCGGTGGGCAACACCACCAAGGCCGTGACCAAGGGCTATGCCATCGGCTCGGCGGGATTGGCTGCGCTGGTGCTGTTTGCCGATTACACGCATAACCTGGGCCTGCATTTCGGCGGCACGCCGGTGACCTTCGACCTGTCGAACCACTACGTGATCATCGGCCTGCTCATCGGTGGCCTCATTCCGTACTTGTTCGCCGCCATGGCGATGGAGGCCGTGGGCCGTGCCGCCGGAGCGGTCGTGGAGGAAGTGCGGCGTCAGTTCCGGGAGATCGCCGGCATCATGCAGGGCACCACCAAGCCCGACTATTCCCGCGCGGTGGACATGCTCACGCGTTCCGCCATCCGCGAAATGCTGGTGCCCTCGCTGCTGCCCGTCCTGGTGCCGGTGGTGGTCATCTTCGGCTTCAAATGGCTCGGTGGCCCGGAAGCCGGTGCGCAGGCGCTGGGCGGCGTGCTGATCGGCACGATCGTCACCGGCCTGTTCGTGGCCATCTCCATGACCACCGGTGGCGGCGCGTGGGACAACGCCAAGAAGTACATCGAGGACGGTCATTTCGGCGGCAAGGGCTCCGATGCGCACAAGGCGGCCGTGACCGGCGACACCGTCGGCGATCCGTACAAGGACACCGCCGGCCCGGCGGTGAATCCTCTGATCAAGATCATCAACATCGTGGCACTGTTGTTGATCCCGTTGCTGTAACGCGCTCTGCTATAGGCGCCGCCATGCCGGCGAGGGGATTTACCTCGCCGCCATGGCGGCTTCTACCATCGTCCCACCCCTTCCCCAGGATCGAAACCGATGCACCGACGCTGGATTGCGCTGGCCTTCGCCCTTACCTTCAGTGGCATGACCCAGGCATACGACACTCCGAAGACCCCGCCCGCCGCGCCGGCGGATACGAACGACGAAAACCTCTGGCTCGAGGACATCGACGGCGCCAGGCCCCTCGATTGGGTGAAGGCGCAGAACGCCCGGACGGTGTCCAGGTACGCCGAGAGCCAGGACTTCAAGACGCTGGACGCGCGCATCCTGGAGGTGCTCGATTCCGATGCGAAGATTCCCGTGGTCAGCAAGATCGGCGACCACTTCTACAATTTCTGGCGCGACAAGGCGCACCCCAAGGGCCTCTGGCGGCGCACCACGCTGGCCGAGTACCGCAAGGACAAACCCGCCTGGGAAACGGTGATCGATCTCGACGCCCTCGCCGCTTCCGAAAAGGAAAACTGGGTGTGGCACGGCGCCCAATGCCTGAAGCCCGACTATCGCCGCTGCCTTGTCTCGCTGTCGCGAGGCGGTGCCGACGCCGATGTGGTGCGCGAATTCGACCTGTCGAACAAGACCTTCGTCAAGGACGGCTTCACCCTTCCCGAAGCGAAAACCCTCGTTTCCTGGATCGACGACGACCACCTGTTCGTGGCCACCGACTTCGGTCCGGGCTCGATGACCGATTCGAGTTACGCGCGCATCGTGAAGGAGTGGAAGCGGGGCACGCCCCTTTCCTCCGCGAAGACGGTGTACGAAGGCAAGAAGACCGACATGTCGATCTGGGCGTTTCGCGACAGAACACCGGGTTACGAGCGTGACTTCGTCTCGCGGGCGCTGGAGTTCTACAGCACCGAAACCTTCCTTCGCGGCAAGGACGGCAAGCTGACCAAGATCGACGTGCCCAACGATGCCGAGACCGACGTCGAGCGCGAATGGCTGCTGATCGAGCCCCGCACCGCGTGGACGGTGGACGGCAAGACCTATCCTTCCGGTTCCCTGCTGGCCGCCAACTTCGACGACTTCATGTCGGGCAAGCGCGAGATCACCGTGTTGTTCACGCCGGACGCGCATACCTCGTTGGCCGGCCATTCGTGGACGCGGCACCATCTCATTCTCAACCTCATGCACGATGTCGTGAGCGAGGTGCGCATCCTCACTCCGGCAGCCAAGGGCGACTGGAAGAGCGAGGTGCTGTCGGGCGCGCCGGCACTGAGCACCATGCAGGCCGTCGGTGTAGATGCCGACGACAGCGATGCGTATTTCCTCACCGTCACCGGTTACCTGCAGCCCACCACGCTTTATTACGGCGTATTGGGTCAGGGCGACCGTGAAGCCCTGAAGCACAGCCCATCGTTCTTCGATGCCTCGAAGTTCGCGGTAAGCCAGCACTTCGCCACCTCCAAGGACGGCACGAAGGTGCCCTATTTCGAGATCGCGCCGAAAGCGATGAAGGCGGACGGCACCAACCCGACGCTGGTCTACGGCTACGGCGGTTTCGAGATACCGTTGCAGCCCATGTACTCGGCCGGCGTCGGCCGCGCATGGCTGGAGAAGGGCGGCGTCTACGTGGTGGCGAACATCCGCGGCGGCGGCGAATACGGCCCCGCGTGGCACCAGGCGGCGCTGAAGGCCAACCGTCCGCGCGCCTACGAGGATTTCGCGGCCGTATCGCAGGACCTGATCGACCGCAAGATCACGAGCCCGCAGCACCTGGGCATGATGGGTGGCAGCAATGGCGGCCTCCTCGCCGGCAACATGCTGACGAAGTACCCGCAGCTCTACGGCGCCGTCGTGAGCCAGGTGGCCCTGCTGGACATGAAGCGCTATCCGCACATGTCCGCCGGCGCCTCCTGGATGGCCGAATACGGCGATCCGGACAAGCCCGAGGAATGGAAATACATCCAGACCTTCTCGCCGTACCACAACCTCCACAAGGGCGCCAAGTACCCGGCCGTGCTGTTCACCACCTCGACCCGCGACGACCGCGTGGGCCCGGTCCATGCCCGCAAGATGGCGGCCCGCATGCAGGCCATGGGGTTCGACGCCAGCTTCTACGAGAACATCGAGGGCGGCCACGGGGCAGCGGCGGACAACAAGCAGTCGGCGTTCATGAACGCCCTGGCGTATACGTACCTTTGGGAGCATCTGAAGTAGGAGCGGGAGATGGGGGGCGGGAAGCGGGGGCGCTCTTTCCGTCGCGCGGGCGAGGATGCCGGTAGCACCACGACTGCGGTGCGCCAGCGCGGAGTTACCCGCGCCCTCATGCGGCCGCCGGCCGTGTCGCCCCCGCTTCCCAATCCCGATCCCCCGCTTTGCCTCACCCCATGCGGAAGCCGTATCCTAACCGGCCGCCTAATCCCCCTGAAAATCAAGGAACCCCATGGGCCTTCACCTCGTTTCCGCCGGCCGCAACGTGCCGGACGAAATCAACGTCATCATCGAAATCCCGAAGGATGCCGAGCCGGTCAAGTATGAAGTCGAGAAGGAGAGCGGCGCGATCTTCGTCGACCGCATTCTTTCCACCCCGATGCGCTATCCGTGCAACTACGGCTACGTGCCGGGCACGCTCGGCGGCGACGGCGACCCGCTCGACGCGCTGGTGATCCTGCCCCTGTCGCTGGTGCCCGGCTCGGTCATCCGTTGCCACCCGGTCGGCATGCTGAAGATGACCGACGAAGCGGGCGCCGACGAGAAGCTGGTCGTCGTGCCGGTGGAAAAGGTGTTCGCCGGCTACGCCCACATCCGCGACATCAAGCAGGTGTCCGGCCACTGGCTGGAGCGCATCGGCCACTTCTTCGAGCACTACAAGGATCTCGAGAAGGGCAAGTGGGTGAAGGTCGAGGGCTGGGTCGGCGCCGACGAAGCCAAGGCCGAGATCCAGGCCGGTATGGCGCGTTACAAGGCCGATAAGTAAGAGCGGGAGATGGGGGTGGGAACCGGGGGCGCACTTCCCGCCGGGTGCGCAACGGGGCTGAAAACTCTGCGCTTGCGTTAGCGCCAGCGCAAAGTCACCGGCGCCCTCGTGCCGTCGCCGGCTGTGCCGCCCCCAGTTCCCATCCCCCAACCCGGTCTAGCCGCGGCCCAGCAGGGCCCGCAGATCGATGATCGCCGCGTTCGCGCGCGACACGTAGTTGGCCATCACCAGCGAGTGGTTGGCGAAGAAACCGAACGGCGAACCGTTCAACACCACCGGACTGCCCAGCGACTTCTGCGACTCCTCGAGTTCGCGGATGACCTGCTGCAGGCTGGCGTCGGCATTCTTGCTGCGGAGGATGGGCGCGAAGTCGTGGCGGATCGCCTTGAGCTGTTCGAGCAGCGTCCACGTATACCCGCGAGCCTCGTAGAAGTTGTCGTCGATCTTGGACCAGGGCGTCTTCACGTAGATCGCCTTCGCGGGCCCGGCGTTCGCGCCCATGGCGGCATCCGGCGCCGCGTCCACCTTCAACTGGCCCACGCTGGCCGAAAGCCGCTGCGACAGGGAGCCCAGACGCGCCGAAACCGTCTGCAGGTAATCGGCAAGATTGTCCGCTCTCGCATAGAAATGGGCGTTGGCGTCGGCCGCATCGCTCAGCCTTCCGAGGTAGTTCTCGAGGTCGTTCACGGCCTTGCCGTACTGCGATTCCGAGCTGGGCAGCAGCCAGCGATCGTTCGGGCTGTTGAGCAAGGGGTCCGCCTCGCCCAGATCCTTGTCTTCGGTGGATTGGGTCTGCGATCGGCTGAAGTCGTTGCGCAGGGCGCGGGCCAGATCGCGCGACGCGGTCAGCGAGCCGAATTCCCAGTTGGGCATGTTGTCCATGAACACACCCGGGGGCATCCGGTCGTTGCTGAGGTAGCCGCCGCGCTTGTCCATCAGGGTGTCGACGGAACGGATCAGCGTGTACGTGGTGACGGCACCGGTGCTCATGGGCCGGCCGATGTCCTTCATGTGCGCGGTGGTGACCGCGACCGGGTCGAACTGCTCCGGCTCCTTGTCCCACCACCACATGAGTACCAGCACGAGCAGGATCAGCAGGGCGATCGGTACGAGGATCGCCAGGCCGAGGGGATTGCGGCGGCGTCGCGGCGGCACGGATTGGGCGGTCGCATTCATGGGGACTTCCTTCTTGTCGCGAACGTGAGCGCCTAGCTTAGCTCAGCGAAGCGGGGGTACCGTGGACTCGCCCCTCGCGCCGAGGTTCTCGAGCAACGTGGCCATGTCCTCGGCATGTTCCTCTTCCTGCGCCAGGATGTCCTCCATGATGCGGCGCGTGGTCGGGTCGTCGTCGCCGATGTACTGCACGATGGCGCGGTAGCTGTCGATCGCGATGCGCTCGGCGACCAGGTCTTCCTTGATCATGTCAACGAGGGTGTTGCCTTCCACGTAATCGGCATGGCTGCGCGAAAGCAGGCCGTCCGGGTTGAAATTCGGCGTGCCGTCGAGCTGGGTGATGCGCTCCGCGATGCGGTCGGCGTGTTCCTGCTCTTCCGTGGCGTGTTCGAGGAATTCCGCCTTCACGCTCTGCGAATGGATGCCCGGTGCCATGTAGTAGTGGTACTTGTAGCGCAGCACGCAGACGAGCTCCGTGGCGAGGGCCTCGTTGAGGAGCTTGATCACCGTTTCGCGGTCGGCGCGATACCCGGAGGTGACCGCGCCGTTGTCGATATGCTCGCGTGCGCGCTTGCGGATGTTCTCAATATCGCTGATGAAGGGCTTGGGCTGGGACATGCCTGGTCTCCGTTAGAGGGACTGGGGGATGCCGAACGTTAGGACGCGCTACGGAAAATCCTGGTGAAGGGGCAGCCTTGCGCGCCAAGCCACCGGGCCCCTGCCTTCGCAGGGGCGACGGTCGCTACCGGATCACGACAACCTCAACGGCGTCGCCCCTGCGAAGGCAGGGGCCCAGCGACTTCCCACCATCCATCCTCACGCTTTCCGATATACCTCGCCGCCCTGCTCGCGGAATTCCAATGCCTTGCCTTCCATCCCATCCGCGAACTCCCGCACCTCCTGCGTGATCTTCATCGAGCAGAACTTCGGCCCGCACATGGAGCAGAAGTGCGCCGACTTGTGGGCCTCCTTCGGCATCGTCTCGTCGTGGAATTCGCGAGCCTTGTCGGGGTCGAGGCCGAGGTTGAACTGGTCGTCCCAGCGGAACTCGAAGCGCGCCTTCGACAATGCGTTGTCGCGCACCTGCGCGCCGGGGTGGCCCTTCGCCAGATCGGCGGCGTGCGCGGCAATCTTGTAGGCGACGATGCCATCGCGCACGTCCTGGCGGTTGGGCAGGCCAAGGTGTTCCTTCGGCGTCACGTAGCAGAGCATGGCCGTGCCGAACCAGCCGATCATGGCCGCGCCGATGGCGCTGGTGATGTGGTCGTAGCCTGGGGCGATATCGGTCGTGAGCGGGCCCAGCGTATAGAACGGCGCCTCGTGGCACTTTTCCAGCTGCCGCTCCATGTTCTCCTTGATGAGATGCATGGGCACGTGGCCGGGCCCTTCGATCATGCATTGCACGTCGTGCTTCCACGCCACCTTTGTCAGCTCGCCCAGGGTGTCGAGTTCGCCGAACTGGGCCGCATCGTTCGCATCGGCCACGCATCCGGGCCGCAGGCCGTCGCCCAGGCTGAAGGACACGTCGTAAGCCTTCATGATCTCGCAGATGTCCTCGAAGTGCGTGTAAAGGAAATTCTCGCGATGGTGCGCGAGACACCACTTCGCCATGATGGAGCCGCCACGCGACACGATGCCCGTCACGCGCTTTGCCGTGAGCGGCACGAAGCGGAGAAGCACGCCGGCATGGATCGTGAAATAGTCCACGCCCTGCTCCGCCTGCTCCACCAGCGTGTCGCGGAAGAGCTCCCAGGTCAGTTCCTCCGCCACCCCGCCCACTTTTTCCAGCGCCTGATAGATCGGCACGGTGCCGATCGGCACCGGGGAATTGCGCACGATCCATTCGCGCGTCTCGTGGATGTGCTTGCCGGTGGAAAGATCCATGACGGTATCGGCGCCCCAGCGAATCGCCCACACGAGCTTTTCCACTTCTTCGGCAATGCCGGAACTTACCGCGCTGTTGCCGATGTTGGCGTTCACCTTGGTGAGGAACCGGCGACCGATGGCCATCGGCTCCGCTTCCGGATGATTGATGTTGGCGGGAATGATCGCGCGGCCGCGCGCGACCTCGTCGCGCACGAACTCCGGTGTGATGCGTGCCGGCAGCGCGGCGCCGAACGCTTCGCCCGGATGCTGCGCGCGAAGCACGGCATCGACCAGCGCGTCGATCCGCTGGTTCTCGCGGATGGCCACGAACTCCATCTCCGGCGTGACGATGCCTCGCCGCGCGTAGTGCATCTGGGTGACGTTTGCGCCGCCGCGAGCGCGCAGCGGCAGCCTCGTTCCGCCGAAACGGATGGCGTCCAGCCGCGCATCGTTCGCCCGTCCCCTGCCGAAGCTCGACGACAAGGCGTCGAGCCGTTCCACGTCGCCTCGCTCGGCGATCCATGCGGCGCGCAAGGCAGGAAGGCCCGCCGCGAGATCCGCGGCATGCGAAGGATCGGTATAGGGGCCGGACGTGTCGTACACCACGATCGACGGATTGGCCTCGCCACCGAACAGTGTCGGCGTGGCGGATTGCGCTATCTCGCGCATCGGCACGCACAGGTCCGGACGGCTGCCGGTCACGTAGACCTTGCGCGAACCGGAGATGGGGACGGTAACGGACTGCGACAGCTCGCGTGCGGCGCGGGCCAGATCGGAAGGCTTGGCATTCATCGGCTTCTCGTTCCTCGGAGGAAGGGAGAAGCGGACGGCGCCGTCACGCGACACGCCGTGCGCAGGCGCACGGCGATCATGGACGAAGCTTCCTACGCCGGTACGGACCGGATCAGGTTCGAAGGGACTCTCTCAGCCCGCGCATCGCTTGGGCACCCCCGCTTCGCTGCCGATTAAAGCACGAAGCGGATGTGGATGGTCAGACGCTGACGTTGCGCGGGGAATACGCGCGCATGAACATGTCGACCGCGGCCAGCGCGTTGGCATTCACCTCTTCGGCGAACTGCACCGCGCAGTCTTCGCAGCCGAACAGGCGGCGGATCAGCAGGTCGCCCTTGAGCAGGGCAAGGAACTGCGTGGTGGCACGCGACACGTCGGGGATGTCGAGCTGGCCGCGCGCGGCAGCACCTTCCAGCAGACGCTGCATGAGCTTGTGCATGCGCACGGGGCCTTCTTCCCAGACCAGTCGCCCGAAGCGCGGATTGCCGCCGTTGTGGCAGTCGGAAAGGATCGCGCGGAAGGTGCCCACCGACTCCGTATTGGTTTCCATGGCGGCATGGCGGCGGGCGATGTCGTTCAGCGTGGCGCGGATGTCGGCGCCCTGGCTGAAATCGAACAGGTCGTCCGGGAGGCGCTCCTGCACGTGCGCGCGGATCACCTCGCGGAAAAGGTTGTCCTTGTCGCCGAAGTGGCTGTACACCGTGAGCTTGGACACACCCGCGGAGGCCGCGACGGCATCCATGCTGGTGCCGGCGAAACCGCCCTGCGTGAAGAGCGCCTTGGCGGCATCGAGGATGGCCGCGCGTTTTTCCATGTCCTTCGGACGCCCGGGTCCCTGGGTCTTGAGTTTCGGGCTGGCGTTCATGGCTGCACCTTCACAAACAGAGATTATGACTTTATTATACGCAGCGGTTCAGTTATTTCCAGCAGGCTGCTGACCGTCCCGGCTACCTTAGAATGGTAAATGGGGATGCTGCGGCGGTTACCCCAATGGGATCGGGGGTTTGCCGCCGGGGCCGTTCAGGTACCTGAGGGCGTCCGGCAGGGGAGGCATGACTTCCGTCAGCCCCGTCCGGTGACTTCCGGCACTTCGCCCCGAAGCATCGGCACCGCAGCCTTTAGCTATTGGGAAATCGGGCGCTAAGCGCTTATCCTTCCGAATCTTTTTGCAGCTTTCGTACGGACTACAACCATGGCGATGAATTTCGAGCAGGCCCGGCAGAACATGGTCGAGAACCAGGTGCGTCCCTGGGAGGTTCTCGACGCCGACGTCCTCGAGACCCTGAAGAGCGTGCGCCGCGAAGACTTCGTCGCTCCCGAGCACCGCAATGTCGCGTTCGCCGACCTCACCCTGCCCCTGGGGCACGGCGAGGTGATGATGAAGCCGGTGATCGAAGGCCGGGTGCTCCAGGCCCTCGCGCTCAACAAGGTCGACGAAGTGCTGGAGATCGGCACCGGTTCGGGTTACCTCACCGCCTGCCTCGCCCGTCTCGCCGGCAAGGTCGCCAGCATCGACATGCACGCCGATTTCATCGAAGCGGCCCGCGCACGTCTCGCCGCCGCCGGTGTGGCGAACGTTTCGCTGGAAACCGCGGAGGCCGTCAACGGCTACACGCCCGCGGGCGTTTTCGATGCCGTCGTGGTCACCGGCGCCGTGCACGCCGTTCCCGAGAAGTTCGTGCGCTGGCTGAAGCCCGGCGGACGCATGTTCGTGGTACGCGGCGATTCCCCCGCGCAGACGGCCGTCCTGCTCACCCACGAGGGCGACGGACGCTATCGCGAGGAATCGCTGTTCGAAACGGACCTTCCCTACCTGGCGCATGCCGCGCCGGTGAAACGGTTCGTGCTCTGATCCACCTGCTATCCCTCACTTACAAGGCGAAACCATGCGCTTGAAGCTGCTCACTGTCGCGCTGGCATTGGCTGCGATGCCTTTCGCGAGCCATGCGGAAGATCTGCTCGACGCCTACCGCCAGGCCCGGGCCAACGACCCGGTGCTGTCGCAGGCCGACTCCACCCGTCTGGCCACGGGTGAGGGCGTGGCCCAGGCGCGCGCCCTGCTGCTGCCGCAGGTCAGCGCACAGCTCAGCCTCAACCAGTCCGATCCGAACGGGCCTTCACGGTCGATCGTGACCGACGCCGCCGGCAATCCGGTAATCGACGGCAACGGCAACCCGGTGCTCACCGGCGACGCCGGCCACACGCGCACGCGCAACGTCGGGGCTACGATCAATCAGAGCGTGCTCGATCTCAGCCGCTATGCCGATCTGAAGGCGGCGAAGTCGTCGTCGCAGGCGCAGGACGCCACGTACGAGGCCGCCTTGCAGCAGCTCGCCACCCGCGTGGCGACGGCGTACTTCCAGGTGCTCACCAACGACGACGCGCTGACCTTCGCCAAGGCCAACGAGCAGGCCCTGGCCCGTCAGCTCGAGCGGGCCCAGCAGCGTTTCGACGTGGGTCTGGCCGCCATCACCGATGTGCAGGACGCCAAGGCGCAGCACGACACGGCCGTGGCCAACGTCATCACTGCCGAGAACACCCTGGCCGACTCGCGCGAAGCGCTCACCCAGATCACCGGCAAGCCGGCGGACAATCTGAAGAAGCTGCGCGAAGACCTGCCGATGGATGCGCCATCGCCGAACGATCCCAAGGCATGGGTCGCCGAAGCGGTGAAGAACAACCCGACCATCGTCGCCTCGCAGTTCAGCGTCGATTCGGCCGAGCACAGCATTTCCTCGGCCCGTGCCGGCCACCTGCCGACCATCGACGCCACCCTCGGCTACAGCAAGTCCACCGCGTGGACGCAGAACGCCGGCACCGCCGCAACGGCGGGTACGCTGGGCTCGGGCAGCAACGGCCGCGGCGGCACCACCGTGGGCCTCACGCTGAGCGTGCCGATCTTCTCCGGCGGCCTCACGCAGTCGCGCGTTCGCCAGTCGATCTATCAGCGCGATGCCGCGCAGGACTCCCTGGAATCCACGCGCCGCCAGGTCGTCCGCGACACGCTGAACTTCTACCGTTCGGTCGTGGCCGGCATCAGCAAGGTGGAGGCCACCAAGGCTGCGGTGCAGTCCTCCGAGAGCGCCCGCGACGCCACGCAAGCCGGTTTCGAAGTCGGCACGCGCACCATCGTCGACGTGCTGCTGGCGCAGCAGAACCTCACCCAGGCGCTCAGCGACTATTCGCAGGCCCGCCACCAGTTCATTCTCGACAAGCTGCTGCTCAAGCAGACGGCCGGCACGGTGGACGTGAAAGACCTGGAAGCCGTCAACGCGCTGTTGCAGTAGCGCTCCCGTTCGACACGTGGAAAAAACGGACCCTCGCGGTCCGTTTTTTTTGCCCGTGACCCACGATCGGAAACGAAAGCCCTACTCCTGCAACAAGCGGTCGACGAGTTCCATTACCTTGCCGACCGAGCCGCGCTCGCTGTCGAACACATGGCGGGCGCGGCGTCCCATCGCTTCCCGTCGCTCCCGATCGCGCAGCAGGGACAGGACCTGTTCGCCGAGTTCGCTCTCGTCTTTCACCCGCTGACCGCCACCCTCGTCGAGCAGGGCCTGGGTGATCTCCTCGAAGTTGAACGTGTGCGGCCCGACCAGCACGGGTTTGCAAAGAGCCGCGGGTTCGAGCACGTTATGGCCGCCGATGGGCACGAGGCTGCCACCGACGAAAGCGACGTCCGCCGAGGCGAAGAAGCGCAGCAGTTCGCCCATGGAATCGATGACGAAACACTGCGTGGCATGGCCCGGCGCCGTGTCCGCGCTACGCGTGGCCACGTTGAAACCGAGGCTCCGCACCGAGGCTTCCACGGCCTTGAACCGCTCCGGGTGACGCGGCGCAATGAGCAGCAAGGCGTCGGGCAGGCGGCGCATCACATTGAGGTGTGCCTCGAGCACGCACATCTCCTCACCCTCGTGCGTACTGGCGGCGATCCAGACCGGACGACCGGTGCCCCAGGCGTCGCGCATGGCCGTGCCGGCTTCCAGCGCCGCCTGCGGCACCGGCATGTCGAACTTGAGATTGCCGCAGACGGTGAGCTGGCTGGGTTCGGCGCCGAGCAGGCGATATCGGGCAGCGTCGGTGCGCGACTGCGCCGCGATGTGGCTCACGCAGCGCAGCGCGCGCTTCACCAGCGAACTCATGCGCGCATAGCCTCGCAGCGAACGCTCGGAGAGACGCGCATTGGCGATCAGCAGCGGAATGCCGTGCCGACGGCAGGCGAAGTAGAGATTCGGCCAGATCTCCGTTTCGACGATCACGGCCAGACGCGGGCGCGTGTTGCGCAGGAAGCGCTTCACGGCGAACGGCAGGTCGTAGGGAAGATAGACGCTGTGCACGCTGTCGCCGAACAGCTGGCGAACGCGCTCGGAGCCGGTGGGCGTCACCGTGGTCACCAGCATCGGCGCCTGCGGATAGGCCTCCATCAGGGCCTTCACCAACGGCTCCGCCGCGTTCACCTCGCCCACGGACACCGCGTGCACCCACAGGCAGCCGGCAAGGCGCGGCTCGCGGAACTGGCCGAACCGCTCCCGCCAGCGCACGTGATAGTCGCCGTAACGCATGCCCCGCGCCATGAGGCGGAGCATCACCAGCGGCGTGAACAGGTACATGGCTAGGTTGTAGAGCAGGCGCAGGAGCACGCGGATCCCTGGATTTGCCGGTAGCCCGGCAGTATAGCCGGCCCCTTTCGTTACAATGACCGGCCATGCCCGGTATGCCCCGCCCCCACCTCACCCGCGCCCTGCTCGCGCCCCGCCACTGGCCGGCGTGGCTGGGCGTCGCGTTCATCTGGCTGATCGCCCATCTGCCGTTCCGGCTCCTGATGCGCCTGGGCCGACTTGCCGGCCGGCTGGCCCTGCACTTGAACCCCGAGCGGCGTCGCGTCGCGGCGACGAACATCGCGCTGTGCTTTCCGGAACTCGACGCGACGGCGCAGAAGGCGCTGGTACGGGCGAACCTGTGCGACGTGGGCATGATGCTGGCCGAATTCGCCCTGGGCTGGATGGGCTCGGACCGCGCCATCGCCCGCGTGCCCGTCACCGTCGACGGCCTGGAGCACCTGGAAGCGGCGCGCAAGGCGGGCCGCGGAGTGTTGCTCGTCGGCGGGCACTTCTCCCACCTGGAACTGTGCGCCCGGCTGGTTTCGCAACGCATCCGCATCGCCGGTATGTACCGGCGCATGGATTCGGACGTATTCGAGTTCGCCGTGCTCCGCTCGCGCCTGCACTACGCGGATGCGATGTTCGAGAAGGACGACATCCGCGGCACCGTGAAGTACCTGAAATCCGGGGGTACGCTCTGGTACGCGCCCGACCAGGACATGCGCAGCAAGGACAACGTGTTCGTGCCCTTTTTCGGCGTGCAGGCCGCCACGATCACCGCCACGCACCACCTCGCCCGGCTTTCCGGAGCCCTGGTCATCCCCTTCTACCACCGCCGGCTGCCGGGCGACGCAGGTTACGCGATGCGCCTGGGTGCGCCGATGGAAGATTTCCCCAGCAAGGACGCAAGCCTCGACACGGCGCGCGTGAACGCGCAGATCGAGCAGATGGTACGCGAGGCGCCGGAGCAATACCTCTGGGTGCACAAGCGTTTCAAGACGCGTCCGCCGGGCGAAGCGAAGGTCTACTGAACCGCCGCAAGGCGATCGCGACGCGCTTTCTGCCTTACCTGAGGGATGCCTTTTTGGGGGTGCGGATACGCGCCGCTTTCCCCTACCTTTCGCCCAGCATAACGCCGACAGAACCGTAGGCGGGCCGCTTGCCATCATGAAAGCTCCGGGAAAATAGACGTGCGTAGAACGTGCGTCGTCAACACGAAACGGATCTTCCCCATGCAATCGATCTTTCGCTTCGCGCGATCGCTGAGCGGCCGTGCCGGCTGGCACAGCTCACGCACGCACGGCATCGGCGCCACGCTCACGTACATCGGCCGCTGCCTCGCCCACTGGCGCGAGCACGATGCCTGGCTGGCCTTTCTGGAAACTCCGCCCATGGCGGGCATCACATCCATCGACCGCGTGTTGCCGGAGCGCTACCAGCACCGCTACATCAGCTTGTCGTGGAGCAGACGCCAGAGGCTCGCTGCCCTGCGCCAGCACTACGACTTCGCCCTGGCGCGATTTCCGCGCCCGCTCTTCCACACGCTGTATCGCGAACGGCAGGTGTTGCTCGGGAAGGTGGCACTGCGCGACGGCGGATATCTCTCGCTTATCCTGAAGGCACCGTTCCGGCGCAGCCGCGAGGGTGAGATGAGCCTTTCCCTCACCGACGAAAGCGGCCTGCAGATCTCCTATACGACCCTGGCTTTCATCGACGAGGGCCGCACGATCGTCATCGGCTGCCTGCAGGGCGCTGCCAACAATGCAGGACGCGACGTCGTGCGCGAGCTCACCCGGCAGTGCCACGGCTTGCGGCCGAAGAACCTCCTGCTCTCGATGGTCCGCGCGCTGGCCGAGGCGTTCGAAGTCGAACGCGTGCTCGGCATAGGCAACGAAGCCCATGTCTTCGCCGGCATTCCCAACAAGGTGAAGGCCGATTACGACAGCTTCTGGATGGAGGCCGGCGGCGTGCCGGCCGAGCACGGCTTCTACGACCTCCCGCCGCGCGAGCCAGCGCGTTGCGCGTCGGAAGTCGAAAGCAAACGCCGGGCCGAATTTCGGCGCCGCGAAGCGTTGCGTGCCGAAGTCTGCGAATCAGTACTTGCCGCTTTCGGTTTCGAACGGAGGCCGATGGCGCTCGCTGCCTGAGCGGCGCAACTCGTACAGCTTCGCGTACTTCAGGAACGCGTAGAACGCATGCACGCGCGCGGCGACGAACCCCGCCCACCCACCGCGCCAGTGACCGCGCCAGAGGTAATAGCGAAGGAACGCCACGGTGGGATAAAGCACCATGCGCACACGAAGAAATCGCGGCGTGCGCACGTGACGATCGCGCACCTGCAGGGACGAATACCGGTTGGCTTTCTCCACCCGCCCCTCGATGTCGCGCTCGCCGTAATGATCGATCACGGCATCCAGGCGCCGCACCGGCCCGTCGACGACCACGCTCTCGTGCACCTCGTGACCGCTCATGCGGGCACGGGTCCGGTCGAACAGGCGCACATAGTGATTGAGGCGAGCGCGGTCCGGCTGCCACCGCCAGAAGACCCACTCCCGACGGAGCAGCACGTAGCCGGCGGCCTGCGGCGCCTCCAGCACGGCGCGAATGCGTGAGGCGGCCGCCGGGGTCAGCGCCTCGTCGGAGTCGAGCAGAAGCACCCAACGGTGCCTGGCCAGATCGATCGCTGTCTGTTTCTGTGCGCTGTAACCCGCGAACGGCTGCACTTCCACGCGCGCACCCAGGCGCGCCGCGATGTCCCTCGTGGCGTCCCGCGAGCCGGAGTCGAGGACGACCACGTCGTCCGCGAAAGCGACCGAGCCCAGGCAACTGCCAATCGTGTCGGCATTGTCGAAGGTGGTGACGACGACGGACAGCGGCTCACGTGCCACGGCGAACCTCGGTGTCGTCGGGCAGGTCCGCGAACAGCGCGGCCGCCCAGACGGAGAGCAGCCATGCCGCCAGCAACCCCCACCAGGCCGAATAAAAGGCCATATGGGTGTTCAGCGGGAACAGGATCGCCACCAGCGCGACCGTTGCCGGGAAGGCGCGATCGCGCGCGACCCGCCCCGCCCGGCGCCATGCGCGTACCGCGAAGACGACGGCGGCGAGCCAGGCCAGCAGCCCGATCGTACCGGTCTCCGTGGCAACCTCCAGCAGCACCTGGTGCGCATGGCAGGCGCCCTCGCCCTCACCGCACTTCTCCATCGTGAGGAAGTGGTCGCCGGGCGACGCCACCGACGGATACGCGACGCGGAAGCCACGGACGCCTACACCGTTAATGGGGTGCGCCGCGTATAGGCGCAGCGCGGTGGTCCAGATGTCGAGCCGCCCGGTGAGCGCGGAGTCGATGCCGGCGCTGGTGCCGGAGAGGGCGGGCACGGTATGCGCGACGCGGTCGCGGAAGCGGGGCGACACCTGCCATGCAAGCGACGCCGCTACCGCCAGCAGGAGGCCCGCGACCAGGCAGGCCACCGCGAAGCGCCGGGGTGAGCCGGCTTCGCGCCAGAGGAACGCGACACCGACCAGCACATAGCAGAGCCACGAGGCCCGGGAGCCGGACAGCAGCACCGGGCCGAGCGCCAGCAGGAATGCCAGTACGAGACCCCGCCGCCCCCATCGCTCGGCGGCAGCCCACAGGAGGAAGGGCGCGAGCGCCGAAAGCGCGGGCCCCAGCTTCAGGTTCGTGGCCCCGAAAATGCCCGAGAGACGTTCCGGATCGGACACGCCGGCAAGTCCGTAGCCCGTCACGGCCTGCACCCAGGCATCGGCGACCCACAAGGCCACCACCACCGCGGTGGCCGTGTACAGCGCGCGGACCTTGCCGGGCCTGCGCACCGCGAAACAGGTGTAAACGCCGAGCGGCGCGAAACGGAGGATGCCTGCCACCGTTCCCCAGGACTTTCCGGGCGCGACGGCATCGACGGCGGAGACGAGCGCCGCCCCGGCGTAGGCGGCGAAGAGCCACAGGTACAGCGTCGCGCCCGGATGATGGCGCAGGGCCCGCGGCTCGCGCACGACAAGGAGCACGGAGCCGACCAGCGCGAGGAAGACACCGAGTTCGGCGCTGCGGCCGAACGGCAACAGGGCGGGCACCAGCCAGACGGGCAACAGGGGCGAGGCGAGGCCCGCCCGGATCGCGGCGACGAGGCCTCGCCCGCTCACGCCGCGGGCTTGCCGTGCACCACCTCGTCGTAGAGCGCGAGCGTGGCCGACTGCATGTCGGCAAGCCGATAGCTGCGAGGGGGCGGGATGGGCGGGGCAAAACGGAGGAGTTCCGCCGCGCGCTCCACCAGTTTCTCGCGGTCGCCGAGCGGTACGCGGCCCGCGGGGTAGAGTTCGGCCAGCAGTTCGCCCACGCCGCCGTGCGCATAGCCCATGACCGGACGGCACAGCGCCAGCGCCTCGACCACGGTGCGGCCGAACGACTCGGGCCGCTTGGACAGCTGCAACACGAGCGCCGACATGGCGTAGATATCGCGGACATCGCGGCGCTGCGGCGAAATCACCACTTTGTCGTCGAGCCCGCGCTGGCGCACCAGCGCGCGCAGTTCCTCGATATAGGCTTCCCGGCCGGGCTCGTCCGCGCCGAGCAGGAGCAGGCGCGCGTCGATGTCGCGCTGGGCCAGGTCGGCGAGGAGTTCGATGGCGTCCGCATGGCCCTTCAAGCGCGTGCCGCGGCCCGGAAGCGTCAGCAGAGGCGCACCGGCCAGCTGCGGATACTGCTCGAAGAAGGCGCGCTGCCAGGTGTCGTCGGGGCGATAACCGTACGGAAAGGCTTCGGTGTCGATGCCGCGGGGAATGACCTCGATGCGGGCGGTGTCCACGTCATCGGGATAGTGGCGCAGCACGTAGTCGCGGAGCGTTTGGGAAACCACGATGACGCGCTCGCCGCGCATGAGGATGGCACTGTAGCGCCCCGGGGTATTCAGTCCGTGCACGGTGGTGACGAAGTGCGGGCGCGGCTTCACGCCGCGCATGGCCCACCAGCCGATCCAAGCGGGCAGTCGCGACCGGGCGTGCACGATGTCCGGCTGCACCTCGCGCAGCACCTTGCGCAGTTTCCCGACCGTGAGCAGGGTGCCGAGCGACTTCCTGCCGATGGGAAGCGCGATGTGACGGCTGCCCTCGGCTTCCAGCTGCGCCACCATGGGCCCGCCCGCCGAGACCACGATCGACCGATGGCCGGCCTGAACCAGCGCCCGGGCGATTTCGAGGGTCGACCGCTCGGCGCCGCCCGAATTCAGGGCGGGGATCAGTTGCACGACGGTCATCGTCCGATGCTCGGAGACGGTGGCCATGGGTGGGTCCGGTAAGAGGGAGGTACGCGGGGGCATGCATGAAACATGCCCCAGGGGTCGATCAGTCTTTCAGTACGTAGGTGGCGCCGCAATAAGAACATTTGGACGTGCCGCCGTCGTCCTCGATCGGAAGGTACACGCGCGGATGCGAATTCCACAGGTACATGCCGGGCATCGGGCAGGACAACGGCAGGTCGGCGCGCGTGACTTCGTAGCGGTTTTCGGCGTTCGCCGGGATCAGCGGCGCGGCCGCGGGATTGGGGCGCATGGGGAACTCCGGCGATGCGGTCAAACAGGGAACAGCGATGGTAGCAAAAAAGAAAACCCGCGCCGTCTCCGGCGCGGGTTCCAGGGTCGTTCCGTCGCGAACGATTACTTCTTTTCGGCCGAAGCGTCGTGGGCCTCGGTGGTGATGCGGACCTTGATCTCGTCCGACACGTTCGGCACGTACGCGCCAACGCCGAAATCGGAACGCTTGAGCGTGGTCGTGGCGTCGAAACCGACCGTCTGCACCTTCATCATCGGATGCGGACCCACCTTGTTCAGGGTCACGTCCAGCGTCACCGGCTTGGTCACGCCATGCACGGTGAGGTCGCCCACCACCTTCAGCTTGCCCTTGCCCGCCGGGGTCACCTTGGTGCTCTTGAAGGTCACATTCGGGTACTTGGCGGCATCGAGGAAGTCCGCGGACTTCAGGTGCTCATCGAGCTTCGGCACGAACGAGTCGAGTCCGGACAGCGGAAGAGTCGCTTCCACCGTGGCCTTGGAGGGGTCTTTCTCGTCGTACACGAGCGTACCGTCCACCTGGCCGAGGTTGGCCGTGGGGTTGGAGAAGCCGAAGTGGTTCCAGCTGAACAACACCATCGTGTGGCCCGGATCGAGCTTATAGGTGACCGGCGCGGCAACGGCGGTACCGGCGGTGGCGACGAGGCCGGCAAGAACGAGGTAGCGAAGGGCGCGCATGTGAATCTCCTGCAGTGAGTGGTTGCGGGTGGTGGCGGGACCTTCGCGGTCACCGCGGAAGAAAGGGTCAGAGAATCTGAGCGGCTTCGTCGAAGGACAGGCGAGGCGAACGCTCGAACAGGTTGGTGCCTGCGTCACCGTACCCGATGTTCACCAGGAAGTTCGACTTGATCTGCGTTCCGGCGAAGAACTCCGCATCCACGCCGGCCTGGTCGAAACCGGACATCGGGCCGCAATCGAGACCCAGCGAGCGCGCGGCCATGATCAGGTACGCCCCCTGCAGCGACCCGTTGCGGTTGGCGGTGGACTCGATCAGCGCGTTGTTGCCGACGAACCAGCTGCGCGCATCGGCATGCGGAAACAGCTTGGGCAGCTGCTCGTAGAAGGCGAAGTCCGTGGCGACGATGGCCGTGACAGGTGCCTGCATCGTCTTGGCGCGGTTGCCCTCCGAGAGGTAGGGCTCGAGCCGCTTCTTGCCGTCCGGCGACTTCACGAACACCACGCGCATCGGCGATGAGTTGGCCGCGGTGGGCCCGAACTTCGCCAGGTCGTAGATCCGGCGAATCTGCTCGTCGGTCACGTCCTTCGGCAGCCAGGCGTTATAGGTCCGCGCGGTGAGGAAGAGCTGGTCGAGCGAGGCGTCGTTCAGGGGGGAAGTCATGGATATCCTTGTACAGTGACGGTGCGCCGGAGAGCCGGCATCGAAACAGTGTAAGCGCCACGACGCGGTTCGTGGACGGGCAGCCAGGGAACGAACTGTGCCGAAATCGACAACAATCGATCCGATCGGGGCGTTACCTCCCGACTCCTGCTGGGTGCTGACCGACGGCGCCGCGGGCAACCGGCGCCAGGCGCTGGCGCTTGCGGAAGCCCTCACGCCGTCGATCCGGGAGATCGTGGTCGGCTTGCGTCCGCCATGGTCGTGGTTCGCGCCGAGAACGTTGCCGGGCGCGCGGTTCGGTCTCGGACGCGACCAGGAGAACCTGCTGCCGCCCTGGCCGAAGCTGGCCATCGGCTGCGGGCGCCAGGCTGCATGGGCCACACGGCAGATTCGCCGCTGGTCGGGCGGGGCCTGCCTCGCCGTGCAGATCCTTGATCCGCGCATCGATCCGAAACACTGGGATCTCGTGGTAGCGCCGCGGCACGACGGCCTCCATGGCGACAACGTGCTCACCCCCCTGGGTTCGCTGAACCCCATCGACGATGCCTGGCTAGCCGACGGACGCGATGCGTTCGCGCGCTTCGACCGCTTCCCGGCGCCGCGGCTCGGCGTGCTGATCGGCGGCGCGCGGCATGGCTCGCCGTTCGACGTGCAGGCCAGCGAGGCTTTCCTCGCCGCCGTCCGGGCCCGGCATGCGAGGGAAGCCGGATCGGTACTCCTCGCCGTGTCGCGGCGCACACCGGCGGCGATCCTGCCGCGCATCCGCGAGGCCTTCGCCGGCGTGCCGGGCATCGTCTGGACCGGAAGCGCCGACGGCCCCAATCCCTACCCCGGCATCCTCGGCTGGGCCGACCGCCTGGTCGTCACACCCGACTCGGTGAACATGCTTTCGGAGGCCTGCGCCACCGGGCGCCCGGTGTTCACGTGCGTATCCCGGCCGTTGCCGGGCAAGCTTGCACGGTTCCACGCAGAGTTGCGAGCCGCCCGACTGCTGCACGACATCGACGACCTGACGCCCGGACCGCAGCCACCGCTTCGCGAAACGGAAGCGATCGCCGCCAAGGTTCGCCTCCACCTGGGGCTGTTGTAGGAGCGCGCCTGCGCGCGACATGTTTTGAGGCCAACCCTCGGAGCTGGCGCGCCAGCGTGGGGACAGGTACGAAAAACTGTCGCGCGCAAGGCGCGCTCCTACGCGTCGACGTAGCGGGCGGCGTCGCCGACCCAGCGGGCGATCAGGCGCTCGCAGCGGTCCGGATGGTCCTTCATCATCGCCTCGGCCACATGCTGCACGTCGGGCATCAGGTGGGCATCGCGCGCGAGGTCTGCGATGCGGAACTGCAACTGGCCCGTCTGCCGCGTGCCCAGGACCTCACCCGGGCCACGCAATTCCAGGTCTTTCTCGGCGATGCGGAAGCCGTCGTTCGTTTCCCGCATCACCTGCAGCCTCTCCTTCGCCAGCCGGGACAACGGCGTCTGATAGAGCAGCACGCAGTTGGAGGCGACGGAGCCGCGGCCGACTCGCCCGCGCAGCTGGTGCAACTGGGCAAGGCCGAGTCGTTCGCTGTTCTCGATCACCATGAGGCTGGCATTGGGCACGTCCACACCCACTTCGATGACCGTGGTCGCCACCAGCACCGCGAGCTCGCCGGCCTTGAAGGCGTCCATGATCGCCTGCTTTTCCTTCGGTTTCATGCGCCCATGAATCAGGCCCACCGCGAGATCTGGCAGCGCTGTCGTGAGTTCCGCATGGGCCACCTCGGCGGCCTGCGCATCGAGTTGCTCCGACTCTTCGATGAGGGTGCATACCCAATACACCTGCCGGCCCTGCATGCACGCAGCGTGGATGCGCTCCATGACGTCGTAGCGACGTTCGTTCGAGATCGCCACCGTCTGCACAGGCGTGCGGCCCGGCGGCAGTTCGTCGATGGACGATACGTCGAGGTCGGCGTAGGCGCTCATCGCCAGCGTGCGCGGAATGGGCGTGGCGGTGAGGACGAGCTGGTGCGGGATGAGGTCGCCCTCGGCGCCCTTGTCGCGCAGAGCGAGGCGCTGGTGCACGCCGAAACGGTGCTGCTCGTCCACGATCACGAGGCCCAGCCGCTGGAAAGCGACCCCTTCCTGCATGAGCGCGTGCGTGCCCACGACGACGTGCGCGCTGCCCTCCGCCGCATGGGCGAGCGCGTTCTTGCGCGCCCTGCCCTGCACCTTGCCTGCGAGCCACTCCACGGTGAGGCCAAGCGGTTCGAGCCACGCGCGGAAATTGCGCAGGTGCTGCTCCGCCAGGAGCTCGGTCGGTGCCATGAGCGCCACCTGGTAACCGGCCTCCACGGCGGCGACCGCCGCCAAGGCGGCGACCACCGTCTTGCCGCTGCCCACGTCGCCCTGCACCAGGCGAAGCATGGGATGCGGACGCGCGAGGTCGCGTGCCACTTCCTTCGATACACGCGCCTGCGCGCCGGTGAGGGGAAACGGCAGGCCCGCCAGCAGGCGCTCGCGCAGCGTGCCGGCACTCTTCAGTGCGGGCGCCCTTCGCTTCTTCACGGCGGCGCGCATGCGTCGCAGCGTGAGGTGCTGGGTGAGCAGTTCCTCGAACGCCAGGCGCTTCTGCGCCGGGTGGCGCCCCTCCCCCAATTGCCGGAGATCCACATCCGGCGGCGGGCGATGCACGTACAACAAGGCATCGCGCAGCGACGTCATCCCCGAAGGAAGCGGCAAATCGCCGGGGATCAGTTCGAGCCGGTCGTCCGTGGGCAGATGTGCGAGCGCGCGGGAAACCACACCGGCGAGGCGCCGGGGGCCCAGGCCCTCCGTCGTCGGGTAGATGGGCGTGAGTCGCTCGTCCACCACCACGGGCTCGTCGGGGTCGATGCGCTGATATTGCGGGTGGACCATCTCCAGGCCCTGCGGACCCTGGCGCACTTCACCGAAGCAAAGAAGGCGAGTGCCCTTGCCGAGCTGATCGACCTGCGACTTGCGGAAGTGGAAGAACCGCAGCAGCAAGACGCCGCCGGATTCGTCACCGATAATCACCTTCAGCTGTGGACGAAAGCGGAAACCGCGCTCCACGAAATCCACGATGCCCTCGACCTGCGCGCGATCCCCCGGCCGCAGGTCGGCGAGCGGCATGACGCGGGTGCGGTCCTCGTAACGCAGCGGCAGGTGGAACCAGAGATCCTGCACGGTGCGCAGACCCAGCCTGGCGAGGGTTTCGGCGAGGGCCGGTCCCACGCCGCCCAGGGAGGTGAGCGGCGCGCGGCCCTGGTCTGCCGAAGCGGCGGATGCCGGCGTGGGTCGGGCAGCGGCCACGGGGTCGCTGTCGCCTCAGGGCAGCACGAGGATGGCGTCGACCTCGACCTGCGCGCCCTTCGGAAGGCCCGATACCTCGATGGTGGAACGGGCCGGATACGGCTGCTGGAAATACTCCGCCATGACCGCGTTCACCGCGGCGAAGTTGCCGAGGTCGGTGACGTAGATGCCCACGCGCACGATGTCCGAGAGCTTGCCGCCCGCGGCTTCGGCCACCGCCACCAGGTTGTCGAACACGCGGCGGGTCTGCGCCGTGATGTCGCCCTCGACGAGGTTGCCGGTGGCGGGATCGAGCGGAATCTGCCCCGAGAAGTACACGGTGTTGCCGGCGCGGACGGCCTGCGAATAAGGGCCGATGGCGGACGGTGCCTTGTCGGTGGCGACGGTGCTGCGGGTCATGGGGTGTCCTCGATAAAGGTATTCGTCGAGTCTATCGAGGTTGCGGTTCACGGTGTAGCGCCATCGAGCGACGTCGCGATCCAGGCAGACCGGAGCAGGTACGAAACCGAACGTCAGAGAGGATGGCGATAGACGCCGCTGACCACGCCGGTGCGCCGCACCCGCCGCATGACGTCGGCGAGATGTTTGCGCCCTTTCACCTCGATGGCGAACAGCAGCGTGGCGGCCGTGCTGTCACGCTCGATGTATTCCACGTTCTCGATGTTCGATCCCGCGTCGGCGATGGCGGCGGCGACGGTCGCCAGCACACCCGGACGGTTGAGCACCTCGATGCGCAGTTCGGCGCGGTAGTCGCCCGACACGTCGCGATCCCATTCGATGGCGACGATGCGCTCGGGCGTCTTGCGGAACTCGGCCACGTTCGGACATTCCACGCGGTGCACCACGATGCCCTTGCCCGAGGAAAGGAAGCCGATGATCTCGTCGCCCGGCAGCGGATGGCAGCAATTGCCGAAGCTGAGCACGCCACGCTCGGCGCCGCTGATGCGGATCTTCTCCGCCGAATGCTCCACGGGAGCGGGCGTCCGTTCCTCGTGCGGCCCGAGCAACGCCACCAGCTGCCCCGCCACCTGGTCGGCGAAACGATTGCCGAGCGCGATTTCGGAGAGCAGTTCCTCCAGCCGTTTCAGCTTGGAGTCCTCGAGGAAACGGTCTAGGGCGGCGCCAGGAACGGCATCGAGGCTCAAGCCACGCGCGTCGAGAGCGCGGTCGAGCATGCGGTGGCCGAAATCCACCGCGTCCTCGTGTTGCAGGTGCTTGAGGTACTGGCGAATGGCCGTACGCGCCTTGCCCGTGACGACGGCCTCGAGCCACGCGGGGTTGGGCACGGCGGAAGGCGCCGTGATGATTTCCACCTGCTGCCCGGACGCGAGCCGCGTACGCAATGGCACCAGCTTCTTGTCGACGCGCGCCGCCACGGCGTGGTCGCCGACGTCGGTATGCACCGCGTAGGCGAAATCGAGCGCGGTGGCATTGCGCGGCAGCGAAAAGATGTCGCCACGCGGCGTGAACAGGTAGACCTCGTCGGGGAAGAGATCGATCTTGACGTTCTCGAGGAACTCCGACGCGGACGGCGTATTCGCCTGGCTGTCGGCGAGCGCCGAGAGCCATTCGCGCGCGCGCGCCTGCGCGCTGTTGGCAGGGCCGGAATCGCTCTTGTAGGCCCAGTGCGCGGCGACACCGCGCTCTGCCACCGATTCCATTTCCGCCGTGCGGATCTGGATTTCGATCGGCGCACCGAACGGCCCCAGCAGCACCGTGTGCAGCGACTGGTAGCCATTGCCCTTGGGAATGGCGATGAAGTCCTTGAAGCGGCCGTCCACCGGCTTGTAGAGACCGTGCACAGCACCGAGCGCCATGTAGCAGTGCATGGCCGAATCGGTGATGACGCGGAAGCCGTAGACGTCCATCAGCTGCGCGAACGACTTGTGCTCGTTGCGCATCTTCGAATAGATGCTCCATGCCGACTTGATGCGACTGACGGCGCGCCCGGGGATCTTCTCCGCGGCAAGACGGCCTTCCAGGGCCATCTCGATCTTGGCCATGGCCTCGCGCCGGTTACCGAGGGCCGCGCGGATGCGCTCGCCGATGATCCGGTGACGGTCGGGATAGAGCGCCTTGAAGCCGAGGTCCTGCAACTCGGCCTTGAACTTGTTCATGCCCAGGCGCTGCGCGATGGGAGCGTAGATTTCCAGCGTCTCGCGCGCGATGCGCCGGCGTGACGGGGCGTCCTTCGCACCCAGCGTGCGCATGTTGTGCAGGCGGTCGGAGAGCTTGATGAGGATGACACGCAGGTCACGCGCCATCGCCAGCAGCATCTTACGGAAGCTTTCGGCATCCGCTTCGGCACGGCTGGAAAAACGCATCTTGTCCAGCTTCGTGACGCCGTCGACCAGTTCGGCCACGGTCTCGCCGAAGGCGCCGGCGAGTTCCTCGCGACTCAGCTGGGTGTCTTCGAGCGTGTCGTGCAGGATGGCCGCGATGATGGTTTCGGCGTCGAGGCCGAGGTCGGCAAGCACGTGGGCCACCGCCACCGGATGGGTGATGTACGGCTCGCCGGATTTGCGCGTCTGCCCTTCGTGCGCCGCGGCGCCTACGAGGTAGGCCCGGCGGATGCGTATCACCTGATCGTGCGGCAGGTACGCGCCCACGCGTTCTTCCAGCGCCTGCACATACGGAGGCACCGGTTGGTCATCGACCACGTCGGTCAATTTTTTCGCGGGAATGACGTTCATGGGAGAACCTTCCGTCTTCAGCCGACGGGGCCTCCCGCGCGCGGCCTCAGGAGCCGCGCGTCAACGAGCGCAGGATGCGGATGAATGCAGGGCCGACAGCGACCCGGCGTCATCAGTCATCTCCACCCTTCGAGAGGTCGTCGTCCACTTCCGTGGCGGCCCACTCGAGGGCTTCACGCTCGGCACGCTCGCGCGCGGCGCGGTCGATCTCGTCGATCATCTCGTCATTGACGCGGCGATCGGCGATTTCGCGCAACGCGAGCACGGTCGGCTTGTCGTTGCTCGGATCGAGGGTCGGCTCGGCGCCCTTGGAGAGCTGGCGGGCACGCTTGGTCGCCATGAGCACGAGCTCAAAGCGGTTGTCGACTACCTCGAGGCAGTCTTCGACGGTAATACGGGCCATTTCAAATCCTTGACATCAAAGACACTTCTGACTGTGCAGTGTACCGGCCCGGCCCGTTGGCTGGCAATCGGGGGAGGGGTATGATGCCCGGTTCAGCCAAGACGGATGGCCCTGGTGCAAATAATAATACCGCACGGTACAATAAAGAACCGCCCCACCCCCAAAGCCGCTTCGATGCACCCGACAACCCTGCCCCGGATGGTACGCAGCGCCCTTGGCGCCCTCGTCATCGCTCTATTGGCCGCCTGCCACGTGGCGCCGCCGCGCACCGACGATCCAAACGAGAAGTTCAACCGCAAGGTCTACGCTTTCAACGACAAGCTGGACAAGGCCGTGATCCGCCCTGTGGCCGTCGGCTACCGGAAGATCACCAACCCGCCCGTCCGCACGGCGATCAGCGACTTCTACACGAACATCCGCCTGCCGATCACCGTGGCCAACGACCTGCTCCAGGCCCGGCCGAAGCAGGCGCTGCAGTCCACCAGTCGCTTCGTGGTCAACCTCACCATCGGCTTCCTGGGTTTCAAGGATCCCGCCAGCCTGCTGGGCCTGCCGCTGGAAGAGAACGACTTCGGCGTGACCCTGGCCCGCTGGGGCGTGCCGGAAGGCGACTTCCTGATGCTGCCCTTCGTCGGCCCGACCACGGTCCGCGACGTCTGGCGCCTGCCGGTCGACAGCTACTTCTTCGACCCGATCAGCTACTACTCGCGCAACCACGACTTCAAGTACGGCCAGCAGTACGTGCCGCAGGTGCTCTATCTCGTGACGCTGCGCTCGCGCGGCATCGATGCGGAGAGCTTCCTCGCCTCGGCCTACGACCCGTACGTGTTCATGCGCGACGCCTATCGCCAGCAGCGGCTCTACAAGAACTACTACGGCAATCCGCCGCCGGAAGCCATCGAGCAGATGCAGGGCCTGAACGATAGCAAGGACTTCGACCCGGACAAGCTCCTCGACGAGCAGCACACCTGGGAACGCCAGAACGGCCAGCAGCCGGACTGACAAAAAGGGCCCTGCGGGGCCCTTTTTTTTTGGTTCTTCGGGGAATTCCGGTGACACTGCCCGATATCGGTTCATTCGCTTAGCGAATGCATGTGTTTAGCGGCTGGTGCCGCTGCCGGTTCGGACGGTAAGGCCAGAGCCTTCGGTGTCCACCCTCGCTGCTCAGACAGGTCCTCCGCGTTCGGAAAGGAAAGGCCGCTAACGCGGCCCATGTCCTTAATTTGGCCTATGGCCGCTCTCTTGTGCGGAACTCGCC
>Ga0065165_1000884_pt1 | contig 38667 bp, 28 predicted proteins | sample AraplaMF_Cvi_mMF_FD_63813 | JGI IMG/M metagenome (GOLD analysis project Ga0065165, IMG submission 63813) | Arabidopsis root microbial communities from the University of North Carolina, USA - plate scrape MF_Cvi_mMF (version 2) (version 3) | ecosystem: Host-associated > Plants > Roots >... | reverse complement strand
TCCTTGGTGATGCCCTGGATCTTGATGTCCATCTGCAGGGCAGTGATGCCGGCGGTCGTGCCGGCCACCTTGAAGTCCATGTCACCCAGGTGATCTTCGTCACCCAGGATGTCGGTCAGCACGGCGAAGCGGTTGGCGTCCTTGATCAGGCCCATGGCGATGCCGGCCACGTGCGCCTTCAGCGGCACGCCAGCGTCCAGCAGCGACAGGCAGCCGCCGCAGACGGAAGCCATCGACGAAGAGCCGTTGGACTCGGTGATTTCCGACACCACGCGGATGGAGTACGGGAAATCTTCCTTGGTCGGCAGCACGGCCACCAGGGCGCGCTTGGCCAGACGGCCGTGGCCGATTTCGCGACGCTTGGGGCTGCCCACGCGACCGGTTTCGCCGGTGGCGAACGGAGGCATGTTGTAGTGCAGCATGAAGCGCTCGGAGTACTCACCGGCCAGCGCGTCGATGACCTGGGCATCACGGTCGGTACCCAGCGTGGCGGCAACCAGGGCCTGCGTTTCACCGCGGGTGAACAGGGCCGAGCCGTGGGCGCGCGGCAGCACGCTGTTGCGGATCTCGATCGGGCGCACGGTACGGGTGTCGCGGCCGTCGATACGGGGCTCGCCGGCCAGGATCTGGCTGCGCACGATGCGGGCTTCGATCTCGAACAGCAGGCCGTCCACTTCGACGCCGTCGAACTCGACGTTCTCGGCGGCCAGGGCATCCTTCACCTTGGCATAGGCTTCGCGGCAGGCCTGCGTGCGGGCCTGCTTGGAACGGATCTGGTAGGCAGCGCGCAGCGGCTCTTCGGCCAGGGCGGTGACCTTGGCGATGAAGGGCTCGTCCTTGGCGGGAGCGGTCCAGTTCCAGGACGGCTTGCCGGCTTCGCGCACCAGTTCATTGATGGCGGCGATGGCCACCTTGCCCTGCTCGTGACCAAACACGACAGCGCCCAGCATGACGTCTTCGGTCAGCTGGTCGGCTTCGGATTCCACCATCAGCACGGCGGCCTCGGTGCCCGCCACGATCAGGTCCAGCTTGGAGTCAGCCAGCTGCGTCTTGCCGGGGTTCAGCACGTATTCGCCGTTCACATAACCCACGCGGGCGGCGCCGATCGGGCCATTGAACGGGATGCCGGAAACAGCCAGCGCGGCGCTGGTGGCGATCATGGCGGCGATGTCGGCCTGCACCTCAGGGTTCAGCGACAGGGTGTGCACGACCACCTGGACTTCGTTGAAGAAGCCTTCGGGGAACAGCGGGCGGATCGGGCGGTCGATCAGGCGCGAGGTCAGGGTCTCCAGCTCGCTGGGGCGGCCTTCACGCTTGAAGAAGCTGCCGGGGATCTTGCCGGCGGCATAGGTCTTCTCGATGTAGTCCACCGTCAGCGGGAAGAAGTCCTGGCCGGCCTTGGCTTCGGTACGGGCGACCACGGTGGCCAGCACCATGGTGTCATCGATGTTCACCAGCACGGCGCCGGTGGATTGACGGGCGATCTCGCCGGTCTCCATCGTGACCTGATGCGGGCCCCATTGGAAGCTCTTGACGACCTTGTTGAACATGCTCATTGCATCTCCTCAGTGATAAATGCCGCAATCGGGCGGCTCAACCGGGAGTGAAGCTGGGTTTGGCGGGATGCCATTCCAGCGTGGCTGCGGCCTTGGCCCTCAACCACCCTGGAATGACACAGCAGCGCCACGTCAGCCCGACTCCATTCAAAAGGCCTGTGGTTCGGACGCTCCACCCCTGCATGGGGCGGGACGTCAGAAACAACAAAGAGCCTGTTGGCATACATCCAGACAGGCTCTTCGTTCACAGGCGGTGATTACTTGCGCAGACCCAGCTTCTGGATCAGGGCGGTGTAGCGATCAGCGTCCTTGTTCTTCAGGTAGGCCAGCAGGCTCTTGCGCTGGTTGACCATCTTCAGCAGACCGCGGCGGCCGTGGTGGTCCTTGGCGTGCAGCTTGAAGTGGGGGGTCAGCTCGTTGATGCGAGCGGTCAGCAGGGCCACTTGCACTTCGGGAGAACCCGTGTCGTTGGCGCTGCGGGCGTTGGCCTTGACGATGTCGGCCTTGTTCAGATCGGCGATTGCCATGATGCGTTCCTTGTTCCGGAATAGATTCGGAAGGGCCGCTGGCGGAATGCCACACCGTGAAAAAGCCGCGAACCCGGCGCCGAAGCGCCCTGGCGGGCCTTGCCACATTGGCGCTTGCGTCACTCTTGCGAGCCGCAACGCGCGCGGTTTCCCCTCCGAGAGGGAGGACTTGCGGACACAGGTGAAACCGACCCGTGCCGTGCTCGTAGCTTCGTCGCCCGCCCCATCCGTTCAGAAGGAGCAAGCAGCAAAAGCGGCGCAAGTATAGCCTACTCGGCCTTCACCGTCGCGGGCCGCGCGGCTCAGGCGCCCAGCGCCTGCAGCGGCCCGAAGAACTCATAGCGGATCTGGCCCGGGGGAATGCCCAGCGCCTGCGCGCTGGCCCACACCTGCTGCATGAACGGCTTGGGGCCCAGGAAGTACAGGTCCACATCCCGATCCGCCGGCAGCGCCGCCGCCAGGACCTCCGTGCTGAGCCGGCCCGGCTGGTGCGGCGGGCAGCTGGGCCGCGGCTGATCATACAAATACGTGGGCCGCACATTCCCATGGGCCTGGGCCAGGGCATCGACCCGGTCGCGGAAGGCATGCACGCCGCTGTGCAGCGCCGCATGGATGAAATGCACCGTCCTGCCGCTGGCGGCGGTCGTCTCCAGCATGCTCATGGCCGGCGTGATGCCGACGCCTCCAGTCACCAGCACCAGGGGCCGTGTGGCGGCGCTGTCCAGCACGAAGTCGCCACAGGGCGGCAGCGCCTGCACCTCGTCACCGACGGCCAGCACATCGTGCAGCCAGTTCGAAGCCTTGCCTCCCGGTTCGCGCTTGACGCTGATGCGGTACCAGCCCCGTCCCGGCGCATCCGACAGCGAGTAGTTGCGCCGCAGCGACTCCCCCTCAATGGAGAGCACCAGCGTGAGGTACTGCCCAGGCTGGTAGGCCATCAGCGGGCCGCCATCCGCCGCCTCGAAGTAGAAGGAGGTGATGGTGTCGCTCTCCGGCACCTTGCGGGCCAGGCGCAGCGCGCGCGTGCCTCGCCACCCGCCCGGGGCGGCCTCGTTGCCGGCATAGACCTGCTCTTCCGCATCGATTAGCAGTTGAGCCAGGGCCCCATAGGCCTCGGCCCATGCCCCGATGATCTCGTCGCTCGCCACCTCGCCGAGCACCTCGCGGATGGCCCGCAGCAGGCACTGGCCCACGATGGGATAGTGCGCCGGCTGGATGCCCAGGGCCGCGTGCTTCTGGATGATGCGCGGCAGCGCCGGTGCAATCGCATCGAGCCGGTCGATGTGGGCGGCGTAAGCCAGCACCGCACCGGCGAGCGCCCGTGCCTGCGTGCCTTCAGCCTGGTGGGCCTCATTGAAAAACGCCTTTGTCTCCGGGTGGTCGCGAAACATCGAGGCATAGAAGTGACGGGTGATGTCTTCGCCGCGTTGCTGGAGGAGCGGCACGGTGGCCTTGATCAGGGCAATGGTGGTTTCAGAAAACATCAGCGAGCTCCATGAAGTGATGCTTGATCTAGATCAACATTCATGCCAAATGGCCCTGCGCTTGTAAATCCCTGAGAACAAACGACTTTTCCATCTTGTTGTTAGGATGACCACGCGTGGCCATGTTGTCAGCCAGACCACGACGTTGTTTTCTTCACCACAATTCATGCCTGCCCACCCGCGCCTGGCCATCGAGCCCTCCCCCACCCCGCTCGCCAGCGGCGACACCTTCCCGCGCCGCGACAGCGTCGGCTTCATGGCGTCGCCTTACGCCGAACTGCTTGAGAAGGCGGTGCAATGGCTGCCCTGCGACGCGGCAGCGCTGCTGCAACTGGACGAAGACAGCCTGCGTCCCGTGGCGGTGCACGGGTTGGCCGAGGAGGCCTTGCAGCGCCGGTTTCCGCTGGCCGGCCACCCTCGCCTGGCGACCCTCATGCGCAGCGATGGCTTTCACCGCTTCGAGGCCGATTGCGGGCTGCCCGACCCGTACGACGGCCTGATCGAGGCGGCCGGCGCCACCACGCCGAACGAACTGCTGCCGGTGCACGACTGCATGGGCGCCCCGATCCTGGTGGCCGGGCGCCCCTGGGGGGTGGTGACCTTCGACGCCTTGCACGCTGGAGCGTTCGATGGGCTGGATGCCACAAGGCTGTCGGACATGTTGGCGCTGCTCAGCGGCGGCGTGGCGGCCGCCAGTGCCCAGGCGCTGACGGCTGAGCGGACGGCGCGCTCCGCGCGAGTGACCCGGGCGGCCCTGCCCTTCCCCGCCTCCGCAGCACATGGCCGTCGCAGGCTTGAGGGGCGCAGCGCCGCCCTGCAGCAGCTGATCAGGGAAGTGGACACCGTGGCGCCGTCCGATCTGACGGTCTTGATCCTGGGGGAAACGGGCGTGGGCAAGGAGCTCGTGGCGCAGCGCCTGCATGAAGGCTCCCGCAGGGCGCAGCACCCCTTCGTGCAGCTCAATTGCGCTGCGCTGCCGGAGACGCTGGCCGACAGCGAACTCTTCGGCCATCGCCGCGGCGCGTTCACCGGTGCCGTCCAGGACCGGACCGGCAAATTCGAGCTGGCCACCGGTGGCACGCTGATGCTGGATGAGGTGGGCGAACTGCCGCTTGCGGTGCAGGCCAAGCTGCTACGGACGCTGCAGAGTGGCGACATCCAGCGACCGGGCAGCGACCGGCCGCTGAAGGTGGACGTGCGCGTGGTGGCGGCCACCAACCGCGACCTGCGCGCCGAGGTGGCTGCCGGCCGCTTTCGGGCCGACCTGTATCACCGCCTGGCGGTCTATCCCGTCCACGTGCCGCCGCTGCGGGCGCGGGGGAGCGATGTGCTGGCCCTGGCCGGCCATTTCCTGGAGGACAACCAGCATCGGCTGGGCGCCCACAACCTGCGCCTGTCGCCCGCAGCACGCGAGGCGCTGCTGCGGCATGACTGGCCGGGCAACGTGCGCGAACTGGAGCACCTGATCAGCCGGGCGGCGCTGCGTGCGTGGGCGCAGCAGCGCAAGACCCAGCGCTGGGTGACCATCGGGACGGAACACCTCGGCCTCACGCTGCCTGCACAGCGCGGGCGCCTGCCGGAAGCGCCAGCCTTGGCCCTGGGCGCCACGCCCTCCGGCCAGGCCGCCTTCGGGCCATCCAGTGTCGGGCCAGCGCCCTTCGACGGAGCATCGGGGGCGCACTGGGACGACCCGCACCTGCTCGCGCACGGCCCGGACACCCTGCTGAGCCTGCGCGCTGCCACCGAGCGCTTCCAGCGCCAATGGCTGGCCGCCCTGCTGGAGCGCCATCCGGCTTCCATGGCTGCAGCGGCCCGCGAAGCCGGCATGGACCGCAGCAACTTCCATCGGCTGATCAGGAAGTTGGGGCTGGTACCGGATCACCGCTGAGGACCTGCGCGGCGGCGAGCGGTTCATCCTCCGGGGGCAGCAGCGCCACCAGCGATTCCCGTGAGCACAGCCGCCGGTACAGGTCAAATACCCGCGCTTCCAGCTCCATGGGGGTGCGGCAGGCGCGGGCGCCAATCAGCCGGGCGCGGAAGTTGTACATCTGCTCCCGCACGGAACTGGACCACGCCCGCCCGCGCTCATGCGGATCCAGCGAGCTGCCGCGCAAGATGCGCAGCCAGCCGGCCAGCACACGGTAGGGCAGCGCCTCCAGCACGTCCGTGAGCACTGCGGCGGGTGCGGGGCCGCCGCCGTACATGCGCTGCAGCATCAAGAGACGGATGACCAGCGCGGGGTCGGTGGCCCCGACCATGGCCAGCGTGTCGCGGGCGGCGCCCCGCTCCACCAGGCGATTGAGCTTCTGCAGCACCTGGCCATCACAGCAGGGCAATGCCCGCACCGACTCTTCCTGCGGGGAGTGGATCAAGTCACCCTGGAAGAACTGCACGCCAAGACGGCGAAGGCCGAGATAGTCGGTGGGCTCGCGCAGGCCGTCCGCAATGACCTTGAGGTCGGCCCAATGCGCGCGTGCCAGCCAGCCCGCCCAGCTACTGGACGGCAACTGCGAGACCGGCAGCTTGGCGTAGGTGGCGAATGGCGCCCATCCCCAGCGGGCGTCGTCGGCCCCGCCCAGGTCGGCCAGCGCGAAGCGGTAGCCGCGCGCATGCAACTGCGCAATGCGCCGGGTTGTGGCCGCCTCCACCGCGAGCGAGGGCGGCAGCTGAATGACGAACAGCGGCGCACACAGGGCATCTGCCACCGTGCTGAGCAGGGCCGGGGCATCAAGCGTGACGAACAGACAGCCCGAGGAGCGATGACGCAGCCCGCCATCGAGCAGCGCATGGCTCAGCGTCATGCTGACGCCGAACGGGCTGGGGGGCTCGTCTTGCCGGAGGGTGTCGTGGTCCCAGCGGTAGCTGAGTTCATGCCCCATGGGCTCCACGGCGCCATCGGCCACCGATTGGCGGGCGAAGCGCACCCAGCGGATGTCGTGGGCCCGAAAGCGGCGGGCGGGCGGAAGCTCGGGCTGGACGGGGCGGGCGGACGGTTGCATGAACGGGCTCCGGGAACCGGACGGCGCCACAGCACCGGCCGGCAGGCTGTTTGTCAATGAACATCAGTATTGAGCCAAGGCCCGACGCCGCGCGATGGCTCAACTCGATGCAGTTGCCGCTGGCGCCAACTGAGAGCGGGGGCCACCCTCACGCATTTCTGTGGTGGCCGAGGGACGCAGCGGCAGCAGGACACGGGTGTGGGCACCATGGGACGTCCGCAGGAACCGGTAGCGCCCGCCCATCTGCTGTGCCCGTGCCTGCATGCCGTCCAACCCGCGCCCGCCGGACCAGGCGGACGATGCGGTCGTCACCAGCGGCGCGTTCTCCCCCTGGCCGTTGTCGTCGATCGACAGGCGCAGCACATCGTGGTCATCCAGGCGCAGGCCCAGCCGCAGCCGGCTGGCGCCTGCGTACTTCACCGTATTGGCCACCGTCTCCTCCACGATGCGCAGCAGCGATCGCGACTGCTCCCCCAGCAGCACCACCTCCCGCCCCTCCGGGATGTCGATCTCGACACGGAAGCTGTCGCTGCTCAGCGCCTCGTCGAGGTTGCTCGCATAGGTGAACAGCACATCCTGGATGGACCGCTCCTCCCGCGGATGGGTGACCGAGATCGTCTCCCGAAGGTCCTTGAGCGTCTCCAGCAGCCGCGCCTCCAGTTGCTCATGCTGCAGCGCCCTGTCCTGCACGCTGAAGAGCGTCGTCACCAGCTTGGAGCCAATGCCGTCATGCAGCTCGCGGTAGATGCGGTCCCTCTCGGACTGGGCGGCCGCCTCGTTCTCCATGTCCCGCTGGCGCTGGTAGCTGACGAGCAGTTCACGTTCACGCTGGGCGAGCGTGTCACTCAGGACCTGATGGGAGCGCCGGATACGCTCCACCTGCGAGCGGATGCGGGCCAGCAGGCGCTGGCCGGTGACCAGCAGCAGCAGTGGCATGGTGAGGTGGCTCAGCAGCAAAGGCGCCGCCAGCAGGTGCGCCAGCGTCCAGCCAGGGCCGGGGATGTGCACGGGCAGCAACTGCGCCAGCACATTGTGGTCATGCACCGCAAAGACCTGGGTGAGGATGGCCAGCGCCAGCAGCACGAATTCCGGCCGGCTGCGCGTGCGCACGGCATGCCGCGCCAGCCGTACGGTGGCGTACAGATAGAACAGCATCAGGAGCGGCAGCCAGTACTGTGCCAGCCAGGCACGCAGCTGCTCACCCGCCAGCGGGTACAGCAGCGGCGCCGTCAAGGCCGCCACCACCATCGCCTGCCGCGCGCGCCGAGGCATGCGCTTGCCGATGAAGGCAAAAAGAAAGAGGGTGAGCAGGCTGACCACCCCGCCCAGACACACGTATTGAAGCCAGGTCCACAGGCCCACCAGGGGCAGCGGCACATACGGCAGCAACACCAGCCAGAACAGCAGGGCCCAGACGGTCGTGAGCGCACCGGCCAGTGCGAATGCCCGCCCCTCCTCGCGGCTGACGATGCCAGCGCCCAGCAGGAACAAGCCGGCGATCAGGCACAGCAGATTGGAGGCATTGGCCAGTGAGCTGCCGATGAAGGTATTGAGCTCGAACACCAGGTTGGCGCTTGCCATGCCACCGATGTACAGGGGCGGCAGCAATGTGCGCGGGTCATGGCTGGAGAGTTCGACCGTGATCAGGTTGGGCCCATCCGTGCGCAGCAGACGTCGGGCCAGGGGCGCCACCAGGGGGCGGTGCCAGCGGTAGCGTACTGCCTCGTTCGAGCGGGGCAGCCCGGCGATCCACACGCCGTTGAGGTAGAGATCCATGCCGTAGACCGCCTGGCTGACCAGCAGTGCCTTGCCGGGCGGCACCCGCTCGCCCGGTTCCGGGACCTCGGGCGCGGCCAGGTAGTGATCGATCGGAATCTCGAAGCGAAGCCGCCGCAGGCCGGTGTCCACGCCGGTTTCCAGTTGCGCGGGAATCTCCATCCGGGGCGCTTGCAGCAGCACACGGCCGGTCGATGCCTGCACCACCTGCAAGGCCGTCACCTCCGTCACTTCCGTCAGGTCGTGCACCAGGCGGCTCGTGCAGGCAAAAGGCAGCAACAGCAGCACAACGGCCAGCCACAGGGCCGGACGCAACCGCACCTGCCAGCGCACCGGCGGGGCCGCGCTAGTCATCGATCAACCCCAAGGTCAGGGCCACGCTGGCGGCCCGGGCGCGAGAATTGACGCCGAGCTTGCGATAGATGGAGCGCAGGTGCTGGTTGACGGTATGCGTGGATATGGCCAGACGCAGCGCGATCTCGCCGATCAGCGGCCCCTCCACCAGGAGTCGCAGTACCTCCCATTCGCGCTCGCTCAGCGCCAGGTCGCGCAGCACCTTCTGGCGATCCACCTTGGGCCGCACATTGTTCTCCAGCGCCTGGACGCGCTCCAGGATCATCTGGGAGATGGACGGGCTCAGCGGTGCCTGGCCGTTGTGCGCGCAGACCAGCTTGTCCACCAGCCCGGGATGGATCTCCTCCTTGAGCAGATAGCCGCAAGCACCCGCCCGCAAGCTGCGCATCACATGCTTGCTGTCGGCAAAGGTGCTCAGCACCACGGAGCGCGCGTCCTGGCACTTTTCCGCGATGAGCCGGATCAGGTCCACGCCATCCACATCCGGCAGACCCAGGTCCACCACATAGAGGTCGGCCCGCCCCGCCAGGATGGCCGCCACCGCCTCCGCGCGGTTCTTGGACACCGCCACCACCTCGCACAGCGCGCTGGAGGAGATGAGGTCGATCAGCCGCTTCAGGATGATCGGGTCGTCTTCGATGATCGCTACCGCGATACTCATGCTGCTTCTCCTTGGACTCGTCCTTGATGCCCCGGTCAGGCGGGGGAGCAAGTGTGTCGGCCATGGGAAATCGAACAACTGCCCATTCGTGCAGACGCACCAGGGCAGTCTTTCCGCCATTAGCAACGGAAAGTGAGACTCGGCTTTGGAAACTAACCACCTCGATCAGTCACTGCTGTCGGCGTGATTCGCAGGCTCCCACCAGGTAGAAAGCCAGGCGAGCCCCACCACCAGCAGCAGGAGCCCGCCGCCGGACAGGAGCAGGTAACCGATGGGCGCTAGCGCATGGATGGCAGGTTCATCCGACCACCGGGCGAGGACCGTGAACAGCCCTCCTGTGCCACTCAGTTCGATAGATGCAGTCAGCAGCGATTTCATAAGCGTCCGGCTGGCGAGGCAGGGGCCCCGAAACCCCGCAACTCTACCGGTGAATTTGATAAAACTGATACACCATCCACGGGGATTTACTGAGATTTGTCAGCTAGAAGCGCTTGAGGGTTCTGCGCAGCGACGACGAACCCGTCCGCACGGCGGAAAGCGTCGGAGGGCCGGCCCACGCGCGACGCCGCAGCCAAGCGCGAATCACTGCCATCGGCTAGCCAACAGAAGTAGTCACCCAGCGCCTCAACGTTCGAACAGCAGACAAATCACCGGGCCGGCTTGACCGGCATCAAGGACAATCGCGCGGCTGCCAGCCCGCTCCCGCGAGATGACCTTCACCGTTTTTTCCTCACGCCGCTCCCTGATGCTGCCCTTGGCCGGGCTCGGCCTGGCCCTCCTGGCCGGTACGGCGCTGTTCGCGCATGGTTCGCCTTCCGGTCGCGCCGATGCCGGCGCTACGGCGCTCGCCGGGGTGAGCGCTGCTGCGTCTTCCGCTACGGCTGTGGTGCCCACTGCGCCTGGCGCCTCTGATGGCTTGGCGCCGGAACTGTTCCCGCATGCAGCGACGGTGGCGAACAGCGTCGTGGCGTCCCCTGCCGTGAGCACCCTCTCGCCTTTCGAGGTGGCAGACCAAGAGTCACTGGTCCGCCTGCCGGTCAATGCGCGGCACATGCTGGTGATGGACGACGCAGGCCACGTGCTGATGGCCAAGGACGCGCAGGCCGTCGTGCCCATTGCTTCGCTCACCAAGCTGATGACGGCCATGGTGATCCTGGACGCACGCCAGGCCAGGGAGGAGGAGTTGCGTGTCGAGGACGCCGACGTGGACCGCCTCAAGCACAGTGCCTCCCGGCTGGCCGTGGGCGCCCGACTCACACGCGAAACCGCCCTGGACATGGCCCTCATGGCCTCGGAAAACCGGGCCGCTTCCGTGCTGGCGCGCCACTATCCCGGCGGCCTTGCCGCCTTCGAGGCCGCGATGCGGGCCAAGATCCGCGCGCTGGGCCTGACGCACACGGTGCTGGAGGATCCCACCGGCCTGTCTCCCGGCAACGTCTCCACTGCCGCGGAAGTGGCGCGCATCGCGCTGGCCGCCTCGCGCTATCCGGACATCACCCGCATCACCAGCCTGAAGGCCGCCAAGGTGCCGGTGAACGGACGTCCAAGGGATTTGCACAACACCAACCATCTGGTGGGTGGCAAGGGCTGGGATATCGGCCTGTCAAAGACGGGATACACCACGGAAGCAGGTCGCTGTCTGGTCATGCGCATGAAGCAGGGTGACCGAACGCTGACCGTGGTGCTGCTCGATACCGACGGCTCGGCTCAGCGGCTGCGCGATGCTTCGCTGATCCGGCGCTCGCTGGGCGGTGAACCGCCTGCGGCGGAGCTGCATCGGGGGCGCAAGCATCACAAACTGCCCCTGAGCTGATCGACGCATGCCTGCGGGCGATGCACCCACTGGCGTGCGACGCTGATCGGCAGCGTCCGGGTGCTGTTGGCTACCAGTTGCGTGGAGTGTGACTCATGGTAAGCACGCTTGTAACAAACTGGACGGCGCTCCTAGCATCGCATCCTCTCCTCTTTTTCCTGCAGCATCTATGAGCCGCACCACTTCCCGCTTCACCCGCCTCGTCGCCTCGTCGCTGATCGTTTCGTGCTCGCTCATGGCGGTGCCGATGCATGCTTCGGCCCAGATCGTGCCGACCGATGCGCTGGTCCAGCCGGTCACGGCCGGCAATGTGGCCGACAGCCGCGCCCGCGTGAATGCCTTCTTCGCCCGCGCCGATGTGCGCCAGGCCATGATGAATGAAGGCGTGGACGCCGCCAGCGCGCAGGCCCGGGTGGACGCGATGTCGGACGACGAAATCCGCGCCCTGGATGGCCGCATCGCCAAGGCGCCCGCCGGCGGCGATGTGCTGGGCATCATCTTCACGGTGTTCGTGATCCTGCTGGTGACCGACATCCTGGGGTTCACGAAGGTGTTTCCCTTTACCCGATCTATTAGGTGAGGCCCCCGTATGACCGGACCTAGGGTCCGGTCATACCGCCCCCCAAGGGGGCTGCGGGCCGTCTTGGGGCGGCCCGGCGACGGCCCTCTCCGCAAACAGCGAGCCCCGCTTGAACGTCGCTTCGCTCGTCCGGCGCGACAGTGTGCATAAAGGCAGCTACGTTCAAGGCTGCTTCCGAGGGTTTTGGGCGGCGCTTGAGCGGCGCTTCCCCCGTTCGGCGAGACTGCATGCATGGAGGCAGTCGACGTGGTTGCGGACAAAGTGGCCCGGATTATTCTTTGAGGTTGTGCATGCGTCGTCTGCTGCTCAAGGGCGCCCTGGGTGGTGCCATCGTGTCCCCGCTGTGGCTGGCCGGTTGTGCCAGCGCGCCGCCGCAACTGACCGCCCTGGAGTCGCAGTGGCCCGTCAATCTGCCAGCACGCGTGGATCTGTCCGCCCGCACGCCATTCATCGCGCAGGACGACTATGAGTGCGGGCCCGCGGCACTGGCCATGCTGCTGCAAAGCAATGGCAAGAAGGTCAACGCCCAGACCCTGAAACCCCAGGTGTTCCTGCCTGGCCGCCAGGGCTCGCTGCAAACCGAGATGCTGGTGGCCACGCGCCGCCAAGGCCTGCCCGCCTATCAACTGCCGCCACGCCTGGATGCCCTGCTGGCTGAACTGGCCGCCGGACATCCCGTGGTCGTCTTCCAGAACCTCTCCCTGGAGCTGTATCCGGTCTGGCATTACGCCGTGGCCGTCGGCTACGACCGCGAACGCCGGGTCCTGTTGATGCACAGCGGCACAACCCGCCGCCAGGAAATCGAGCTGCCCGTGTTCGAACGCACCTGGGCACGCGGCGACTACTGGGCCATGACCACCCTGCCCCTGGACCAGGTCCCCGCCTCTCTCGATGGCGCCCAGACCGGCGCCGCCCTCAGCGCCCTGGAACGCCTGAACGCCGCCGCCGCCCGCCAGGGCTATGCCACCGCCCTTACCCGCTGGCCCGGCGAACCCGTGCTGCTGATGGGCGCCGGCAATACCGCCTACGCCGCCGGCGACAAAGCCGCCGCCGCCAAGTACTACAGCCGCCTCACCGATGTGCGCCCCGATATCGCCGACGGCTGGAACAACCTCGCCCAGGTCATGCTGGACCAAGGCTACCGCTACAAGGCTTCCCTGGCCATCCAGCGCGCCGTAGACCTCGGCGGCCCCCGCCTGGATCAATACAAGTCGCTGCAAAAGCGTATCGGCGCCGGCATGTAAGCCGCATCACCCCCACCACGATGGCCCCCGCGCGGGGCCATCGCCTTTTTCGGGGAGACGCACGGGGAAGCGTCACGCTGCCGCAACACCCCAAGGAGGGCGGCGCCCGCCCCGCCCGCGCCGGGTGCGCCCTGCGTGATAGCCTCGCGCCCCATCATGTCCCACGAGAACGCCCCGCTCGCTTCGCCCGCCCTGGACGACACCGACGACTCCGCCTCTCGCGCCTCGCTGCCCGAGGTGCTGCTGCTCGCCAGCGTCTTCGTCATCGCCGCCTGCGGCCTGGTCTACGAGCTGGCTGCGGGCGCACTCGCCAGCTACCTGCTGGGCGACTCCATCCTGCAGTTCTCCACCATCATCGGCAGCTACCTGTTCGCGATGGGCCTGGGGTCCTGGCTCTCCCGCTTCATCGACCGGCAACTGGTGGCGCACTTCCTGCGCCTGGAACTGCTGGTGGGCGTCATCGGCGGTTTGATGCCCGCGGCCCTCTTCACGGTGCACAGCCTGCTGCCGCCCGGACAGGTCATGGCCTTCCGCCTGCTGCTGTATGCGCTGGTGCTGGTGGTGGGCACCCTGGTGGGGCTGGAGATCCCGCTCGTGATGCGCATCCTCAAACGCCACTTCCGCCAGCGCTACGCACTCAAGGAACTGGTGTCGCAGGTGCTGACCTTCGACTACCTGGGCGCCCTGCTCGTCGCCCTGGCGTTTCCCCTGGTGCTGGTGCCGCAACTGGGCCTCGTGCGCACCGGCCTGTTCTTCGGCCTGCTCAACGTGGCGGTGGCCATCTGGGCGCTGTGGATCTTTCGTGCCCGGCTGCGCGCCTGGCGCGCTCATGCAACGGCCTGCGCCCTGTCCGTGCTCGTGCTGGCCATCGGCATGGCGGGGGCGGACCGCCTGAGCACCTGGGCGGAAGACCGCTTCTACGGCGAACACATCCTCTTCAAGGAAAGCAGCGATTACCAGCGCATCGTGGTGACCCAGGGCCAAAGCGGCACCCGGCTCTTCCTCAACGGCAACCTGCAGTTCCACTCCCGGGACGAATACCGCTACCACGAGGCTCTGGTGCATCCGGCCATGGCTGCGCACGGGGCACCCCGCCATGTGCTGGTGCTGGGCGGCGGCGACGGCATGGCCGTGCGCGAGATCCTGCGCTACCCCAGCGTCGAGCAGGTCACCCTGGTGGAACTGGACCCTCACATGACCACCTTGTTCTCCACCATGCCGCTGCTGCGCCAGCTCAACCAGGACGCCCTGCTCAGCCCCAAGCTGCGCATCGTCAACGCCGATGCCTTCAGCTGGCTGGAGCAACACCCCGCCCTGTATGACGTCATCATCATCGACTTCCCGGACCCCAGCAATTTCGCGCTCGGCAAGCTCTACACGGCCAGCTTCTACAAGCTGATCGACCTTCACCTCAATGCCAGCGGCTTCGCCGTCATCCAGTCCACCTCACCCCTGGTGGCACCGCGCAGCTACTGGACCGTCGTCAACACGGTCGAAGCCGCAGGGCTTACTGCCACGCCCTATCACGCCCATGTGCCGAGCTTCGGCGAATGGGGCTATGTGCTGGCGAGCCGTCGCCCCTGGGTGACGCCGCGGGCGCTGCCGCCGGGGCTTCGATTCATCACGCTGGACGGTCTTGCCGCCCTGATGAACTTCCCGCCCGACATGGCACGGCCCGAGCATCTCGAAGTCAACCGGCTGTCCAACCAGGCGCTGGTGCATGAGTTCGAACGGGAATGGGGCAAGCTGCATTGATGCGCCGACGTGAATGGCTGGCGCTGGCCTTGCTGCCCCTGCTCCAGTCCTGCGGACAGGAGGCACGGCCGCTGGCTGAGCGCATTGCGGCGCGCGTGGCGGAGCTGCCTGGCGGCTGGGTCGGTGCCGGCGTCGAGCGCGGCCATCGGCTGCGCCTGGCCCTTCCTTCGTGGGACCAGGCGCCCGCTTCGCCGCGTCGCGCGCACGTGCTGGTGCTCGGCGCGGGTATCGCCGGGCTGGCCTGTGCACGGCGCCTGCGCGCCAGCGGCGTGGACGTGGCGCTGCTGGACCTGGAGGCAGAGCCGGGTGGCAACAGCCGCGCTCATGTGATGGGCGGACTGCCCTGCCCCCTGGGCGCTCATTACCTGCCCGTCCCAGGGGACGAAGCGCCCGAGGTCCAGGCCCTGCTGGAAGAACTTGGCCTGGCCCGACACGTAGCGGGCCGCTGGGTGTATGACGAACGCCATCTCTGCCATAGCCCGCAAGAGCGGCTGTGGCTGCCGCAGCAGGACCAGTGGGTTGAAGGCCTGCTGCCCCCGAGCGACGACGCCGAGGTGCAGGCACAGTACCAACGCTTTGCACAGCTGGTGGACGACGCCCGACGCACCGTCGGCTTTGCCATGCCGAGCACGCACCATCGCTGGACTGCTGCCCATGATGCGCTGGACCAAGTCAGCTTCGCCTCCTGGCTGGACACGCAGGGACTGACCGCCCCCGCGCTGCGCTGGTATCTGGACTATTGCTGCCGCGACGACTATGGCGCCCCGGCGGTGGAGGTGTCGGCCTGGGCCGGCCTGCATTACTTCGGCAGCCGCCACGGCTTCATGAGCCTGGAAGAACGCGAGGCGGTTTTGACCTGGCCGCAGGGCAACGGGTGGCTCACCGCTCAGTTGACGGCGCCAATGGCAGACGCGATTCATGCCGGCCAGACGGTGCTGCGCATCCGGGAGGAGCGGCATGCGGTGCAGGTGCTCAGCTGGGATGAGAAGGCTGCGCGCCCCCAGCGCTGGGAGGCGAGCCAGGTGGTGCTGGCCCTTCCCCTGTTCATCGCTGCACGCGTTCTGGAACAAGCTTCGTCGGCCCTGGCCGCGATGGCGCCCCGCATGCGCTACGCGCCGTGGCTGGTGGCCAACCTGCGCCTGGACGCGCCGCCGCTCGAACGGCTGGGCGCCCCGCTCGCGTGGGACAACGTGGTCTTCGGCAGCGAGAACCTGGGCTACGTCAACGCCGGCCACCAGTCCCTGGACCCTCGGCGAGGCCCCTGCGTGCTCACGGCCTACCGGGCACTGCCCCAGGCGCAGCGGACTGCACTGCTCACGCAGGACTGGCGTGTCTGGGCCGCTCAGGTGCTGGCCGATCTGGCGCCGCGGCACCCGGACCTGCCGGAGCGGCTCCAGGAGATGCACCTCATGCGCTACGGGCACGCGATGAGCATTCCCGTCCCGGGCCTGCGCGGCGCAGCCGCGCTGACTGCGCTGCGGGACGGCCCACAAGGGCGCGTTCACCATGCACACGCAGACCTCGCCGGATACTCGGTCTTCGAGGAGGCCTTCACGCAAGGCGAGGCGGTGGCCCGGCGGCTGCTGGCGCAGCAGCGCTGACCCCGCCGGCTCCGGCCACTAGCAGCGGCGCAGTGGCCACCCGCAGCGCCGGCCAGAGCGTTGACGCGGCTCGGCACCGGCCAGCACCGGTCAAGCGCCGCTCAACATCGGTTAGCGCCGCTCAGCACCGGTCAGCGCCGCTCAGCGCCGCTCAGCACCAGTCAGCACCAGTCAGCACCGCTCAGCACCCGGCGGCGCCACGTCCACACTTGCCGGTGTGCCGTCCGGCGAACGCCCTCAATGCTGCGCTTGAGCCAGTTGCCCGCGCACCTTGGCCACCTCGCGCTCCGAGACTGACCCTGCCCGGTTGCTCCAGCCCTGGCGGAGAAACGTCGCCAGCGTTGCCACTTCGCTGTCGCTCAGGCGATGGCCGAACCCAGGCATCACCAGCACCGACGGAGCTTTGTCTGTAGAGGGCGTGCGCGCACCCTGAAGGATCACGTGGATCAGCGCATTCGGATTCTCTGCATTGATCACCGTCGCGCCATCCAGCACCGGGAACACCCGCTTCGCGCCCTTGCCATCCACGAAGTGGCAGGCGGCGCAGTTGTCCAGATACAGCCGCTCGCCCAGCGTGAGGTTCTCGGCACTGGTCAACTTCGCAGCCGTCTGCGTCGCTCCCTGGGGCGTGACGTTGGCGGCGCGGTCGGCCACCGGCGTCAAGCCCTTCAGATAACTGGCAATGGCGTGCAAGTCATCCGACTGCAGGTAGGCCGTGCTGTGGCGCACCACCTCGGTCATCTCGCCGGCGACGGCAGAGGTCTGGTTACGGCCGGTCTGCAAGTAGTCGACGATGTCCTGTTCCGTCCAGCGCGGCAGCCCTCGCAGCGACGGCACGCCCCAGTCCCCCAGCTCGCCACCCGCGAGGAACTGCGGTTCGCCGCTATGGCTGGCCTTCTCGTTCATCGCAACGCCGCGCGGCGTGTGACAGCTGCCGCAATGGCCCAGGCCCTCGACCAGATAGGCGCCCCGCGTAACCTGCGCATTCCAGCCATCAAGCGGCTTGAACGGGTCGGTCGAGGCGAAGAACCAGTTCCACAGGCCCATGCCAAAGCGCAGGTTGAAGGGGAAGCTCATGCGCGACTCGGGCGGCGTGCTGGCCACCGGCTTCACGCCCTGCTTGAAGTAGGTGTAGAGCGCATGCATGTCCTCATCACTCACCTTCACGTAGCTGGTGTAGGGCATGGCCGGATACAGGTGGGTGCCGTCAGCCCGCACGCCCTTGCGGACCGCGTCAGCAAACTGCTGCTCGGAGTATCGGCCGATGCCGTGCTGCCCGTCCGGCGTGATGTTGGTGGAATAGATGATGCCGTGGCCGCTGTCGATGGGCAGGCCGCCGGCGAAGGCCGGCTGGCCGTGTGCGGTGTGGCAGGCAATGCAATCGCCGGCCCGGGCCAAATACTCGCCGCGCGCAATCAGCGCAGCGTCGGGGGCCGCGTGCGGCGAGGCGATGTCCTGGGCAGGCGTTGCGGGCGTGTCCGCCATGCCGTGGGCGGCGTACAAGACCACGGCGGCCAGGGCGGCGGTCGCCACGATGGGCTTCAAGAGTGTCATGGTTTGGGTCCTGCGTGCGCTCATGCCTGCACCAGCGGGCCGGGGTTCTTCAGGTACTGCGTCTTGATGGCGTGCGCTGCGAACAGCGTGATGGCGCCGATGGTCGCCGTGGGATTCGCCTGGAAGTTCTGCGGGAAGGCATTGCCCCCCGGCACGAAGACGTTGTGCACGTCCCAGGACTGCAAGTAGCGGTTGAGCGCCGAGTCGTGCGGCGACGTGCCCATGATGGCGCCGCCGACGTTGTGCGTGGACACGTACTTGGTGATGTCCCAGTTCGAATCCATCTTGAGGAAGTTCTCGGAGATCGCATCCGGGCCCAGCTCCTTGGCGATCTTCAGCACGATGTCACGCAGGTAGCGCTGCAGCTTCAGCTCGTTCTCGCGCCAGTTGAAGGTCATGCGCAGCAGCGGTTGGCCCCAGGGGTCCTTGTAGTTCGGGTCCAGGTCCAGGAAGTGGCCGCGATAGGACATGCAGGTCGTGGTGATGCTCACGCCCATGGAGTGCCCATACCAGTCCACCATGCCCTCCTTCCAGCCCTTGCCCCATTGCGGGGTGCCGGGCGGCAGCGCGGCGCCAATCGGCGTTCCGGTCGACTGCGAGCTGTGGATCTTGGCGCCGCCAAGGAAGCCGAGCTTCGGACCATCTTCGAAGTTGCCCGGAGAAATGTCGTTGAACATCTCGCCGGTGGCGCCTGCCGTGACGAAGGGGTTGAAGTGCTTGTCCTTGAAGAACAGCGTGGCGCCGCCGTTGGACAGGAACGCATAGTTGCGCCCGATCGTGCCGGTCTCGGAGATCGGGTCATACGGCTTGCCGATGCCCGACAGCAACATCAGGCGCACGTTGGCGAACTGGAAGCTGCTCAGGATGACGATCTTGGCGGGTTGGAACACCTCGCGCTGTTGCTCGTCGATGTAGGTGACACCCTTGGCGGTTTTCCGGTCGTCGTGCAGATCGACCCGAATGACGTTGGCGTTGACCTTGTAGTCGAAGTTGGGCATGCGCTTGACCACATCCAGGATGGTGGTCTGGGGCGACGCCTTCGAGTAGTTGAGGCAAGGGTACTTGCTGCAGTAGCCGCAGTAGTTGCAAGGCGCGAGCTGCGCGCCGTAAGGGTTGGTCCAGGCCTGGGAGACATTGGCCGACGGATTGGGGAACGGGTGGTAGCCCAGCCGCGTGGCGACATCCTTGAACATGGAACTGTTCAGGGTGTCGTGCAGCGCGGGCAGCGGATACGGGCTGGACCTCGGTCCTTCGAACGGATCGCCGCCTGGTTGCAGTTCCCCCCGCAGGTTGCCGGTGTTGCCGGACAGGCCACAGACCTTGTCGAAGAAGTCGAAGTGCGGCTCGATTTCCTCCCAAGTGAAGGGGAAGTCCTTGACGCGCATGTCCGCATCGAGCTGGCCCTTCTTGTAGGCCTTGTCGGCATAGGTCTTGAGCTTGATATCGGTAGGTGTCGGGCGGATGAGCACGCCGGTCCAGTGCAGGCCGGACCCTCCGACGCCGGTGCCCGGGGCAAAGGCGCCCCACTTGCGTGTCGGCAAGGCGGTTTCTTCCCGCGTGTAGCGCACCGTCAGCGCCGCTTCGCGCGGGGTCGCGAAAACCTTGTTGCGGACGTTGTAGGCGTATTGGTCCGCCGGTTTCGGGTAGGCGAAGTCTTCGGGCGGGCGGTCCGGACCACGTTCGAGCGCACGGACCTTCAAGCCTTCGCGCGCCAGTTCGATGGCCATGAGCGAGCCGGCCCAGCCGAGGCCGACGATGACGACGTCCACCTCGTCGTTGGTGATGTGTGGCATGACGAATTTCCTGCGGTGGCCCTTCGCGCCGTGAAAGGCGCGCCTGGGCAAAAGCCTCCGGGACTCGGCACGGGCGTGGCGAGGTCGTCCTGAGGCGAAAACGAGGGAAGCGAGACACCCGCCCGAGGGCCAGGCGCCTCAACCGGGTTTCAGGCGCGCTTGCCGCTGAGGCTCACAGGGCCCAGGGGGTACTTGCGGTTGTGCTGGTCCACCCATTCCGTGTAGGCCGCACGGGCGCCGGGGAAGCCAATGGCGACCCAGGCCTTCATGTCCTTGTTGCCGCCGTACTTCGGGTCGGCGAGGTAACCGTTCTTGGTGTCGCCCAGGAACTGCCCGAAGAACTGCGAGGCCTTCAAGGTGGGCTCCCCCAGGGCGGCGAAGTCCACGGTGTTCTTCTGCAGCGCCGTCAGGAAGGCGTCCTGATCCTTGGCATCGAGCTGGTGGAACGGACGGCCGTATTGCTTCTGGCAGGCCTGCTGAGCGAGCTTCAGGCCAATACGGTAGGTGTCCTGCGGTGCGTAGGGCAGCTGGAAGCCGAGCGTTGCGGGCGCGTCGGCCTTGTGCGGCCCCTGCAGGTAGATGTCGTCCCCAAGGCCCTGATGCAGCTGCTGGTCAATGAACACCGGCACATTGGTCTCCAGCGCGCCCGGCCCGCGGCCCTCGGCAGGAATGAACCTGTCGCAGGCGGCCAGCACGAAACTCCACTCTGCAGGCGTGAAGAACACCGGCGCGTAGCGGGCCAGTTCCACGCCTTCCAGCCCTTCGGCCTTGGGCTGACTCAGCGGCATGGCCACGATGGGCACCGCAGCGGCGGACGCCAGCAACAGGGTGCGGCGCGAGGAAGTGAACTTGGACGACATGGACGGCTTGCTCCGAAAATGGCTGGCGATGCGACGGCCTGCATGTGACTGGTAGCGTTACCAATCCCGTAGTGGCGGCATTATCAGGATGTCGCCATCAGTTTGGTACCGTGATCATTTACGGTTCGCACGGCTCATGCAGCATTGCTCAAACGACAGGGCGGCATCCGCCCGCGATACGGGTGCATCGTCCCGCGTCGGGCTCCTGCCCGCGAACCCTGGATGCCGGAGCACGGCCTCAGCCAAAGGAAGGAGCTGCGGCCCCGCGAAGGGGCCAGTGGAGGAGCTCAGCCGCCCGTCACGGGCGGGAAAAACGCGACTTCGGCGCCGTCGGGCACCGGTGCGTCCTCGCGGCTCATCACCTGATTCAGGGCACAGCGCACCGCCCTGCCCCGCGCCAGCGCGCCGGCATGCGCCTCGTCCATGGCGATCAATGCATCACGCAGGCCGCCCACGGTCAGGCCGGGCTGGAAGGCCACCTGCTCCTGCGGACCCAGGGCTTCGCGCAGCGAGGCAAAGTAACGCACGGTGATGGTCATGGGCGGTCAGAACAGATCGTTGAAGGGCAAGAAGCGCAGCAGTTGCCCCGGCTGCACGGTGCTGCCGGGTGGCAACTCAATCAGCCCGTCCGCCCAGGCGGCCGAGCTCATGACGCCAGAACTCTGATTGCCGAACAGGGCCAGGCCCCCTTGCTCGGTCACACGCGCGCGAAGGAACTCGCGGCGCTTGTCGGCCTTGGTCCAGGTGAACTCTGCAGGCAGCTGGTAACCACGCGGAGTGAGCTGCGTGGCGCCTTGCAGGCGCAGCAGCACCGGCCGCACGAAGAGCAGGAAGGTCACGAAACTGGAGACGGGGTTGCCCGGCAGCCCCATGTACCAGGTCTTGCCAGCCGACGCGTCCTGGCGATGGACCTGGCCGAACGCCAGCGGCTTGCCGGGCTTGATGGCAATTTGCCAGAGGTCCAGGCGCCCTTCCAGCTCCAGCGCGGGCTTGAGATGGTCTTCCTCGCCAACAGAGACGCCGCCGGAACTCAGGATGAGGTCGCTGTCCTTCGCCGCTTCACGCAGCGCGGCTCGCGTAGCCTCCAGCGTATCCGGCACGATCCCGAGGTCACGCACCTCACAGCCCATGGCCAGCAGCAGCGCATGCAAGGTGGTGCGGTTGGAGTTGTAGATCTGGCCAGGGCCCAGCGGCAGGCCGGGCAGCACCAGTTCGTCGCCCGTCGAAAACAGCGCAACGTGGGGCCGGCGAGCCACCGTCAACTGCGCCGCGCCGGCCGTGGCAGCCAGGCCCAGGGCTGCCGCGTTCAGGCGCACGCCGGCGGCGAGCACCGTCTGTCCGATGCGCAGGTCTTCCCCGCGGCGGCGGATGTGCTGCCCTGCCGGCACGTCCACGGGCACGCGGACCTGGCCCGGCTGCCCCTGGGCACCGGCAATGGCTTCGCATTGCTCCTGCATCAGGACGGCATCCGCCCCTTCCGGTACGGTGGCGCCGGTGAAGATGCGGGCGGCGGTACCTGCCTGCAGCGGCGTCGGCACGGTGCCGGCGGGCACTCGCTGGGACACCGGCAGCTCGACGGTCGCTCCGGTCGCACCGCCCTGCGCTCCAGTCCCAGGCGGGCCCTGGAGATCAGCGGTCCGCACGGCATAGCCGTCCATGGCGCTGTTGTCATAGGGCGGCACATCCACGGGGGAGACCAGGTCCATGGCCAGGATGCGTCCCAGCGCCAGCGGCGTGCTGACTGATTCCGTCGCCCCCAGAGGCTGCACCTGAGACAGCAGCTGCTGCAGTGCCTGCTCCATCGGCATCATCGGCGTGCGGGCTGGTGCCGCAGGCTGGCCGCCTGCGACGGGCTGGGTCCCTGCGGCGACCGAAGAGGAGCCGGTGGATGCGGCCGCGGCGGGCTTGTTGAGTTCAGACATGGCTGGCGATGAACTGCTTGACCTGTTCCACGGAGACCGGCATCACCTGCACGCGCTTGGGCCGCGACTCCAGGTCCGCCAAGGCGGCTGGGCGGGGAGGCACGAGGCCCAGCGCCTCCTCGATGGTGGCGGCGAACTTGGCCGGCAAGGCGGTTTCCAGCACCAGCATGGGCACGCCGGGCTGGCGCTGCTCAAGCGCCACCTTCAGGCCATCGGCCGTGTGGGTATCAATGACTTGCTGGTAGCGCTGATGGCAAAGGCGGATGGTGGCGACGCGGTCCGCATGGGTGCTGCTGCCGGAGCTGAAGCCGAAGCGGTCGGACATCCGGGCGCGTTCGGCGTCACTGAGCTGGAAGAAGCCTTGGGTTGACAGCGCCTGGCCGAACAGCTCGCGCACGCGATCGGCATCGCGGTCCAGCAAGTCAAACACGAAGCGCTCGAAGTTGCTGGCCTTGGAGATATCCATCGATGGGCTCGATGTTTCCAGCGTCTGGGCTGCGCCGCGCGGGCGGTACACGCCGGTGCGGAAGAACTCGTCCAGCACATCGTTTTCGTTGGTGGCGACCACCAGCCGGTCGATGGGCAGGCCCATCATGCGGGCCACGTGTCCGGCGCACACGTTCCCGAAATTGCCGGATGGCACGGTGAAGCTGACGCGCTGGTCGTCCCGCGACGTGGCCTGGAACCAGGCGGCGAAGTAATACACCACCTGGGCCAGCAGGCGGGCCCAGTTGATGGAATTGACGGTGCCGATGCGATAGCGGCGCTTGAAGTCCAGGTCATTGGAGACCGCCTTCACGATGTCCTGGCAGTCGTCGAAGACGCCTTGCAGGGCCAGGTTGTGGATGTTGGCCTCTTGCAGGCTGAACATCTGGGCTTGCTGGAACGGGCTCATGCGCCCATGGGGGCTGAGCATGAATACCTGGATGCCGGCCTTGCCGCGCATGGCGTACTCCGCCGCGCTGCCGGTGTCGCCCGAGGTAGCGCCGAGGATATTGAGCGACTCGCCCCGGCGGCCCAGTTCGTACTCGAACAGTTGCCCCAGCAGCTGCATGGCCATGTCCTTGAAGGCCAGGGTTGGCCCATTGGACAGGGCCACCAGGGCCAAGCCGTCTTCCAGCGGTTTCAGCGGCGTGATCTGCGGCGTGCCAAACACTGCTTCGGTATAGGTTCGCCGCACCAGCGATGCCAGCGCATCGGCGGGAATATCGTCGATGTACAGCGACAGAATCTCCACCGCCAGATCCGCATAGGGCAACCCACGCCAGCGTGCCAGCGTCTTGGCGTCCACCTGCGGATACTGCGCCGGCAGGTACAACCCGCCATCTGGCGCCAGCCCTTCCAGCAGGATGTCGCAGAAGTGCCGTTCAGCCCGATCCCCACGCGTACTCAAATACTTCATACACACTCCAATTCCACTCACCGCCCCATCAGCCCCCACCGCCCCCGCCCTCACAGAGGCCCCTGGGCCGACCCCTCCAGCGAGGCAAGGAGATCCGGCTTTGCCGGGCTCCCTGCCTGCCCCCTGGGGGGCGCGCGCAGCGCGTAGGGGGGGGCTTATTTAGGCCAACTCTTCCTTGCGCAGCTTGACGATCGGCGCGAGCACCGTCTCCAGCGCCTGCATCTGCGCCAGCGCCTTGGTCATGCGGCCCTCCTGGGTGTCGTGGGTCAGGATGATCAGATCCGTCTGGCTCTCCCCCTCGGCGGATTCACGCTGCAGCACCGCGTCGATGCTGATCTGATGCTCCGCCAGGATGGTGGTGATGCGCGACAGCACGCCCGCCTGGTCGGCCACCCGCAGGCGCAGGTAGAAGGCCGTCTGCACCTGGTCCATGGGCAGGATGGGCGTGTCGTTCATCGCCTCGGGCTGGAAGGCCAGGTGAGGCACGCGGTGGTCCGGGTCCGCCGTGGCCAGCCGGGTGATGTCCACCAGGTCGGCGATCACCGCGGAGGCCGTCGGCTCCGCACCGGCGCCCTTGCCGTAATACAGCGTCGTGCCCACGGCATCGGCCTGCACCAGCACGGCATTCATCGCGCCTTCCACGTTGGCGATGAGGCGGTTCGCGGGGATCAGCGTGGGGTGCACCCGCAGCTCGATGCCGCCCACATCCGGCCGGCGGCGCGCAATGCCCAGCAGCTTGATGCGATAACCCAATTGCTCGGCGTACTTGATGTCCGCGGCTTGCAGCTGGGTGATGCCTTCCACATGGGCGCGGTCGAACTGCACCGGGATGCCAAAGGCAATGGCGCTCATGATGGTGGCCTTGTGGGCCGCATCCACACCCTCGATGTCGAAGGTGGGGTCGGCCTCGGCATAACCGAGGCGCTGCGCCTCCTTCAGCACCGTGCGGAAGTCCAGGCCCTTGCCGCGCATCTCCGACAGGATGAAGTTGGTCGTGCCGTTGATGATGCCGGCGATCCATTCAATGCGGTTGGCCGTCAGGCCTTCGCGCAGCGCCTTGATGATGGGGATGCCACCGGCCACGGCGGCTTCAAAAGCCACCATCACGCCCTTGTCGCGGGCCGCGGCAAAAATCTCGCTGCCATGCACGGCCAGCAGTGCCTTGTTGGCGGTCACCACATGTTTGCCGGCGGCAATCGCCTCCAGCACCAGGGTGCGCGCGACGCCATAGCCGCCGATCAGCTCCACCACGATGTCGATCTCGGGGTTGGCGATCACCTCGCGGGCGTCCGACACCACGGTGCAGGCGTCCCCCACGATGCTGCGAGCGCGCTGCACGTCCAGGTCGGCCACCATGGTGATCTCGATGCCACGGCCGGCGCGCCCCCGAATGTCTTCCTGGTTGCGACGCAGCACCTGGAACGTGCCGCCCCCGACGGTGCCAATGCCCAGCAGGCCAACTTTGATCGGATTCATGGTCTAGGTTCTCTCAAGAGGTCACACGAGTCATCGGCCATGGCGCTTGCGGTAGTGCGCCAGGAACCGTTCGATGCGGCCGACTGCCTCACGGAGGTCATCCGTGTTGGGCAGGAAGACCAGTCGGAAGTGATCGGGGGACTTCCAGTTGAAGCCTGTCCCTTGCACGATCAACACCTTTTCCTCGGCCAGCAGTTCATAGGCGAACCGCTGGTCGTCCTCGATCGGATAGATCTTGGGGTCCAGGCGGGGGAACATGTAAAGCGCGGCCTTGGGCTTGACGACACTGACGCCGGGAATCTGCGAGAGCAGTTCATAGGCGAGGTCGCGCTGGCGCGCAAGGCGGCCGCCCGGGGCGACCAGGTCCTTGATGGACTGGTAGCCGCCCAGCGCGGTCTGGATGGCCAATTGGCCGGGCGTATTGGCACACAGGCGCATGGACGCCAGCATGTTCAGGCCAGTGATGTAGTCCGACGCATGGCGCTTGTCTCCGGACACCACCATCCAGCCGGCCCGATAGCCGCACGAGCGGTAGTTCTTGGACAGCCCGTTGAAGGTCAGCGTCAGCACGTCATCGGACAAGGAGGCAATGCTGGTATGCACCTCGCCGTCATACAGGGTCTTGTCGTAGATCTCGTCGGCCAGCACGATCAGCTGGTGCTGACGGGCGATCTCCACCAGCCCCTGCAGCAGGTCCTTCGGATAGAGCGCGCCGGTGGGGTTGTTGGGATTGATGACGACGATCGCCTTGGTGTGTGGCGTGATCTTGGCGCGGATGTCGTCCAGGTCCGGGTACCAGCCGTTGGATTCGTCGCAGAGGTAGTGCACCGGCTGGCCGCCAGACAGGGCCACGGCGGCGGTATAGAGCGGATAGTCCGGCGCGGGCAGCAGCACCTCGTCGCCATTGTCCAGCAGCGCATTGAGCGCCATGACGATCAGCTCGGAGGCGCCATTGCCCAGGTAGACGTCATCGACGGTGACGCCGGAGATGCCCTTTTCCTGGCAGTAATGGACCACCGCCTTGCGCGGAGCGAACAGGCCTTTGGAATCGGTATAGCCGGCGGCGTCCGGCAGGTTGCGAATCATGTCCTGGACGATTTCGTCCGGCGGCTGCAGGCCGAACGCGGCGATATTGCCGATATTCAGCTTGATGATTTTCTGCCCCTCCTCCTCCATCTGACGCGCCTTGTCCAGCACGGGTCCACGGATGTCGTAGCAGACATTGGCCAACTTGCTGGATTTGGTGACGGTCTTCAAGATTTCTCCAGGAAAAGACAGGGGAAAATAGTCCTTGATTTGAACACAGGGTATCGGCCGCGAAGCGGCGCCGGGCCTGCGTCACTGTCAAAATCAGCCTCAATGAAATTTCAACTCGACCAGCCGCAAGGCGGCAACACCATCTCCAGGCATGACGGCCAGAGCGTCTGGGTCAACGGCGTGGAACACCGCAGCAGCTTGCTCGTGCCTTGGCAGGGCGAGGTGCAGGCTTGGGCGCTGCCGCGTCTGGAGGACCTGACCGAGCAGCATTTCGAGCGCATCCGGGACCTGAAGCCCGAGCTCGTGATCTTTGGCAGCGGCAGCCGTCTGCGGTTTACCCATCCGAAGCTGCACCGTGCGCTGATCGAGGCCCGCATCGGCATGGAAACCATGGATCTGGGCGCCGCCTGCCGCACTTACAACGTGCTGGCCAGCGAAGGCCGGGCGGTACTTGCGGCGCTGCTGATCGAGGCTGACAACGGCTGACAAAGCCGCAGGCCCCGTCAATGGCCGGCTTGAACGGGGCACGGGCGGCAATGGTTGACCCAGCCTGCCCTGCATGGGCGAGGGGCAACCTGTTCAACGTATAATCGCTGGCTATGCCCGCCCGGGCACCTTTCCTTCTAAAAACGCCACATGACGCCAGCGCTCAACAAACCTCTTCCGGATATTGAAGCTCTTGCCACCGGAGGCGTGAAGTTCACCCCGTCCGCATTTCTGGGTCAGGCGGTGGTGCTGTACTTCTACCCGAAGGACAACACCCCCGGTTGCACCACGGAAGCCATGCAGTTTCGCGATCACCACAAGGAGTTCGTGAAGGCTGGCGCGGTGGTGCTGGGTGTCTCGCGCGACAACATGATTTCTCACGAGAAATTCAAGCAGAACCTTGAGCTTCCCTTCGAGCTTATCGCCGATACGGAAGAAAAGCTCTGCCACATGTTCGGCGTGGTCAAGAACAAGATCATGTACGGCAAGAAGGTCAAGGGCATTGAACGGTCCACCTTCCTGATCGACGCGCAGGGCATCCTGCGTGAAGAGTGGCGTGGCATCAAGGTGGCTGGCCATGTGGATGAAGTGCTCAAGGCAGTCAAGGCGCTGAAGAAGGAAGCGGCCTGACGTTCAGGCTGGAAGCCTTTATCCGTCAGTCAGTCGGCGAGTTCTTCAGACAAGCCATCAGATCCGCCAAGCCGTAGAGTATTGGCGCGAACCGGCCCCGGGCCCTGCCCGCGGCCGGTTTTCTTTTGCGTCACTGTTGTATGGGCACCTCGACATCGGGGGGCAGGCACGAGTTGTGCATAATCAACCGCATGCCCCTGTGCCCGATCGAAGCATTCCCTAGGACGAGCCGCACCGCCCCCGGTGCGGCTTTTTGTCTTCTGGATGGCGCCGGTCCGGCCCCAGCCGCCGATACCTCCGGCTGGTTCCGCGCCGATGGCCGCTCGGGCATGACCCCTGGTCCGCTCGGACCCAGGCTCTTCACGCTTGTACCGCTCCACTGCACATGCCACTGCCCAAGCCACCGACCAAGCGCGCCAGCCGCCTAGATTCCGACGCCTACGCCACGACCCTCACACCCAGCAAACGCCCCGCCACCGCGCCGGCCACGTCGGCCAGCCGCGCCACGGCCGCCCCGAGCCGAGCCCTGCTGGACCCGCCCACTCCGGTCTCCCAGGCCGTGGCCGGCTCCCACGCTCCCGTCACGCCCGCACCCCGCGGCAAGGCGGAGCCCGAGGCTCGCGGCGCCAGCACGCCCTCATTGGCCCTGGTGACGCCTGCGGCGGCTCAGGCGCCTGCCAAGAAGGCGGCTGCCACGAAGGCCCGCGCCCGCAAGCCCTCGGGCGACCCCAAGCTGTTCGTGCTGGACACCAACGTGCTCATGCACGACCCGATGTGCCTGTTCCGCTTTGAGGAACACGACATCTACCTGCCCATGATCACCCTGGAGGAGCTGGACGGCCACAAGAAGGGCATGACGGAAGTCGCCCGCAACGTGCGCCAGGTCAGCCGTGAGCTCGACGCCTTGGCGGCGGCGCTCAAGTCCAGCTCCATCGAGGAGATGTCCAAGGGCCTGCCCCTGGCCGAGACGGGCCACCGGGAGGCGGGCGGCAAGCTCTTCTTCCAGACCAGTCTGGTGGAGACGCCGCTGCCGCAAGGTTTGCCGCAAGGCAAGGCCGACAACCAGATCCTGGGCGTCGTGCAGGCTCTGAAGCAGCAGCAGCCGGGCCGCGAAGTCGTGCTGGTGTCCAAGGACATCAACATGCGCATCAAGGCGCGTGCGCTGGGCCTGCCGGCGGAGGACTACCGCAACGACAAGACCCTGGAAGATTCCGACCTGCTCTACACGGGCGTGCAGCAGTTGCCGCCGGACTTTTGGGAGCGCCATGGCAAGACCATGGAGAGCTGGAACCAGGGCGGCACCACCTTCTACCGCATCAGTGGCCCGCTGGTACCGACGCTGCTGGTCAATCAACTCGTCTATCTGGAGGCGCCGGGGGCCGCGCCCTTGTATGCCAAGGTCCAGGAGATCACCGGCAAGACGGCGGTGCTCCGCACGCTCAAGGACTACGGCCATCAAAAGCATTCGGTCTGGGGTGTCACCGCCCGCAACCGCGAGCAGAACTTCGCCTTGAACCTGCTGATGGACCCGGACTGCGACTTCGTCACCCTGACCGGCTCGGCCGGTACGGGCAAGACCTTGATGACGCTGGCGGCCGGCCTCTCGCAGGTGCTGGACGAACGCCGCTACAGCGAAATCATCGTCACGCGCGTCACCGTGCCGGTGGGCGAAGACATTGGCTTCCTGCCTGGCACTGAAGAAGAGAAGATGGGCCCATGGATGGGCGCGCTGGACGACAACCTCGAAGTCCTTGCGCGCGGTGACAGCGCTGCGGGCGAATGGGGCCGCGCGGCGACCAACGACCTCGTGCGCAGCAAGATCAAGATCAAGAGCTTGAACTTCATGCGGGGCCGCACCTTCCTGAACAAGTACGTCATCATTGACGAGGCGCAGAACCTCACGCCCAAGCAGATGAAGACCTTGATCACCCGTGCCGGCCCGGGCACCAAGATCGTCTGCCTGGGCAACCTGGCGCAGATTGACACGCCCTACCTGACCGAGGGCAGCTCCGGCCTCACCTTCGCCGTGGACAAGTTCAAGGGATGGGCCCACAGCGGCCACGTCACGCTCGCGCGCGGCGAACGCTCCCGCCTGGCCGACTTCGCATCCGAAGTGCTGTAACGCCTCGCCTCCCCACCCCACCCCAAACACCGCCTCAGGGCGGTGTTTTTCATTCAGCGCCCACTGCGCCGCACTCCCCAGCGCCAACTACGGTGTATTTCATTCACCGCCCCTGCACAGTCCGACTTTCACTGCCCACTGTGGCGTGTTCATTCGGCGCCGTGCTCGATGCTTCGCGGCAGGGGTCTGAGGCCCTGTTTTCGTAAGTAAAAGGGGAGCCCGCGGAGCGGGCGGAGGACATGGAGAAAACAGGGCCTCAGGCCGCTGCCGTCGCGCGGTGCGTCGCAGTAAGACCGAGACTGGCCAACCAACAACCGCCAACCGCACCCCACCACCGCGGAACAGCCGCCCCACCCCGCCCCAAGAAAGCTACTCAGACAACTTCGACTCCGCATTCTCATCCGCCGTCCCCTCATCCAACCGCAGCTGATGGAAGATGAAGGCTGCCATGGCCGCCATTGCCCCCAGCGCCAGGTAGGTGGCATGAAAAGCCGGCACCATGGCGGGCCCGTCGGTGCGTGGCACGCCTTGAGAGAACAGCAGCAGGAAGGCGCTGGAGGTCGCCACCCCCAGGCTCATGGACAGCTGCATCACCACCGCCAGCAGGCTGTTGCCACTGCTGGCCGTGCGCTCATCCAGGTCCCCCAGCGTCAGCGTATTCATCGCCGTGAACTGCATGCTGTTGACCATGCCGAACACCCCGAGGTGAATCGCCAGCCACACATGCCCCACGCCTCGCGGGATCAATGAAAAACTGGCGATCAGCAACCCCAGCAGCAGCGTGTTGACGATCAGGACTCGCCGGTATCCGCCCCAGCGGATCAGCCGGATCGCCAGCGTCTTGGTGAACATCGCGCCCAGCACGGAGGGGATCATCGACAGCCCTGCCTCGCTCGGCGAGAACCCCAGCCCCAATTGCAGGAACAGCGGGGTCAGGAAGGGTGTCGCCCCACTGCCCAGCCGCGCAAAGATGTTGCCCAGCAACCCGACGCGAAACGTCGGCACGGCAAACAGGGCCGGTGTGAACAGCGGCGACTCCGTGCGGGTGGCATGCAGCCAGTAGGCCATCATGCTGGCGACTCCGGCCACCAGCATCACCAGGCAGATGGCCATACTCACCACGTGTTCTCCAAAGCCCTGCAGCGCCAGCGACAGCAGCATCAGGCCCAGGCTGAACAGGGCATAGCCGCTCCAGTCAAAGCGCTGGCGCCCCAGCCCCTGCATCTGCGGCATGTAACGCCGGCAGGCCAGCGCGCCCACCACGCCCACTGGAAGATTGATCAGGAAGATCCAGTGCCAGCTGGCGTATTGCGTCAGCACCCCGCCGAGCGTCGGCCCCAGCAGCGGCCCCACCAGCCCGGGCAGGCTGATGAAGGTCATCACCCGCAGGAACTCCGCTTTCGGAAACGCCTTGAGCACCACCAGGCGCCCCACCGGCACCAGCAGCGCACCGCCCATGCCTTGCAGGACCCGCGCCAGCACCAGCATCTGCAGGCTGGGCGCCAGTGCACACAGCAAGGACCCCAGGCTGAACAGGCCAATCGCCCACATGAACACGCGCCGCGTACCAAAACGATCAGCCAGCCAGCCCGAGGCAGGAATCAGCAGCGCCACCGTCAGCAGATAGGCCACCACCGCGGACTGCATGCGCAGCGGGTTCTCGCCCAGGTCTCTGGCCATGCCGGGCAAGGCGGTATTGAGGATGGTCGTATCCAGCGTCTGCATGAAAAACGCCAGCGCCACCACCCAGGGCAGGTAGCGATGCGTCGCGGCGTCGAGCACCGGGCGTCCGGTCGTGGGATGCAGCGGCGTGGGGGCGGACGCGGCGCTGGCCGACCTTCGCGCGGCAGCACGGCCAGGCGCCGGCGCCGGCGCCGGCGACGGCGGTGGCGCTGGTGGCACTGGTGGCACCGAGGACGGCGGAACGGGCGGCGGAGCTTCGGGCATGTGGTCAAGTATCCGATGCGCAGGCATCGGCGTAGGATGCGCGGGGTCGCGAGTGTTCGCTGCGCCGATCACTCCGCGCCGCTCCGCACCCACTTGGGAGATGGGCAAGGCGCCCACCCGGGCCTGGCGCGCTGCCTCCCCCTTCACCACCGCCACCATGCGCTTTTACGTTTCAGACCTGGACGGCACCTTGCTGGACCCGCAGGCTCGCCTCTCGCCCGCCACCCGTGAAGGTCTGGTGGAACTCTTGAACGAAGGGCTGGCCTTCACCGTGGCGAGCGCGCGGCATGTGGTGTCCATCGCCCGCATCCTGGAGGGCTTGCCGATCAGCCTGCCGGTGGTGTCCTCCAACGGCGCCTACATCAGCGACCTGCGCACCGGCCAGCATGAACTGGTCAACGCCATGGAGCCCGCCATGGGCCAGGCGATCTTCGCCCTCGTGCGCCGCCACGGCCTCATGCCGTTCATCGCCACCCATGGCCCTCAAGGCGACCAGCTCTTCTGGCAAGAGGTGCACAACGAAGGCCAGCAGCGCTTCGTGACGGAGCGCCAGCGCAACGCCGACCCCCGCCTGCGGCAGGTGGACCGGTTGCAGGACCAGTTGCAGGACCCGCTGGTCACGCTGCTGGTGGTGGACAAGGCCGAGCCGCTGGCCGCCTTGCAGGCGGAGATCCATGCGCTGTGTGGCGATGCCGTCACCACGCACCTGGCGGAAGACCTCTACATGCCGGGCTGGCCCTGGCTCAACGTGCATGACCGCCGGGCCAGCAAGGACCAGGCCATCGCCACCCTGGCCCAGCGATATCAGCTGCATGAGCGCGAGCTGGTGGTCTTTGGCGACCAGGTGAACGACCTCAGCATGCTGCGCGCCGCGCACCACGCGGTGGCCGTGTCCAATGCCAGCGAGGACGTCAAGCAGGCGGCGCATCGCATCATCGGCGCCCATCACGAGGACGCAGTCCTGCACTTCATCCGGGAGGACTGGCGCGGACGGCGTCAGGTGCTCAGTGGCCTGCCAACGGCCAATGCCCTGCCAACGGGCAGTGGCCTGCCAACCGTCAGCGGTCTTCCGACAGCAAGGTCCTGATCTGCTCCAGCGCGGCGGGGTCTTCCATCGTGCTCAGATCCCCGGTCTCCCGCCCTTCCGCCACCGCCTGCAGCGCCCGGCGCAGCAGCTTGCCGGAACGGGTCTTGGGCAGTGTGGTGACCAGGCGCACGCGCGCCGGTCGCGCCACGGCGCCGAGCTCGGCATCCACCTTCTTCAGGATCTCGCCTTCCAGCTGCAGGGCCTGCGCGGGCGTGGCCGCGCGCGTCGGATCACGCAGGACGGCAAAGGCCAGGGCCACTTGCCCCTTGAGTGCATCAGCCACGCCCACCACCGCAACTTCAGCCACCGCGGCATGTCCGGCGATGCACTCCTCGATCTCCCGCGTTCCCAGCCGATGGCCCGCCACATTGATGACGTCGTCGCTGCGGCCCAGGATGAAGTAGTAGCCCTGCTCGTCCCGCATGGCCCAGTCGAAGGTGGAATACACCTGGCGACCGGGCACGCCCGACCAGTAGGTGCGCACGAACCGTTCATCATCCCGCCACACCGTCTGCATGCACCCTGGCGGCAGCGGCCCCTCGATCACCAGCAGCCCCTTGCGGTGGGCGCCCTCCAGCACCTCGCCGGTCTGTTCATCGACCAGTTGCACGCGGTAGCCATACATGGGCACGCCGGGTGATCCGAGCTTGGGCTCGGCCGGCGCCACGCCACGCGCCAGCGTGAGGATGGGCCAGCCCGTTTCCGTCTGCCAGTAGTTGTCGATGACCGGCTTGCCCAGCGCCTCGCCGATCCATCGCGCCGTCGGCTCATCCAGCGGCTCACCGGCCAGGAACAGCGCGCGAAGGCTGCTGAGGTCATGCCGCGTGAGAAAGCTGGGGTCCTGCTTTTTAAGCACCCGTATGGCGGTTGGCGCGCTGAACATCACCGTCACGCGGTGCCGCTCCACCAATTGCCACCACACGCCGGCGTCCGGGCGCGTGGGCAGGCCCTCATACATCAGCGTGGCCATGCCTGCGATGAGCGGGCCGTAGATGATGTAGCTGTGGCCCACCACCCAGCCGATGTCGCTGGTGGAGAAGAAGGTTTCGCCGGGACGCCCATCGAAGATGTGCCGCATGCTGGCTGCCAAGGCCACCGCATACCCACCGGTGTCCCGCTGAACGCCTTTTGGTCGGCCTGTGGTGCCGCTGGTATAGAGCGTGTAGCTGGGCGCCTCGGACGGCATCCAACTGCACGGCACGTCATCGTGGCGATGGGCCTCTCGCAGTGGCGCGTAGTCCAGGTCCCGGCCCGGCTGCCGTTCGAAGCTGCTGAGCCCCCGGTCCACCATCACCACGCAGCGCGGGGCATGGGCGCTCAGGCGCAGCGCCTCATCGAGCAGCGGCTTGTAGGGCACGACCTTGCCCGCGCGGCTGCCGGCGTCGGCACTGACGATCACCAGCGGCTGGGCGTCATCGATGCGATTGGCCAGCGCATGGCTGGCAAAGCCGCCGAACACCACCGAGTGGATGGCACCCAGGCGCGCACAGGCGAGCATCGCAAACGCCGCCTGCGGAATCATCGGCATGTACAGCAGCACGCGGTCACCGGCCGCGACGCCTTGGGCTCGCAATATCGCGGCCATCGTCTTCACTTCGTGAAGCAATTCACTGAAGGTGTAGACCTCCTCGCGATCCACCTCACTCGATGCCCAGATCAAGGCCGGTGCATCGGGCCGAGTGGCGGCATGCCGGTCTACGGCGTTATGACAGAGGTTGGTCGAGCCGCCGGCGAACCAGCGGACAAACGGAGATTGGCTGTTGTCGCAGACCTGGCCGAAGTCGTCGTGCCAGTCGATGAGCCGGGCCTGCTCTGCCCAGAAGCCATCGGGGTCGCTCAAGGAGCGGTCGTAGAACGCCTGGTAGCCATGGGCTGCGGTCATGAGGCTGTCTCCATCACGCACTCTGTACGGTGCCGTGGCTGGATTTCACGCAGGGCTACTGACGGCACCCTGACCCGCATCAGGCGTGGGCCATGCTTGATGTCAAAAATCAAAGTTGCGTGACTTGACGTGCCGTTCACGCCCGCGAAAAACGCACGGCAACTCACGAACGGAAACTTCTTCGAACAGCTTTTGTCATCACCCGTATGGTTCAATGCGGACTTTCCTGAGGCAGGACCTGTTGCTACGGCCGTTGAACGTCGTTTCTAGGGCCGATTTCAGCCAGGGCTTTCCCCAAGCCAGGCCGAGGACCTCGGGCAATCCCCGAGCTCCAACGCTTGACCGGTGCGGCACGGCTTTTTAAGCTCCGCGCCCAATAACGATGCGAACTGTCCGTCCTACTTCTTCTGCTCCTCACCGCAAGAAAGTCCAGCGCGCCACGGCCGCACTGGGACTGCTTTGCGCCTTGACGGCCGGTAGTTGCTGGGCGCAACAAACAGCCGCGCAAACTGCCCCGGCTGCAGAGGCCAAGCCGGCCGTAGCAGCCAAGGGCAAATCGAATGCCAAGGCGCACGCCAAAAAGGCGAATAGCGCACAGACCAAGCAAGGCAGCGATCACAAGTCTGCTGGCAAGGCCAGCGGCGACAAGTCCGGCGAGACCACCGCCCGCGACGACAAGGCTGAAGCCAAGCTGGCCGAGTCCAAGCTTGTGGACAAGGCCGACGCGAAGGTGGAGGCAAAGGCCGACGCCAAGCGCGCCGACAGCCGCTCGTCTCCGACCAAGTTGTCCGACGCCTCGCCGCCCGCCGGCACGATGATGGGCGCCTACGGGCAAAGCCTCATGCGCACCGCCAGCGTGGCCGCTGGCCTGACGACCGGTAACGCGGTGGTGCCGGCCGGCGGCACGACCTTGACCGCTCAGGCGGGTCATCTCGGCGCCGCTCCTGCGTTGGTCTCGGTGGCTTCCGCCCAGGCCACGACCGTCACGGCGCCGAGCATCAGCGCTGTCAGCACGGTAGTGAACACGGCCACCGCGCCGGCCGCCCCTGCCCTGCCGGCAACGGCCATGATGGGTGCCGCTGGGGTGTCGTCGAGCGACACGGTCACCAAGTTCCTGCAGCAGCGCGGCATCGTGGCCCAGGCCCAGGCACAGACGCTGGCGGAAGATGCTGCTATTGCGGGCAACCCCAGCCTGCTGAACGAAGTGCGGGACCGGGCTTCCAACCTGGTCATGTCCGCCATGAATTTCCTGGGCGTGCCTTACCGCCGTGGTGGCAACTCGGTCAGCAACGGGTTTGACTGCAGCGGCTTCACGCGCCACATCTTTGAGATGAGCGTGGGGCTGGTGCTGCCGCGCCGCGCCGACGAACAGGCCAAGATGTCGGCCCTGGTCTCGATCAAGAAGGAAGACCTCAAGCCGGGCGATCTGGTGTTCTTCAACACCATGCGCGCCACGTTCTCGCATGTGGGCATCTACGTGGGTGAAGGCAAGTTCATCCACTCCCCGCGCGCCGGCGGTGCCGTGCGTGTGGAGGACATGCGCGAGGCTTACTGGGCCAAGCGCTTCACCGGTGCACGCCGCGCCGACCTGACGCAGGCCCCCAACACCTGACCGTCCGCACTGCCCACCACTCACACCGCCAGCCTTGCAGCTGGCGGTCTCGCATGTGCGGCGTGTTTGCGTGTTGATTGCCAGGACCTGTCACATCAGGCCAGGCCCCCAGCATCATCGGGTAAGCGAGGAGCGCCTGGCGCGGGCGGTTTGACCGCAGAGGCACGGCCACGGCAAAGATCCCGGCTATGCTGTGGCCGGAGTGACTTCCGACTGCCTCAGCCACCTTGTCCGCCGTCTTCTCCGCCTTCCACTCGCCCGCTCGTCCGCCCAATCATTTGGGGTCCGCCCTCATGCTGGCGGTGCTGCTGCATGTGCTGGTGGTGCTGGTGGTGGGCAATGCGCCGGGCGGCACGGCGCGGCCCGGTGAAGGCGTCTGGGGACCGATCACCGTGCGGCTGCAGGGAGACCGGCTTGAGCAAGGCTCCGGCGACCCTGCCGTGATCGTGCCGGAGCGAGGCCCTGTCGGGACGGCGCGTGAGCAGCGGTTTGGCGGCGCGGTCAGGCCGGAGTCGCCTGCACAGGAACGCACGCCCGGCGCCGCACGCCAAGGGCAGTGGCGACAAACGCCTGGCGAGCGGCTGACGGGGGAGGAGACCCCGCCGCGCGCCACTGCACCAGCGCCTGCCCCCGTCCCCGACCGTGCCCTGCGTCATCCGCCGGCTGAACCCCAGCCTCGCGCTGAACCAACGCCCAGGCCGGACGCCAGCGCACAGGCGCCGGCCCGGCCGACGGCAACGCAGCCGGCAGCGCCCTCCCCGGCGCCGCCGCTTCCGCCTGCGACTGCGCAGCCAGAGGCAGGCGCGAGCCCAAGCCCGCCCACGAGCCCGACGCCCCCCGCAACCACGCCAGCGCCTGCGCCAGAGCCTCCTGCGCCTACGGCGACATTGTCGTTGCCCGCCGAAACGGCGCCTCCCGTGGGCCGACTGGCGCCCTCGCGGGAGTCTGCGCTGCGGCTGCCCACAACGCGTGCCGACGCGCCGTTGCAGGCGCCTGGCGCGCTTCAGTTGCCTGAGCCGCCGCGTCCCACGCTGAGCGAGACCGCAAGCTCACTGCGCCGCATCGAGCGTCAGCCTGCCCCGGGGGCCGCTGCGGACCGCCGCGTGACCACTGAGACGGAAGGCCCCTTGCAGGCGCCACCAGCGTTGCAGCTGCCTGAGCCTCCGAGGCCGACCTTGACCGAGACGCCCAGCTCAGTGCGGCGCATAGAGCGTCAGGCGACGCCGCCCGTGGCTCGGCGGCCGGCTACCGAGCCGGAATCACCACTGCAGGCGCCCGCTGCGCTGCAGTTACCAGAACCGCCACGGCCCACCTTGAGCGACAGCCCCACCACGGTACGGCGTCTTGAGCGCATGCCCACGGAACGGCCCAGCGTCACGCCGCCGCCCGCGCCTGCGGCATTGAGTGCGCCGCCCCAACTGCCGGCGCTCACGCCCGCTCCCGCGCGTGTCGCGTCACCGCCGGCCGCGCCGCCCGTGCCTGCGGTCACGCCGCCAACACCGGCCGTAGCGACTCCGCCGGTAGCGGCGCCGCCCAATGCAACCGCGGTGCCCGCGCCTGCAGCGCCAGTTGCGCCGCCCACGACGCCAACGCTGCCTGCACCCTCGCCAGCAACGGCTGCCCCGCCTTCTCCTACTGCCGCGCCCGCACCGAGCGTCACGGCACCGCCGACGCCCGCTGTAGCGCCACCCACCGCTGCGCAGGTGCCTCCGGCCACGGCACCGCGCGTCAATCCTGCGTTGGCGCCGACGCAGACCACGCCCGTACCGTCCAACCGCATCTCGCTGGACGGGTCCACGGTGCCCAGCAGCACGCAGCCCAGCGTGGGGGCGCCGGATGCGGGAGCCCGCACGGGCCAGGACATTGCAACGCCTGCGTCCACACCGCCCAATGCGCCGAATCGCCTGGATCTGACCCCGCGTCCGCAGCGCGGCCCCGCCCTGCCCCGAGGGAATCCTTACGGGGTGATTCAAGCGGTTCCCACCCCGCCTGAGCCGCGAGACAAGCTGGCGGAAGAACTCAAGCGCGCCGGCCAGCAGGATTGCCGCAAGGCGTATGCGGACAAGGGCTTGCTTGCGGTCATCCCGCTGGTCAGGGATGCGGCGAAGGACAAGGGCTGCCGATGGTGAAGCGGCGGGCGTTCTGCGCCGCGCGGGCCGCCGCAAACCCCGGTTTGATCAAATTGGCCGGCGGGGCTTCTCTGCTATAGTGAATTTCTGTTGGGGGGGTAGCTCAGCTGGGAGAGCGTCGCGTTCGCAATGCGAAGGTCGGGAGTTCGATCCTCCTC